>Ga0335082_10002934_pt1 | contig 18456 bp, 16 predicted proteins | sample Lox_Sample_41_FD_206718 | JGI IMG/M metagenome (GOLD analysis project Ga0335082, IMG submission 206718) | Soil microbial communities from Loxahatchee National Wildlife Refuge, Florida, United States - Lox_Sample_4.1 | ecosystem: Environmental > Terrestrial > Soil > Wetlands | place: USA... | reverse complement strand
ATGACCGCGGGGGAGCTCGCGCGGCTGCTGGCGGCGGAGCGCCGGATCGGCGTGGACCTCCACGTGGTTGCGGCCGCCGGGTGGGCGCGGGACACGCCCTTCGAGGCGACCGGTCTGCCGTGGGTCCCCCCCTCTCCCAACATTCCGACGCCCCAAACGGCTCTCGTCTATCCGGGCATGTGCCTGCTCGAGGGGACGAACCTCTCGGAAGGGCGGGGCACGACGCGTCCCTTCGAGCTCTTTGGAGCACCCTGGCTCGATGCGATCCGCTTCGCCGACGCCTTGAACGCCCGCGGGCTGCCGGGGGTGCGGTTTGTTCCCACGCACTTTCGCCCGATGTTCGACAAGCACGCGGGAACCCGCTGCGCCGGCGCCCTCCTGCAGGTCACGGATCCGGCCTCCTTTCGCTCTTTCGAGACCGGCCTGCGGGTCGTCGAGACGGCGAGGAGGGAAGCGCCCCGGGACTTTCGCTGGCGCGCCGAGCCCTACGAATTCGACGCCCGGCCGGCGATCGATCTGCTGACCGGCTCGACGCGCGCGCGGGAATCAGTCGAGGCAGGCCGTGATCTCGGAGCGGAGATCGCGCGGCATGAAGCCGGGGCGCGCGCCTTTCTCTCCCGCCGGGAGCCGTACCTGCTCTATCCGGACCGACGGCCCGCCGCGGTCGCCTTCGTGGGCGCCCACGATGCGGGGAAGACCTCGCTCGTGGTGGATCTCGTGCCGCGCCTGGCGCGCCGCGGCCTCGTCGTGGGTACCGTGAAGCACACTTCGCGAGACGCCGAAGACGACGTCGAGGGCAAGGACTCGCAGCGCCATGCCGCCTCCGGGGCCCGGGTCGGGGCCTTCGTGACGCCGGCGCGCACGACGGCGAGGCGATTCGGCGCGGAGGAGGGGCTCGGCGAAGTGCTGGCTCGCGAATTTGCGGAATGTGACCTGGTCCTCGTGGAGGGCTACAAGGCGCTTCCCTTGCCGAAGATCGAGGTGACGCGCACGGGCGTCCCGCGAATTCCGATCGAGGGCGTCGCCGCACGCGTGTCCGACCGGCCCGCCGAAGATGACTTGCCAACCTGCCGATTCGACGACCCCGAAGGAATCGTGGCAGTCGTCCTCCGCCTGGCCGGCCTGGTCCGCTCCTCGTGAATCGAACCGGATCCATGTTCTTCGCTCGCCGGGCGACTCGGGAGTGATGCCGCTGCGCGCCCGGCTCATCGTTTTCGACCTCGACGGCACGCTGATCGACGGCTATGCGGCCATCGGCGACGCGCTCGCCTACGCGATGACGCGGCTTGGCCTGGCCGCGCCCTCTCCGGGGGAGGTACGCTCCATGGTCGGCCACGGATTGGAGAGCCTGCTCGAGCAGGCCGCCGGTCCGGAGCTCGCCCCGGAAGGAGTCCGGCTCTTCCGGACTCGCTATCCGGAGGTAGCGGTGCCCAAGTCCGAGTTGCTTCCGGGGGTTCCGGAGGTGCTGTCGGTGCTCGAGGCTCGGGGGCACCTTCTGGCTCTGGCGTCCAACAAGCCGCCCGACTTCTCGCGGTTGATCCTGGAGGCCAAGGGTATCGCGCGGTATTTCCGTGCGATCGAAGGGCCGGGGCCGTCGACGCCGGCCAAGCCCGATCCGGCGATGCTTCGGCGCGCGATCCGGGAGACGCAGGTTGCCGCCGACCAGACTCTCGTCGTGGGCGACATGGAGGTGGACTTCGAATTCGCGCGGGCGGCGGGCTGCCGGGTGGTCCTGATCCCGGGCGGCTCGCGATCGAGGGAGGAGCTCCAAGGCGTGGACGCGGACGGACTGTTGGACAGCATCACGCAACTGCCCGAGTGGCTGCGCGTGAGAAGCTAGAATGCGCCGTCGTGGGTGACTTCGCCTTATGAGCCGCATCCTCGTCGCCGAGAAGGTGGCCGAGGCAGGTCTGTCGCGGCTGCGCGAGCACGGCCACGAGGTCGTCGATCTTTCGGGCGCGCCGCGGGAAAAGCTTCTGGCGGAGCTCTCCGTGGCGGATGCGCTCTTGGTGCGCAGCGCGACGGCGGTCGATGCGGCGCTGCTCGCGGCGGCGCCGCGCCTCCAGGTGGTCGGCCGGGCGGGAGTCGGAGTCGACAACGTGGACGTCCCCGCCGCGACGGCGCGCGGCGTCCTCGTGATCAACGCCCCGACGGCCAACGTCGTTTCCGCGGTCGAGCACACGTTCGCGCTGCTGCTGGCCCTGCTGCGCAAGGTCCCGGCCGCGGCGGCCTCGATGGCCGGGGGCCGCTGGGAGAAGTCGAAGTTCCTGGGCACAGAGCTCGCGGGCAAGACCCTGGGCATCGTCGGTTTCGGCCAGGTGGGCTCCCGGGTCGCCGCGCGGGCCCGGGCGTTCGAGGCCAAGGTGATCGCACACGACCCGTATCTGCCCGAGGAGCGCGCCCGGGAGCTGGGCGTGCCGCTGGTCGGGCTTCCGGAGCTGCTCGCCGCCGCCGACATCGTGACACTGCACGCCACCGCGACCGAGAAGGGCAAGCCCTTGCTCGGCCGCGCCGAGCTCCTCGCGATGAAGAAGGGAGCGATTCTGGTCAACGTCGCGCGGGGAAGTCTCGTCGACCGGGAGGGGTTGCTCGAGGCCTTGAGGTCCGGGCACCTGGCGGGGGCGGCCCTGGACGTCTTCGATCCGGAGCCGCCGGCGCCCGACGACGCCCTCGCGAAACTGCCCAACGTCGTGGCCTCGCCGCACCTGGGCGCTTCGACACGCGAAGCGCAGGAGCGGGTGTCTCTCCAGACCGTCGAGGCTCTCCTCGAGGCGCTCGCGGGCGCATCCTATGTCCCGGCGGTGAACCTGCCCTTTCGCGGTCCCGCCGATCCGACGGGGGCGGCCGCTTGGATGCGGCTGGCCGAGCGCACGGCGCACTTTCTCTCGTCGCTTGCCGAGTCGAGATTGGCAGCTGTCGGTGTGGAGACCTGGGGACTGCCCGAGGATCTCCTGCGCCCTGTCGCGGTCGCCGCGGTGAAGGGGGCCCTCGAGGGGCACTCCCCCGAGACGGTCAACTTTGTCAACGCCCTGCACGTGGCGAAGGAGCGCGGCCTCTCCGTCTCGGAGACCCGGCACGAGGATCCCGGAAACTACGTCCGCTCGATCCGCGTGGCGGTCTCGGGCGGCGGGCGCACGAGTCGGGCCGACGCCACGCTCTTCTCCGGCCGCGACGCCCGGGTGGTGGCGGTCGACGAGCTGCCTCTCGAGTTTCGCCCCGAGGGCACCGTCGTGTTCCTGAAGAACCGCGACGTGCCGGGTGTCGTCGGCAGCGTCGGCACCATCCTCGGGGAGGGAGGGGTCAACATCGCCAACTTCTCACTGGCGCGAGGCAAGGGCCAGAGCGCGGCAGCGGTGATCGCCGTCGATTCGCCGCCGTCCGCGTCCGTGCTCGAGCGGCTGCGCGCCGCGCCGGCGGTCGAGGAGGTGCGCGTGGTGAGCTGGTGAGCCGGCTCCGCGTGGTGGTTCTCTTCGGGGGTCGTTCGGTGGAGCGCGAGGTTTCGCGCATTTCGGCTCGCACCATCGTGAGCGGCCTCGATCCGGCGCGGTACGAGGTCATCCCGCTCGCCATTGCCGAGAACGGCCGCTTCTTGACGGCCGACGCCTCGGCCGGCCTTCTTTCCTCCGGACCCGCGCCGGAGAAGTACCGGCTCCCCGAGGCGCCGGCGCCCGGGGCGCAGACGCTGGTGCCGGCGGAAATCGGCCCGGGTCGCGCGGACGTCGTCTTCCCGATCATTCACGGCACGACGGGAGAGGACGGCGCCCTGCAGGGATTCCTGGAGTTGCTCGACATTCCCTACGTCGGCGCCGGAGTCACGGGATCGGCCATCGGCATGGACAAGGCCGTTTTCAAGGCGCTCGTGCGCGACGCCGGGATCCCGACTCCGCGCGCGATCGTCGTGTCCCCGGGGGAGAATGAAGCGAAATCGGCGAGAGCGAGGCTCGAGAAGTTCGGCGTCTCCCTCCCGGTCTTCGTCAAGCCCTCGGTTGGCGGGTCCTCGGTCGGCGTCTCGAAGGTCAAGAGCTGGGAGGCGCTCGGGCCAGCCCTCGAACTCGCGTTCCGGTATGACGAGCGCGCGCTCGTCGAGGACGGAATCGACGCGCGGGAGCTCGAGTGCGCGGTGCTCGGCAACAGTGAACCGAGGGCTTCGATCGTGGGGGAGGTCGTGCCCGGCCGCGAGTTCTACGACTACGAGGACAAGTACGTCGAGGACCGGGCGAAGCTGCTGATCCCGGCGCCCGTGCCGGAGGCAACCGCGCAGGAGGTCCGGCGCCTGGCGGTCGAGGCCTACCGGCTCTGCGGCATCTCCGGAATGGCGCGCGTCGATTTCTTTCTCGAGCGGGGCAGCAATCGGGTCCTCCTCAACGAGGTGAACACGCTGCCCGGCTTCACGGCGATCTCGATGTACCCGAAGTTGTGGGAAGCGTCCGGAGTCCCCTTGCGGGAACTCTTGAACGAGCTCATCCGACTGGCGCTCGAGCGCCACGAGCGCCGGGGCCGGCTGCAGCACGAGCCGCCGAAGCAGCTCCGGTAGGAGTCGCGGCTTCTCTTTCCCGCGTCGGGGCGGAGGCTAGGGCGGGGGGCAAGCCTCACCGCCCTCCCCATATCTTCTCCCACCACTTCTTTCCGTCTCCCGACGAGGGCAGCTTCATCTTGACGCGAATCTGATCGATCTTCCAGCCGGTCAGCGCCGCGAGGTTTTCGGCCTCGCGCTCCTGCCGCCGCGCGATCTCTTCGCGATATCGCTCGGCGGCACCGCAGGCGATCTCTCCCGCGTACGGGTGCCGGAGGACGTAGCGTCCCTGGAAATTCTGCCGATCCGAGGTCTCCTGAAAGACGAGATCTTCGGGAAAATGCTCGGCGTCGTAGCGAAGGTGCAGGCGGGTGACGAAGACGCCGGCGGCACCGCGCGCGCGCTCCTCGGGATCATCCAGCCAGAAGACGCCCAGCTGTCGGAGCTCTTCGCGCGAGAGGGGATCGGCCGCGCAGGGATCGCACCAGCCCATGTCCCAGGCGTACTCGAGAAAGACCGTCTGCATCCGCTCGCGGCGAACCTGTTCGGCAAAGAGGGCCCGGTAGAAATCGGCAAACTCTTCCTTGACGTAGAGGGGCACGTCCTGGTCGGAAGGGAGTCTTACCGTCCGGTAGTTGGTCGTCTCGACGCGACCTCGGCGCGTCAACGCGTAGACGAAGAGCTCTTGGGGCCCGTTCGCGTTGACCATGCCGAGACGAATCGGGAGCATGAACTTGGGCGACTCGTAGGCCACCTGGATCGGGCGCAGGTAAGAGAAGCCGAGGCGAGCCTGTTCTTTCAGATTGACCTTCGCCACGAAGAAGTGCATGTGCTGCCTGAGGTAACCGGAAAGAACTCGCGAGGCGCCCTCCGGTATCCGGTATCCGTTCTCGCGCAACCAGATCTCCAGTCCCTCCGATTCCTTGGCCGACAGGATCAGGATGTCGTACTCACCCACGGTGTAGCGCGCCTCCACGGTCACGCCGAGACTCTTCTCCCTCCGGGCGGCGGCCGACGCCGGGCGCACCATCGACAGCGCGTCCTTCCCTTGCGCTTCGGCCGCGACCATGCGGCACGGGTCCGGGTCGAAGTACTCGACTAATCGGGGCGCCGAGTAGGCGTCCAGGTGATCGAGCAGAGACTTCTCCCCGACGTGGATCTGCTCGCGCGCGAGCGCCGTGGGCACCGGCACCACGATGGCGAACTCCGTGGGATCTCCCTGGAAGTCGTTCGACATCGTCAGGACGGTCCGGTCGCGGTCCCGGACGAGGACGACCTGTGAGGCGCGGTTAAAGAGTTTCGCGTCCCCCCGGGCCACGTAGAACCCGCAGAACGGGAGCGCGGGGCGGCTCACGCCGAGCAGCAAGAGGCCAGAAGCGAGAATCAGGAAGGGGCGTTTCATCGGAGGCTCCTTTCGAGAGCGGCGAAGGCGGTTCGGGCGACCCCGCCCAGACGTAACGGCATCCCGGCAGCAAGCGGTCGATTCCCGGAACGGCAAGAGAGAAGGCCGCGAGGGACCAGAGCGGGCCGTTGGTGCGAAAGAGGCGGAACTGGATGAAGGCGGCGCCCGCGGCGACGAGGAGGCCGAAGAGGATCCGGCCCGCTCGTGAATTCGGGGTCGTCTTGGGATCCGAGATCATGAAGAAGGCGAAGATCAGAAGGGCCCCGCTCTGAAGACGGTGCAGCGGGATCGCGAGCGGCTCGCCCAGCCAGGCCGATCGGGCGAAGACGAGGGCGAGGTAGAGCCCCAGAAACGCCAGCGTGACGTCGCTTCGGGTGGAGCGATGAACCACGAATCCGCCGATGCCGGCCAGGAGGAATCCGAGGAACGCGGCGTTTCCCCACTGAGCCGGTGACACCCACACCCGGCCGGTCGCGAGCAAGACCGCGACGATTCCGAAGTTGGTCGGATTGAAGAGGTGCTTGCCGCCGACCCGCAGGAGAAACTTGCTCGAAACGGCGGCCGCCGCCGCGAGGACCGCGAGCGAAGCGGAGTTCGTACGCAGCAGCAGGCAGAGCGAGAGGCCCGAGATCAGCGCGCTCTTCGGGTCGAAGGATGGGAGCCTCCAGATACGGGTGCACACGAACTGAGTGGAGATCGCCGCCGCGAGCAGGAGCGCCACCCGGGCCAGCGTGACGTCGAAGTCGAGCGACGTCAGTCCGTAGAGGAGAAGCCCCGAGAGCGCTCCGATCTGATACCAGCGCGGATCGGGAGGGCGGCCCCTCGCTGCGTGTTCGACCACGTCGGAAAGGGACACCGGCCGGCGCTTCGAGTTCCCTCGGGACGAGGACTAGAATGGGCCAGAGGCTCTTGACCTTGACCTGGCGTTGCGGCGCTTGATTCCGCGCAGCGGAGAGTGATGTCCGTGGCAACCGACACGCTCACCGTTCGACCGCTCGAAACCGAAGCGGAGGCGCAATGGTGTGCCCGCCTCATGTCTTCGTCCGAGCCGTGGACCACCCTCGGCCGTTCCTATCAGGAAGCGCTCGAGCGGATGAGGGACGAGACCTGCGAGCGCTATCTGGCGCGTTTGGGCTCGGTGCTGGCCGGCTTCCTCATCCTCGACATGAAGGGGGCCTTCGTCGGCTACATCCAGACTCTTTGCGTGACCCCGGAGCTCCGCAACCAGGGGATCGGCACGAAGCTCGTCGAGTTCGCGGAGAATCGGATCTTTCGCGACTCGCCGAACGTCTTCATCTGCGTCTCCTCGTTCAACTACGAGGCGCGCAAGCTCTACGAGCGCATGGGCTACCGGCTGGTGGGAGCGCTGATGGACTACCTGATTCGAGGTCACTCGGAGCTGCTGCTGCGCAAGTCGCTCGGACCGATGGGCGAGTTCAAGAAGAAGGTCAAGTAACCGGCACTTCCCATCGCGAGTGCGGCCCGAGTCCGCGACTCATCGGGCAACCGGCCCTCGCCGGGGCTACGTCGAAAAGGGCGACGCCGGCAAACGGTCGTAGACGGGTAGCCCCGAGGCGTCGTACCGTCCGAAGGACAACACTCCCGTCGGGCAGGACTGGACGCAGGCGGAGCAACGGACGCACTGAGGATCGGCCATCGGGAGTCCCTTGTTCGCGAAGTTCATGATGTCGATGCCCTGGTGGCAGACCGCCGTGCAGACGTTGCAGGAGATGCACCTGGCCTTCTCCGCGAAGATGCGGAAGCGGGTGAAGCGCGCGTAGATGTTCATGAGGGCGGCGAGCGGGCAGGCGAATCGGCACCAGACGCGGCCCGAGAACCAGAAGTACGTCCCGGCGCCGATGATCCCGGCCAGGAAGATGTCGACGACCCGATAGTAGTTGAGCGGGATCCCGAAGACGGACCATCCCGACAGAAGCCCGTCGTAGAGGCTCCCGGCGGCGCGCCCGGGCCAGGTGTTCGGGCTGGCCCACGACAGCACTCGTCCGGCCGCCAGGAGCAGCGCCGCCGCGAGCACGACCTGGCCCGTCATGTTCGCGCGGTTCCAGGCGGGCCCGTGCGGCATCTTCTCGCGATGGGCGTCTCCCATCGTTTCGGCTAACGCCCCGCAGGAGCAGATCCACCCGCAGTAGGCGCCCTTGCCCCACCGGCGCACGATCCACGGAATGACGACGAAGGTCTGAAGGCAAGCGATGACGAGCCACCACGCCATGGGCTTCCAGGAGAAGACATTCCAGACGAAGAGGGGCCAGGCCAGGATGAAGCCGAAGGCCCGCCAGTATTCGCGACCCTGACCCGAGTCGGCGGCGGGGAAGAGGTTGTCCGCGAGGGTCTTGCCGAATCCGGAGTCGAAGGCCCCGTTGTGCCCCAAGTACGGGAGGAGGAGGAAGGGCAGGAGGAACAGAGGGATCCACTGTATGGCGATCAGCGTCCAGGTCTGGCGCGCGACGTATGGCGTCTTGCGTCTCCGGATTCGAGCGACACCGAAGATCAACACGCAGAGGCAGTAGGCTGCCGAGTAATAGAAGCCCGGGTCCCGAAGCGAGATCGCCAGAGTTCCCAGGAGAGTCGACGGCGTCCGGGCGGCGGCGGCGACCGCGCCCCCCGCGCCCTCGAGGAGCCCCGGCACGTTGTACGGGAAGAGGCCGCGCTCTTCGAAGTAGCGATTGACCGCGCCATTGGCCTTCCAGTTGTAGAGGAACACGCAGAAGAGCAGGAAGGCGGCGAACGCGACGAAGGTCGCGGGCCTCCACTCCCCTCGGATCGGAATTCGGGAGCGGCGGAAGAACTCGAGGGGAGCCTCGCGCCCGAGCATCGTGAAGACGACGTCGTTGCCGATCGCCTCTTCTCGACCCGCCGCGTCCGCCAGGATCACGCGCTCGGGCTCGATCCGGAGGACGCGGGTCGCCAGGGCGAGTCGCATCCGCCCGGGGGGATGCGATTTCCCTTCGACCTTCAGGAACGAACCCGTCGAGGTCGTGACGCGCTCCGAAGTCGGGTGCTCGACGGCCACCTCTGCCGCAGGATCCTTCGCGAGCCTCAGGACCTGCGCGACGTTATCCTGCTTGCATCGCGAGAGCTCGGTCCGGCGGTAGGAGAGGGTCACACGCGCGCCCGCAGCCACGAGGGCGATCGCCGTCTCGAGCGCCGAGTCGCCGCCTCCGACCACCAGCGCCTCTTTCCCCGCGAACTCCGCCGGGTCGTAGAGCCGGTTGAAGACTCGGCTCGGGTCCTCCTCGCCCGGAACGCCGAGCCGCCGGTGACTGCCGCTCCGGCCAATGGCGACGATCGCCCGCCGGGCCCGAGTCGGGGCGGGCTGTTGTCCGTCGACCGGCTCGTGGTGCAGGTAGAGCAGGTCCCCGCGTCGCTCGATTCGTTCGATGCGGGAATGAGTGACCGAGATGCCGGCCTCCTTCCGGATCCGTTCCAGTCCTTCGAGCAGACGCTCCTTGGGATGGACCTCCGCTTCGAACTGAAGCCCGCCCGCGGGCGTCATCTCGGACGGGTAGGTGTAGATCGGCTTCCCCTTGGGGAAGTTGGCGACCGTGGAGAAGGGCTCCGAGGCCTCGAAGACCCGAAAGCGCAAGTCGTTCTTGCGGGCCTCCAGGGCGGCCGCGATGCCGGAGACGCCGGCTCCGACGATCGCGAGATCCAGGATTTCGAGATCGCCGTTCCGGGCCCGCGCGAACTCCCGCTCCGACAGGATGGCGTCGACCGCGCGGGCCCCGGTGTCCGAGGCGAACTTGAGCAGCGGCACGCCTGTCAGATCCCCCACGATGCGCACGCCCGTTATGGACGTTGTTCCGTCCGCGCGCGCCTCGGGCAGCTTCTCGACGGTTCCCGCCGGCCACATCGTGTGGAGCCAGTGGGCATAGCGGCGGATCGCGGAGAACATGCTGGTCTGCGAAGTCTAAGGGTCGGATCGAGCCGTCCCGGTCGCGGATTCTAGTTCGGCCCGTCGCTTCCTCCCTTTGACGCTAAGCTCCCGCTCATGCCCGAGCTGCCAGACATCCTGGCGTACCTGGCCGCGCTCGAGCCGCGAGTGGTGGGTCAGAGGCTGGAGGCGATCCGTCTCGGGAGCCCGTTCCTCCTGCGTTCCGTCGAGCCGCCGCTTCGCGACGCGGAGGGAAGGAGTGTTCTCGGGCTCGAGCGCATCGGCAAGCGCGTCGTGTTGGTGTTGGAAGGAGACCTCTTTCTCGTCCTCCACTTGATGATCGCGGGTCGGCTGCATTGGAAGCAGGAGGGTGCGCGGGTCGGCGCGCGGGCTCTGGCGGCCTTCGACTTTCCGGGCGGGACGTTGCTCCTGACCGAAGCGGGGTCGAAGAAGCGCGCCTCGCTCCACGTGGTCCGCGGTCGGTCCGCACTCGCGCAGTTCGAGCGCGGAGGGCTCGAGGTGCTCGAGGCGGATCTGCCGGCGTTCGAAGCGGCATTGACACGCGAGAGTCATACCGTCAAGCGGGCGCTGACCGACCCGCGCCTCTTCTCCGGGATCGGAAACGCCTACTCCGACGAGATCCTGCATCGGGCCCGATTATCGCCGGCCAAGCTCACTCGGCATCTGAACCCTGAAGAGCTCGAACGGCTTTGGCGCGCGACGCGGGAGACTCTCGAACAATGGAGCCGGAGCCTCGTCGCCAGGGCGCGGGAGGGTTTTCCGGAGAAGGTGACCGCATTCCGAGAGGGGATGGCCGTGCACGGACGATTTGGCCGTCCGTGCCCCGACTGCGGGCAGCCGGTGCAGCGCATCCTCTATGCCGAGAACGAGTCCAATTACTGCGCCTCTTGCCAGACTGGGGGCCGCCTCCTGGCCGACCGGGCGCTCTCGCAGCTGCTCCGGGGGGATTGGCCCAAGACGCTCGAGGAACTGGAGGAGCGAAAGATTTGGCAGCGCTAGCCGCTTGCGGTCGTCCGATGGCGGCAAGGCGCCGGGCGTTCGTTCTTCTGTTGGGACTCTGCGGCGTGGCCTCGCTCCCCGGCCAGACGCTCGACCTGCCCGAGAGGGGAAAGCCGGAGCTCGCGCTGCTGGCGGGCTTCGGATACTCCGTGAAGATCAACCGAGGCTCGACCGAGGAGCAGGCGCTCGTGCTGGAGCCGCAAGCCGGATTCCGGCTAGGCCCGCGCTTCGAGTACCTGATGGAAGGGCACCTGGCGAGATACTTCCGGCCCGACGGCTTCGCAGCGGGGCTCGTGCCGGTGGATGCCCGCTACTTCTTCGGAACGGGGAAGGTGGCGCCCTACCTGGAGCTGGGCGTCGGCTTTTGCTGGACGAATCTCGACGTCGAAGAGATCAACCGGCGGTTCAACTTCATCCTGCAGGGAGGCCTGGGAGTGGTCGGGAGCCCGGAGCGCGACCACACTTGGACGCTCGAGGCGCGCTGGCTGCACTACTCCAACGCCGGGACCGTTCTGCCGAATCTCGGTCTGAACACCATCGTCCTGCTCCTCGGGTGGCGTTTCCGGTAGGGGCGAGGGGCGAGGGCTGAGAGCGCGACCTCTCCGTCTCTCACTCAGGTAGCTGACCGGTCAGGATCGTCGCGAGCTTGTCGGGATCGATGTTCCCGCCTGAAACGACGCAGACGATCTTCGCGCCGCCGGCCTTGCCTCCTCGGGCCGCGGCCAGCGACGCCGCTCCCGCACCCTCCGCAATGACACGTTGTCGTGCGGCGAGGAGGCGTATGGCGGCTGCAATCTCTTCGAGGGTCGTGACGAGCGAGCCGGAGAGAAGGCCTCGGGCGAGCGGCCACATCTCGGGGAGCATGCTCTTGCCGCCGATGCCGTCGACGAAGCTCGGCCGATAGGCGATCTCTCGCGGCGCCCCGGCCGCGAGCGATGCCGCGAAGGGGGCGGCGGTCTCGACCTCGCAGGCGAAGACCCGAGCCGCCGGAGAAACCGCCCGCACCGCTGACGCGATCCCGCAGGAAAGTCCGCCGCCTCCGAACGGGACGAGCACGGTGTCGGCGTCGGGCAAGTCCTCGAGGATCTCGATGCCGATCGTGCCGTTTCCGGCGATGACGGCCGGATCGCTGACGGGGTGGATGAAGAACCCCTCCGCGCCGGGGTAGTGGTGCTCTTGGAGGACCCGCCACCAGCGATCGAACGGAACGCGGAGAATGTGCCCGCCCAGTCTCCCGATCGCGGCGAGCTTGGTCTCCGGGGCGTTCTCCGGGACGATCACCGTGCAGGGAATTCCGAGCCGGCGCGCGTTCCAGGCGACTCCCTGCGCCATGTTGCCCGCGCTCGCCGTATAGACGCCCCCGGCAAGCGATTCCGGGCCGGCTTTTCGCATCGCGTTGCCGGCGCCCCGGATCTTGAAGGAGCCGATCGGCTGAAGGTTCTCGAGCTTGAGCCAGATCTCCTCCGAGACGCCTTCGAGCTCGAGCCGGACGAGGGGTGTCCGCAGCGCGATTCCCGCCAGTCGCTCGCGCGCGGTGCGGATCTCCGAGAGGGGGATCGGCTCAATCGCCTTCGTCGCGCTTCCCTCCAAAATCGAGGAACATCCCCGCGCCGGTCTTCGTCGCCTTGTCGTAGATGTGGCGCGCCGAGGCAACGTCCTCGACGGCGAGGCCGAGCGACTTGAAGAGCGTAATCTCCTCCGAGCACCGGCGTCCGGGCGTCTTGCCGATCAGGACCTCGCCGATCTCGCCGACGATGTGGCCTTCGACGACCGCGCCCTCCGCCTTCGCGATCAGGAAGTCGCCGGCTTCGTTCAGGACCGACTCGCGGCGGTCGGCGTAGAGCCGCGCGCGCGCCACGGCGGCGGTGTCGAGCTCCCGGGCCGCCGGAATGCTCGAGCCGACGGCGTTCACATGCGCGCCGGGGGCGATCCAGTCGCCGGCCAGAATCGGCTCCCGGGCGGAGGTGGTGGTGCAGATGAGGTCCGCCCCGAGCACCGCCTCCCGGGGACTCGCGACCGCCTCGATGGCGATCCCCTGTCTTTTCGACTCGCGCCGGGCGAAGGCCTGCGCGCTCTCCAGCCGGCGGCTCGCGACCCGCACGCGCCGAATCCGGCGGACGCCGCGCATCGCCTCCAGGTGCGTGCGCGCCTGAACGCCCGCGCCGAGGATCGCAAGATCGCCCGCTTCCTCGCGCGCCAACGCCCGGGTCGCGACGGCGCTGACGGCCGCGGTGCGAATGGCCGTGATGGAGGTCGCGTCGATGACCGCAAGCAGGCGCCCGTGCTCGGCCTCGAAGAGGAGGACCGCTCCCTGGTGCGTGTCGATCGGCGTGCCCTCGTTTCCGGGAAAGAACGTGATCGCCTTCAGGCCGAGCACCTGCTCGGGCAGGAGGGCTCCCGGCATCAGGCCGAGACCGCCGACCCGGCCCGGCAGCCACAGGATCGAGCGCAGCGGCAAGATCGTCTCGCCGCGCGCGAGCTCGGCCATCGTCGAGGCCATCACTTCGATGCACTCGTTCATGGGGAGAAGCTTCGGGACTTCGGCCTGAGTCACCAGAAGGGTCTTCATTCGCGCCCCCTATTGCCAGCGGAAGATCTTCAATGCGATCGCGAAGGTGACGAGCCCCCACGCGGCCAGAAGCAGCAGTTGCCCCGTGATCGCGGGCAGGCCCTTGCCTTCGAGCATGACCGCGCGCAGGGCGTCGTTTAAGGCCGTCAACGGCAGGGCCTGGATCAGAGGCTGGGCCGCCTTCGGGAAGCGCTCCGCGGAAAAGAACACTCCGGACAGGAGCCACATGGGAACCATCACGAAGTTCATGAGGCCGCTCGCCGCCTCGAGCGTCTGGGCACGCGCCGCGACCAGCAAACCCAGTCCGGCGAAGGACAGGGAGCCGAGCAGCGCGGTCAGGAGCAACAGCATCAGGGAGCCGCGGATGGGGACGCCGAAGGCGAGAACACCGAACAGGAGGATCACGGCGATCTCGAGCACCAGAAAGACGAAGCGGGAGAAGATCTGGGCCAGGAGGTACTCGGATTTGCGCATCGGGGTCGCGGTCATCAGCTTCAGCGTCTTCTTCAAGCGCGCGTTGACGATTCCGAAGCCAATGCCCCAGATGCCCGTGCCCATCAGGTTGAGTCCGAGGATGCCCGGCAGCAGAAAGTCGATGTAGCGCGACCCTTTCTCGTGCATCGGAACTTCGCGCCGCTCAACGGGATCCTTCCGGCCGGCGGCGCGCTGGATCGCGTCGTCCACTTCCAGTCGGGCCAGGCGCGCGTCCGGGCGCGTCGGGTCGAAGTGGTAGACGAGGGGTTCGCGGTTCTCGATCAAGAGCGCGATCTTGCCGGTCCGGAGGGCCCGAAGTCCCTCCTCGAGAGTGGCGAAGGGAACGGTCTTCAAGGCCGAGGACGTGAGAGGCGCTCCGCCGAGCTGGCGCAAGCCCGCCTCGCCGGCGACCCCGATGGGGAGCCTCTCGGGCGCATGATCGCGGAACGCGAAGCCCAGCACCAGGGCCATGATCACGGGAAAGGCGAAGACCCAGAAGACCGCCTCGGGCTCCCGGATGAACTCGAGCACGCGTGCCCGGGTCAGGGCGTAGAGGGGCGGGCGGCGGCTACTCATCGCGAAGCTCCCGGCCGGTCAGGGAGATGAAGACATCCTCCAGGGTCGCGCGGTGCGTCGAGAGGGAGAGGAGTCTCGAGCCGCCTCGGTCGAGGCGCGAGAGCAGGGCCGGCACGGCGTCGACCAGCGCTGCCACGCTCACGAACCAGCGGTCATCGCGCCGTCGGCAGTCGCGGACCCCGGGAAGAGCCTTCAGGTCCTCGGCGGAGAGTGCCGGCTCCGACGCGAACTCCACGATGTGCGGCGCGCGGAGCCCGGCGACCAGCTCCGCCGGCGACCCCTGCGCGATGATCTTGCCGTGGTCCACGACCGCGACGCGGTCGCAGAGCCGTTCCGCCTCTTCCATGTAATGCGTCGTCAGAAGCACGGTGCGCCCCGCGGCGCGGAAGCTCTCCATCTTGTCCCAGAGCTGGTGGCGGCTCTGGGGATCGAGCCCCGTCGTGGGCTCGTCGAGGAAGAGGATTTCGGGATCCCCGGCGAGCGCGCAGGCCACTGCCAGACGCTGCCGCTGACCCCCGGAGAGCTTGCCCACGCGCGCGTCGCGCTTTTCCTCGAGCGAGAGGTCGGCCAGTAATTGTTCCGGTTCGCGCCCCCTGGGATAGAGCGAGCGAAAGAGGTCGAGGGTCTCGAAGACCGTCAACTTGTCGGAGAAGCGAGTCTCCTGAAGCGAAATACCCAGGCGGCCCCGCAGCTCGCGCTCATGAGTGCCCCACCGCCGCCCGAGAACGCGGACATCTCCCGCGTCGGGCGCCGTCAAGCCCTCGAGGATCTCGATCGTGGTCGTCTTACCGGCCCCGTTGGGGCCGAGCAGACCAAAGCACTCGCCGTAGCGAACCTCCAGGTCGAGACCGTCCACGGCGCGGACCTCGCCATAGAACTTGGCCAGGCCGTGGCAGAGGATTGCCGCGGTCGCGGTCTCGCTCCGGCCAGGAGAAGAATTCGCGGTTCCCATGTGAAGGGGAGAGTTTAGACTCGGATGCGAGCGTGATGTACGGCTGTCGGTTTCGCACGCCGTTGGGCGAGATGGTGACCGTCATCGACCCGACGGGAGCGGTCGCTCGGCTGGAATTCGCGAGGGGCCGGCGAGAGGAGCCCGACCTTCCGGCCGTCGATGGCACTCGCTGCGCCGAGGTCATGCGACAACTGCAGGAGTACTTCGACGGCACGAGGCGCGAGTTCGACCTCGGGTTGAACCCGGAAGGGACCGCGTTCCAGCGAGCCGTCTGGAGGGAGCTCGTCCGGGTTCCCTACGGCTCCCGCGTCACCTACGGACAGCTGGCCCGGCAGATCGGTCGCCCGGCCGCCGTGCGGGCCGTGGGGGCCGCCAACGGCGCCAATCCCATCGCGATCGTCATTCCTTGCCATCGCGTGGTCGGGAGCGACGGTTCGCTGACGGGCTACGGCGGGGGGCTGCCGCTCAAGCAGTGGCTACTCGATCACGAGGCGGGCTTGCGCCGGCTTCCGTTGTCCGGCGTGGGTCCGGAGCGCCGGGAACTCCCGCGTTGTCGCTAGATTCGGGTCCTGTCGCTGATCTCCAAATGATCGGCTACTGGGGAACCACGATTCCCTCGAACCCGGCCCCTTCGAGCTCCTGCAGCACGGCCTCGGCCTCCCCGCGTGTCGGGAAGGGGCCGACCTTCACGCGCGAGAGCCCGCGGTAGGGCTCCAGGTACGCTTGCCGCCCCGCCGCTCGGGCGCGCTCGGCCTGCCGCTGCGCGTGACCGGGTTCCGCGAACGAGCCGATCTGCACTGCCCAGAGTCCCGTCGCCGAAACCGTCGGCGGGGCCAGGGCCGCCTGCACGATCTCGATCCGGACCGGCGCCACTCCCGGCCCGATCACGTCCAAGCGCCGGGCGGCCTCCTGCGACAGGTCGAGAATCCGTCCCTTCAGGAAAGGCCCCCGGTCATTGATTCGGACGCGAACCCGTTTGCCGTTGTCCCGGTTGGTGACCTCGACGACGGTCCCGAGCGGCAGCTCGCGGTGCGCGGCCGTCAGCTGACTCGAGTCATAGATCTCGCCGGACGCGGTGGGTTTTCCCTCGAAGCCGTCGGCCCCGCCGTACCAGGAAGCCATGCCCTCCTCGGACCAGCCCGGAGCCGGAGACGGCGCGGTTCCGGGGGCCGGGATTCCCGAAGGGCCGGGCGCCGGAGGAGGATGGGTCGTCGCGCAGGCCGAGGCCAGAGCGGCCAAGAGAAGCGGAGTCCAGAGACGGGCTCGCCTCAAACGCGAACCGGCGGGGCCTCGATCTCCGGCACGCCGGCCAGAGCCGGGTCGAGCTCTTGCCGGACGAACTCCTCGACCTGCTCCGCGCAACGCCCCACGAGCCTCTCGGGCTGGGCCGCGGCCTCGAGTTGCTCGCGCGACAGGCCGAAGGTCGGGTCGGCCGCGAGCCTCCCGAGCAAGTCCGGCATCCCTCCCTCCCGGTGCATCCGGTCCGCCGAGGCACGGGCGTGGACCCGCAGCTTTTCGTGAAGCTCCTGACGGTCTCCGCCCCGCCGAACGGCCTCCATGAGGAGGTTCTCGGTGGCGAGGAACGGCGCTTGTTCGGCGAGGCGGCGCTGGGAGATCTCGCGGTGCACAACCAAGCCTCCGACGACGTTCTCGAGCAGGATCAGAATGGCGTCGGAGGCCAGGAACGCCTCGGGGACGGCGATGCGCTTGTTGGCGGAGTCATCGAGGCTTCGCTCGAGCCACTGGGTCGAGGCCGTCATGGCCGTGTCGAAGGAGAGCGCGATCACGTGCCGAGCGAGCGCGCAGATGCGCTCGGCGCGCATGGGGTTGCGCTTGTAGGGCATCGCCGAGGAGCCCACCTGGCCGGTCTCGAAAGGTTCCTCGAGCTCGCCGTCGTGCTGCAGCAGCCGAAGGTCGGTGCCGATCTTGTGGACCGATTGCGCCAGCCCCGACAGGGCGCGCACCACGAGGTCGTCCTGTTTGCGCGAGTAGGTCTGTCCGGTGACCAGCTGGCGCTTGGCGAACCCCGCGCGGCGCGCCAGCGCGGCGTCGAGCTCCTCGACCTTCCCCGAGTCGCCGCCGAAGAGCTGCAAGAAGGAAGCCTGGCTGCCCGTGGCGCCTTTGGCTCCGAGGAAGCGCAGTCCGCCGCGCGCGGCGCGCAAGGACTCGAGGTCCATGAGGAGGTCGGAAGCCCAGAGCGCGGCGCGCTTGCCGACCGTGGTCGGCTGCGCCGGCTGGTAGTGCGTGTAGGCCAGGGTCGGCAGGTCCCGGTGCGCCAGCGCGAAGTCGCGCAGTCGGCGCAGGACCGAGACCAGCCGTCGCTCCGCCAGGGACAGCGCGTCGCGCATCTGGAGAAGGTCGGCGTTGTCGGAGACGTACGCCGAGGTGGCGCCCCAATGGATGATTCCCGCCGCGGCGGGCGCGGCGGTGCCGAAGACGCGCACGTGCGCCATCACGTCGTGCCGGGTCCGCTCCTCTTCGCGCGCCGCGGCGTCGAAGTCGATGTGGGAGAGGTGTTCGCGCATCTGCGACAGGGCGAGATCAGAGATGGGCAGGCCGAGCCGCCGCTCCTCCTCGGCCAACCAGAGCCACAGATGCCTCCAGGTCTCGAACTTGAATTGGGGAGAGAAGATCCGCGACATCTCGGCCGACGCATAGCGATCGGCCAGCGGGTTTCCGGCCCGGTCAGTCCTGCTCACTGCCGGCGTCCTCGCCTCGGAGGAACTGCGAGGGTTCGTCGTTGCCGCAAACCAGGCACTGCGCCTCGGTAATCCGGCCGGCCTCCATCTCGAAGACGTAGCTCGGCGTGGTGCAGTTTTTACAGATCAGGTAGTCGACCTCGCGGTCTTCCGCGGGAGTGGGTTTCTTGGGTCGGGTCGGTTCCACTTCAATCATTGTCGCATGGCGGCGGTCGGCCCGGGCTCCCCGAAGCCACGCCCGCTGCTCCGCTCGGACATCATCTGTCCCCCCGAAGGGCTCACCATGGTCCCGTGACCTCCTCGGGCCCGGCTCTGGCTCTGGCCGGAATGGCCGTTTTCGTCGCCATCGTTCTCGCGGC
>Ga0335082_10002932_pt1 | contig 18458 bp, 14 predicted proteins | sample Lox_Sample_41_FD_206718 | JGI IMG/M metagenome (GOLD analysis project Ga0335082, IMG submission 206718) | Soil microbial communities from Loxahatchee National Wildlife Refuge, Florida, United States - Lox_Sample_4.1 | ecosystem: Environmental > Terrestrial > Soil > Wetlands | place: USA... | reverse complement strand
TGAGGTTGCGGGAGGCGAGATCGAGCGTCCAGCCTGCGAAGCGCAGCGACCGCGCCACCTCGGGTTGGAGGTTGTCCGGAACGCTGCGGTGACGGCGCAGCACCGACTTGATGCGGGCAAGCAGCTCGCGCGGATTGAACGGCTTCGCCAGGTAGTCGTCGGCGCCCAGCTCCAGTCCGACGATGCGGTCCGTCTCCTCGCCTTTGGCGGTGAGCATCACCACAGGCCAGTTGCCGCGCGAGCGCAGGGTCCGGCACAGCACGAACCCGTCGTCTCCGGGCAGCATCACATCGAGGATGACCAAGTCCACACGGCCTCCGTCCAGCACGTTCCACATGCCGCGACCATCGGCCACCGCGGACACGCGAAACCCGTTCTTCTGCAGATAATCGCTCAGCAGCGAGCGGATCTCGCGATCGTCGTCGACGATCAGAATATGATCCTGGATGTTCATCAATGCTGCTGGTCTTATACCGCGCGGCGGCCGTCTCGTGTGAACCAAAACGTAACCCTGTTTGACGCCGGCTGCCCCTGTCACATGACGTTACAACAACTCGCCTTGCGATCTGGCTCTGACGGGGGCCGCGATGGTGCAGGGACGCGTCCGCAAAGGATCCACGCCTGCAGCCGCTTCGCTCCGCCCGCGCGGCTTTGACCCGCCGCATCGCGGGTTCGTTGCCGGTTGCCGCCACGTACAGCGCCAGCGACGGCGCGCCAGTCGCAACCCGCGAGCGGTCTCGCTCCCTCCGCCGCCCTCCGGCGCGGACGCATCACCGCTCACTGCGGCGGTAAGCAATTCCGCGAAGGTCATACGGATTATGACGGGCAGTCCCAAGGGTGCAAGGCGCTCGCCCCCGTGAGCCAAGGCAGCGCGCCGGCGGGGAAGAAAGACCAAGAAGGAGAGCCGGACTAGGCGGATCAGCCGGGGCGCTCCGCCGAAAGGCCTAGCCAGTCCTCCTGCATCAGCGCGGCACGGAACGTGCATGCTCCGGGCCAGGTCTCCACGGGGGCACTGATGCGCACGACGGTCTCGATCCTGCTGCTGGCACTCTTCTTGGCGGCATGTGGGCGCCAATCCGACGGTGAGCCGCGCGCGGCGAAGCAGAGCCGTATCTTCGACACGCAACGCGGCGCCCTCGAGAAGGCCAAGACCGTGAACGACACGTTGATGCAGGCGGACCAGGCGCGCCGCGAGCGGGAGCAAGCCGAGTCGCAGTGAGCCGGCGGCTCGCGAACGACACCTCGGTCTGCCGAAGGCGGTCGGTTCAACGTGGTCGGGACGGGAGACCTGTCCGACGCCTGGGCAGCATCCTACGTCGGCTGCCGCGCGGCGGAAGAGGCGTTGCCGCGCCGAGCGCCACATCGGCACGATCCACCGAACGACGCCGCACCCCGGACTTCTCTGGCCCCATGCAGCTGCTTGCCCGCCGTGGATCTGCCTGGAGCTCTGGACTAAAGCCGGGGCTTCCCCGCGAGTTGACAGGGACGCCATGGTCCTGGCGTCGCGTCGGGTACCCGACCGATCGCTCGTCCCGCTACGGCGATCTCGCCTGGAGTCCCGCCGGGGGCGCGCTCACCGATGAGCCGTCGCTCCGCCCCACGCCAGTCGGGATCGACCCGCCGGCGTCGGCTGCTGGACCGGAGCGGTGTCCGGTCGTCCTCGATGCAACCCTGCGTGAGGTTGCCGTGCGGTTGCGGACGTCCGTGTGCCTGGCTCTGATGCTGGGTCTGCTCGTAGCTTGCCGCCGTGAGTCTCCCCATCCGCCGCCGGCCGCGCACTCCATGGCTTCGATCTACACCGGAGCCGCCGGCACGGCAGAGGCGTTCCCGGGCCAATCCGCATACCAGGAGGCGAAAGGCCAGATCCGGCAACGAGACCTGCGCGCCGCGATCCAGTCGCTGCAGCGGGCGATCGAGGCAAACCCGGAATTCGCCGAGGCGTGGTACCAGCTCGGCGCGGCGAAAGCCAATCTCGCGATCCAGCAAGTACGCTCGGATGAGGCCGCGGCGGTCCAGCTGTTCCGCGAAGGAGTGGAGGCGAAAAAGCAAGCCCTGCATCTGATGCGTCTCGGCAGATGCTACGTGTGGGACGCCGAGCAGCGCAAGCGGGCCTGGGCCGACGTGCAGGAGGCGCTGCGCGGCGTGGACGAGGTGCTGGCCGACCAGCGCGTCACGGTCGCCGCATTGAAGAGCTACGCCCACTGATGAATCGTTACCCCCTGCTTCGCAGCGTGAGCGTCTCCGTGCTATGCGTCGCGCTGCTCGCAGCCTGCGGCGACGACAAGCACCGCGCCAGGCCTGCAACCATGCCCGCAGCAAGCCGCACGCCGCCGATCGAAGCTCCAGGTGTAGGCGTCTACCGCAGGGCGCTCGCCGAGCTGGCCGCCAAGGACGATGCGGAGGCCGTGCGCCTGCTCGAGGAGAGCGTGCGGGCCAATCCCCGTCTCGCGGAAGCCTGGTATGAACTGGGCCGCCTCAAGGTCCGCCGCGCCCCAGCGCTGGTCCCGTCCGACGAGCTGGCAGGCGTCGCGTCCTTCCGCGAGGGGCTGATCTCAGAAAAAGAGGCGCGCCGCCTCATCGACGCCGGACAGGCTCGGCTCTGGACCCGCGAGGAGCAGATCGACGCGCAGATCGCGCTCGACGCCGATCTCGCAAACGCGGAGCGGCTGCTGGGTGATCCGGACGCGCTGCGCGAAGCGCTGCTGCTGCGCGTGCGCTAACCAGACTTGAGCACGCGCATCGGAGCCCTCGCAACCGGCGCGTGAGCCGACCTCGTCAGGGGCTCAGCTCTTGGGTGCCGAGCCCCCTGCGAGTGCCAGCATCAATTCGTTGAGCCGCTTTACGAAGCTCGCCGGGTCGTCGAGTTGCCCGCCCTCCGCGAGCAACGCCTGGTCGAACAGGATGTGGCTCCAATCACCGAAGCGCGTCTCGTTCGCCTCGTATTTCAGGCCTTGTACGATCGGGTGGTGCGGATTGATCTCGAGGATAGGCTTCACGCCGGAGATCTTCTGGCCGGCCGCCTTGAGCAGCCGCTCCAGATTCATGCTCATCCCCCACTGGTCCGAGACCAGACAGGCCGGCGAGCCCGTCAGCCGGTGCGTGATGCGCACCTCCTTCACCTTCTCGCCCAGCGTCTTCTGGATCCTGTCGGTGAGGTCCTTGAACTCGCCGGCCTCCTTCTCCCGCTCCTTCTTGTCCGACTCGTCCTGCAGCGCGCCGAGGTCGAGGTCGCCTTTGGCCACGGACTGCAGCGACTTGCCCTCGAACTCGCTGAGGTTGGTCACGACCCATTCATCGACGCGATCGAACAGCAGCAGCACCTCGACGCCCTTGTTGCGGAAGATCTCCAGATGCGGGCTGTTCCTGGCGGCGGCGAAGGAGTCCGCGGTGATGTAGTAGATCTTGTCCTGTCCCTGCTTCATGCGGGAGACATAATCCGCGAGGGACACGCTCTGCTCGTCCGTGTCCGCGCGGGTGGAGGCGAAACGCAGAAGCTTGGCGATGCGCTCCTTGTTCGCGTGGTCCTCGCCCACACCCTCCTTGAAGGCGCGCCCGAACTCGTTCCAGAACTTGGCGTACTTGTCCTTGTCCTTTTCCGCCAGGTCTTCCAGCAGGGAGAGCACGCGCTTGACCGAGCCGGCGCGGATCGCCTCGACCACCTTGGACTCCTGCAGGATCTCGCGCGAGACGTTGAGCGGCAAGTCGTTGGAGTCCACCACGCCGCGGACGAAGCGCAGATACACCGGCATCAACTGCTGCGCGTCGTCCATGATGAACACGCGCTGCACGTAGAGCTTGACGCCGTGGCGGTGCTCGCGGTCCCACAAGTCGAAAGGCGCGTGCCCCGGCAGGTACAGCAGCAGCGTGTACTCCTGTTTGCCTTCCACCTTGGCGTGGGTCCAGGCGAGCGGGGGTTCGAAGTCGTGGCCGACGTGCTTGTAGAACTCCTGGTACTGCTCGTCCTGGATCTCGGACTTGGGTCGCGCCCACAGCGCCGAGGCCTGGTTCACCTGCTCTTCCTCGTCCTTCACCACGTACTCGTTGCGCTCCTTGTCCCACTCCTCCTTGCTCATCAGGATCGGCAGCGCGATGTGATCCGAGTACTTGCGCAGGATCTCGCGTAGACGGAAACCGGACGCCAACTCGTCTTCGCCTTCGCGCAAGCGCAGGATCACATCGGTACCGCGCCCCTCCTTGGTCACCGTCTCCAGCGTGTACTCGCCCTGACCGTCGCTTTCCCAGCGCACGCCGTGGCCGGCACCCAAGCCGGCGCGGCGCGTGATCAGCGTCACCTTGTCCGCGACGATGAAGGAAGAGTAGAAACCCACGCCGAACTGTCCGATCAAATGGGCGTCTTTCGCCTGGTCGCCGGTCAGGCTGCGGAAGAATTCCTGGGTCCCGGACTTGGCGATCGTCCCGATGTTGGCGACCACCTCGTCTCGCGACATGCCCACGCCGTTGTCCGACACCGTGATCGTGCGGGCCGATTTGTCGAAGCTCACGCCGATCTTCAGGTCCGGCGACTGCTCCCACAGGCCCTGATCCGCCAGGGCCTCGAAGCGCAGCTTGTCGCACGCGTCCGAGGCATTCGAGATGAGCTCGCGCAGGAAGATCTCCTTGTTGCTGTACAAGGAGTGCACCATCAGGTGCAAGAGCTGTCTCACCTCGGCCTGGAAGCCGAGGGTCTCCTTAGTGGCCGCTTCCATCGTTTTCGTGGCTCCTGATCTGGACAACCGTTATAGTTATTGTCCCCGGGAGGGGAATTCAAGAGGGTGCCGACGCATCGGACCGGTCGGCCGCCTGAGAATCTGCGGATGGAACCAAGCGCTTCACCACTGTTGGGAACTCGTCGGATCGGGTTTGTCCTGGCCCTGGTGGCCTGGGCCGGCGCCTCCTGCGCGGGACCGCTGCCCCTGGACCGGATCAAGCTGCCGCCGGGCTTCGAGATCGCGATCTATGCCGAGCTCCCCCAGCCGCGCTCGCTGGCCCTGGGTGACCGGGGCACGGTCTTCGTGGGCACGAACGCACCGGGAAATGTGTATGCCGTCGTCGCTCACGAGCCCGGTAAGCCCGAGGTCATCACGCTCGCCCGGGGCTTGAACAGCCCCAACGGCGTCGCGTTCCGCGACGGCGCGTTGTATGTGGCCGAAGTGAACCGCATCCTGCGCTTCGACGACATCGAAGCGAGGCTCCACGATCCGCCGTCCCCCGTAGTGGTCACCGACCGATTTCCGCGCGATGCCCACCACGGGTGGAAGTACATCGCCTTCGGTCCGGACGGCTGGCTGTACGTCCCTGTGGGCGCGCCGTGCAACATCTGCGAGCCGGATCCCGACCGGTATGCGTTGATCTCGCGGATCCGGCCCGACGGCACCGGATACGAAGTCTTCGCCCGCGGCGTGCGCAATTCGGTGGGCTTCGACTGGGATCCGGCCACGCACCAGCTGTGGTTCAACGACCATGGCCGCGATCTCCTCGGCGATGATCTCCCCTCCGACGAGCTGAATCACGCGCCCACGGCCGGGCTGCATTTCGGCTATCCGTATTGCCACCAAGGCGACTCGCCCGATCCCGAATTCGGCCGCAAGCGCCGCTGCGAGGAGTTCACCCCTCCGGCGCTGAAGCAAGGCGGACATGTGGCCCCAGACGGGCTCAAGTTCTATACGGGGACGATGTTCCCTGCCGAATACCGCGGCCGGATCTTCATCGCCCAGCACGGATCATGGAACCGCAGCCGGAAGAGCGGGTACCGCGTCATCACGGTGACGCTCAAGAACAACCAGGTGGAGAGCTCGGAGGTGTTCGCCGAGGGCTGGATGCGGGACGAGCGATACTGGGGCCGTCCCGTCGATCTTCTGGTCCTGCGCGACGGGAGCCTGCTCATCTCCGACGACTACGCCAACGTGATCTACCGCGTCAGCTACAAAAAGCCTTAGCAGCTTGATGCGAAAGCCACGACGCGAGCACCCGCGGGAAGTTTGCGGGGCGCACACGCGCACAAGTGTTTGAACGTGCGAGGGCTCGCATACCCATCCCTGTGCGCCAAGACCATCAGCGGGCGTTTTGCATCACCCTGTTAGACGGGCCGACCGCTCGTCGAGGGGCGAGGCGCATGAGCGGCAACGCTTCTGATCTGTGCACCCTTGCTGGGGCTTACTCCCGAATCAGATCTTGCCGCGGTCACGTCGGTGGGTCGGCCCGTCCTGCACCGGCGCCTCCTCCATCTCCGGCGCGTTGGCCGCGTCGGTCAAGGTCTCGAGCGCGACGTAGTCGGTTTTGCCTGTGTACAGCAGCGGGATCTCGGGCATCCAGAGGACCTTCTTCGCGACCCCGAAGTCATGCCGCCCGAGGCGGCGTGCCGCGTGGACCAGCGCGGGACGGTCCAAGTCGGGATCACTGGTGAACAAGACGATGGTCTCGCCGCTTGCGGCCTCGGTGCGCACCACCACGGCGTGGGCGTGGTGCGGGGAAGCCTCGCGCGCGACCTCCTCGATCATGTCCAGCGAGACCATCTCGGCGGCGATCTTCGCGAAGCGCTTGACGCGACCCACGACGGTCAGGATGTCGTCACGGTTCATGTCCACCACATCGCCCGTGTTGTACCAGCCCTCGCCGTAGATCGAACGCGGAGGCACGAGTACGCCCGGATTGTCCTGGAGGTAGTATCCGAGCATCACTTGCACGCCGCGCACGTGGAGCACTCCGCCACGCTCGATGCCGGGAACTTTCTGGATGCGCCACTCGAGGCCAGGCAGCAGCCTCCCGACCGTTGTGGTCCGGAAGCAGTACGGTGCGGACAGCGAGACTACGGGGGCACACTCGGTGGCGCCGTAGCCTTGATAGATGCGCAGGCCGAACTTCTCTTGCCAGACGCGCGCGACCTCCGCGCCGAGTTTCTCACCCCCGGAGATGACGTAGCGGATCGAGCGGAAGTCCTGCGGGTCGGCGTTCTTCGCGTAGTAGCTCAGGAAAGTGCTCGTGCCGCAGAGAAAGGTGCAGCCCCGCCGATAGGCGATCTCCGGTATCGCGCGGTATTGCAGTGGCGATACCGCCAGGAACAGCTGTGTGCCGGTCACCAGACACAACATCAATCCGGCCGTGAAGCCATAGCTATGATAGATGGGCAGCGGGTTGAGGACCTTGTCGCGTGGCGAGAAGTCCATGACGGTCGCCATCTGCACGATGTTGGCGAGCACCGCCTCGTGGCTGAGCACCACCCCCTTGGGGCGTGCCTCGGAGCCGGAGGTGAACAACACCACCCCGGGCCCTTCGCTACGCCCCGGCGTGGTCGCTCGCCGCGGCCGCCACAGTGCGTAAGCCTTCAGCCAAAGCTTGTCGATGAGCCCCAGCTCACCGCGCAGGTCCTCAAGATAGAGCAAGCGCCGGTCCGAGATCGCCGCCACGACGCAGGTGAGCCGCGCCTGTTCGATGAACGAGCGAGAAGTGAGCACCACGCGCGCGCGCGCGGCGATGCAGGCGCCTTGCACGGCAGCCGCGCCGGCCGTGTAGTTGAGCATGGCCGGAACGCGTCCGAAGGCGGTAAGGCCCAGCACCGCGCACACGGACGGGATCGTGTTGGGCAGCAGCACCCCGACGTTGTCTCCGAACTGCGTGTAGCGCAGGGACCAACGTCCGATGGCGAGCGAGCCCTGCAACAGATCGTGATAAGTTCGCGGTTGCTCTGTCAGGTCTTCGATGATCGGAGCGTGCCGGCCATGCTGCTCCAGCGCGTCGAGGAAGGCCCCGAACAGCGTCGCTCGCGGACGGTCCTTGAAAGCGGCCGCCTGCATCAGCCGCCGCAGCTCGGAGACGGCTTGCGCCCGGCGCGCTCTGGGCAGGGATCGGCTCGAAACGGGGATCGCGGCGGCCGGGAGCACGCGGATGCGCACGTACGGGAGGCGTCCGGGGCCGTAGCGTATCCACACCGGGATCACCGTAACCCCGGCCTTCGCCGCGGCGAGCGCCGGCACATCGTAGATCTTCGCGACGCAGCGCGTGGGGTTGACCTGCCCCTCCGGGTATATGACAACGGATTTGCCGGCGGCCAGCAGGCGCACGAGCTTGCGGAGCGCCGCGGGATCACCGACGTCGGACGCGAGATGCGGCCGCATGCGAAGCGCCAGGCGCAGCCAGGGCGACCTCAGGTCTTCGCGCGGCACCACGACGACGTCGGCCGGGAGCAACAGCGACAAGAGCAGGCTGTCGAGCGGCGCCGGGTGGTTCGCAGCGAATAGGACCGGGCCGCCGGGCGTGCCCAGGTCCCCCTCGATGCGCACGCGCAGCAGCGTGCGGACCAGCAGCGCCAGCAGCCGACCGATCACACGCGCCTCCTGTGGAAGCGACCGAGTTGCCACTCAGGTTTTTCCCGATGGCCCGCGGTCACTCGCATTCGGTATCGTGCATAGTCGATCATCCGAGGCGGCCTCCCCCCATCGTCCCCGTGTGGCCTCCCGCGTGTCGCCGCTCGATGACGCACACCGGCAGCATGATTTCATCGAGCCTAACGGCCCACCGGCGGCACGGGTGGGATGTGCGCTGCTTCATTGATAAACCTTAGCAAGGGCCTATGCAAAAATCTACCAGAACGTGAGATTTGCCGCCGCTTCGTTGCTTCCCTTAGAGTCAGGCTCGAGACCTGGCAAAACGAGAGGTTCTCCAACAGGTTCTTCTACTTCCTACGCCCGATCCAGGAGCGCACCAAATGGACATGCACCTTCCCCCCGCTCTGCTCGAAGTCACAGGTAACACGCAGCTATCCGGGAACATTGAACAATCGGAACTCTTCTTCTCAGACCAGCTGAGCGCGGCTTACGATCCGAGTGCAAATGCGATTTGGTCGCGCTGGACCCCGACTCCGCGACCCAGCTTCAACCCGGAGCTCCTCGACGACTTGGCGGAGTATTGCAGCTTCGTTACCGCCACGCGAGGTGCGGTCCGATGGCGCGGCGAAAGCCTGCCGATCGAGTACAGTGTCCTCGCTTCGGGCGTGCCCGGCGTGTTCAACTTGGGCGGCGACCTCGACCTGTTCGTTCGGCTGATCGAGCGTCAGGACGCACACGCGCTGCTCCGCTATGGGAAGGCTTGTGTGGATGTCCTGCACCGAAACTATGTCGGCTTCGGCTTACCGGTCACCACGATTTCGCTGGTGCAAGGGGAGTGTCTCGGGGGGGGATTCGAGGCGGCCCTCTCCAGCGACATCATCATCGCCGAGCGCCACGCCCGGTTCGGGTTCCCGGAGATCCTGTTCAACCTCTTTCCGGGCATGGGCGCCTACTCGTTCCTCGACCGGCGGGTAGGCCGTCGCCTCACCGAAGAGCTTCTCGGCACTGGAAGAATCTATTCCGCCGATGCTATGCTTGCCATGGGCGTGATCGACCGCGTAGTGGACACCGGCCAGGGCGAGGCAGAGGTGTCCGCGCTGGCCAAGCGCAACAGCCGCAGCCGCAACGGGCTGGCGGGAATCGCCCGGGTGCGGCGGCGTGTGAACGGCGTGAGTTACGAGGAGTTGCTGGACGTGGTCCAGTTGTGGGTGGATGCGGCGTTGCGCCTCACCCCCCGTGACATCAAGCTCATGCATCGCCTGGTGGCACGGCAGAACGACATCCTGGCTTGCACTCGGGTACATTAGAGGGTCCCGGGCCCCGCGCCCGGCTCGGATGAGGATCGTGCATGTCTCGGCTCGCGTCGGAGTATTCGATCCAGGAAGCCTCGGCCAAGCTCGGCGTGCCGGTGCAGAAATTGCGCCGGTGGGACAGCCAGGGCGTCCTGGTGGCCCGACGCACCGACGGAGGGCACCGGCGCTACGCGCGTGAGATCATCGACGGGCTGGCCGGCTCGACCCTGGGTACGGTCAGCGACAAGTACGAAGACGAGCTGGCCACGGCGCGGCGCGCGCTACGCGAGAAACGGCGCATCATCCAGCTCCTGCTCGAAAGCGAGAGCCGCTACCGCGATCTGGTGGAGACGTCGCACGATCTGATCTGGACCACCGACGCGCTGGGCCGCTTCACCTACCTGAACAACGGCGCTGTGGCGATCTTCGGGCTGCAGCCCAAGGACCTGCTCGGCCGCTGCTTCTTCGACTTCGAGGCACGGCCCTCGCACATCTCCAACCGCCGCTTCCTGTCTACCCTGCGACGGCATGGCGAGGTCAAGAACTACCTCACCCACCTGATCTCGGCCGAGGGCAGCGACCGCTGGGTGGGGATCAATGCGCGCGTCTCGCACGACGAGAGCGGCCAGATCTCCGGCATCCGCGGCACTGCTCGCAACGTCACCGAACAGCACGAGGCGGCGCTGCAGATCGAGTACCTGGCAACCCACGACCCGCTCACCGGCCTGCCGAACCGGGTGAGTCTGCAGCGCACGCTCGAGCAGGCGCTGGCGGTCGGCGACGTGGGTGCGGTGCTTTTCATCGATGTGGACCACTTCAAGTACGTCAACGACAACTTCGGCCATCGGTCCGGCGACATGTTGATCGTTGGCATGAGCGGCGTGCTCAAGGAGGCGAGCAAGCAGTTCAATGGCCAGGTCTTCCGCCTCGGGGGCGACGAGTATGCGGTGCACCTCCCGGACTCGCTGCGCGCGCATGCCATGAAAGTCGCCGAGCACCTACTCGAGGCCCTGCATCATTACCGGTTCCAATCGGCCAACCACCAGCAGCGTGTGTCGGGCCTGACGGCTTCGATCGGCATCGCGCTGTACCCGTTCCACGGCAGCGACGTGACCGGGCTGCTATCGAATGCCGACATCGCGATGTACCAGGCGAAGGATGGGGGGCGCAACCGCTACGTGCTCTACGACCAGGATGCACAGAGTCTGCGCCGCACGCACCACCGCGTGCAATGGGCCAACAAGCTGCGCGAGGTCCTGGAGGAAGACCGGCTCGTGCTCTACAGCCAACCCGTGGTGCGCCTCACCGATATGCGCACCGTGCATCGCGAGGTGCTGGTGCGCATCCGCGACGAGAACGGCAACATCGTCCTGCCCAGCCAGTTCATCGAGTACGCGGAGGCGTTGGGGATGGTGCAGGAAATCGACATGCGCGTGGTCGAAGGATTGCTCGACTACCTCACCCAACCGGACAACCAGGGACAAAAGATCCGCTACTTCGTGAACCTGTCGCGGGTATCGATCTCCGATCAGCACTGGGTGCGGAAGTTTTGCAAGATGCTGGGCGCGAGCGATGTCTCCCACAACCAGCTGGTGTTCGAGATCACCGAGACCGCGGCGATGTCCGACGTGGATGTCACCCAGCAGTTCATCCGGGAACTGAAGCAGATGGGCTGCCGTTTCGCGCTGGACGACTTCGGCGCCGGTTTCAGCTCCTTCTATTACTTAAAGCGCTTCGATGTCGATTATCTGAAGATCGACGCGGGATTCATCCGCGATCTCGGCAAGGACGAGGGCAACCGGATCTTCGTCAAGGCCCTGTGCGATGTCGCCCAGGGGCTGGGCAAGCAGGTGATCGCCGAGGGCGTCGAGGAGCGCGCGGTGATGAAGATCCTCACGGAGATGGGAACGGTCTACGCTCAAGGGTATCTGTTCCAGCGCCCCTCGCCCCTGTACGACGTGGTGGCCGAGAAGCTCGCGGTGTCGGCTGCGGAATAGGCCGCGCCGGCGCACGCTTCCCTCGTCCCGCTTACTCCCACTGCCCGGCCTGCAGCTTTTCGGCCCAGAGCAGGCCGACGATCGTCTTGGCCTCGGTGATCTCGCCGCGCCGGGAGCGCTCGAGCGCCTCAGGCAAGCTCATCCGGATGCATTCGATGAACTCCCCGTCTTCGCCCGCGTGCCCCTCGTGCGTGAGCTGGCGCGCGAGATAGAGCTCGACCTTCTCGTTGCAGTAGCCCACGCAGGGGTGGAGCGTGATGAGATGGCGCCATTCGCGCGCGCGATAACCCGTCTCCTCGAGCAGCTCGCGCTGGGCGGTCGCGAGCGGAGCCTCGCCCGGATCGATCTTGCCGGCCGGCAGCTCCAGAAAATGATCCCGCAGCGCATACCGGTACTGGCGCTCGAGCAGCACGCTGCCGTCCTCGAACAGCGGGATCACCATGACCGCTCCCTGATGCAGCACGTACTCGCGCCGGGCACTGCGGCCGTCGGGAAGCCGGACCTCATCGTCCTTGAGCGTGAGCAGCTTGCCTTGGTGTGCGACGCGCGAGGAGAGCGTCTGTTCGGTGTAGTCGGCGGGCATGCGAGACCTCGAAGCGAAGCGGGCGTGCTTACAGGGAGCCCTGGATGGCGCGCTGGCACAGATCCATCAGCCCCCCGGGGAGCAGGCCCAGCGCCAAGACCAGCAGAGCGTTGACGCTGATCAACGCGCGCACGTCGCCGGTGGCGAGCAGCGGGGTCTGATCCTGTGGATCATCGAAATACATCAGCTTGATCACGCGCAGGTAATAGAAGGCGCCGATCAGCGCGAACGCAACCGCAACCACGGCGAGCCAGACGAACCCGGCGCCGATCACCGCCTGCAGCACGGCCAGCTTCGCGTAGAAGCCCACCGTGGGCGGGATGCCCGCGAGGGAGAACATCAGCAGCAGCAGCAGGAAGGCGAGCCAGGGATCGCGCTGGTTCAACCCCTTCAAGTCGTCGAGATCGTCCGCCTCGAAGCCGCGCCGGGACAGCACCATCACCATGGCGAAGGCGCCGGCCGCCGTCAGGACGTAGACCACGACATAGAACATGGCCGAACCGTAGCCGTTCAGCGTCCCGCTCAGAATGCCGAGCAGCATGAACCCCATGTGTGAGATGGTGGAATAGGCGAGCATGCGTTTGATGCTGGTCTGCGCGATCGCACTCACGTTGCCGATGCCCATCGACAGCACGGCGAGCAGGATCAACATCTGCTGCCACTGCGTGAGCAAGGCGTGCGCGCCGAGCGCGGTGGCGAGCACGCGCAGGACAAAAGCGAAGGCAGCCAGCTTGGGCGCGCTGCCGATCAGCAGCGTCACCGCGGTGGGCGCACCCTGATAGACATCCGGCACCCACATATGGAACGGGACGGCGCCGAGCTTGAACGCCAGTCCGGCCACCACGAACACGAGCCCGAACGTGAGCAGCGTGGAGCTCACATGGCCGCCGGCGATTCGCGCGGCCACCTCCGCGATCTGCAGGCTGCCGGTCGCCCCATAGATCATCGAGAATCCGTATAGCAGCATTCCGGAGGCCAGCGCGCCCAGCACGAAGTACTTCATCGCGGCCTCGATCGCGGGACCCGAGTCGCGCTGCACCGCGACCATGGAATACAGGCTCAGGCTGAGCAGCTCGAGCCCGAGGTAGAGAGTGAGGAAATGGCTCGCCGACACCATCACCATCATGCCCAGCGTGGCGAACAGGCTGAGCACGAAGAATTCGCCGCGGAACATCTCCCGCGCCCGCACGTAGCCGCGCGCGTACACCAGCATCGCCGCTACCGTGAAGCACACAAACGCCTTGAGCACCCGGGCCATCGGGTCGTCGACGAACATGCCGTTGAACGCACGTCGTGGTTCGGGACCGCCGTGCAGCGCCCACAGCGCGGCCGCGACGAGGGTGAGGATCGTCAGGACATAACTCACGTGGCGGCGCGCATCGCTCAGGAACAAGTCGATCACCAGGATGGCGCAGGCCATCGCCAGGACGAAAATCTCCGGCGCCGCCGGAGCGAGGTCCAGATTGGCGGGGCTCATCGCCGCTCGCCCGCTGACACCGGATCGAACGCCGCGCTATTGCTGCTCATCGGTCACTCCTGCCTCCGGGCACGTGACGCCGGTCGCCATCAGAGCTTGCTCTGCGCCGCGTAACCCAGCAGATCCTGGATCGAGTTGTTCAGCACCGCGCTCATCGGCTGGGGCCAGACGCCCATGCCAAGCACGGCGACCGCGAGCAAGACGAGGAACAGTGCTTCGCGTGCGCCGATGTCCTGGAGCGCCGCGACGTGGCCATTGGCCACTGCACCGAACACCACACGCTTGTACATCCAGAGCGTATAGGCTGCGCCGAACACGAGGCTGGTGGCGGCCAAGGCGGCGTACCAGAAGTTGACGCTCATGGCGCCCAGCGTCACCAGCAGCTCGCCGACGAACCCGCTAGTGCCGGGCAACCCGGAGTTGGCCATCGCGAACAGCATGAAGAAGGAAGCGAACACCGGCATCGTGTTGACCACGCCGCCGTAGTCCGCGATGAGGCGCGAGTGCATGCGGTCGTAGAGCACGCCCACGCACAGGAACAGCGCGCCGGAGATGAAGCCGTGGGACACCATCTGCAGGACCGCGCCCTGCAACCCCAGCGGGTTGAACAGGAAGATGCCCATCGTCACGAACCCCATGTGCGAGATCGACGAGTACGCGATCAGCTTCTTCATGTCCGTCTGCACCAGCGCCACCAGCCCGATGTAGACCACCGCGATGAGCGAAAGCGCGATGACGAAGCCCGCCAGCGCATGGCTGGCATCCGGCGCCACCGGCAGAGACAAGCGGATGAAGCCGTAGCCGCCGAGCTTCAGCATGATGGCCGCCAGCACGACGGAGCCGCCCGTGGGCGCCTCCACATGCGCGTCCGGCAGCCAGGTATGCACCGGCCACATCGGCACCTTGACCGCGAAGGCCAGCATGAACGCGATGAAGATCAGCACCTGTGCGGTCATACCGATCTTGAGCTTGTACCAGTCGAACAGGCTGAAGCTGCCGTCGGCGACGTTGTACAGGTAGATGAACGCCACCAGAGTGAGCAGAGACCCGAGCAACGTATACAGGAAGAACTTGACGGCGGCGTAGACGCGGTTGGGCCCGCCCCATACGCCGATCACGATGAACATCGGGATGAGGGTGCCTTCGAAGAAGACGTAGAACAAGGCCCCGTCCAGAGCGCTGAACACGCCGTTCATCAGCCCCGACATCAGCAGAAACGCGGCCATGTATTGCGAGACGCGCGAATGGATCACCCGCCAGCCGGCGATCACCACCAAAACGGTGGTGAAGGCGTTGAGCAGGATCAGCAGCAGCGATACACCGTCGATCCCGAGCCGGTAGTAGATGTTGAAGCGCGGGATCCAGGGCACCACCTCCTGGAACTGCATCCCGTGTGCCTGGGGATCGAACTGCGCATACAGCGGCAGGGTCACGAGAAACCCGAGGGCCGAGCCGGCCAGCGCAAGCCAGCGCGCCGCCGGAGCGCTGCGGTCGGAGCCGGTGGCCATCACCACAACGCCGGCCACGATCGGCACCCAGATGGCGAGGCTCAACAGAGGGAAGCTCAGTAGCATGGAGCGCGTCCGCTATCGCCTCTGGCGCCTCATGCGCGCGCCAGCCACAGGGTCAGCAGCACGAACACGCCGATGATCATCATGAAGGCGTAGTGGTAGATGTATCCGGACTGGAACTGCCGCACGATGAGCGCGCCCCATCCGACAACGCGGGCAGTGCCGTTGACGAACAAGCCGTCGATGACCGCGACATCGCCGATCTTCCAGAACCACTCGCCCAGCCTGCGCGCACCGCCGGCGAAGAGGAACTGGTAAAGCTCGTCGATCCAGTACTTGTTCACGAGCAGCGTATAGACGGGCTTGATGCGCCCGGCGATCCGCTCGGGAAGCTCGGGCCGGCGCAGGTAGAGGTACCAGGCGACGACGATCCCCGCCAGCGCGAACCAGAACGGCGCCGTAGCGAGCGCGTGCGCGGCCATGGCCGCAGGACCGTGAAACTCCTCGGCCAGGCTGGCCAGCACGTTGTGCCCCTGCGCTACCCGGATCGAATCGCCGAAGAAGCCACCGAACAGAAGCGGTTCGATGTACGCCCAGCCGGCGTACACCGACGGGACGGCCAGGGCGATCAGCGGGAGCGTTACGACCCAGGGAGACTCATGCGGCGCGCCGTGCGATCCGTGCTCGTCCCCGTGGTCCTGCGCATGGTCGCGGAAGTGCTCCTCGCCGTGGAAGGTCATGAACAGCATGCGGAACGTATACAGCGCGGTGACGAACACGCTGCACAAGACCGACAGGTAGGCGATCCCCGCTCCGGGCGTAGCGGACAACCCGACCGCCTCGATCAGGCTGTCCTTGGAGAAGAAGCCGGAGAAGGGCGGAACCCCGCATAAGGCCAGCGAGCCGATCACGGCGGTCCAGTACGTGATCGGCATGAACTTACGCAATCCCCCCATGCGCCGCATATCCTGCTCGTGATGCAGGGCGATGATGACCGAACCGGCGGCCAGGAACAGCAGCGCCTTGAAGAACGCGTGCGTCATCAAGTGGAAGATGCTGGCGGCGTAGGCCGACGCGCCCAGGCCCACCGCCATGTAACCGAGCTGGGAGAGCGTGGAATAGGCCACCACGCGCTTGATGTCGTTCTGCACCACGGCCACCAGCCCCATGAAGAAAGCGGTGATCGCCCCGATCACCAGGACAAACGACAAGGCTGCGGTGGACAGTTCGTACAGCGGCGACATGCGCGCCACCATGAAGATCCCGGCGGTCACCATGGTCGCGGCATGGATCAGCGCGGAGATCGGGGTCGGACCTTCCATCGAATCGGGCAGCCAGACGTGCAACGGGAACTGCGCCGACTTGCCCATGGCCCCCACGAACAGCAGGACGCAGACGACGCTCACCACCGCCCATTGCACGCCGGGGAAGATCTGGACGCTCTGGTGCGCCAGCTCCGCGGCCCTGCCGAACACCTGCGCATAGTCGAAGCTTCCGGCGTAGGTGAGGATCAGCGCGGTGCCCAGCAGAAAACCGACGTCGCCCACGCGGTTGACCAGGAAGGCCTTCAGATTGGCGAAGATCGCCGAGGGCCGGGTGTACCAGAAGCCGATCAGCAGATACGAGAGCAGCCCGACCGCTTCCCAGCCGAAGAAGAGCTGGAGAAAGTTGTTGGACATCACCAGCATCAGCATCGAGAAGCTGAACAGCGAGATGTAGCTGAAGAAACGGGCATAGCCCGGATCCTCGGCCATGTAGCCTATCGTGTAGACATGCACCATCAGCGAGACGAAGCTCACGACCAACATCATCAGCGCGGACAGCGGGTCGATCAGAAAGCCGATCTCGAAATGGATGCCGCCGACACTGGCCCAGGTGTACACCGGGCCGTTGAACAGATGCCCCGCCCGCACGTCCTGGAACACGAGAAGCGAGGCGGCGCAGCAGATCACCATCCCCAGGATGGTGACTCGATGCGCGCCGCGACGGCCGATCCAACGCCCGCCCAGGCCAGCGATGATGGAGCCGACCAGCGGCGCCAAAGGGACGATCAGATAGAGCGGGTTCATGCGCGAGCGCCGCGAGCGATGCGGGCGCGAGCCGCGCTCGCTGGCGCATGCATCGACCACCTCGGGTGTCTTGCCATCCGTGCCTCGTCCTCTGTGAGCGGCCTTCGGTTGCTAGCCGCGCAAGCTGCCCAGGTCATCGACGTTGATCGTGTGCCGGGTGCGGAACAGACAAACGAGGATCGCCAGCCCGATAGCGGACTCTGCAGCGGCGACGGTGAGGATGAAGAACACGAAGATCTGCCCCGCCACGTCCTGCAGGTAATGCGAGAAGGCGATGAAGTTCGTGTTCACCGCCAGCAGGTTCAGCTCGATCGCCATCAGCAGGATGATCACGTTCTTACGGTTGAGGAAGATCCCCACCACGCTGATGGCGAACAGGACCGCGCCCAGCACGAGGTAGTGCGAAAGAGTGATCAAGGCTCAGACTCCGTGACTGGTGACTCGTGACTTGTGAGCCGTGACTCGCAGGACCAACACACCCGCACGCCTGTTGGCGTGAATTGACCGGACGGACCGATGATTAGGCGGTTACGAATCACGAGTCGCCGCTTTTCTCTGCCGGCATCGACACCAGCCGCACCCGTTCCGCGCGCCGCACCCGGATCTGGCGCGTCGGGTCTTGGTACCGGGTGTCCTTGCGCGCGCGCAGAGTCAGAGCGATCGCCGACACGATCGCCACCAGCAGGATCGCGGCCGCGATCTCGAACGGGAGCGCGTAGTCGGTGTAGATCAGCCGTCCCAGCTCCTTGGTGTTGCTGTAACCCGCGCCTCGAGGCGCGGGTGCGGCAAGCGCCATCAGTCCGGCCTGACGGCCGACCAGGACGACCGTCATCTCCGCCACCATGATCCCCGCCACGGTAAGACCCGGCACGAGATAGTCCCAATAACCCTCGCGCAAACGGTCGAGGTTGATGTCCAGCATCATCACGACGAACAAGAACAGGACCATCACGGCGCCTACGTACACCAGGACCAGCGCGATGGCCAGGAACTCCGCCTCCAGCAGCATCCACAGCCCGGCGGCCGTCCCGAAGGCGAGCACGAGGAACAGCGTCGCGTGTACCGGATTGCGCGCCGTGATCACGCGCAGGGCCGCGAACAGCAGGATCGCGGTGAAGACGTAAAAGACGAACGCTTGAAACGTCATGTCTGGTACGTGACTCGTGACTCGTGATTCGTGACTGGCGACTCGTGACTCGTGGCAGAGG
>Ga0335082_10002931_pt1 | contig 18462 bp, 13 predicted proteins | sample Lox_Sample_41_FD_206718 | JGI IMG/M metagenome (GOLD analysis project Ga0335082, IMG submission 206718) | Soil microbial communities from Loxahatchee National Wildlife Refuge, Florida, United States - Lox_Sample_4.1 | ecosystem: Environmental > Terrestrial > Soil > Wetlands | place: USA... | reverse complement strand
CCGCGTCTCGGTGGGCGTGTACTCGGTGGTGGCGAGGACGAACTGCGCCGCCGGCGCCGCGCCCACCAGCGTGCCCGGGCGGTGGGCGGCGATCAGCGAGAAGGTCGCGGTGCCGTGCGCGCGCCCCGTGGGGTCGGGCTGGTTGACGAAGTCGCGCATCGCGACGACGCGCGCGCCGCTGACCAGGGCCTGGGACGTGTCGACGCCGGCATCGAGCATCGCGATGCGCACGCCGGCGCCGCTGTCGCCGAGCGCGTGCACGGCCGGGATGTTCAGCTGGCGCGCCGCCCAGCCGCCCGGCCCGTACGTGGTGTCGAGCGCCGCGGCGGGGGCGGGAGCGACGCACGAGGGCCGCGCGCACGGCGCGGCGGCCCGGGCCGAAGGCGTCGCGCCGCCGCGCGGCTCCGGGGGGCGGAAGTAGACCCCCACCGCCTGGATGCGCCGCACGCCCGGGGCGGCGGCGAGCGCGGGCAGCGCGGCGCCCGGCACCGCGGCCGACACGGCCCACACGAACCGGCTGGTGCGCCGCACCACGCCGCCCGCGCTCCGCACCCGGGCGGCGAGGTCGTCGAGGTCCGCGGTGCGGTCGGCGATGATCCACACCAGCGCGGTGGTGTCGGGACGGGCGAGGGCGCGCGCGAGGCGCGGCGAGACGTTGCGGGGAACCTGGGCGGCGGCCGCGCCGGCAGCGAGCAGCAGCGGCAGCAGCGCGAGACCGGCGCGCACGTCAGGCGGCCTGGGTTTCGCCGCCCAGGCGCACCGACACGACGCTGGAGACGCCGGGCTCCTGCATCGTGACCCCGTACACGGCGTCGGCCACCGCCATGGTGCGCGGGTTGTGGGTGATCACGACGAACTGCGTGTTGTCCTTGAATTCCTCGAGCAGGCGCGTGAACCGGCCGATGTTCGCGTCGTCCAGCGGCGCGTCCACCTCGTCCAAGACGCAGAACGGGCTCGGCTTGGTGAGGTAGATGCCGAACAGCAGCGACAGCGCGACCAGCGAGCGCTCGCCCTGCGAGAGCAGGTGGATGCGCTCGGTGCGCTTGCCGCGCGGCTTGGCGACGATCTCGATCTCGGATTCCAGCGGATCGCTCTCGTCCACCAGGAAGACGTCGCACGAGCCGCCGCCGAACAGCGTCCCGAACACCCGCTGGAAGTTGGCGCGCGCCGCCCCGAACGTGGCGGTGAAGCGCTCGCGCGCCACGGTGTCGAGCTCGCGCACGCTCTGCTGCAGCGAGTTCCGGGCGGCGAGGATGTCGTCCCGCTGGGTCACCAGGTGCTCGAGCCGCTTCTTCTCGTCGGCGTGCTCCTCGACCGCCAGCGGATTGACGGGCCCGAGGGTGTCGATCTGGGCGCGGATCTCGTCGGCCTCGGCGCGCAGCGCCGCCTCGTCGCCGGCCACGTCGGCCGGCTCGGCCAGGATCTGGTCGAGGCTCTTGCCCCACTCGGCGTGCAGCCGCTCGTCGAGCAGCCGCCGCGACCCCATGAGCTCGCTGGCCTCCAGCTCCAGGCGGTGCGATTCCTCGGACAGCGCGGCGGCCCGCTCGCGCGACGCGGACACCCGCTCCTCGGCCTCGCGCAACGCCTGCCCGGCCGCGGCGAGCGCCTCGGCCGCGGTCACCGACGCCCGCTCCAGCTCGGCGAGCGCCGCGCGCCGCTCCACGAGGTCCTCCTGCCAGCCCGCCCGCTGGCCGTCGAGGGCGGCGATCTCCGCCTCGAGCGCGACCATCTCCTGGGCCAGGCTGTCCCCGCGGTCGCTGTAGTCCCGCGCCGCCCCGGCGCTGCGTTCCTCGCGCTCGAGGGCCGCCGCGAGCCGGGCGCCGACCTGCGCGTCCTCGACCTGCCAGTGCACCCGGCGCTCGCGCGCCGCCTCGTGCTCGTTCTCGGTCTCGGTGAGCCGGGACCGCTCGGCGGCGAGGGCGCCGTCGAGCCGCACCCGCTCCAGCTCCGCGGCCGACAGGCCCGCGTCCACCTCGACCAGCCGCTGCTGCACCGCCCGCAGGCGGTCCGACAGCCGCTCGTGCCCTCCCCGCTCCGTCGCGAGGTCGCGCTCCACGTGCGCCAGCTGGCGCCGCGCGTCGTCGGCTTCCGCCGCGGCGTGGCGCTCCTCGCCGCGGGCCAGCTCGACCGCCGCCTCGGCCTCCGCCGCCCCGGTCTGGTGCTGCGCGAGCCGGCCGGCCGCGGCCTCCAGCGCGCGGTCCTGCTCGGCGAGCGCGTCGGCGAGGCGGCTGGTGTCGTCGCGCAGCGCCTCGAGCTCGGCGCGGCGGCGCAGCGGCCCGACCGCGTCCGACGGACCCGGCAGGAACACGGCGCCGTTGGCGCGGATGACGGCGTCGCCCGCCGGCGCGAACGGCCGCGCGCCCGCGAGCAGGGTGCGCACCCAGCGGTCGGCCGGTCCGCCGCTCGCCGTCTGCGCGGTCGGCTCGCCGGGCTCGGGGCCGGCGGGCCCCGGCTCGAGGGGCAGCAGCAGCAGCGGGCCCGTTCCCGCGTCGCGGTGCCACGCGTGGATCTGGTCGCAGGCCTCGAGCGACGCGACCACGACCGCGTGCATCCACTCGCCGAGCACGTGCTCGGCCAGCGCCGCGTCCTCGCGGCGCACGTGGACGTAGTCCGCGAGCGGCCCGAGCACCGCGCCGCCGAACCGCTCCCGTGCGCCGAGCAGGGCGGCCGCCGCGGGAGCGAGCCCGACCCGGTCGCGCTCCAGCTGCTCGAGCGCGCCGCGGCGCGCGGTCGCCTGCGCCAGCGCCTCCTCGGTGGTGCGCCGCTCGGCCCGCAGCCGCGCCTCGTGCTCCCGCGCCTCCGCCAGCGCGTGACGCGAGCGGTCCGCCTCGAGGCCGAGCGACACCAGCCGCTCGGCCAGCTGCCCGTGGCGGGACTCCGCCGCCGCCGACTGCGTCGCCGCCACGTCGCGGTCGCGCGTCAGCGCGGCGCGCCGCGTCTCCACCGCGGCCAGCTCCGGCCGCAGGTCCGCCATCTCCCGCTCCAGCGCCTGCCGCTCGCCGTCCAGCCGCCGGATGCCCTCGGCCTGCTGCTGCAGCGATTCCTCCAGGCTCCGCAGCCCGGCGCGCTGCTCCGCCAGCCGGGTCCGCGTCCCCTCCTCGGCCGCGAGCCGCGCGTCGAGCTCCGCCTGCACCGCCGACCGGTCGTGCTCCGCCGCCTGCCGCTCCGCCGCCGCGGCGTCGCGCTCGCGGGTGACCCGCACCGCCGACGCCTGCGCGTCGCTCCGCTCGGCCAGCGCCCGCTCGCGCCGCGCGGCCGCGTTGGCCCGCCGCTCCGCCGCCAGGGCCACGTCGCCCTCCAGCGTGCTCACCGCCAGCCGGCCCTCGCCGACCCGGCGCTCGACCTCGCTGCGCTGCGCCTCGGCGCCGGCCCGCGCCTCGGTCGCCGCCTGGCGCGCCTGCTCCAGCTCGCCCTGGCGCCGCCGCTCCTCCGGCAGCTCGACGGCGAGCGCCGCCCGCCGCTCGGACACGAGCCGCAGGGCCGCGTCCACCGCCGCCACGTCCATCCGCGCCAGCGCCGCCACCAGCTGGTAGCGCCGCGCCACCAGCTCCGCGTGGCGCTCCGAGCGCCGCCGCTGCCGCGACAGGCTGCGCACCCGCGATTCCACCTCGACGACCACCTGCTCCAGCTGCGCGAGGTCCCCGGTCGTCTCCTCCAGCCGCCGCTCCGTGCTGCGCCGCCGCTCGCGATACAGCCCCAGGCCCGCCGCCTCCTCGAACAGCGCGCGCCGGTCGTCCGGCCGGTCGGAGAGCAGGGCGTCCACCATGCGGGCCTCGATGACGACCGCCTGGTTCGTCCCGAGGCCCGTCCCGGCCAGCTTCGCCAGCAGCTCGCGGCGCGTCACCGGGGCCTGGTTGATGAAGTACTCCGACTCGCCGGAGCGGGAGACGCGCCGCCCCAGCACCACCTCCACGAAGTCGAGGTCGATCAGCCGGTCGCTGTTGTCGAAGTGCATCGACACTTCGGCGATGTTCTGCGGCCGGCGGCCGGTCGACCCCTGGAAGATGACCTCCTCCATCCGCGCACCCCGCAGCACCCGCGGGTTGTGCTCGCCCAGCACCCAGCGCACCGCGTCGGAGATGTTCGACTTCCCGCACCCGTTGGGCCCGATCACCGCGGTCACGCCGGGATCGATCAGGACCTCGACGGTGTCGGCGAACGACTTGAATCCGGACAGCTCGAGCCGGCGCAGCTTCATGGACGGTATCCCACCCGCGGGATCAGCGGCCCGGCGGTCCGCGTGGCGGCGAGGAGGGTGTCGAGGTAGGCCGCCTGCTCGGGCGACGTGAACGCGCCGGTGTAGAGCCGGTACGACCCGTCGGCCTGGCCGAGCACGAACGTGGCGACCCCGAGGCCGCGCAGCCGCGCGCGCTCGGCCCGCGCCGCGGGGAGCGTCGCGACGCGCTTCAGGGCGACCGACAGCGGCACCAGGGACGTCGTGGCGGAGCTGCTGCCGTCGAGCCCGGCGCCGCGCACCGCGCGGAGCAGGGAGTCGGCCGCGTCCTGGGTGGCCACCGGGCCCGCATACACGCGGTACCAGCGCGCCCGGTCCACGAGCAGCGGCGTGACGATCGGCACGAAGCCGCGGCGCTCCACCGTGTCCGCGTCCTCGAGCGCCTGGTCGAAGGTCGTCCACGCCGCCACCTGCACGGCGAACGGGAGCGAATCCACGGCGTGGGGGACCAGCGCACGGGGCCCCGGGACCATCCGCGCCGGCACCTCGGCCGGCTCGGACGGCGGAGGCGGCTGGTCCCAGCCGAACTCCCCCCGGTAGGCGTAGACGCCGCCGGCGATCGCCGCCACCAGGCCGAGCGCGAACAGGTTCCTGCGGTTGCGCGACCACGGGCCCGCGGCGTGCCGGCGCATCAGCGGCAGGCCCAGCCGCCCGCCCGGCAGCACCAGGTCCTCGTCGCCGTTCTCGGGCACGGCGGGCTCGGCGACTTCGGGCTCGGGCTCGACGCTTGCCGGCGGCTCCTCGGCCGCCTCGGCCATCTCGGCCACCTCGTCGACCGCGAAGTCGGGGATGCCGGCGTCGAACACCGGCGCCGCGTACTCCGCGGCATTGGCCACCTCCGCCTCGTACGCGCTCCCGACCACCGGCGGTTGCCGCTCGAGGCCCGGCCCGGCGTGGCCGGCGCCGGCCGGCGGCGTCGCGGGCGACCCCGCGAAGCTCCCCAGGAACGGTACGCCCCGGTCGAGCGCGGCCTGGACCTCGGCCACGGCGGCGCTGCCGTCGTCGCCCCCGGGCGCGAGCACCACCAGGCCGTCCACCCGCGTCGCCAGCACGTCGAGGCAGCTCGGCGGCAGGAACAGCAGCATCACCGCGGCCTCGTGCCGGAAGCCGGCCGAGAGGCGGGCCCAGCGCGGGCGCGCCATGAGGTCCTCGGGGCTCGGCGAGAACGTGCCCGCCGGGACGAAGAACAGCGTGCCCTCGGGCTGCGCCCGCGCGATGCGCGACAGCGAGGCACCGTACTCGAACACGTCCACGATCCCGTCGCCGTTCGGCTCGCCGGTGACGCTGTGCAGCCGCGGCGCGTCGACGTAGCAGTCGATCAGCGCGACCCGACGGCCCGCGAGGGCCGCCTGCCGCGCGAACTCCCAGGCCGCCTCCGCGGCGCGGTCGACGTCGGTCGCGGGGACGAGGGCGACGAGGGAGGCGTGCGGCGGGATCTCCGGCGCGCTCCACGGCCCCGGCGGCGCAGCGTGCCCGGGCATCACGGCGGGGTCGGGGCTCCCGGCCCGCGCCCGGTGATCCAGTACGGTCGGCCGAGGGTGCGCGCGGCCGAGTCCGCCGACGAGCGGGTGCCGAACGGCCCGATCAGCACCCGCCAGCTCTCGGCCGGCGAGAGCGGCGCCGCCACGTGCGCCGCGAAGCCGGCCCGCGCCAGCTCGGCCGCGAGGTCGCGCGTCTGCTTCTCGTTCTGCGACGCGGACACCTGGATCCAGAACGGCGTGACGCGCTCGGGCGCCGCGGCCGCGCCGGGCTCGGGCGCCGCGGCTGCGGGGGCCGGCGCCGCGGCGGAAGCCGGGGCCGCCGGCCTGATGGGCGCGCCCGACGCCCGCGGCTCGGCCGGCGGCGCGACCCCGCGTTCGGCCACGGCGGCCGCGGGCTCCAGCGCCGCGCGACGCGCCTCCTGCCGCGCGGCGACGATCGCGGACGATGCCTTCCAGCGGCCGACGAACCACAGGTCGCCGGCGCCGTCGGGCACGGCGCCCAGCGAGTCGAGCGAACGGACGTCGCGCGCGATCACTGCACGCCCCTCGCGGGCGAGCAGGACGCCGCCCTCGGACACCGTCGGCAGGTCGCTGGCCCACTGCGTGTCGAGGCGGCCGGCGACCCGTCCGTTCGCGACGCCCACGACCCACGTCTCGGACGGCCGGCCCGCCGGCTTGACCATCACCACCCGGCCCCACGGGTCCATGCGCAGGTCCGCGGCCGGGCCCGGCAGCGGGATCGTCGGGCGCTGCTTGCGCTGGAAGCGGTCCACGACCGCGAGCTCGCTCTTGTTCCGGAGGGCGACGTACACCCGGTAGCCCGACGGCGCGAACACCGATGCCACCGGCGTGCCGGCGAGCCGCACGAACCAGGGACGCCACTGGTCCCGGTCCTCGACGACCACGAGCCCGGAGTCGGTGGCGAACGCGATGGCGTCGCCGTCCCGCGAGCCCGCCACGGCCGCCGCACCCGGCACCGGCGCCGCGAGCGGCGGACCGGGCTCGTGGCCGACCGAGATCAGGGAGTCGCGGCGCACGACGATCAGCCGGGAGTCGAGGCCGGCGAACGCGTCGCGCACGCCCCCGCCGACGGAGGCAGGCCAGCGCTGGGTGCCCCACGGCTCGGACTGGATGACGCCGCCGTCGGGGGTGATCACCAGCAGCGTGCCGTCGGTGGCGAGGGCGGCGAACCGCCCGCCCGGGGCCACGTTCTTCTGGAGCAGCGCGACCAGGTCCAGCGCGTCGATCGCGCCCGTGCTGTCGCGGTACAGCAGCCGGCGCCCCGCGGCGTCCACCCCGATAGCCGCGCGGACCGGCGAGGTGCGCGCGCCGGTCTGCCAGTCGGCGGGCGCCAGGGTCGGCAGGCTGTACACGCGGACCGGACCACCCCGCGCCGCGAGGCGGACCGCCACGACCGGGATCGAGCGCGGTCCCTCGGCCGGGGGCGGGGCCGGGGGTTCGTTCCCTGCGGTGCCGCCGGATCCGTGGCCGGAGCACGCCGTTCCGAGCAGGACGAGCGAAAGAAGGCGTCTCAACAGACACCAAAACTAGTCGTCGGCGGCGGCCCGGCAAAGGCTTCCGGGCGTCGGAGGTGGGGGTGGGGGCCGGGCGCGGCGCCGGGGCGGCGCGCCCGCCACCCCGGCGGCGCGGGCTAGAAGGGCGGCCCGAGGCTCAACATCCAGTAGCCGCCGTGCCCCGGCCGCTGGTTCGGGATCGCGTAGTCGAGGCGCAGGATCGCGATGCCGAGCACGTTGAAGCGGAGCCCCACGCCGTAGCTGGTGAGCGGCACCCGCACGGCGTTCGGGTCGGCGTCGGCCGGCCGCGACCAGCGCAGCGTCGAGTTGCCGTTCCACGCGATCCCCGCGTCGTACCACAGCGCGCCCTCGATCGGCGGGAGGCCGATCGGGAGGAATCCCAGGGTCAGGCTCCGCACCACCTGGAAACGGAACTCCGCATTGAAGACCGCGATCCGCGAGCCGATCAGCTGGTCGACCTCGGGACACCCGGTCGCCGAGGGGATGGTGGCCCGCGAGGTCGTGCACATCGACGCGTCGTACGAGCCGAACGTGTAGCCGCGCACCAGGTCCGTGGAGCCGAGGAAGTTCGGGAACAGGTCGCCGTCGCGCCCGAACCGGCCCAGCAGCAGCAGCCGGGTGGCGAAGGTGAACGGGTACTTGATGAGGTCGTAGCGCCGGTAGTCGCCGAGCACCTGCGTGTAGCGCCAGTTCCCGAACACCGGCGAGACCTCGAGCCGGTAGCGCTTGCCGAAGAACGGGCTGGTGTAGCCGAACAGCGAGTTGTCGTAGACCAGCGCGAGCGACGGTTGCAGCAGGTTCAGGCTGCCGCCGTCGGCGGTGCTGTCCGCGTACGCCAGCGGCTGCCCGGAGGCCGGATCGATCGCCGTCTGGAGGCTCAGGGTGGCGATGCCGACGTTGGTGTAGCGCAGGCCGAACTCGAGGCGCTGGAACCGGTTCAGCGGGTAGTACGCGTCGCCGAACGCGCTCCGCAGCACCAGGCGCTGCACCTGCTGGGTGAGCAGGTCGCTGCCCCCGGGCCCGGCCCCCGGCGCGTAGTCCGAGTTCACGTAGTAGAACAGCGGCTGCTGCTGGACGCCCACGTCGTAGGTCCAGCGGTGGCCCTGGTCGACGTACGCGGCCAGGACCTGCGCCTCGGAGATCCGCCCGTTGATGGCGCCGGAGAAGACCAGCGTCTTGTTGCCCAGGATGTCCGACAGCTCGATGGCGGTGCCGCCGAAGATGCCCCGCCCGAAGTTGTCCCGCTGGTAACCGATGGTCGGCCGGCTGATGTAGTCGGGGGTGAACCGCACCCGGTAGGCGCGCAGGCCGAACGTCGTCGTGTCCGGCAGCGCGAGCGTCGCGCTGTCGAGCAGCGCGGCGACCGAGAGCGGGTGGGCGGCGGCGCTGTCGGCCGGGGCGGGCCGCGTGTCGGAGGGCCGGAACTCTTCGCCCGCCCGGTAGATCGACGTCGAGACGCCGGCCGGCTGGGGGCTCGGGGCGGCGGGCGCCGCCGGACGCGCCGGGGCCTCGGCCGCCGCGGGCGCGGCGCCGTCGAGCCGGGCGAGGGCCGCGTCGCTGACCGGGGCGGGGGGGCCGCCCGCCGCCACGGCGGCGTCGCTCCTCAGCGGCAGCGCGGTGGCGTTCGCCAGGGTGATCCAGTCGGGCTCCTGCTCGCGGTACGGGGCCTTCCGGAGCGAGCGCGGGTTGTCGAGGGCGTAGACGTCGTAGGCGCCGTCCTGGTAGTACGTCAGCAGCATCCGGTCCGCGCCGCTCGCCCAGGAGATCGCGGGCGAGAGGTCGGTGATCCCCGTGATGCCGGTGTACGCGTTGGTCAGCTGGTAGAGCTGCTCGTCCCCGAGGTCGTAGAGGAACACGTTGTCGATCCCGGAGCGGTCCGACACGAACGCGAGCGAGCGGCCGTCGGGCGCCCACACCGGGTCGATGTTCTTGCCCCGGTCCATGCCCGGGAGCACGCGGATCGAATCGCCGGCGAGGTCGTACAGCGCGATCCGCATGTTCCCGAAGCGGAGGATCCCGAAATCGGTGTCCGGCCCGCGGTCGGTCGTGAAGGCGATCGTGTGGCCGTCGGGCGACCAGGAGGGCAGCAGGTCCGCGTAGCGGTCGGCGGTGAGCCGCCGCAGGTTCTGGCCGTCGGCGCCGACGACGTACAGGTCGGACCAGCCGCCGTCGTAGCCGGTGAACACCAGCTGCGTGCCGTCCGGCGACCAGCTCGGGTTGGTGATGGCGTCGACGCCGAGCCGCAGCTGCGCCACGACCCGGTCGCGCCGCACGTCGAGGATGACCAGGTTGTCCTGCTCGCCGCTCTTGGCGGCGAACGCGTACTCGCGGCCGTCGGGCGACCAGGCCCCGGTCGAGTTGATGAACCGCAGCGTCTCGAAGTTGGGGTTGATGGACGAGCGCACCAGCCGCCGCAGCACCCGCCCGGAGTCGGCGTCGGCCAGGTACAGGTCCACGAAGAAGAAGTCGCGCTCCGAGAGGTAGGCCACCTCGCGGCCGTCGGGCGAGATCTGCGGCGAGACGTGGAGCGAGCCCTTGGAAATCTTCTCCGTCAGCAGCGCGCGCGCGAACCGCCGGGCGCGCTGGTGGTCGGCCAGCTGCGGCAGGTAGGTGGTCTGGACCGCGTCGCGCCAGTCGTCGGACAGCTGCTCCAGCGACTCGCCGAGCACCCGCTGGAACGCCCGGTCGACGCCCCCCGCCATCACGCCGTGGAGGATGGCGCCGATGGCCTCGTCGCCCCAGCGCTGCCCGATGTACGCCCAGATCGAGTGGCCGAAGCGGTACGGGAAGATCCGCGGGTTGAAGGTGAGCTCCTCGATGGTCGGGAGGTTGCCCTCGACCGCGGCGTCCCGGAGCCACATCGCCGTGTGCGGGTCCACCGGGCCGATCGAGAGGTACTCCGCCATCCCCTCCATGAACCACAGCGGCGGATTGACCTGGGTCAGCGCCTGGAGCCCCGCGCCGGGGTGCCCGTGGCTGAACACGTCGAACTGGAAGGCGTGCACCATCTCGTGCTGGAGGACGTGCTCGAAGTCGGCGTACGAGCCGGTGAACGGCACCACCATCCGGTGCTTGTACGGCTCGGTGAAGCCGCCCGTGCCCTCGCCGACGTCGCCCGGCGTGGCGTTGGTCTGCTGGAAGTCGGACGACGACGCGTACAGCAGCAGCGGCTTCCTCTCGATCCACTGCTGCTGGAGGATGCGCGACAGCCGCGCGTACGCGCGCTCCGCCATCCGGGCGGCGTCGAGCGCGGCGAGGCGCTCGCGGCCGTAGAAGTAGACGTCGAAGTGCTGGGTCTGGATGATCTGCCAGTGGAAGCTGCCGTACTGGACCTTGTTCTGGCCGAAGTACTGCGCCCGGCCCTCCGCCGGCCGCAGGACCACCGCGCCGAGCCCCAGCAGCACCGCCGCGAGCGTGCGTCTCATCGCCGCTCCTCTCCGCCGCTCATCGCCCGCTGCGGCGCGTCCGCCCACAGCCCCTCCAGTTGGTAGAACTCCCGCAGCGCGGGGTGGAAGACGTGCACCACGAAATCCACGAAGTCGAGCAGCACCCAGCGCCCGCCCGCGAGCCCTTCGACGTGGTGGGCGCGCACGCCGCGCTCCCGCAGGTCTTCCACCACGTGCTCGGCGATCGCGCGGACGTGGGTGTCCGAGGTGCCGGAGACGACGATGAAGTAGTCCGTCGCGTCGCTCACCGTGCGGAGGTCCAGCACCACCCCGTCGACCGCCTTCCGGTCGGCGCACGCCGTCTCCGCCCACGCCAGCGCCTCGCTCCGTGCCGGACGCGCGGGCCGGCGCCGGGGCGGGCGGCGCGCCGGTCGCCTACCGGTCATAGCCGCCCGGGGGACGAAAGGTTCCCGCCGCTCGCGCCGTCCTCGATCTGGTAGAACACCCCCCACGCGCCGGGCCCCACGTGCGCGGCGAGCACGCCGGTGACCGGCGCGAGGAGGACCTCGAGGGGCCGGTAGCGCTCGTCCAGCGTCCGGCGCACCCGCTCCGCCAGCTCCGGCGTGTCGGCGTGGGCGACGGCGAGCCGCAGCCGGACGCGGGTCGGCGGGAGCACCGCGTCCAGGAGCCGGCACACCCGGTCCAGGAGCGCGGCCTGGCCCCGCACCCGGCCCGCCGCCACCACCTTGCCGTCGCGGTCGAGGGAGAGGATCGGCTTCATGTCCAGCAGCCCGCCGAGCCACGCCTGCATCCGGCTCACCCGGCCGCTGCGCAGCAGGTACTCGAGCGTGTCCACGGTGATGAACGTGCCCGACCGGTCGCGCACCCGCTCCAGCTCGCGCGCGATGGCCGCGGCGTCCCACCCGGCCTCGGCGAGCTCCGCGCCCCGCAGGGCCAGCAGGCCGGTGCCGAACGAGGCGCTGCGGCTGTCCACCAGGTGGATGCCGCCCGCGGCGAACGACCGCCGCGCCGCCTCGGCGCTGGCGTAGGTGCCCGAGAGCGCGGACGACAGCAGCACGGCCACGACGCCGTCGGCGTCGGCGCGCGCGTGCTCGTACGCGGCCAGGAACCGCGCCGGCGTCGGCTGGCTGGTGGTGGGCGGCGGGCCGCCCGCCCTGAGGCGCCGGTAGAACTCCGGCGGCGTCAGCTCCACGCGGTCGAGCAGCACCTCGTCCCCGAACAGCACCTGCAGCGGCACCAGCGCGATGCCGTAGCGGTCGAGGACGGCCTCGGGCAGGTCGCAGGCGCTGTCGCACACGATCGCGACCCGCCGGGCGGCCGTCGTCAGGAGCCGGTGTTGCTCCCGCATGTCGTCGGCCTTGCGGGTCACCACCTCGCCCCAGGCCTCGGCGATCCGGAAGACCGCCGCCGCGTCGTCGGTGTGGATGTGCACGCGCAGCAGGTCCGCCGTGCGCAGCGCCAGCAGGGAGCCGCCCAGCGGGGCGAGCGCGGCGCGCGCCTCGGCGGAGCCCGGCAGCGCGTCGCCCCGGACCAGCACCTCGGTGCAGAAGCGGTAGTCCTGCTCGGCGGCGACCGCGGCCAGCGCGGCCGGCGCGGGCGCGTCGGCGGCGGGGGGCGGCACCTCGGCGGCGTGCATCCCCTTCTCGATCAGGCGCACCACGCCCTCGAGCATCCGCACGAACCCCTTGCCGCCCGCGTCCACGACCCCGGCTTCCTTGAGGACGGGGAGCTGCTCGGGCGTGCGCTGCAGGGCCTCGTCGGCGTGCGCCAGGGTGGTGCGGAGCATCGGCACGATGTCGCTGTGCTCGCTCGCGCCCCGCTCGGCGCCCCGGGCCGCCTCCCGCGCCACCGAGAGGATGGTGCCCTCGACCGGCTTCTCGAGCGCCTCCTGGAGGCGCTCGAAGCCGCGGCGGATCGCGGCGGCCAGCTCCTGGGTGCGCACCTGCATCCGCTGGCCGATGCCCTCGCTGAAGCCGAGCAGGAAGTGCGAGAGCATCATGCCCGAGTTGCCGCGCGCGCCCTTCACCGACGCCTCGGCGGCGGTGCGGGTGACGTCGGGCAGCCGGGGCGCGTCGCCGAGCCGGTGCAGGGCGTCGGCGATGGAGCGCACGGTGTGGGTGAAGTTGGTGCCGGTGTCGCCGTCCGGCACCGGGAACACGTTGATGCGGTTCAGCTCGTCGCGGCCCGCCACCACCCAGGCGGCGGCGGCCAGCAGCGAGCGCCGCAGGCGACGGCCGTCCAGGTAGCCGATCGCCGTGCCCACGTCCCTACTCCTTGACCACCCAGACGCGCACCTCGGGCTTCACGTCGGCATGGAGCCGGACCGGCACCTTGTAGACGCCGAGCGCCTTGATGGGCTCCTCGAGTTCGATGTGCTTGCGGTCCACCTTCAGGCCTTCGGCCGCGAGCCGCTCGGCGATGTCGGCGGCGGTGACCGAGCCGAACAGCTTGTCACCCTCGCCGGCCTTCATGGAGAAGGAGAGCGAGACGGTCTCGAGCCGCGTGGCCAGGTCGCGCGCGCCCGCCACCTCGGCGGCGGTGCGCCGGTCGCGCTGGCGCTGCTCGGCCTCCAGCCGGCGCTTGTTGCCGTCGGTGGCCAGGTAGGCGAGCCCGCGCGGCAGGAGGAAGTTGCGGGCGTAGCCGTCCTTGACGCTGACGACCTCGCCGCTCTTCCCGAGCTTCTCGACGTCCTCGCGGAGGATCACGTCCATGGAATCGCCCTCTCAGGGTTTGCCGGCGGCACGCGCCAGGCGCAGCCGCCAGTCGACCAGCGTGTCGGTGAGTCCCAGCACCAGCAGCGCCGGCGCGAGGATCCACCACAGCAGCACGGTGCCCGCCAGCACGGCCAGCGAGGCCACCAACCCGGTGAAGCCCACGGCCGAGGCCACCGCCGCCAGGACGGCGACGCCCCGCACCAGGTACAGCCCGCCGAAGAACAGCAGCAGGTTCCCGCCCAGCGCGCGCGCCCACGCGAGCCGCGGCAGCAGCACGGCCACCAGGGAGAGCGCGACGCCCCAGATCAGGTGATCGTTGAAGCGGAACAGCGCCAGGGCGCCGAGCGGCTCGCCGCGCGGCGTGCGCGCGATGCGGCGGTACAGCGCCCAGGCGAGGGCCTGCGCGGCGAGCGACTGGAGCAGCACCACGCCCGGCAGCAGGCCGCTCAGCGCCCGGACGACCGCCAGCACGGAGGCGTTGATCGGCTCCCGCGACGGGCTGCCGACCGGGGCGATGAGGTCCACCACCGCCCGGGCGGGCGGGAAGAAGTGCTGCTCGACGACCCCGGCCACCTTCCCCCAGGTGAGGTGGGTGACCACCATCAGGACCGCGGCCGCGCCGCCCGCGAGCCCGAGGGCGCCCAGGCTGGTCCGGATCCAGCTCCTGCCGCCGCTCACGAGCACCATGCTGGCGATCGCGCCCGTGAGCAGCACCACCCAGGCGCGCTCCAGCTGCTCGAACTCGTCGGCCGGTCCCCAGCTCAGCGCCACGGTGACGAGGACGCAGGCCCCGGCGTACGCCAGGTCGCGCCGCGCCGACGGCTGCAGGCCGAGGTACACGGCGAGCGGCGCCGTCACGAGCACGACCGGCGAGACGAGCGCGATCCCGAAGAAGTAGGCCAGCGCCCCCAGGATCAGCGGCCGGAGCTTCGGGCTACTGGCCGTATCCTTTGATGTAGGGCAGCAGCATCAGCTGCCGCGCCCGCTTGATGGCGGTCGAGATCTGGCGCTGGTGCCGGGCGCACATGCCCGACAGCCGGCTCGGCAGGATCTTGCCCCGATCCGTGAGGAACCGGCCCAGCGTCCGGTCGTCCTTGTAGTCCACCACCCGGACGCCGGCCTCGCACACAGGGCACGTCTTGCTGCGCGTCCTCATTCGTCTTCCTCCTCGGCCGCGGCAGCCACGGTCGTCTCGGCCGGCGCCGGCGCCGGCGTGGCGGCCTCGGCCAGCACGACCAGGAAGCGGAGCACGCCCTCGTCGAGCTTCACGGCCCGCTCGAACTCCGGCAGCACGGCCGGCGGAGCCTCGAACTGCGCGACCACGTAGTAGCCGGTGTCGTGCCGCTTGAGGCGGTAGGTCAGGGTGCGCTTGCCCCAGTGATTGACGCTGACCTGCACGTCGGGGCCGAGCAGCGCGTGGAACCGCGCCAGCTTCTCGCTGACGGCGGGCTCTTCCAGCGCGCTGTCGAAGATGTAGACGGCTTCGTAGCGACGGGTCACGATCGACACCTCCCTTTGGTCTGAGCGGCCCCCGCCAGGTGTGGGCGGGAGCAGGCGATATGTAGAGCCAAAGATAACGTGAGAGGCGAGAGGTGAGAAGAGAGACGTTCACGTGAGAGGTGAGAGGCGAAAGGCGTGAGAGGGCAACCTCTCACCGCTCACAACCTCTCACGACTTCTCACGTCATTGCCTCTCACCTCTCACGCTTCATCGTCTACGCTTCACCATCACAGCATTATTCCCGCTATCGACGCCGACATGAAGTTGGCCAGCGTCCCCGCCAGCATCGCCCGGAAGCCCAGGCGCGCCAGGTCGTGCTTGCGCTCCGGCGCCAGCGCGCCGATGCCGCCGATCTGGATGCCCACCGAGCTGATGTTCGCGAACCCGCACAGCGCGAACGACGCGATCGTGAAGCTGCGCGGGTCCAGCGCCGCCCGCAGCGGCCCGAGCTGGGCGAAGGCGATGAACTCGTTGAGCACCGCCCGCGTGCCGAGCAGGCTGCCGATGGTGCCCGCGTCCCGCCACGGCACGCCCATCGCCCAGGCCACCGGCTGGCCGACCCACCCCAGCACCACCTGGATGCTGGCGGGAAACCAGCCCAGCCAGCCGTGCACGACCGCGAAGCCGCCGTTGAGGAGCGCGATGATCGCGATGAACGAGATCAGCATCGCGATCACGTTGAGCATCAGGTGCAGCCCCTCCCCGGTGCCGCGCGACGCGGCGTCCACGACGTTCACGTCGGTCTTCGGCACGTCGAGCTTCACCACCCCGAGCGTCTCGGGCTGCTCGGTTTCGGGCTGGAGCAGCTTGGCCATCACGATCGTGCCCGGCGCCGTCATGATCACCGCCGTCAGCAGGTGCCGCGCCTCGATGCCGAAGGCGATGTACGCCGCCATGATCGAGCCGGAGACGTGCGCCATCCCCGCCGTCATGACGGTCATCAGCTCGGACTGGGTCATCTTGTTGAGGTAGGGGCGGATGGTGAGCGGCGCCTCGGTCTGGCCCATGAAGATCGAGGCCGCGACGTTCAGGCTCTCCGCGCCGCTGGCCTTGAGCACCTTGTTCATCGCCAGCGCCATGCCGCGCACGACCACCTGCATGATCCCCAGGTAGTAGAGGATCGCCATCAGGGCGGAGATGAAGATGATCGCCGGGAGGATCTGGAAGGCGAACACCACGCCGACCTTGGCGTGCTGGGCCCCGATGTCGCCGAACACGAACTCCGAGCCCGCGTAGGAGAAGCTGAGGATCCGGGTGACGACGTCGCCGAGCGCGCGGAACAGCCGGATGCCGAACGGCACCCGCAGCACGAACACCGCGAACAGCACCTGCAGGGCGAGGCCCCAGCCGATGGTGCGCCAGTTGATGGCGCGGCGGTTGCGGCTGAGCAGGTAGCCCACCGTCAGGAACAGGGCCATGCCGAGGACGCCGGTGAGGCGGGCGGGCAGGGAGACGGGGCCTGGGGCTTGGGGGGTGGGGTTTGGGGAAGCCGGCGCCGGGCTCTGGGCTGCGGGCTGCGGCGGCGCAGCCGGCTTCTCCCCAGCCCCCGACCTCGAATCCCCAACCCCCGCCGGGGGCGCCTGGGCGACGGCCGCGGCCACCGAGTTGTACACGAACCGCGGGAGCGTGAACACCGCCAGGGCGGCGGCGAAGGCCACGGCGAACGAGAACAGGACACGGCGCACGGTCATCGGGCGTCCTTTCGGGAACGGGCGGGGCCGGCCGTCATTCGGCCGGCGGCACCCGCCGGTTGAAGCGGTTCATCGCGCGCTCGGCGCCCTCGGCCATCCAGCATTCGACCGCTTCGCACATGGTCGGCATGAGGTCATCGATGACGTGGCGCTCGTCCCTCGGCATCGGCCCGAGCACGTGGTCGACGAGGTCGTCCTCCTGCTTGGGTCCCACGCCGATCCTGAGCCGGGCGTAGTCGCGCGTGCCGAGCGCCGCCTCGACGCTCTTGAGCCCGTTGTGCCCGCCGGCGCTGCCGCGGGGACGGATGCGGAAGAAGCCGACCGGCAGGGCGACCTCGTCCACGAGCACCAGCAGGTCCGCGATCGGGCCGCCGGGCTCCGGCGGGCGGAGCCCGGAGAGCGCGCGCCCGGAGTCGTTCATGAAGGTCTGCGGCTTGAGCACGTGGACGGCGCCGAAGGGCGTGCGGCCGCCGGTCGCAAGCGAAGGCGGCTCCCGGCGAAAGCGCGGGAGCCGCCACCTCTGCGCGAGCGCGTCGGCGAGCCAGAAGCCCGCGTTGTGGCGGGTGTCGGCGTAGCCGGCGCCGGGGTTGCCGAGCCCGACGATGAGCTTCAGGGCGCGGCGCCCGCTACTTCTCTTCCTCGTCTTCTTCCGCCGGCTTCCGCTTGCGGATCAGCTCCGGCTCCGCCGGCTCCGTCGCGCCCTCGGCCGGGACCGCCGCCGCCGCGGCCTCGCCCTCCACCGCCGCACCCTCGGCCGCCGCCGCCACCGGAGCCGCGACCTCCTCGATCCGCGGCGCGACGACGGTGCAGACCGTCAGCGCCCCGTCCATCAGGATGTGGACGTTGGGGATCTTGAGGTCGGACACGTGGAGCGACTTGCCGATCGTGAGCGCCGTGACGTCCAGCTCCACCTGCTCCGGGATGTCGGCCGGGAGCACCTCGATCATGACGTTGCGGATGACCTGGTCCAGGGTGCCGCCCTGGTTGCGCACGCCCTCCGGGATGCCCACGCAGTGGATCGGCACCTCGAGCCGGATCTTCTCGCCGGCCTTGATCTCGTAGAAGTCGACGTGGACGATCCCGGGCCGGACCGGATGGCGCTGGACCTCGCGGATCAGCGTCTGGACCGTGCCGCCGTCCAGCGCCAGCTCCACGATGGTGCTCTCGGGATGGATCTTCTCGAGCAGCCGGGTGAGCGCGACGCCGTCCACGGCGAGGGCGGTCGGCTCGCGGCCGCGCCCGTAGATGACGGCCGGCACCTGGCCGCTGCGGCGCATGGCGCGCGCGGGACCCTTGCCGTGGGTGGAGCGGTTAACTGCCTTGAGTTGAACGGTATGAGCCATTGCCCGATCCCTGTAGCGTGAGGCGTGAGAGGTGAAAGGTGAGACGTTCACGTGAGCGGTGAGAAGCGGAACGGCGTGAGCGGTGAGCACCCTCTCACGCTCTTCCACCTCTCACGTCTCACGTGAACGTCTCACGCCTCACTGCTCAACTCTCACTTTGTTGTTCCCTCAGTCGAACAAACTGCTGACCGACTTGTCCGAATGCGTATTCGCGATCGCCGTCGCGAGCAGGCTCCCCACCGACAGCACCACCAGGCGGTCGAACGGCTTCCGGTTCGGCAGGTGGATCGTGTTCGTCACCGCCAGCTCCTCGATCGGCGACGCCGACAAGCGGTCGATGGCCGGGCCCGACAGCAGCGCGTGCGACGCGCAGCAGTACACGTTGCGCGCGCCCAGCCGCTTCAGCGCCGCCGCGGCCTCGCTCACGGTTCCCGCGGTGTCGATCAGGTCGTCGGGGATCAGACAGTCCCGCCCCTCGACCTCGCCGACCACGTTCACGACCTCGGCGATGTTCGCCGACGGGCGCCGCTTGTCGATGATCGCGAGCGAGCCGTTGA
>Ga0335082_10002928_pt1 | contig 18468 bp, 23 predicted proteins | sample Lox_Sample_41_FD_206718 | JGI IMG/M metagenome (GOLD analysis project Ga0335082, IMG submission 206718) | Soil microbial communities from Loxahatchee National Wildlife Refuge, Florida, United States - Lox_Sample_4.1 | ecosystem: Environmental > Terrestrial > Soil > Wetlands | place: USA... | reverse complement strand
TAGGCGAAGGAGCATTCATTCAGGCTGATCCCGGCGAAACTCACCCTGAACTCGCCGAGAGGATTCTGGGAGAAAAGGTTGTTTCGCTTGATGAACTGAATGCCGATCCTTCGCTTGCCGACAGAGTTCTCGAAAATCCGGAGATTCATCTTCAGCAGGTGATTGACAAGGCATGGGAGTTGAAGGAAAACTCTATGGCCACACAGGGAGGCCAGATACCGGAGCGGATCGAAGATCTGTATGAACGCAATCTGATGAAGTCCGGCAGAGGGTTCGTTACTCCCGATGGGAAATTCCTTAGCCGTACGCAGGCCCGTGCATGGGTCAGGGATAATGAGCCGGAAGTGTATCGCATGTGGAGTTGGGTGACTAAAGACGAGAAGGCGGAATTTCATTCCGATGACTACAACCAGGCACGCACACGATTGGCGAATCTGACTATCGCTTCCGGGGATCCCGAGTTCGATACCGTTTCGCCGGATAGCCGCCGGCGTCTTGCAGCAGCTCGCGAAGATTTGAATGCTATCAAGGCTGGAGACGTGAGTACTGGATATGGGAAAGCGGTAATCCGAACCCTGTTCGTTGGGCAGAGAGACTCTCGCATCGCGCTCGCTTCTCAGATTCGGGACCAGATACAGAAGATCATTCCAGATTTCCGCGACCAGGAGGCATTGAGTTTCCTCCGCGATTACAAATCGGACCCAGAAACATTGCGCAGGGAGTTACAAGAAATCCAGGCAGGATCGGACGAAAAACTAAAGGCTCTCATTCCTTCGATAGAGATAGCTTTAGAAGCATTGACAGGTCAATCTGCAGATATGGTGACCCTTTACCGAGGAGAAGAAATTCCAGGATCCGGTAAGCCAATACCGGAATGGATCAAGCAAAGCGATAAATATAAAGAGCAACAAGAGGCATTCGGACGCTGGTTCACTCCTAGCCTAGAAGATGCAAAATGGTATCGGGATGAAGCTGGTGAGCATGGTCGCATTACTTCGTTACGGATCAGCAGGGAAGAACTAGACAAGTACAGCGCACGTAATAATCCAGATGCAGCGAAATATATACATCACACAAAGATGTCCGGCCCTGATGCCAAAGATGAATATTTTTTGCCGAGAGAGATTGCTTCTAGGGCACAGGTTTACGATGCAAATATTTCTATGCATTCCAACCTTCTCAGGGCCGATCAGTTGATGACAGCTTATTATTCGGCGGCGCTCAATGAGGGCCGCGAACTGGGAATTCTTGAAAGCGGCATCCCTGCAGAGCGCTACGTGACGCATGTGCTGATGAAGACTCCCGAGCCCGGGGAGGAACCGTCCCGCGTTGGACGTCCGCGCATTGCGACCAGGACTCCGTATTCTATCGAGAGAACCTATCCAACTATCCTGGACGCACTGAAGACGGGCAGAGTTGACGCTCGCACCGTCAATGCCGTGGATGCTTTATCGGTTTACGCCGACCGGTATTCAACCGCAGCGGCGACCAAAATATTGACAACAGAGCTGAAGAATACGGAACTGGGAAAGTGGGGAAGCCGAGATGATCATCCGGCGGGATGGGTGGAGATGGCCCCGAATATTTCCGGATTCAGACAGAACATGATGATCAAGGACGCTGCCTCCGGAGAAATTTTCCACATCTCGCGAGGCTTGTACGTGCCGAAGGTTGTAGCGGATGCGATGAAGCCGATTGTCGAACGTAATGCCCTGTCCGATATTCCTGGATTCTCAATCATCCGGAAGGCCCAAGCTTACGTAAAGGCCGTCGAGCTTGGACTTTCCGTCTTCCACATGAAGGCTCTTTCGATCACAGCTTTCAACAATATGAGCTTCTCTGACTTCGCCAGGGCGCTGAAAGCTGATATCCAGTCTCCGGAGTTTGCTGCGGCAGAGAGATCGGCGGCGGCGGACGGACTGACAACCACGAAGACTACCACTCCATACGAAGCATACGAAGGACTGAAGCCATCCAGCTTTCCTTCTCGCTTGGATGTGATTCGTGGCAAATTCCCACTGAAGCAAATGGATTCTTTGGCGCATGCGCTGACACATGAAACCTTCGACGTGATTCAGCGTAAGTTCAAGGTGATGGACTTTTCTCTCAAAGAGGCAGCGTGGCTAGCTAAGCATCCCGAGGTTTCCGATGCGGAATACATGGCTGCCCGGCGTAGCATAGCCAAAGAGGTCAATGCAGCCTACGGCGGACTCAACTGGGAAATCATGGGATGGGGAAAGAATGCGCGGGAACTGGTACGGGCCGTAATGCTCGCGCCGGATTGGACTTTTTCTAATGTGATGAACCTCAAGTATACGGGAGAAGGAAGCCCGGGAGGCGCTGCGGCTCGTATGTTCTGGGTAAAGTCTTTCACCACCGGAATTGCGCTTACCCAGGCGATGAGTCTTGCGGTCAGCGGCCAGCTATCTTCTCATCCTACCGAGGTCTATTACGGTAAAGACGACAAAGGAAAAGATGTCTATGCTAATTGGTTTTTTGCCGGGGCTCCAAAAGATCTGAGCACATGGCTCGATCATATTCGAAAAGATGGGGCGATTACCGGTACGGCAAATATGATCTCCTATAAGTCTGGTCCGATTGTCGGCACAGCAATTGGTCTCAGAATAAACAGAGACTGGAGAGGTAAACCGATCACAAAGCCGGACCAGGGCATGCTGGAGAAGACGCTTCGAGAAACTCAGTATGTCGCCGGGCAGACTGTTCCTATTCCTTTTTCGATCAAGAACATCGAGCAGATGATTACCGATCCGGACAAGGATTTCTCTTACGGAGATTTCCTTGCCTCCTTTGTTGGAGTGAATGTGATGCACGAGAATCTCCCGGTAGTCAAAGGCGCGAGAAGGAAAGAATCGTTTCACCTTCCGGGAGTGCAGCGCTCTGGGAGATCTACGAGACCGGGAGTGGTGAGAAGATGAGAGTCATACATCAAAATCTGATTGAGCTGATGTCATTCGGCATGTTCTACAGCAATGATGAATGCCCCTATTGGTGGGTATGATGGAAGATCTGTCGACGAAGAGTGTTTGCGTCTGCGATAACGGCTTGTTCCAGGAATTGGCAAGAACACTCACTAATTCCTTCGGTAAGGTCTATTACACCTCTCCATGGGTGACAGATTATCCCGTATCCTATCATACCGAACTGGGAGAAGGCTTCTCTGAGTATGAGCGCATCGCCGACATCTGGGGGATTATCGACGATGTCGATCTGTTCGTGTTTCCCGATATCTATCAGGGCTCTCTGCAGGAATATCTTGCCAGTCGGGGAAAGCGAGTGTTTGGCTCCCGCAACGGCGATGAACTGGAGCTCTACCGCAAGGAGTCTAAGGCATACTTCAAGACTCTCGATTTGCCGCAGGGGGATTATGAAGTTGTCAAGGGGATGACGGCACTTCGCCGATACATCAAGAGCCGCGATAAGGAAAAGCTGTGGATCAAGATTAGTCTGACCAGGGGCGACACGGAAACCTTCTGTGCCGAGGGATACGACATGGTCAAGAACCGGCTTGACGATTTGCAGGCGCGATTTGGCCCGACTGCGGAGTATCGCGAATTTATCGTAGATGATCATCTTCCTGACACGTTCGACCTAGCAATTGACACGTATTGCATTGACGGAAAGTTTCCTTCCCGGTCGCTTCTTGGAAATGAGCAGAAGGACGAAGGCTACATCGGAGTGGTGAAGGACTGGAAAAAGATGCCTCCGAAGTTGGTTGACGTCTACGAGAAGCTTAGCCCGACGCTGGGAGAATACGGCTATCGCAATTTCTTTGCTGTCGAATGCCGAACCGGGAAAGACAATCTCTATGTCAGCGATCCCTGCATGCGGGTAGGATCTCCCATATTCGAACTTGAATTGAACATGATTACAAATCTTCCAGAGATCATTTGGGAGGGATCCGCCGGCAATCTCGTCGATCCTGAGTACAAAGGCAAGTACGGATTTGAAGTCATCCTGCAAAGTCAATGGGTAAATGAACATCCCCTATTGGTACAGTTCCCCGAGAACTACCGCGATCAGATTAAGTTCCGCTACGCAACTCAGTTCCCGGATGGCCTATGGATCATGCCGCAGCGGCAGGGCCCGGCCTTCGGATCGATCGTATCGTATGGGGAGAGTATTGACGATTGCGTTGCCGAAGTGACTGAAATCAGCGAACAGATTAAAGGCATCCAGGTTGAATCGTTCACGGGCAGCGCGGACAAGTTGAAGAAAAATCTGGAGAAATTTGCCGAATGGGGCATAGACTTCTGAGAAAGAGGGATTTATGCGCAAATGGATTTTTGTATTTCTGCTGGCCGTTCTTCCATCTTCGCTGTGGGCGGCCGGCACGTGTATTGTGAGCGATGTTTCAAGCACTCAGATTGCCAGCCTGAGCAACCGAATTGCCGATCCGGCGACAGTGATTATCACTTTGACATGTACGGCGGATTCTTCTGCCGCAACATTTCCATCTACCACAGTCTCTCTCAGTGGATCCTACCCCACCTCATCTCTCAATACGTACAATCTAACAGGATACTTCCTGTATCAGGTGGGAGAGACCCCGGGCACTACAGCTCCAACGAATGGGTATACGGTAACCATTAAAGATTCCACCCAGTTCGCTCTTGACCTGGGATTGCTTTCTTCGAATGGAAGTTCTTCCTCTGCTTCGCTCGCGACCATTGCCAATGCCACAACCAGCTTTCCTATAGTGCGGAGTTCCCTGACGGTAGCCATTACAGGAAATGCTGTGAATAGTGCCAATATCACATTGGATCTGATATTCCGAGCATCCGGAGTGGTGACTACAGCGGTCGCTCAGGGGGCAGCCAGTACAACCTCCCCATGGACAATCACTCCATCTCCAACAAAGTATTCGTTCGCGGCTCTTTCCTCCTCCGTCCAGGCATCGCTCTCGACGGCCGTAGTGGTAAAAAATAACTCTGGCAACGTATATGGAGTGATGGCACTGAATGGTGCGGCCTCAACTTGCTGGATACAATTCATCAACGCAGCTTCGGCGCCGACTCTGGGAACTAATGTGATTTTTTCTATCCCACTGCCAGCGTCCACAACTCAGCCCGTCATGGTTAATCCTGGAGATTTCGGTCTAAGCAATTTCTCTACCGGTATAAGTGTCGGTATCGCAACAACAGCTACAGGAAATTCTGCTTGTGGGACAGCGGGAAACATCACGGTATTTTATAGCTAAGCAAAGGTGGCGACGTGAAGCGTATATTCGTTTTGATTTTTCTATTGTCCTCTATGAGTTGCTGGGCTACGGTGACGAGCCAGAACTTCACAGTATCGTATACTTGCACGGGAACAACGGGGCCATACGCTTTTACTTTCCCCATCAGCGATCCTACGGCATTGAATGTCAACCAGAACGGGATTGTTCTATCCTCTTCTTCTTATACTTCGACGCCGGTGAACAATAATTATGCAAATGGTGGAAGCGTAACTCTATCGCTGGCGTGCCCTAATGGTCAGACTCTGGTAATATCTCGCATAACTCCTCTCACGCAGGCAAACGTGTTCACAGACAATATGCCTGTACCGATGAAGACGTTCGAGCGCAGCTTGGACAAGCTGACAGAGATCACGCAAGAGCAGTCTCATCCGGGGTGTAAGACCGATGGGGCAAATGGTTTCGATTGTTCCGGTTCGATAGTGGCAGGAGGTTCGATAACGGGAGCGTCGCTAAACAGCACATCTCCACTATGCAATGCCGCCAATCCATATCTTCAGTATAACGGCATATGTGGGACTGGAGCTGTCGTCCCCGTCAACCTTACATCGAAGATTCAAAATCAAGTGGTAATCGCTGAACAGTTTGCATCCCTGAATGCTGCAATTGCCGCCTGCCCATTGTATCCTTCCTGCACTGTGCAGATAGATGAGCAGGTTTCCCTATCGGCAAATCTGGTTGTTCCTAGTACTGTGGATTTAACTTTCAACCAACCTGGAGCGGTCAATCTTCTATCGTACACATTGACTATAAACGGTTCGGTTTTGGCTCATCCGTACAAGATTTTCTATGGCGCAAATGGTACCAACCTTACGTATGGAGAGATGATTTGGAGACCGTTTGCGGAGTGGCTTGGAGCGGCGGGCGATTGGAATGGAACGGTAGGAACTGACAATATAGGGTCATTCAATTACACCCTTCAGGCATTGACGAGCGGATGCATGCAGCTTCTTCCATTGACTTATATGGTGTCAGGTACTATTACGGTCAATAAGGACAATACTGGCATCTGCGGTTCCGGTGGAGGATACGGATATCAGGCAGGTGTCCAGGCGGGTGTTTCTATCATCGAATCAACCTCGGCATCTGTAGACATAGTGGACGTAGTCGGTAATCCCGGAACAAGTACTTATCTGAAGTGGCCAGTTCTTCGAGACTTCGCGGTACAGAGAAACGTGTTGCCCACGGGAACGACGGCGGGGATTTCCCTGAATTACACGTGCGGAGCAATCCTTGACGGGACAACTTCGCAGGACAGCATAAGAGACTACTATTTCCATGCGAGCCCGGCATGCGGCAGCGGTCATTTCAATTACAATTCTGCCGGGTGGGGATTCCTTAACGTAACTGCATATACTGGGTTAAGTGTTACAGGCTTCTATGTAGATAGCGCAGACGGCGTAGAGATGGCATCCCCGACCTTCTTTCGCAACAGTTCCTCAAATAACCTGACATCTACTTCTTATACGCAAACAGGCATGTTTGTTGATGGAAGTGCGATTCTTGATCTCGAATCGGACGGACTGCAGACGGCCAATAATTCGATTGGCATCAACGTGACGTGCACCAATCCGGGAATTAATAACCAGTGCGACGATTTGCATTTCCGTAACTCCACTCTCGACGGAATAACCCTTGCGGGAATCGCGCTCAATAACGTAGTCGTAGACACAAAAGGAACCGTCGACTTTGTCGGAGGATGGATAAGCGTTGGCAGAGGATCGAATGGGCACGGAGTTGATATAGAAAATTCAAGCGGCATTCGCATCGCAAACATGCAGATCACTGGAGTTTGCTGCGTAAACAGTGATGGAATCCTGGCTCAGAACTCAGATACTCTCACATTGATAGGTAATACGATCCTTGATAACGGAAACAACGGTATCCATCTTGTCGGCGTATTTGGATCTACTATATCTAGCAATACGATTCTCAATAACCGCATGAACATGAATAATGCAGTGTGGATAGAAGGAGCTTCTCATGCTGATACGGTTATCGGGAATACCGTCAGCGTAAATAATGCAACGATAACTTACGGGTTTAATCTTGGGGCCAGTACCACTGAATTGCAGTTCTGTTCTAATACCGCCGCCGCTGGATCTGGAGGGACAATTTCCACAGCCGTGACCGATGCTGGGACGTCGAATGGATGCACGTTTGGCTGGGGAAATTCGGTAACTACGTTGAGTACTATTGACGGTAGCTGGAAGACGCACCAGATTGGCGCCAACGGAACGCAATACAAGATTCGTCAAGTTGTCCCTATATCGTCTGGATGCACAGCTACAGGTGGAATTGGCAATAGTTGCTCTTTTACGGTCACATTTCCGAAAGCTATGCCTGATACCTCCTACAATGCTTCGTGCATGGTCTACGTCGCAACAGGATCTGGATTTTTCGGGGGTAAATCTTCACCAAGCACATCTGGATTTACGCTGAATTTCATCAACGTTACAGCATCCAGCAATACAGTGAGCACTGGAATATGTGAAGTTTTTGAATGAAATATTTATTTGCTTTGGAGGCATCGTGGACGATCAAGAAGAGGGAATAGAAAAAGTGAAAATCACAATTTCGATGCATAGTGTGCTTAAGTATTGGCACATTTGGTCGGCTATTGTTACCGCTACAGTGGCTGCTATCGTCTATGCTATCGTGTGGTGCGCTAATATGACTTTTGATGTCCGACAGCTTAAGAATGATGTCCATGAAATAAAGCAATATGTAGTGCCTCGCAGGGGATACACGGAAGATCCTCAGCAAAGCTCAAACAAGAAACTTCCGCAGATTTCGGATATACCCCAAGAATACACAGGAGGTAAATGATGGGAGACGAAGAGCAAGCCCCTGATCCTACGGGAAATCCATTCCCGCCGCCGCCGCCGCCGCAACCATGTGCAGAGGAAAAACCCATCGAGAAGATTGTCGATGAAATTATCCCGCCAACAGAGGAAGCATAATGTTTCAAGTTTCGAAGTTTGTTGCACGTCTGCGAATCGTCGAGGGCGACCGCCTGGATGTCTACCGTGATCCGGTAGGCATCTGGACGACTGCCCACGGATTCAACATGGAGCAGCCCACAGCTCCGGAAGTGTGCGCCAAGTGTGGGATCGATTATGACGAGGCAATGGCGCTCAAGGGAACCAGGCAGCCGGCCATTACCGAAGAACAGGCCGTATGCTTGACGATGAGCCACATGGCGAAGCTGCTTCCGGAAGTTCGCAGGGCGCTACCGGATTTCGAATCCTATAGCGATGCCCGGCAACTCGCCCTGATGGATGTCGCATGGGTGGGTATCGGAACATTCCTCGGGTTCCACAACATGCTTGCCGCCGTGCGAGCGCAGAATTGGCCTCTGGCGGCGTCGGAGCTGCTGAACTCTCACTTGGCAGTGCAATGGGGGCATCGGGCTCAGGAAGACGCCCAGATGCTCAAGGAAGGATAGACGCAATGGGAACACTGAATACAATCGCATCGGTAGCAGGAGCAGCAGCCAGCGGGCCGCTGAGCGTCGTAGGCATCATCGGCTCTCTGGTCAGTAAGGCGCTGGATTTCATTCCTGATCCGCAAAAGAAGCTGGAACTTCAGTCTCATGGCCTAGACCTTCAAGCGCAGGCTCAGGCCCAGGAACTGGACGCTATGACGAAGCAGGTGCAGGCTTCCGCCGCAGCACAGGCCGATGCTCACCTGTCTCGTATTCGATCATGGTTTTGCTTGGTCATCTGCGCCGCCATCCTGTACAACATGATCCTGGTTTCTCTGCTGAACGGATGGTTCCATCTGGGATTGGTGCCGCAGAATATTCCCACCAATCTGCTCGTCATCTTTGCTGTGATCATGCTCGGCTTGGTTGGGGTTCCCAGTGCTTTGGCGATGGTCAAGGATGTAATGGGGATGCCTGGGGATTCCCAGGTGAGCATCATGGGCGTCAAGGTGGCAAACAAGTCATGATCTGTATTCGGATAAGATGGCTGTATTTCCTTAACTGGCTGAAGTCTAAGATCAACGCATTCATGGATTCAAATTGATCACGGAAAGGAGCAGTAGAGCCAGAGCAAAGCCCGGTTAAGCGCCGGGCTTTTTATTTGGCTTGACTTTTAATTGGACAATTTTCTTTCCGTGCTCAATCCCTTCGTCGAATCCTTTCTGGTACGCCTCAGCCAAAGCTGACGTATGATCAAGGATCAATTCTTTGATGGCATCCTCTCTACACTTCTCAATATTCTCATTGAGAACTTCGCGAAACTTTGTCGGAGTCCCTCCGCCGATTATGAACAGCTCGTACCAGTCCCATTTGATCCATTCTTGCTCGCCATCCCATCGCAGCCGGACACCGCGAATGTCGCATTCAATCTCAATGTACCCGCTCAAATTCGGATCATAGCTTGTGCTCTCGACGGTATCGCGGATGGATAGCTTGCGGACTGTCACTTCTTCTTCTCGTACTCTGGGTTGACCGGAGTCGGGAACCTGCGCTCATGCTGCAGCAAGTTATTCAGTTGTGATCTTAGAGAATCAAGATTCAGCTCAGGCTGCGTCTCGATTGAGTTCTTCGATTCCCGATTCTCTGGAGGTTTTAATTCTTCGAGTCCGTACATAACAATCCTTTATGGCTGCCGAGGAAGCACATTGTCGCAGGTTTTACTCAACACTAAATACTGTTCTTTGTTCTCTACATAGTCTGGTGCTGCGCAGACAATCCGATCGAGCTCTTTACTTTCCTTATGATAAGACCGGCAAATAGGACCGCTGTCAACTGGATGATAAGTTAGAGAATAGATCTCGGAGATGCATTCATAAGCCTTGCTCGTATTTCTGTAAGCTAGATCTATATAATTGAGATCCCAGGCTTCGCGCTTACTGTTTAAATCTATCTGATTATTTGTCGAATAATTAGCCTTACTATATTCCTTCTGTGCATTTTCAATGGATATGTTGTTCCTGTGGATGCATATACCCATATAAACGTAAAATCCAATAAGCGCGAACGGTATTAATACCAAAAAGCAGTATCCGATATAATCGATATATTTCCTCATCCTACCTTTTCCTTTCTATGATGTTCGAATATGTTCTTTCAGCCGCACGATCTCTTGGTTGGCCTCGGCGAGTTGCTTCTTGAGTTCCTCTGTGTCGAGCGCCCATCCAAGCAACACTCACATTCTACCCATCCTGCTTCTGGATTGTACCAATGACCTGAATGCCGTACAGGGTTGGCGCGCTCGTGCTCCAGGCGTGCGATGCGCTCGATCAGTAGCGCGTCCTGAAGATCGTCGTCTAGCCATTCTCCTCTATTGTCGGCGGCACGTTCGCTCATCTCTTTACCTTTCTGCTATCCGCATGCATAGCTCTAACTTTGCGCATCATTTTGTGGTGACCGATTCCGCCATTGGCAAGTCGGTCGAGAATGTCTTTCTGCGCTTCGTAGTCGAATGTTGCAATCAACTCTTGCAGCCGGTTCATTTCTTCAACTTTCAAGCTACCTTTTATAATATTGCACTTCTGGCAATACAAGAGATTGAGATTATCCAACCCCAATCCGCCGCCGCGTGATACTGGCACTGTGTGATCAAGTCCGACAGTGCAGTAATTCATTGGTATGCTGCATACTCGGCAGACGATGACTCTGCTGCCGATTTGCACCTGCATCCATGTGCGCAGCTCGGCAAGCGTAAATGGCAAATCTCTGCCTGGGTCAACAAGCTTACCGCACACCCACTTTGGTCCGAATCGCTGCACCATGCCGCTGTAGAGGTTTGACGTGCGCCGGTTCCAGTTCATCTGGGGAACTCCCTATGCGATTTGCCGTCAATTGATGGCGTAGGAACTTTACGGATTAGGGATTTTCGCTTTGACGCATTTACATGAAACAGTCAAGTGCTTTTCGTTGAGCTCAACTATTGAAGTATATGGAATATCTCCGTTAAACGTGCGGCCCACCTTAGGCCCTCCTTTTCTGTTTCGAATACAGCACACTTGAATTTGAGATCTTCTGGTCGGGCGACCGCAGCATCAGCCCGTAAATGTCTTCCCTGGGCACATCCTCAAGCAGATATTTGCCTCTATACGGCATCTGCGCCTCCTGGTAGACCGATTCATCGGCGCGGGATGAATCGGTAGCGCTGAGCGGCTCTGGAGTGGCAAGGATACCTCGTTTTAATGTCGATACCGTTACCCATTGCATAATCGCTATCCCCTCCTGATTTCGGTGAGCACGCGGCGATCATGAACATCAAGGGCTTTGTTGCGTTCGGCATATTCCGAGACTTGCCTGCCTCGTGACGCTGACCAGTCAATAAAACAGGTACAGCGCTTTACGGCATTCTCGATTTCGCCGGCGATCCCATGAACTTTCACGAAAAGGAATCCGGAGCTCGTGCATTTCCCGCATGAGACAAATTTGTCGCCGGCCTCTGCACGGGCCTTGATTGTTTTCGCTCGGGTCAGAAGATCGGCGATTTGAGGAAACATTGAGCCCTTCGGCTTATGGGTGAAATCATCGATTTCGATTTGCGCTTGCCAGTCCTGAATAGCGGAAATCAAATACTGTGGCTCAAAATGTGAGAAATGCTGCTTCCACGCCTTAAGCTGAGAATCGTCCGGCTGCTTTCCGTAGGCTCGAATTGTTTCGCCGTATATTTCCTTGACCGTCATGATTCTCCTAGTCTGGATGTGCAGCGAGCCAAGCCTGCATATCGAATGCCCCGTTCGCTTGCTTTTTCTTTTGCCATAACCGCGGATCTCTCCACAGTCCCTCTCCGAAAAATTTCTCTGCTCCCCTGGGACAATCAAGTTCGCCGCGCAACTTCGCCTTTTCATACTCTCGCCAAGCGATGATCATTGCGTCCCGAAGTTCGGGAGCATCTCTTCCTTTCGCCATTTCGGCCCTGGTGACTTCGTAGAGATTGCGCTGAAGCTTGTCGCCCGAGAGGCAGAGTTCGCACAAGACAGCACGAGAAACTTCATCGGGAGAAATAGATTCTTGATTGATTACAGATACATCTACAGGAACAATTACACGCGCGTGTGTCCTGACTCTGGCCACACTCATGTCAGACTCTGTACAGACTCCGTCCACACTCTGGCCAGACTCTGGATGCTTCCTTCCTTTTCTTTCAGATACTTCCATTGCTTTAAGCCACTCTCTCATTTGCCTGTCGTTAAAACAACGGTTGTTATCAACCGTGAAGTGTTCCATAATTTCATCCCGGAATTGAGGCCATCTTTTTCCTAATCCCGATAGGCGAGCAAGCATCTTTTCGTCGATTGGAAGCTTCCCATCTTCCGATTCCCATTGAGACATGAGCAACTGATGGTATCCGCGATAGGCCCCGTCTGACATGGATTGAACGGACATTGAACCGCGCCAAGCGTCAATCGAATGTGGATACCACGTCTTCCATCTGGCAGGAGGCATTTACTTTAATCCTCTTAAAATCATCCACTTCCCTCTTTCCAGGAGATGAGGTCGCCGCTGGAAACAGCGACCCCTGAAGAGGATGAAAGCGCCCAAGGAAGGGCAAATAAACTATACCACAGTTCAAAATGGAATCGTATCGGCCATTGCGTTTATCGGTTCTTCGGCTGTCCGCAATTTCTCGATCTCGGCGTCTAGTAGGGCGCACATGTGCTCATTAGTGCCGTGGTTGACTTTCATCCACGCTGCGCGCTTTTCTTTGTCCCATGGTAGGCGCTCCAGCTTCTGCAGGTAGGATTCCTTGCGCGGATCTTCCTGGAACTCCGCAGGGCTCGAAATGGACCGCGTCCTGTCGACCTGCTGCTGCCATTCTCCTTGAGGCTTATCTCCAGCAGTCATGGGAATAATCCGTTTTGTGCCTGGCTTCGGCCCTCGGCGCTTCGGCGGCGCAGGTGCCGGAGATGCTGTTTCCGTAATCAGCGACTGCAAGAATTCTCGGAATTCAGCTGTTGTTATGTCGACTTCGACTTCTGCTAATGAGAATCTGGCGATGGCATCCTGCTTTGCCTGCGCCAGCTTCTCTAATTTCTCGGCTTGCTCTCTCGTCATTTAATCAGTCCCTCGAAATCTTCGTCTGTGAGGTAGCCATCCAGCGCACTGGCTTGCCTCTGTGGTTCCTCGTCGCGCTGGGCGGCCGGCAGTTCGAACGGACCTGCAATCTTGCGCAAGCGCTCGACTGCTTCATTTATTTCTTGGTTGAATTGTTGCACTGCCTGCTCTAATGGTTCAAGGTTTGCTTCTGCGCGGGTCAGGCGAATTACCATGAGTCGTAGAGGCTTGGGAACCTCCGGATTGAATGAGGCGAAATCCCACCATTCACGTTTCGTAACAGACAGTCCTGAGCGCACTTGAGGAAGATGCTCTTCTGGTATTACGCCATCCATGATCCATTGTAGGTGAGTACCAGCCTTGGGAGATTTAAGCTCTAAACCTCCTTTGTCTCCTATTAGCCCATCAGGACTGCATCCATACCGTGCAATGGTGTCATGCATGGCAAACCCGATCTGCTCAACCATGACGCCCTCTTGCGTCTCGTATGCTGCCCGGGCGAGAGGTTCCCGCTCTAGACCCTCCTTCATCTCGCGGGACACGTAATTGTCTTGGATCGCCACACCTGTTAGAAGCTCGGCAAGCTTCATACGGAAATACGTCTTGCGCTTGGATCCCGGTTCGCCTTTTTTCGTGAAATCAAGCACTGCGGCCATGTGCGATCCTGTCACAAATCCACAGTGCGCTTGGAACCATGCTGCTGATAATTGCTGGCAATTGATGATTTTCATGCTTCCTCAATAAGCGATCGAGATGTGCGGAATCTGCTTCTTGACGATGGCTTCGATAAGCTTCTTTCCGAATTCCTCTGGAATTCCCACTTCGACCATTGCAGCCAGCGCTTCGCGATTTACCTTCGCTTGATTGGCGCGATTACGAGCACGCGCATCAGCTTCCCGGGCCTCCTTTAGCTTTTCTTGGGCGACACGTAGCCGCTCGGCTTCGATAGCCTCCTGCATCTCTTCCTCGGCCTTTTTCCGTGCTTCGGCAGCTCTCTCCTTCGCTGCCTTTTCTTCCTGGATTCTCCTCTCTTCTGCTTGACGCAAGGCTTCCTGCTTTTCCTGCTCAAGTCGAAGACGTTCTTCTTCGCGGCGCCGTTCAGCATCTGCAAGTTCCCGTGCTGCCCGTTCTTCTGCGGCGATCCGCTCGGCTTCGGCCTGTTTCGCCCGCGCTTCGGCCAAGAAACGTTCTTCCTCGATCCTGAGACGCTCGTCTTCGGCTTGACGACGCAGTTCCTCTTCTCGATCCCGCGCTTTGCGCTCAGCTTCTTCTTTGGCCTGGCGAGCAATCGCTTCTTCGCGTTCGCGTGCTTTTCGTTCGGTCTCTTCCCTGCGCAGTCGTTCGAGTTCTTCACGCTGAGCAATCGCTTCCTTTTCCCGGGCAAGCGCAGATTGAAGTGATCCCAGGGCCTGATCAATAGCAACTTGTGCAGGCTTGCTAAACTCTTCAAAATTTCGCCTACTGATGATCAAAATCTCAGAAATCTTGGCCTCAATCACTGCTGGAATGCAATCCAATTCCGACGTAAGCATGGCAATCGTATGAATGTGTGAAATTGCTGATTCATGCCCTGCAATGCGCTCCTTCTCCGCATTTTCCCATTCGGTGAGCGGTTGGCGGATCTCTTCCTGGAAATCTTCAAGATCATTCCAGATACGAAGACCTTCTGCGTCGATTTCTCGCAGGCTCTTTTTTGTATCGGCGACAAGCTCTTTGCGTTTTTCGTCTATCCTGTTTTTTGCGCTGCCAATTTGTCTGGCGAGAGATGCCAGTTGCTTACGCTTGGCCGCTGTCGATATATCTAGAGATTCTGCGCGTTTACGAACCTCTTCCTTCATTGCAGAAATTAGTGGATCGCTGCCGTTTGGCTTGAAAAACTCGACAGGCGTAATAGCCTGCAATGATTGCACGGTGGCCAGTTCTGCGCCGACTGATATTACTTCCTGCTGCGGTTTCGATTCAATTCTCACTATAATTCCCCCAATCTCTTATTTTTTGCCGCGATAAAATCGCGGGTCGCTTTTGTGTCGCCTGCCGACTCTGCAGCATCCAGAGCAGATAAGTAGAGCTGTTCTAATTCTCTTTTATTGGCAGCATTCTTAATATTGTCGATATGGCGAATGTAATCATGTTCGCTGACTGCTCCCGCCTGCTTGCCGCCTCCCGATGGGTTGCCATCATTGTCCATGCCAGATGGAACGATTCCGCAGGTGGCAAGAAACGTATACCGCTCCAAATAGTAGGTAGATGACCCCACGCCCTGAATAGGGTTCTTGCCGCCACTCTGGTCCGCAGGTCCAGCTAACGATGCGCCTTCCTGCTCATGTCCTAAGCGGTGTCGAAGTATACAAGTTACGCGGACTCTACCGTCAGGAAGATCAGCTGATTTCCATTGGTGCGTGATTCCGACCTTAAGCAGAGCCGGGATAAGAAGATCACACGCTTTGTCTAACTCGACATGCCAATAATCGGTACTGCCGCCCGATTTATTAGAGAAGCTTACATGCCTGGTTTTGAATATCCTGGGAACATCGGCCTTGAATTGCTCGAACGCCTTAGCGAACTCAACTTTTGCTTGTCGGTCCAGCTTTTCCCACTCAAATCTCTCGTAAGATTGGCGTAAGCTTTCCTGCCTCGTCTGGAGCTCGACAACTTGCTTAGCAAGCTCTACTGCCGCCTGCGGGTCTGTAACTTTGCGCGAAAGCTCTGCTAGCAATTCCATTCCAGTAGGCGTGCGCGTTGCGAGTTGCGATTTATCGTCGGTCAATGTACCTCCTGTATGCTTAACACTTCGCCATACTCCTCTTCGCAGAAGTCCCAGGCAGCATAAAGAGTTCTACTTGTCACTGTCACTTCTTTCTCTTGCTCGCTCCGGTCGACATAGCAGACAAGCCATCTGCGTTTTGTTTTCTGTTTCATACTTCCTCGATGACGACGCTGCAGCGATGTAGTGGCAGCAGGCATAAATTGTCGCTATGCTGGTGAACGCATTCAGTGTGAGATGGATAATCACAGCGATTGTCTGGACCGTAACACCGGCAGTATCTTGTAATCCTATTTGCTTCCGAAGGTGCCTGACCTAATGACTCAAAATTAATGTTTGCTGATTTGAATTCTTGGCGAGCAGATTCAGACTTCAAATTAGGTGGTAAAATATCATTTTTAAGCGCATCTCTCTCATTGATACGCGCGAGCTGCGTTGCGATCTCCTGCAGCCAGCTATTAAGACTTAGATTCCCTGGATCCATGTTCTGAATCTCTTGCGCTGTCATTTAGTCTCCTCTGCATCGTGCTCGACTACACCGATTTCGTGACCGTTTTCGATCATAAAGCGCAGAATCTTCCCGTACTCCTCAATCTGCGCTTCGCTGTATCCATTGATTTTGCCGATTACGACATAGTGCTCAAGCCATTCGTCATGAGAATGAATTTCACAGCCTATCGAAATAAATCCCTTTGAATGCTGTATAGCAAGATGCCCTGACCCCTGTATCGCCAGGGGAGAGTGATCCATTCTGGCCCCGTCGCCGATGCTGGCCCCGTCGCCGATGCTGGCCCTGGCGCCGATGCTGGCCCTGGCGCCGATGCTGGCCCTGGCGCCGATGCTGGCCCTGGCGCCGATGCTGGCCCTGGCGCCGATGCTGGCCCTGGCGCCGATGCTGGCCCTGTCGCCGATTCTGGCCCCGTCGCCGATTCTGGCCCCGTCGCCGATTCTGGCCCTGGCGCCGTCAGGTAGTAGTCTCCATCCATCGCCGTCAACCGGAATAGCGAAAATCTCCGCGTTGCTTAACAGCTTGCCGTTTTTAAGTAGTATGCTCATAGATCCTCTCTGTAGGATATTAATCGACATACCTTTTATGCGCAACAACTATTTTCATTATTTTTCGATTGACCGAAAATCGGCATACATTCTAGAATGTGCATATGACGAGACCGATAGGAAAGTATACAGTGCAGCAGCCAGTGCGGGTGAAGTCTGAGCGCGTGGGCATCTATTTGCAGGCTGAAACTAAAAAGGCGATTCGTGGGCTGCAGCGCAAACTTCGACAGCCAGGCCAGAAATATCCGAGTACCAGCAATATCATATCTCTGGCGATCGGCGAGATGTGGGAGCGCTTGAAATGAATATCGTATACGATCTTTACAGGGAGAGCAACCGCCCTCCCTGTTCCTCATCATGCTATTCCCTTCCATTTCATCCATCTGCGCTGAAGTTCTGCCTTAGCCTCTGGGCTTGATAGCCTGTCGAAGCATGCAACTGTCAATTCTGGCATTATGTAGTGCATGCCATCCCAAAGTCCTCCTCCATATACTCTGGAGTCGCAATAAAAAGCATCAGCTATTTCGGCGCAGATAATGCAGGTATTGATGGCGCATGTATCGCCATCGTATTTTCCCCAGTAATGCTCATACTTGTCGCCGGGCATAATAGTCTTTAGGCATTCGCAACACCGATGTGGCTTGCGAGCTTTACGAATGCTAATGTGGCAAAATTCCGAATATCCATCTTCCTCGCTATAGAGGCAGGCTCCGCAGTCGCTCATTGTTTACCCTCCGATTTAGACATATCCACGTCATTTCATCATCAGCGCGGCAGCCCTGGCAAATTCAAACGCTGCCTTCCTTTCGAGAGACTTATCTGATCCATCATCTGGAAATTCGGATGTATTACTGACGAGTATCCCGCCTTCCGCTTCCCATTGTTCCAAGCTTTTAAATAGGCATCCCATCCTCACCCATCGAGAGCCATCCTCAAATAAGACTGCCCACACTTGATATCGATATAGTCCTGCATATACCCGTATCGCCTTAATTTTGGCGTCACGGAGGACAGCGTCACGGAGGACAGCGTCACGGAGGTCAGCGTCACTGAGGACAGCGCCACTGAGGACAGCGCCACTGAGGTCAGCGTCACGGAGGACAGCGCCACGGAGGACAGCGTCACTGAGGTCAGCGTCACGGAGGACAGCGCCACTGAGGACAGCGCCACTGAGGACAGCGTCACGGAGGACAGCGCCACTGAGGTCAGCGCCACGGAGGACAGCGCCACTGAGGTCAGCGCCACTGAGGTCAGCGTCACGGAGGACAGCGCCACGGAGGACAGCGTCACTGAGGTCAGCGTCACGGAGGACAGCGCCACTGAGGACAGCGCCACTGAGGACAGCGTCACGGAGGACAGCGC
>Ga0335082_10002927_pt1 | contig 18472 bp, 17 predicted proteins | sample Lox_Sample_41_FD_206718 | JGI IMG/M metagenome (GOLD analysis project Ga0335082, IMG submission 206718) | Soil microbial communities from Loxahatchee National Wildlife Refuge, Florida, United States - Lox_Sample_4.1 | ecosystem: Environmental > Terrestrial > Soil > Wetlands | place: USA... | reverse complement strand
CTATGTCCGGCCATAGATAATAGTTCTTCGTTGTGAGCGACGCATGGGACCAGCTGGATGAACCGATAACAACCGCGCGCCAGGGACTTTGTTTGATAATTTCCGCGACGGCCTTGCCAAAATCATAGCAGCGCCAGGGTGGTGGCGACGGAGGTGGCGGCTCAGCAACGTTTTCTAAAAGCCGACCGATCATCTTCGTGACTGGATACTGATCATTGGGAACACGCAGATTGCTCCCATAACAATTTACAGTCACCGGAATCATCGGGTAGTCAAAGCCTCTCTTGTCCAGGTCCAGGTACTGAATCGTTGTCGTAAAGGCATGCCCGTAGTTCTCTTGATTGCGCAGACGCCAGCAGCACGCCACGTCGAATCCCTTTGTCACCAACCCACGGACCAAATAATTACCAATCTGCTTACTTCCCTTGATGCCCGCACTCTCGCCTTTAGAGTCGGGCGAAGCTTTTATTGGAATGTTATCGATGGCAAAGACAGCGAAGGGTGGAATACAGTCTTCTTTGAAGACCTCATACTGGTCGTCACCAAAAATGAGAACAAAATCCGGCTTGAATTCATCGATGCACTCACGGGCCTTTCGATAGGCCGGCTGTAGTATTCGTTGGTACTCCGCAGCGAAAGCTAACCCTTCATCGCCGTCCCACTCCTCCTGCATTTTTTTCGGCCAATTCTTTGGGTCCTTCATATGGGCCGGCGTAAGTTCGCTTTGCAAATTGCGGCGCAAGTAAATATCCGTTAGACGCGTCAGCGGCCCCGTAATTCCCGGCCCGTGACTACAACCAATACCAAGAATCTCTCCCATAACGTCCCCCGGTTCGAACTGAACGGAACGTGAAAACCTTCTACGGCTCTCCGAAGCATCTCGTCGCGTTGTCCCAAAGCATTTTTCGCATGACCTCGTCGCCCAGAGATTTCCACGCCAGTACCTTGTCGGCGGACTCCGGGAAGCGGGATTCGGCGTGGGGATAATCGGAGGAATACATTAGCAAGCCGTCGCCGAGAAGGTCGGTGACCATTTTGGCCATCTTCTCGCCTTCATGAATCACCAGGCTGGCGAAAAAGCGCCCGCTGGTCATGTACTCGCTGGGTTTGTGAGCCAAATTCTGCGGCAGTGCGTAAGATATATATTCGCTTTGATCGTCCATGCGCGCTGCCCAAAATGGCAGCCAGCCAAAGCCGGACTCGAGAATGCAGTAGCGAATATTCGGGTATCGATCCATGATTCCGGCGCCCAAAAATGCCGTCATCGCTCGCATCGCACCCCACGGGTGCGAGGCAGTCCGGCCAATGAACGGGTTGTCCCAGAGGTCGCGATAGCCAGGATAACCCTCGGTAAAACTGTGATGCGCGACACAAAGCCCTGCTTCGTTCGCCGCTGCCCAGATCGGCTCCAGATCTGGGTGATCGATGGGAACGCCTTCATCCAAGTGAGGATAGATCCCCGCGGCCCATGGTGCGCTCGCCCATGTTTTGATTTCTTCTACTGATACGTCAATCGCTTTATTGCTCACCACAATGAGAGATTTGAGCCGATGTGGATACTTACTGCAAAAGTCGGTCGTAAAGCGGTGACCCGCGCGAATAAATCCAACCTCAATCTCAACGTCGTCCGAAGGCGGAGGCGTTGGAGGAAGCATGAGCTGGACATCGACTCCTTCTTCATCCATATCTCGAATGCGCGCTTCGACATTGTCATCGGCGCCGCCCGGTGTCGGAAAGCGGCTACCCATAAATTTCGGGGAATGTCGTTCAACTTGCTCCCTCGGCCCCGCTTCGCCTAAAATCCGCAGTTTCTGACGCCAGCCGGATCTTTTCGTAAACTGATAGCGGTGACGATATGGCGGTTCCAAAATCTCGCCGGCCCAGCCTACACGAAAAGGAACTTTACAGTTCTCCCACTCTGGCAGCCGCTTGCGGATATTGGCATCGAAATAGGGCTCCAGGGTTTCCGCATTTGGACTGAGGTGCGTATCCGAATCAAAAATCTTAAAACGTTGGCGCATGTGTGCTTCCTCCTTGCGCGCGAAGCAGCGACTTTTACGCTATCCATACCACAACCATCGGCCCCGTGAACAACGGATGTTTAGCGCTAGAATTGGCAAAGAAACAGATAAAACCGGATACGATTTTCATTCGGATACCTGCGCAACCAGTCGATGTATTCCGTGATTGCCCGCTCGATAGTGTACTCGGAGCGATATCCCACTTCTTCTCTGATACGGGTGTTGTCCATGCAGGCGCTGGGGCCGGTGCTGTGGGCCGTGTCCCCGCTGCAGCTCGATCTGCATACCCGATCACTGAGTCAGGCGAATGGCTGGTCTCCTTGTGTCGATGTGCGATGAAGCAAGCGAATGTCGTCCATCGCATAACCACCGCAGGCTTGGTGATTGATGCTACGATTGTCCCACATCACGAAATCGCCCAGGATCCATTTATGACGATACACGTTCCCAGGAGCCGTCTGGTAAGCAAATAACGTGTCGAGCAGTGGCTGCGCCTCAGCGTCGTCCATGTCCTGGATGCCGACGGTAAAACGCGGCGAGACATAAAGACCCTTGCGGCCCGATACCGGATGAGTGCGGACAATCGGATGGAGCACATTCTTCGTGGCTTGCCTTTTGTAATATTCCTCGCCACCCTCTCGGGTCACCGCGACGCGTGGATTGCCCAGCTTGCTGCGCTGGTGGATACCCATGCGCCCCTCGATGCGCTTTTTAATGTCATCGGGCAGGCTTTCATAGGCGCCGTGCATGTCGGCGAATTCTGTATCGCCGCCGAGCTTAGGCAGCTTATGGGCGTAGAGAAAAGTCGCGAGCGAAGTCTCTCGTCTGTATGACTGGTCCGAATGCCAGAAATCACCAGCCGCGACGACGCCAATGAATTTACCGTCGACCTTCTCATTGGAGAGGATGGCAACTTCCGGAAAGCCCGGCACCCGCTGATCCTCGTCAAACAACATTTCGAGGGGGCCAAACCTCCGGCTGAAGGCAACTTGATGTTGAGGCTCGATATGTTGATCGCGGAAAACCAGGACCTGCTTCTTAACGAAGACATCGACAATCTCATTGAAGAGGTTCTGGTCCAGCTCTTTTGACAAGTCTACGCCCGTAATAGCTACACCGAACTTATTCGACAAAGGTTGCATCTTCAGCGGCATCGATCGGCCCTCCTTTGTCTAAGTCGATAGCAAAAAGGATAATGTCGTCAAGGCTAAGCCATTCAAAATCAACTAACATTGACTTGGGTTAGCGTGCTGTCACAGCTTTTGCTTGTAGCTCGAGCGGCTTTTATTGTAGTGCTCAAGATGACACTGAAGCTAGTTCAAAGCCGTCCCGTCATTCTGAGGAACACAGCGACGAAGAATCTCAAACAGAACCACTACCCGCTAATGCTTGCCAAGAAAAGATACAGGGAGGGAGCCGATGAAGTCGCGTTCCATCTACGTGATCGTTGTAGCACTCGCCGCCATGATCTCCGCTAGTTCTGCACAAGCCGGAGGCCTGAAACAGGTCGCAGAAATATCAATTCCGGGTGATCCGATCACCGACATCGGCATTATGGCCATCGACCAAACGACGGGTCTTGGCTATCTCGCCGACAAGACCAACAAATCCGTTGTCGTCTTCGATACTAAGACCGACAGATTCGTCTCGCGGATACCGGGCTTCGTCGGACGGTTGAAGGATGGCGATGCCTCGGGACCGAATGGTGTTGTGGTCGTCAAAGGCGGCGCCGAAGTATGGGTGAGCGACGGCGACAGCACGATCAAGGTGATCGCTACCAAGACCGGCCAGCTCGCGGGAACAATCGCCACTGGCGGAACGAAGCGCGCCAACGGGATGGCCTTGGGCGAAAACATCGGCGCCGTCATCGTCGCCAATTCGAACGACGATCCGCCGTTCCTCAGCTTCATCTCGACGGCGCCCGATCACAAAATCCTGGCGAAGATTTCTATTCCACAATCCGGCGAGAACCTGGAGCGTTCCGCGTATCACGCGCCAAGCGGCATGTTCTACACAGCCATCCCCGTATCACGCGCGGACACCACCAAGGGATTGTTGGCGCAGACCGATGCCAAAAACGGCAAGCTCGTGAAACTGCACGAACTCGGGTGTCATCCGCATAGTCTCTCCATCGTCTCGGACTCGACCATTTTCCTGGGTTGCAGCAGCGCCCACGGCCCGTCTCCCAAGCCCGGCGGCGACATGGCGATTTTCGACATCGCGGCCGGCAAGGTGGAAACATATCTTACCGGATACGGCGGCAACGGCGGCTCGACGGTGAATCGCAGACGCGGCCAGTACTACCATTCCACCTCAGCTGGAACTTTGATGGTGGTCGACACCAAGACAAAAAAGGGCGTGCAGCAGATACCGACGTCGGAGGGCGCGCGCTCGCTCGACGTGAGTCTCACCAACAATCGCGTCTATGTGGCCACGACAGCGAAGGAGTTGGCCTGCCGGGGATGCATCGTGGTGTATGCGCCGGAGTAAGGATCTAGCGCGCCCGACAAGGTTCGAACTTGTGATCGCTGCCCTTCGGAGCAGCATCAATCCGTGCTGCGCGGCCGTGCGCAGCGAGCTGATCGATCTCCGCAACCATGTTCTCAACCGCAGAAAGGAATACCCATGTTGACTTTAACCCCAGGCTGCAACGAGTCAGCCAGCAGATTGAAGCAGAAACAGCCATGAGCGGCCCACGGAAGACAGCCATTGTGACGGGAGCTTCGCAGGGGATCGGCGCGGGAATCGTGAAAGGGTTTGTCGAACGGGGTTTCAACGTCGTTGCCAATTCCCGGAAGGTGACCCAATCCACCGAGGTCGCGGCTTCCGACCACGTCGCTCTGGTGGATGGTCATATAGGCGAGCCGGCGACTGCCGCCAAGATCGTCGAGACGGCGCTGTCTCGCTTTAAATCGATCGACGCACTGGTCAATAACGCTGGCATCTTCTTCACCAAGCCGTTCACGGACTACACGGCCGAGGACTTCAAGTCGCTCGTCGCGACAAACGTCGAGGGCTTCCTGTACGTCACCCAACTCGCCATCAAGCGAATGTTAGCGCAAAAGACCGGCGGGAGCATTGTCACGATCACAGCGGCCCTTGCGCGCAACCCGATCCGGGGCGTCACAGCGGCGGTGCCGATGATCACCAAAGGCGGTCTTGAAACGATCACCCGGCACCTTGCGATGGAGTACGCGAAAGACGGCATCCGCGTGAACGCCGTCGCGCCCGGCGTCGTGTACACGCCGCTTCACCGGGAGACTCCGAAGGACGTGATGGAGAGCCTGTCTCCGATGGGTCGGCCTTCGACGGTCAAGGACATCACGGATGCGGTCATGTACCTGACCGACGCCGCGACGGTCACTGGTGACATCCTGTACGTCGATGGCGGCGCTCATTTCGGCCGCTGGTAATTGAAAGGAGCTTTCGAGCAACGATCGCCGGGGGATACAAGGACAGGGACGGCTGTGTCAGACTTGGCTTATTTGCCTAACTGTATCGATGTCTACCGGAGAACGAAATGGTATCATGAGAAAGGCAAGTCTGGCACGATTCGATGGACATTACAGACCCGCACCCTTCGTGGCGCTCTAACAATCCCGTTCGGCTTTCCTGCCGTCCAGTATCGGGCTGTATTTCGTTGATGCTCCTGTTCGCCGGTCCGATGTATAGGCACGACCAGCGAGAAAGTTATCCTCCGTTGGCAGGTGCAGGTAGATGTTTTTCGTCGGGTCGCGAAACACGTTCATTGGATCCCTGCCACTTTCTATGATCCCTACCTGTTCCTCTAACATGTGACGGTATAGGATGATCCCCTTGTCTGAACGGCCCAGCGCTTCCGTCGAGCGATCGGCGATGGGTCCCTGGGTCATCCATGCGGCGATGTCCTGCCCGCTGTTATTGTCCAGGAACTGCCATTGAGGCTGGCCGTTATCAGCCAGTTGTGGCACCGGCACGTCATAGAAAGGGATCTCCTCGGCTTGCTGCCTTCGTTCGCTGCCGGTCTTGCGATAGCAGCGATACCACTAATGGGCCGTGTGCGTGTCGTCAATCGGAACCCGGATTTGAAATCCGGCGCCGTTTTTCTTGTGGACCACTCCCTGTCTCAGTATATTGGGGAAGACCACCGGGTGTCCTACTTTCCAGTCGTCATCCTCTTCAGTCTCGCCTTCAATAATACGCCGCTTCACGATCCCATACTCGAACCGGTCAAAGCCGATCTTCGCGTGCTTCTGGCGTGCGCGCTGGAGATGGCCGTTTCCCGTCGCGCAGAACATCTTCCATCACGTACAGGTCCCAGCGCGGCAGAAGCGGTTCGGGCAGAGGACCCAGGTACGCGAGCAGGAGACCGCCCAGCTCCTGAATAGGGTAGGCCTGGATTTTTACTTTCTGCTTAAAGCGCCCTTCCGGATCCTCGGTGTCGAGTCAACTGTTTGTTTTGTTCCGCGGTCAGCATGGCTTCCTCGCTTTATACCTATTATCCGTAACCAATTCACCACAGAGAAGCTGAGTACGCTGAGTTCGAAATATTTTGATCGAAAACCCTTGACTCTTCGCCCTTCGTGCCTCCGCGGTGAGTTCGTATTGCCCCATCTTAGATCAGCAGGTCTGCCCGCAACAAGAGTGTACCCGTCGCCCGCGCCGGGAGCCACCGGCAGACCTGGACAATTCCTCCGCGCTTGGATAGTCATCGAAAACACGAGCGTGCCAGGCGCGGCCGTTCCGCGACGGGAGGGAATAGATGGCAGCAAGCGAACGGGTTTTAGGTGTTGGGGTAATCGGCCTCGGTGGGGCATCCCTCGCGATGATCCCAAAGTTTGTCCAGAATCCCAACTTTCGCATTGCCGCGGCGGCGGATATCGATGCCGAGATCATGGATCGGTTCCGCAAGGACTTTCCGGATGCGGAGTCCTATGACGATGCTGCCAGACTGTGCGCGAGTCGTAACCTCGACCTGGTCTACATTGCGACGCCGAACCGCTTCCACGCCGAACATGCGGCCATGGCCTTGGAGAACAAGAAGCATGTTCTCATCGAGAAGCCGATGACGATCGATATCGCGGGAGCCGGGCAGATGATCGCCACTGCGAAGCGCAACGGCGTGTTGCTGGGCGTCAACGTTAAACACAGCTTCGAGCCGCGCGTGCTGCGCTTGCGCGAGATGACGCGCAGCGGCGAACTCGGCAGGCTCCGCATGATCAACAGTTGGCGTTTTGTCGATTGGCTCTACCGCCCACGCACCGCCGAAGAGCTGACGCCCGAATTCGGCGGCGGCATCTTGTGGCGCCAGGGAGCGCACCACTTCGACCTCATCAGAACCATCACCGGCGGAATGGTGCGCAGCCTGCGCGGCAGCGCCGACATCTGGGATCCGAACCGGCGCGTTCCCGGCTGCTACACCGCGTACCTCGATTTCGAAGATGGGACAGTGGCCACCGCCGTCTGTAGCGGGTACGACCACTTTGACTCCAGGGAGTTTGTGCAACGGGGATTTTCGGTTGATCGGGCAAACTACGCCAGGGCGCGGCGGGAATTGCGCGCGGCGCCCGATGTCGATTGGGAAGCGCGGGCGGCGCGCGAGGAACGCTACGGCGGGGCGCGCACGGGGCGGAGCGAGTCCCAGCCAGCGCAGCCGCCTTTGGGGTGGATTATGGGTGGGCCGTTCATTGCAAGCTTCGATAAGGGAGACGTGCGCATGACTCCCGGCGGCCTCACGGTGTATGGCGACGAGGAGTCGCACGAGATCAAGCTCGGCGTCAAAGGGGAGGACGGACGCGACGGGCGCGTCAAGACATTCTACGATGCCATCGTGCGCGACCGGCCGCTGCCCGCCGACGGCGCTTGGGGAATGGCCACCCTGGAAGTGCTCCTGGCGATCGAAGAGTCCGGCAGGACGCGTAAGGAAGCCTTTCTCCGGCACCAGGTGCCTACGATCGACTAGCCCTGCCCCTGGTCAAGCAGAACCGCGAAGTCGCAATGGATGCGATGATGAAATTTCCCGAGTTAAACAGAGAATTAGCAACGCGCACCTATGGCGGCATGATTGGAACTTTTACGATCGACGAAGCCGAAGGCAAGCGACTGGACTGTCAACTTTGGCGTAATATTAATCAAAGACCCGCGAGGTCAGACACGATAAACTTGCCACTCTCGCTAAAACTGCAAACGACGACGACTCGAAAATTCAGAGAGCCTCTGCTTTCCGAGTCGACCGTCTTTCTACCCGCCGGATACTAAGATTCAATAATTTTCGTTATCTCAGTTCGCTTTCCGCGCAGCCTGCGCCGAGGCCGGACGATTTAGTTGGAAATACTCCTTGCCATTGTGGTAGGCGATCTTCTCCTTGGTCTTCTGCGAAAGATCGGGATGATTCCACAGGTACTTGAGGTTCTTGGGAAACTCACCGTCCCAGTGCGGGATGTCCGAGGCGTAGAGGAAGTGATCGTCGCCGACATACTCGATGGTCTGGGGCAGGAGTCGCTCCTCGGCCTCGAGACTGAAGTAGACCCGGGACTCACGCACTACCTCGCTGGGTTTTTTCTTTAGATGAGGCGCCTCGAACTCGCCGCGTAATTCCCAATGCTCGTCCATGCGGTCCAACCAGTACGGGAGCCAGCTGGCGCCGATTTCAAGAAAGGCCAGGCGCAGTTTAGGAAAACGTACCGGTACCCCCTGAAAAATCATGCTGGTGAAGTGCAGGAAAATGCCGACCGGGAATGTGTAGGTGTGCACCTCGGCGAAGGTTCTGAGCGCGCCCGCGCCGACCTCGGCCGAAGAGCTGCGGTTGCCGTGGACGGAGAGCGGCACATCGAGCCGCTGCGCCTCTTCATAGAGCGGGTCGTACATCGGGTCGCCGAGCGCTGTGGGCAATCCCATAGAAAGCAGCTCGAAGCTCACCAAGCCCAATTCAGTGACGGCCCGGCGGAGCTCCTTGGCCGCCTCGTGGGGCCACTTGAGCGGCAGCACCCCCACGCAATGGATGCGGTCGGAGAGCGCGTTGTACTCCTTGGCGAAGTGATCGTTGGCGGCGCGGCAAGCGGCGACGCAAAATTCGGGCTCGCGCAGCTTCGGGATGTTGCCGGAGCCGGTGGGAAACAACACCGCCTCTTCGATATTGTATTCACCCATGATCTTGAGCCACGTCTCGACCTGCTGAGCGGGGCTCATATTACGATCGTAGCCACGGTAGCCGAGGGTATCAAAAAGGTCCGTGTCGAACGGCTGGTCGGACGGCCAGAGACCCGTGTTCCGTCGATTCCATGGCGGCTCAAGATATTTGCGGATATCGATTTGGCGTTCCAACACATGTCCATCGGCATCTATTACTGGGGGCCAGTCAGCCATATTATTACTCCTCCCTTAATTGGTATTTGGGTTTACGGCGCTGGATCGTATCACCACGCCGGGATCTGTCAACTGTTTTTGGTTGTAGGGAAATTTACACATTTGATACGTTGAGTTTTTCCGGTCATGCTGAGGCGCTCGAAGCATTCCTAACTATTTCAGCAGCCAGCTAAACTAAGGGGTGTCGACGTCGTAACTCGCGAGGCAACGATCAACAAGGGCCTCTGCCGCGGCCCAATCGAAGTTGCGGAACTCGCGTCCCTGGATAGCTGCGGGCTCGCCGGCGTAGAACATCTCGTACTGGAGATGACGCGAGCCAAACTCCGAGCCGAGCGCGTCCCACAACAGCTTCAGCAGCTTCACCCGCTCACTGCCGCTCGCTCCCGGCCAGCGTACGTAGCGCTCGATATCTGCCGCCGAGCCAGGGGCGCGTAACTCACCCACCGTTGCCGGCACCTGGATCAGGCTGCCACCCATCAACCCGCGGATCTGGTTGAGTAGAGCCGGATACATTGCCTGCTGGAACACCTGGCTGGCGTAGAGCAGAGCATCCTTGGGGCGCATCACTCCAAAGTGGTCGGGCTCCGCCGCGGCCTCGGCACCGAGGATCATGCCCTCCACGAGCGAGACACGGGTGGCGAGGTCGCCGAGCTGCGCGACCGTGTCGCTGGTGGCTGAGCGCCCGCTCAGGTCCACGCAACGCTTGACCAGCCCAACCAGGAACTGCAGCTTGGCCCACGATCGGATGTGCGACTGGGTGTTGCCAAGCACGTGCGCCGCGGTCACGCTGAACTGGCCGGCCGTCAGTTCGATGTTTTTGTAGATGAAAACGTCCTCCCACGGCACGAAAACATCGTCGAACACAACCAGCGAATCAGTCTCGTCGAAGCGGCTGGACAGCGGGTAGTCAAATACGCTGGTGGGTCCGAGCGCATAGGGCCGCCGCGGGTAGAGCTTCAGGCCGGGCGCGCCATTCGGCACCACGCAGGAAATCGCGTAGTCTTCGTCGCCGGGCTTGAGCGGTAAGATCACCGTCACAAACACGTAATCGGACATCACGGAGCCGGTGCCGAGCATCTGCGCACCGCGAATGACGATCCCGTTGTCGCGCTCGGCGGCAGCACCGGCGTAGAGGAAGGGCTCGCTCTGCTGGTGCGCTGGTTTGGCGCGGTCGACGGTGGGATGGACGATGACGTAGCTGATGTATAAGTCCTCGTCAGCGGCCTTAGCAGCGAAGCGTAGAAGGTTGTCGGCGAACTGTTGTCCACCCCTCGCGTAGAACGTGGGCGCTCCCGCGAAGCCCGCGAAAAACGACGCGACATGATCCGGCGAGCGCCCTAGGAAGCCGTAGCTGGCATCAGCCCAGAATTTGATCGCTCGTCGCCGCGCCGCCAAGTCCTCGCGACTGCGCGGCACCAGCCAGGATTTGTTGATGGGCCGGCCGTCGCGCGGCGAAGGGTAGGTCATCAGCTCGCGGTTGGTCGGATCGTGGGCGAGATCGTAGAGCTGCGCGATCGTACGGGTTCCGGCGGCGAAGGCCGGATGCGTCGTCACGTCGGCCACTCGCGCACCGTTTAACAGCACCGTGCGGCCATCGCGCAGGCCGCGCACATAGTCGTCGCCGCTCCGAGTCATTTGGATCTTGAACCGGGGCAGCAAATGCGGTGATCCAAAGGCCGGCGACACAAATCTCGACCCATGCGTAGCGCGGCCTCAATACCTTGGTAGTAACCGGGAAGGTGAAGGAGAGGGCGATAACCCATGCGTTTATAGAAGAGCTGTGCTCCTTCGTTCCCCGTGCGCACCTCCAGGGCGACGCTGAATATGCCCGCTACGACGGCGCATTTCTCGAGCCACTCGAGAAGCTGGCGTCCGACGCCCGCTCGTCTATAGGGCGGAGCCACAGCGAGCAGGTCCAAGTGTGCGTCGTCGTCTCCGTAGCGCATGATCGCAAACCCCGCAATGTTATCGTGAACGCGTGCGACGAGTACGTTGACATCGGGGGCGCGAATACTTGCTGCTATCCGAATAGGTGTCCAACGCCATTGGAGACCGTACTCGATTAAATCCCGCGACAAACTGGCAATGGTGGTAGCCTCTGCTGGTCGCGCCAAGCACAACGATAGCTCAGAACTTGTCATGAGATATATGGTCCAACGAGGAACGTTTTATCCCCAAAGGCCGGGAGCAATCAAGTTCTATGATGATGCTGCGGCAGCAACATGATATAGAAACGGCAGTATGGACAACGACCAATTTGCTGAGATCTCAGCCTGGATCACCGAAGCCGGGTTGGCAGGTCAGAGCGAAACCGCACTCCTTGCCGGTTTTTGTGAGCGCGAAGCGGTTCGCGGCCTGACCCTCGCCCGCGCGCTCGTGCTCATCGACACGCTGCACCCGATTTACGAAGGCCGTGCCTTCCGCTGGACGCGCGCACAAAAGGAAACGACCCTCACCGAATACGGCCGAAGCCCCGACGATTTGAGCCGGTGGCAACGCAGCCCCTTCTACCGGCTCGAGGAGTCCGGCGAGCCGCTGCTCAGGCGCCGCCTGACTGTGGAGACGGAAGCCGAATTCTCCATCTTTCCCGAACTGCGCGCCGACGGCATGACCGATTACGTAGCGATTGCCAACCGGTTCACCGGCGATGAGATCATCGGCCGGATGGACTGCGTATATTCTTCCTGGGCGACCGATGCGCCCCATGGCTTCGACGATGACGATGTCGCCGATCTTTGCCGGCTGACACCCTTTCTTGCGCTCGCGGTGAAATCCGCATCGTTGGCGCGCATTGCGGGAACGTTGGTGGAGACCTACCTCGGCCGTGATCCCGGCCGCCGAGTTCTGCAAGGCCGCATCGCGCGAGGTGTCGCAGAGAGGATCGAAGCCGTCCTTTGGTTCAGCGACCTCAGCGGCTACACCCGGATCAGCGACACGGCGAGTCCCGGGGACATTATTCCTCTGCTCAACCACTACGCCGAAGCCATCATCTCCGCCATTCATGAGCAAGGCGGAGACGTTCTCAAATTGATGGGCGACGGCCTGCTCGCCATCTTCACGGCGGAAGATCGCGGCCGCGCCTGCGATGCGGCGCTCGCCGCCGCTCTCGCGGCTCGCCAGTGCGTAGCCGTAGGGAACCAGCGCCGGGCTGCCAAGGGTCTTCCCACTACCGACATGTATCTCGGTCTTCACATCGGTGATGTTTTCTACGGCAACATCGGCAGCAAGGACCGGCTCGATTTTACGGTGGTCGGTCCGGCCGTCAATGAAGTGAGCCGGATCGCCGCGCTGTGCCACTCCGTCGATCAGCCGCTGCTCATCTCTTCCGAGTTCGCCGCAGCAGTCGGCGAAGCGAGAAGCCGCCTCGTCTCGGTTGGACGTTACGCGCTTCGCGGTGTCGGACGCGCGCAAGATTTATTCACGCTCGAATAGGTCGAAGCACGGGAGACCCTAAAAGTCGATTTCGGAAGATTGAAACTACTACGGTGCCAATCGAGGCCGCGTACCGGTTGGGCTCCGCCTTACGTGTTTGACACGCGTACGATCTCGATCAAATGATCCAAATTCGCTTTAATGGTTTCGAACGGCACGGTGGAGCTAGCGTCTTCTGTTTGCTCGTTCAATTCTGCAGCCGTTATCTCCGCTCTTATGGTGGTCAATTGGGGAGCCAAATTATTTTTAACAAGTGTCTGTGCTGCCTGAAGAGATGTAGCGGCACGGTCAAGTTCCTTGATTGCCCGGTCGTTCTCACTTATCCCATCCGTGAACACTTCAGCGTTGGCCACATGAAATCTGGCTTCGATGAGATCCGTCTCGGCGGGGCTCGAGGCGCGAAAGCGTTCCCACTGGGACGTGTTGTACTCCATTAACCATTCGTTAAAGACCTTGCCACGCTGCCAGGTTTCATTGAGGAATGCCGCCGCTCGGCTGAAGTCTGCCGGAGGTGCTGAACTTCTCGGAGATTCGCCGTCCAACGTAAAAGGATATCCCTGCGACTGGTCGCTAGTGATTACTGCCCGGCTGTGCGCAGTGGGGCCAAATACATTGACCGACTGCTGGAGGGCAACCATGGTTATGACGAGAATGACAAAACACAAATTTAGGAAAGGGTATCTCCACATACGAGTCTCCTTACATCTGGGGGAGCTCATTTCTTATTTAGGTTATTCCGGGTTTTCTGTGAGGAATTATTCACCGCAGAGGCACCGAGTTCGCAGAGATCGGAGAATTTTTTAATCAAGAACTCTTTGCTCCGCGTCCTCCGCGCCTCCGCGGTGCAATATCCGAGTCCTTCTTCACAAGAAAGCCTGGAAACCCATTATTTAATACTGTTTTACTCTCGGATTCTAGACTAACCAAGAACCAGGGTCATCTCAATGGTTATGTCGTTTATCTCCAAGTCACTCCAGCGAATATTTTTCCAGAGGTTGATTGCTTCCAGGCCTTGGCGATAAAACCCTATACGTTGGGTAACGGTACACATCGCATCAGAATTATTCGGAGGCGACAATGGCAGAAGTTATAGGCCTGGGACACGTGGGGATTTATGTCCGCGACTTAGAGCGGATGGTCGCGTTCTATCGTGACACACTAGGTATGCGGATCACCAAGCAGAACTGGCGGGCCGGGATTGTGTTCCTGAGCGCGGACCCGGACGGCGCCGACCACGAGATCGCGCTTTTCCGGGGACGCCCTGACGGCGTGGATTCTCGAGTGATCAATCAGATCTCGCTTCGTGTGGCGACACTGGACGATCTGCGTGTCTTTTATCGGAGGTTGGTCGCCGAGGGTTTGCGGATCGATGCAGTGGTGAATCACGTAAGCGCGCTGGGTTGTTACTACTTCGATCCTGAGGGCAATCGCTCAGAAGTGTTTTGGGTGACGGGGCGGGCTTGCTGGGTTCCGATCGCCCATTTGATTGATATCGAACAGCCGGACGAAGCGGTACTGGCCGAGGTCGATAAGCTCTGGCAAAGACTGCGTCACGTCGGGATGGGCGAGCGGATGGCCAATGAACCCGCCTCACTCCAATTGGATTGAGGCTGCCCCGCTGGTGCTACCCGTAACAGGGGCAGATAGTTCACATCAGCCCGGATTCCGCAGTTGCGATTGACACAAAGCGAGAGGGACAACCCTTCCGCAGCGAAGTCGATGGGTTATCTGCCTCTGAGCAGACATCGATCAGCAGTGCTTCAAGAGAATGTTAAGCCTCATAGCAACGACGTGCGAGGACGCAAAATGACTTTGAAACTTCACAGTGAGACGCCTTCGCTGTTCCAGGATTGTACCTCGCTTCCGGCAATCTCGGTTTAACTGCGGAATCCGAGATCAGTTCGCGAAACCGTACAGCCCACTCACGTTCCTCAATATGACAGAGAGCTGCCTCCCGTAGGATGCTCGGGCTAGAGCCGTGACTGATCGATTTTTAGCCCCAACGAATGCTTCCCGACCAGCTCGTAATGGGAGAGGCGCCCCTGCAGGTGCTGACTGATCACGTGGATGTCCTGGAAGTGGCGTTGCATCAGATTCCCCTCGTAGATCACCGTTACGCCCGCGGCTTGATAGACGTTGTCGACGACTTGGACTGCCAAATGAATCGCGTGCGTCGTGGCCAGGCGCAGGGACGCGCGCTGGTCCAGGGTGACTGCGCCGGTTGACGTTGCCTCGGTCCAGATATCGCGAACCGCCTCGGCCAGGAAGGCCCGTCCGGATCTGAGGTTGGCTTCGGCGTGTCCGACCGCGCCCTGAACCAGCGGCTGATCGCGGAGCATCGCTTGCATGGCGCGCGGTGTCTTGGCGCCGGCCAACTCGGAGAACGTAGCCAGGCAGGAGCGGGCCAATCCCAGGGCTACCGCGGCATCGCCCGCGGCGAACAGTAAGCTCCGGGGAATTTGATAGAGCGGTCCGTTATCCAGCAGGGGAGCGGCGGCCTGGAGAACCGTGCGCTCCGCGGGCACGAAGATATCGTTCACGGCGAAATCGTGGGTTCCCGTGCCGCGCATGCCCCGGACATGCCAGGTGTCCAATAGCTCGGCCTCGGCCGCCGGCACGAACAGGTAGCGCTCCTCGGATTGGCCGTCCTTGAGCCTTGGTTTGCCGTTCTCGAAGATATGGGCGCGCGCCGCCAACCAGGCGGCGTGCCGGCAACCCGAGCTGAACCCCTGGCGGCCCGTGACCCGATACCCGCCCGGGACCACGTCGGCGTGGGCGGTCGGGAGGGGCGTGTTCGCAACGACACTGCGTGGCGTGTCGATCCAGATCAAGCGAGCGATTTCGCGCGGCATCCGGGCCGCGTAGGTTGCGAAGATCGCGCACTGATTGACGACCCAGCCGGTGCTGGCGTCGGCTTTGCCGATCTCTTCGAGCACCTGGACGTAGGTCGGCAAGTCGATCTCCGCGCCACCCAGGGCGCGCGGGAGCGCCAGCTGGAACAAGCCGGCATCTGCCAGCGCCTCGAAGAGTGACTGTGGCAACTCCCGATCGGCCTCAATCTGGTCGGCGCAGGATCGGATCATGGGAACGAGCCTTCGTGCTGCGTCGAGCGGCGATTGGGTCTGGGTGGTGGTCATGGGTCTGCGTTGTTCCATCGACGTTCGCGTATACCAGCCTGTCAAAACCCGCAGGCTAGAACTCCGTTGCGACACTTCCTGACGCTGAGCCAGTTTAGAAACTTCTCTACTCCACACCGAAGTCAATGTCTATCTATCTATTCAAAGCCAGGGCGGATTGACGTGCGGCCTTCTTATCTGCAAAAGAAGGACTGAGAAGAGTTGTCGGCCGGGATTCTGATTTCTGTCGGAGCTGGTCACATCAACCCGGATTCCGCAATTGAACGTAACTCATGAGCGAGGAGCAGACCTTCCATAGCAAAGACAAAGCATTCTGCCTCTGAGCATCCCAACAATGGTAAGTGCTCTGTGTCAGTACATTGCCCAATGAAGCGCCATGCCAAGAGCAAAAAAGACTTTGAAGCTGCACGGTTGGGTGTCTTCGCTATTCCAGGTCTACTCGTCACTCATTTGAATTGCGGAATCCGGGATCAATGCGGGAGGCCTACATGAAGATCGCGCCTTTGCTTGGCGGGATAATTTTGGTTCTGATTTTTGAACTCACAGCGGGAAGCTTGCCGGCGCAGGAGACGATTCGCGTCGCTATCCCTTTGTTTCCGACAGCCGCTTTCCCAGTGCTTGTGGCTAGCGACCGGGGCTTTTTTCAGAAAGAGGGCTTGGTCGTCGAGCCGATTCGAATCAACAGCGCGCCGACTACTTACCAGGCGCTGATTTCCGGTGATGTTCATGCAGCCGTGGGCGCGCCGACGGGCCTGCTCCCCAGCCATTTGCAAGGAGCGGACATTATCTCCGTCGGTAGCTGGGACAACCTCGTACCGTATGTCTGGGTGACGCGGGAAAAAATCACCGATATCCGTGAACTGCGGGGAAAAAGAGTCGGGGTCAACCGCGCCGGTAGCAAACCCTGGCTCATCATTCATGTTCTCCTACAGGACGCCGGACTCGACCCGGTCAAGGATCTTACGTTGTTGCAGATGGGTGGCGGGTCTCAGGAGAGGGTGGCCGCGTTGATGCGAGGCGGAATCGATGCCACCCTCGCCGACGCGCTTTTGGAACCCATCATGGTGAAAAGAGGCTTTTTCGTCCTGCGTGGGAAGCCGACTCCGTTCATGAATGCGCCGATCGCAGTAAAGCGGTCCTATCTCGCCGGCCAACGATCAACCCTGAAAAAGTTTGTTAAAGCCTTTTCCGACGCGACACGCTATGTCGTCGATAACAAGGAAGGAACCATGCGTCCTTTGACTCAATTATTGAATAGCAACGACCCTCAGGTAGTGGACTTTGCCTATCAGTATCTGCACGCTAACTCTGAGGCCACTCTATATCCCCCCGAGGAGGCGGTTAAAAATCTGATCAGGATGTCAGCCTACATGGACAAAAAGCTTGGAGCGATCAGCGCTAATAGGGTGGTGGACCTGTCGATTCTTGATGAGCTCGGAACCAAGCGAAACCAGCGCGTGCAGAAATAGCTATGCTGACAAATGATTCTATACTTGTTTCAACTCAGGCCGCTGACACTTCCGTCCTCATTCAAATTCATCCGCATCGCTTGAGGTGATTTAGGGAGGCCGGGCATAAGCATCATGTTGCCCGCCACGACGACGATGAAGCCTGCGCCGCTGGCAAGATGGGCATCGGTGACGGTGATCGTGTAGTCCTTCGGCGCGCCGAGCTTTTTTGGATCGTCGGATAGGGAATATTGAGTCTTGGCCATGCACACGGGCAGCTCAGAGAAGCCCAGGGCGGAAAATTTTTCTATCTTTTGTTTTGCCGCCGGGCGGAAATCTACCGAACGCGCGCCGTAGATCTCCTTGGCGACGAACGCGATTTTGTCTTCGACGGCGAGCTTCGGAGCATAGAGCGGCTTGATGCTGTCCAAATCGGCACCGTTAGCCGCTTCAATCGCTTTCGCCGCAAGTTCGAGTCCGCCCTCCCCTCCTTTGTTGAAGACGTCCGCCACTGCGGACGCGACGCCGAGCTTGGCGGAAAAATCCAGGATGGTGCGGATATCTCCATCGCCATCATCGGGGAAGCGATTGAGAGCGACCACGATGGGCAGATGAAACTTGCCCAAGTTTTCGATGTGCTTGGCCAGATTCTCTAAGCCGTCTTTGAGGGTCGTTTGTCCTTTCGCTTCGCCCTGGCTTTGGTGCCGTATTCCGCGGACCGTCGCGACAAGGATAGCCGCCGACGGTTTAAGAGCTGAGGCCGGCATTACGACGTTTAAGAATTTTTCAGCTCCCAAGTCCGCGCCAAACCCTGCTTCGTTGACAACATAGTCGGCGAGCTGCAGCGCCATGCGTTGGGCGATCACGCTACTGGTGCCGTGGGCGATGTTGCCGAAAGGGCCTGTGTGGATCAAAGCCGGGGTGTGCTCGCTGGTCTGCACGAGGTTGGGCATAATTGTTTCATTGAGCAAAACCATCATCGCTCCCGTGGCCTGAAGTTCTTTTGCTCGCACAGTTGCGCCGTCCAAGTTAAAGGCTACCGTCGTTTCGCTTAGCCTTCGAGCGCAATCCTCGCGCGACGCGGCGAGGG
>Ga0335082_10002926_pt1 | contig 18481 bp, 25 predicted proteins | sample Lox_Sample_41_FD_206718 | JGI IMG/M metagenome (GOLD analysis project Ga0335082, IMG submission 206718) | Soil microbial communities from Loxahatchee National Wildlife Refuge, Florida, United States - Lox_Sample_4.1 | ecosystem: Environmental > Terrestrial > Soil > Wetlands | place: USA... | reverse complement strand
GGTCGCCGACCAGATCACCGGCGAGAAGTGGAACCGCTACATCTTCCGCACCGCGCGCAACTCCTCGCAGGACGCGATCTCGAACGCGGTCGCGATCGGCAAGCCGGGCGTGACCATTGCGACCCTGGCGCAGGACTACGCCTTCGGGCGCGACGGCGTCGCGGCGTTCAAGGCGGCGCTGGCGAAAACCGGCGCGACGCTGGCGGCGGAAGAATACGCCCCGATGAACACGACCGACTTCACCGCGCCGGCGCAGCGCCTGTTCGACGCGCTCAAGGACAAGCCGGGGCGCAAGATCATCTGGGTGATCTGGGCCGGCGCCTCGCCGATGACCAAGCTGCAGGACATGAACCCGGGCCGCTACGGCATCGAGCTTTCGACCGGCGGCAACATCCTGCCCGCCATGGCCGGCTTCAAGACGCTGCCCGGCATGGAGGGCGCGACCTATTACTACTACGAGATCCCGAAGAACCCGGTGAACGACTGGCTCGTCGCCGAACACAAGAAGCGCTTCAACGCGCCGCCCGACTTCTTCACCGCCGGCGGCTTCGCGGCCGCGATGGCGGTGGTGACCGCGGTCAACAAGGCGAAGTCGCTCGACACCGAGAAGCTGATCGCCGCGATGGAAGGCATGGAGTTCGAGACGCCGAAGGGCCGGATGGTGTTCCGCAAGGAGGACCATCAGGCGCTGCAGAGCATGTACCACTTCAAGATCAAGGCCGATCCGAATGTCGCCTGGGGCATTCCGGAACTGGTGCGCGAGCTGAAGATCGAGGACATGGCGGTGCCGATCCAGAACAAGCGGTGAGACATTGAGGTGGACCCTCGCTGCGCACTCGGCGCGCTCCCTCCCCCCGCATAAGGCTATGCGGGGGAGGGCTGGGGAGGGGGCATGACCTCGCTCGAAACCCGGAACCTCACCATCCGCTTCGGCGGCCACGTCGCCGTCGACGCGGTGAGCTGCCGCTTCGCGCCGGGCACGCTCACCGCGATCGTCGGCCCGAACGGCGCGGGCAAGACCACGTACTTCAACCTGATCTCGGGCCAGTTGCGCGCGACGAGCGGCCGCGTGACGCTCTTCGGCGAGGACATCACGCGGCTCGCGGCCCCGCAGCGCGCGCATCGCGGCCTCGGTCGCGCGTTCCAGCTCACCAGCCTCTTCCCGCGACTGACGGTGCTGGAGAACGTGCGGCTCGCGGTGCAGTCGCGCGCCGGGCTCGGGCGCGACTTCTGGTCGACCTGGGGCCGGCACGTCGAGCTCGTCGAGCGCGCCGAGCACACGCTGCATCGCGTGGGCATGGCCGACCAGCGCGGCGCGGTCGTCTCGGCCCTCGCGCACGGCGACCAGCGCAAGCTCGAGGTGGCGATCCTGCTCGCGCTCGAGCCCGAGGTGTACATGTTCGACGAGCCGACCGCGGGCATGAGCGTGGACGAGGTGCCGGTCATCCTCGAGCTGATCGAGCACATCAAGGCCCAGGGCGACAAGACCGTGCTCCTGGTCGAGCACAAGATGGACGTCGTGCGGTCCCTGGCCGACCGCATCATCGTCCTGCACCAGGGCGCGCTCGTCGCCGATGGCGAGCCGGCCGAGGTCATCGCCTCGCCCGTCGTGCAGGAGGCCTACCTCGGCGTGAGGATGCATGCCTGATCCGTTGCTCTCGCTCGCCGGCGTGAACACGCACATCGGGCAGTACCACATCCTGCAGGGCGTGGATTTCGACGTGCCGCACGGCGGGCTGACGATGCTGCTCGGGCGCAACGGCGCCGGCAAGACGACGTGCCTGCGAACGATCATGGGCCTGTGGCACGCCTCGGCGGGCTCGATCCGGATGGACGGCGCCGACATCACGCGCGCTCGCACGCCCGACGTCGCGCGCCTGGGCGTCGCCTACGTGCCGGAGAACATGGGCATCTTCGCGGGCCTGACGGTCGAGGAGAACCTGCGCCTCGCGACGCGCGAAGGCGCCCCGGATCGGGGGCGGCTGGACTGGATCTTCGGCCTGTTTCCCGCGCTGAAGACGTTCTGGCACGGGCTGGCCGGCAACCTCTCGGGCGGCCAGAAGCAGATGCTCGCCATCGCGCGCGCCATCGTCGAGCCGCGGCGCCTGCTGCTGGTGGACGAGCCCTCCAAGGGCCTTGCGCCCGCGATCATCGCCAACATGATCGCCGCGTTCGAGGAGCTCAAGCGCACCGGCACGACCATGCTCGTCGTCGAGCAGAACTTCCATTTCGCGCGCTCGCTGGGGGACACGGTCGCGGTGATGGACTCCGGGCGCATCGTCCACGCCGGGCGCATGGACGCGCTGGCTGCCGACGCGGCGCTGCAGACGCGGCTGCTCGGCCTGTCGCTGGACTCGCACCAGTGAAGGCCGACTGGATCCCGCTCGCACTGGTGCCCGCGATCGCGATCGCCGCGCTGCCGCTCGTGGGCAGCGCGCCGACCTGGGTCACGCTGACGGTGGCCGGCCTCGCGATGGGGATGATGATCTTCATGATGGCCTCCGGGCTGACGCTCGTCTTCGGTCTGATGGACGTGCTCAACTTCGCGCACGGCGTGTTCATCGCGGTCGGCGCCTACGGCGCGGCCTCGGTGCTCACGCGCATGACGCACGCGATGGAAGCGCCCACGCTCGCGTCCGACCTCGCGGCGATGGCGCCGGCGGTGGTCGCGGCGATCGCGCTCGCGGCCGCGCTCGGCTGGTTCTTCGAGCGCGTGCTGATCCGCCCCGTGTACGGCGACCACCTGCGCCAGATCCTGATCACGATGGGCGGCCTGATCGTCTTCGAGCAGCTGATCCTCGTGGTCTGGGGACCGGACATGATTCCGCTGCCGCGCCCGGGCGCGCTTTCCGGCGCGTTCATCGTCGGCGAGGCCGCGATCGAGCGCTACCGCGTGGCGGCGGTGGTCGTGGGGCTCGCGGTGTTCGCCGGCATGTGGCTGCTGCTCAACCGCACGCGCGTGGGGCTGCTCGTGCGCGCCGGCGTCGAGAACCCGGAAATGGTGGAGTCGCTCGGCTACCGGATCCGGCGGCTGTTCGTCGGCGTCTTCGTCGCCGGCTCGGGCCTCGCCGGGCTCGGCGGCGCGATGTGGGCGATGTACCAGGAGCAGGTCAACGCGCAGATGGGCGCGCAGGTGCTGGTGCTGATCTTCATCGTCGTGATCATCGGCGGGCTGGGCTCGGTCGGCGGCTGCTTCATCGGCGCGCTGCTCGCGGGACTGCTCGCCAACTACACCGGCTACCTCGCGCCCAAGCTCGCGCTCGGCTCCAACCTGCTGCTGATGGTGCTCGTGCTGCTGTGGCGCCCGCGCGGCCTGTTCCCGGTGGGACGGGCCTAGCGATGCTCGCCCGGCTCCTGTCCGGCGATATGCCGCGCAGCCGCGTGCTGGCGGCGATCCTGCTCGCGATCGTGCTCGGGCTCGCGCTCGCGCCCGTGGTCTTTCCCGGGACCCGCTCGCTCAACGTCGCAGCCAAGGTGGCGGTGTTCGTTCTGCTGGTGGCGAGCTACGACCTGCTGCTCGGCTATACGGGAATCGTATCGTTCGCGCACACGATGTTCTTCGGCATCGGTGGCTACGGCGTCGGCATCGCGATGGCGAAGCTCGGCGCCGGCTGGGGCGCGCTCGCGCTGGGCTGCGCGCTCGCGCTCGCCGCTTCGCTCGCGGTCGCGCTCGCGATCGGCCTGCTCAGCCTGCGCGTGCGCGCGATCTTCTTCGCCATGATCACGCTCGCGGTCGCATCGTTCTTCCAGATCCTCGCCTCGCAGCTCTCGGCCGTGACCGGCGGCGAGGACGGCCTGTCGTTCCGGCTGCCCGAGCTGCTGCGCGAGCGCCTCGTGGCCTACTACGTCGTGCTCGCGGTCTCCCTCGCGGCGTTCCTCGTATTGCTGCGGATCGTGAACTCGCCGTTCGGGCGCGTGCTGCTCGCGATCCGCGAGAACGAGTTCCGCGCCGAAGCCATCGGCTACCGGCTCGTCGCCTATCGCACCGCCGCGAATTGCCTCGCCGCTCTCGGCGCGACGCTGGCGGGAATCCTCTACGCGATCTGGCTGCGCTACACCGGCCCCGACACGACGCTCGCGTTCGGCATCATGATCGACATCCTGCTGATGGTCGTGATCGGCGGCATGGGAACGATGTACGGCTCGGTGCTCGGCGCGACGATCTTCGTCGTCGCGCAGAGCTACCTGCGGGACCTGATGAAGGCGGCGAGCGGCGCGCTCGAGGGCCTGCCGCTGCTGCCGGCGCTGCTGCACCCGGACCGGTGGCTGCTGTGGCTGGGCGTGCTCTTCATCCTGTGCGTGTACTACTTTCCCTCCGGCATCGCCGGCCGGCTGCGCCGATGAAATCGGCCTACCTGAGCTGCGAGGGTCGCGAGCTGCACTACACGGAGTGGGGCTCGCAGCATCGCGAAGCCGTGATCGCCTGGCACGGCCTCGCGCGCACCGGGCGCGACATGGACGACATCGCCGCGCACCTGGCGCAGCGCTACCGCGTGATTTGCCCCGACACGATCGGCCGGGGGCTCTCGCAATGGAGCCCGGCGCCGGAGAAGGAGTATTGCCTCGCCTTCTACGGCAGCCTCGCCGTGTCGCTCGCCGACCAGCTGCGGCTCGAGACGCTGCACTGGCTTGGCACCTCGATGGGCGGTGCGATCGGGCTGCGCCTCGCGGCGGGGGCGATGAAGGGGCGCATCCGGCGCCTCGTGCTGAACGACATCGGGCCGCAGCTCGGCGACGCCGCCGTGGCGCGCATCCGGGCCTACGCGGGCAAGCCGCCGGCGTTTGCCACGATGAGCGAGCTCGAGGCCTACTTCCGCACGGTGTACAAGCCCTACGGCTGGCTGTCCGACGAGCAGTGGCGGCGCCTCGCGGAAACCTCGGCCCGACGGCTCCCCGACGGCCGGCTCGCGCCCCACTACGATCCGAAGATGGTGCTGCAGTTCGAGCAGCATCCCGCGGACTACGACCAGTGGGACGCCTACGACGCGATCGTGGCGCCCACGCTATGCCTGCGCGGCGAGAGCTCGGACCTGCTGCTGCCGGAGACCGCCGAAGAGATGCGGGCGCGGGGCCCACGGGCGGTGGTCGTCACGATCGAGGGCTGCGGCCACGCGCCCGCGCTCAACGTGCCCGCCCAGTTCTCCATCGTGGAGCGCTTCCTGAACGGGAAGTAGGGCGGCTACTCCTCTTCCGCCATGGCGGCGGCGGACTTGGCCTGCTCGGCCCGCTTGCCGATGAAGCGCGCGAAGAAAAGCCCCGCCTCGTACAGCAGGCACATCGGGATCGCGAGCATCAGCTGCGAGAGCACGTCGGGCGGCGTGATCACCGCGGCGACGATGAACGCGCCGACGATGACGTAGGGCCGCGCGTCCTTCAGCTTGTCGACGCCGACGACGCCGAAGCGCACCAGCAGCATGACGACGATGGGGATCTCGAACGTCGCCCCGAACGCGATGAACATCGTGATGACGAAGTTGAAGTACGCCTCGATGTCGGGCGCCGGCGTGATCGACTTCGGCGCGAAGTGGTTGATGAAGGTGAATACGCGGCCGAAGACGAAGTAGTAGCAGAACGCCACGCCCATCAGGAACAGCACCGTGCTCGCAATGACGACCGGCAGCGCCAGCCGCTTCTCGTGCTCGTACAGCCCCGGCGCGACGAAGGCCCAGCCCTGGTACAGCACGTACGGCAGCGCCACCATGAAGGCCACCAGCGCGGTCACTTTCACGGGAACCATGAACGGCGTGATGACGCCGGTCGCGATCATCTTCGCGCCCTCGGGCAGCGCGTGCATCAGCGGCGCGGCGAGGAAGTCATAGATCGTGCTCGAGCCCGGGTAGATGAACAGCACGACGAACATCAGCACGAACGCGATCAGCGCGCGGATCACGCGCTCCCGGAGCTCGATCAGGTGCGAGATGAACGTCTCTTGCGTGCTGCTCACGCGCTGCGCTTTTGATTCTCTTCGATCGAGCCCGCGGATCTCGGCGGGCTCGAAACCTGAGCCTCGGTACCCGCTTCAGCGACAGCTTTGGGCTCCTCCGCTTTCGGCGCTTCCTCGGCCTTCGGCGCCCCGCCCTCCACCGCCGCGTTGAGCTCCGAGGTCGTCTTGCTGACCTCCTTGTCGAAGCTGGACTGGAGGTCGCTCGCCGCGCTGTGCATCGTGTCGCGCATCTTGCGCAGCTCGTCGAGCTCCATCTCGCGATCGATGTCGGCCTTGACGTCGGAGACGTAGCGCTGCAGCCGCCCCGCGAGATGCCCCAGCGTTCGCGCGACGCGCGGCAGCCGCTCCGGCCCGATGACGATCAGCGCGACCAGCGCGATGACCATCAGTTCGGAAAACCCCAGATCAAACATGCCGGACCCCTGAGAAACGAAGGGCGCCGCTCGGGCGCCCGTGCCGCGCTGCCGCGAAGGCCGCTCAGGCCTTCGTTTCGGTCTTGCCCTTCACTTCGCCTTCGACCGTGTTGCCGGTCACCTGCGGCGCATTGCCGGACTCGGCGCTGCCGCCTTCGCGCATGCCGTCCTTGAACCCGCGCACCGCGCCGCCCAGGTCCGCGCCGATGTTGCGCAGCTTCTTGGTGCCGAACACGAGCATCACGATCACCAGGACGATCAGCCAGTGCCAGATGCTGAACGAACCCATAGAGCCTCCTATTTCTTCCTCAGGATCATCGGCCCGAGCGATTCCGGCCCGCCGATGACGTGCATGTGAACATGATACACCTCCTGATGCGCGACCCGACCGTTGTTGATGATGGTGCGGAAACCGTCCGTCGCGCCTTCCTGGCGCGCGAGCGAGCCGGCGAGCCCGAGCATCTTGCCGAGCGCCTTCTGGTGGCCCGCGCTCGCGTCGTACAGATTGGCGAAGTGCGCCTTCGGGATGATCATGAAGTGCACCGGCGCCACGGGCCGGATGTCGTGGAAGGCGAGCACGTCCTCGTCCTCGTAGATCTTCTTCGCGGGAATCTCGCCGCGCACGATCTTGCAGAACAGGCAATTCGGGTCGCCGCTCATCGCTTCTTCCTCGCCGCCTTCTCGTCGATGCCCGAGATGCCCTCGCGCCGGTGCAGCTCGGCCAGCACGTCGCCGGGCCCCAGGCCCCGGCGCGCAAGCAGGATCAGGCAGTGGAACCACAGGTCGGCCAGCTCGCGCACCAGGTGCAGCTGGTCGCTCGCCTTCGCGGCGAGCACCGTCTCGGTCGCCTCCTCGCCGATCTTCTTCAGCACGGCGTCCTCGTCGGGCCCGAGCAGGCGCGCGACGTAGGATTTCTGCGGATCGCCGCCGCGCCGGGATTCGATCACCTCGGCGATGCGCTCCAGCGTCTCGGCCATTCCCGGCTTCATTTGTCGTCCCCGTAGATGAGGGCCGGATCCTTGAGCACCGGATCCGTGATGACCCACCTCCCGTCCTCGAGCTTGCGGAAGAAGCATCTCTCGCGGCCCGTGTGGCACGCGATGCCCGCCACCTGCTCCACCCTGAGCAGCACCGCGTCCGCATCGCAGTCGATGCGCAGCTCCTTCACCTTTTGCACGTGGCCGGACTGCTCGCCCTTGTGCCAGAGCCGCTGCCTCGAGCGCGACCAGTACACGGCCTCGCCCCTCTTCGCGGTCGCCGCCAGCGCCTCGCGATTCATCCACGCCACGGTCAGTACGCGGCCGCTGGCGGCGTCTTGCGCCACCGCCGCCACCAGGCCGTCGGCGCCCCACTTGACCTCGTCGAGCCAGCCCGTCACAGCCGCACCTCGATGCCGCGCGCGCGCATGTGCTCCTTGGCCGCGCGCACGCTGAAGTCGCCGAAATGAAACACGCTCGCCGCGAGCACGGCATCCGCGCCCCCCTCGAGCACGCCCTCGGCCAGGTGCTCCCTGCTGCCGACCCCGCCGGAGGCGATGACCGGCACGCCCACCGCGTCGGCGACCGCGCGCGTGAGCTCCAGGTCGAAGCCGTCGCGCGTCCCGTCGCGGTCCATGCTCGTCAGCAGAATCTCTCCCGCGCCCGCCGACTGCATGCGGCGCGCCCACTGGACGGCGTCCAGCCCCGCGGGCTTGCGCCCGCCGTGGGTGTAGACCTCCCAGCCGCCGCCCGCGCGCCGCTTGGCGTCGATCGCGACGACGATGCACTGGTTGCCGACCTTGCCCGAGGCCTCCTCGACCAGCGCCGGGTTCTGCACCGCCGCGGTGTTGATCGAGACCTTGTCCGCGCCTGCGTTGAGCAGCCGCCGCACGTCCTCGACCCTGCGCACGCCGCCTCCCACGGTGAGCGGGATGAAGACCTGCGCGGCGACCGCCTCGATCACGTGCAGCAGGATATCGCGGTCGTCCGAGCTCGCGGTGATGTCGAGGAAGCACAGCTCGTCGGCGCCCTCGGCGTCGTAGCGTGCGGCGATCTCGACCGGATCGCCCGCGTCGCGCAGGCTGACGAAATTCACGCCCTTCACCACGCGCCCCGCGGTGACATCGAGGCAGGGAATGACGCGCTTGGCGAGTCCCATCGCGAGCCTACTTGCCGACCGCCTTGTCGGCGGCCGCCTGCGCCTTCTTGAAGTCGATCCTGCCCTCGTAGAGCGCGCGGCCGGCGATCGCGCCGACCACGCCCTCGGGCACGAGCTTCGCGCACACGGTCTCCACGTCCTTGATGCTGTTCAGGCCGCCCGAGGCGATGATCGGCGTCTTGATCGCCTGCGCGAGCTTGAGCGTCGCCTCGACGTTGACGCCCGACATCATCCCGTCGCGGCCGATGTCGGTGTACACGAGCGCCTCGATGCCGAAGTCCTCGTACTTCTTCGCCAGGTCGGCGACGTCGTGCCCGGTCATCTTCGACCAGCCCTCGACTGCGACCTTGCCGTCCTTGGCGTCGAGGCCCGCGATGATGTGGCCGGGGAACGCGTAGCTCGCGTCCGACAGGAACCCCGGGTTCTTCACGGCCGCGGTGCCGATGATGACGTAGGTGACGCCGGCGTCGATGTAGCTCTCGATAGTGTCCAGGTCGCGGATTCCGCCGCCGAGCTGGATCGGCATGGCGTCGCCCACCGCGCGGATCATGTCGCGGATCACCTTGTCGTTCTTCGGCCGCCCGGCGATCGCGCCGTTCAGGTCGACGACGTGCAGCCGCCGTGCGCCCTGCGCCGCCCAGTGCTTCGCGGTGGCCACGGGGTCCTCGCTGAACACGGTGGCGCTCGCCATGTCGCCCTGCTTCAGGCGCACGCAGCGGCCGTCCTTCAAGTCGATTGCCGGGATGATCAGCACGCGGTGCTGCCAGGAACGTCTAGAACGAGCCTACGGCCGCCATTGCACGAAGTTGGAGAGCAGGCGAAGCCCGGCCGACTGGCTCTTTTCCGGGTGGAACTGCACGGCAAAGATGTTATCCCGGGCGATGGCGCAGGTAAAGGACACGCCGTAGTCGCAGGTCGCCGCGACCAGCGCGCGATCGGCGGGGTCCGGATAGTAGCTGTGCACGAAATAGAAGCGCTCGCCGCTCGGGATGTCCTTCCACAGCGCGTGGGACTTCGCCTGGCGCACTTCGTTCCAGCCCATGTGCGGCACCTTCCGGCCCCCCATCATCGCAGCGGGAAACCGCGGGATGCCGCCCGCGAGAAGCCCCAGCCCCGTCGCACCGCCCTCCTCGCCGCGCTCGAACAGCATCTGCATCCCGATGCAGATGCCGAGGAAGGGCTTCGAGCGCGTGGACTCGACCACCGCGTCGCGCGCGCCGCTCGCGGCGAGCTGCGCCATGCAGTCGGGCATCGCACCCTGCCCCGGGACCACGACCCGGTCGGCCGCGCGGATGCGCGCGGGCTCGGCCGTGACCTCGACGCGCGCGCGCGGCGCCACGCGCTCGAGCGCCTTCGACACCGAGCGGATGTTGCCCATGCCGTAGTCGACGACCGCAATGTCCAACTAGAGCTGGCCCTTGGTCGACGGAATGGTCCCCGCGGCGCGCGGGTCGGCCTCGGCGGCCATGCGCAGCGCGCGCGCGAACGCCTTGAACAGCGTCTCGCACTGGTGGTGCGCGTTGTCGCCGCGCAGGTTGTCCAGGTGCAGCGTGACCTGCGCGTGGTTGACGAAGCCCTGGAAGAACTCGTGCACCAGGTCGACATCGAACTCGCCGATCAGCGCGCGCGTGAACTTGACGTGGTATTCCAGTCCCGGGCGGCCCGAGAAGTCGATCACGGCGCGCGACAGCGCTTCGTCGAGCGGCACGTAGGCGTGGCCGAAGCGGCGCACGCCGGCCTTGTCGCCGATCGCCTTGGCGAAGGCCTGGCCGAGCGTGATGCCGATGTCCTCGACCGTGTGGTGCGCATCGATGTGGAGGTCGCCCTTCGCCTCGATCTCGAGGTCGAGCAGGCCGTGGCGCGCGACCTGGTCGAGCATGTGCTCGAGGAAGGGCAGCCCCGTGGACAGGCGCGCGGCGCCCTTGCCGTCCAGGCCGAGCTTCACCCGGATCTGCGTTTCCTTCGTGTTGCGGGTCACTTCGGCGGTGCGGTTCACAGCGCTTCTCGCAGGGCGGTGAGCAGTATACGGTTTTCGTCCGGCGTGCCGACGGTGAGGCGCAAACAGTTCTCGAGCGCGGGCAGGCCGCCCGAGAAGTCCTTCACCAGCACGCCTTGCGCCTTGAGCCCGTCGAACACCTTCGTCCCGGCGCCCTTGCCGCCCGCCACGCGCACGAGGAAGAAGTTCGCCGCCGTCGGGTAGACCTTGAGCCCCGGCAGGCGCTCGAGCTCCGGGCGCATCCGCTCGCGCTCCGCGAGCACCTTCGCCGCCAGCGCGTCGAGCACGGCCTTGTTCTCGAGCAGCCTGATCGCGACCGCCTCGGTCACGACATTCACGTTGAAAGGCGAGCGCGCCTTGTTGAACGCGTCGATCCACTCGGGCCGGCCGGCGACGTAGCCCAGGCGCAGCCCCGCCATGCCGATCTTCGACACGGTGCGCATCACGACCAGGTTCTCGAATTCGGCGAGCCGCGGCATGAACGTCGCACCCGCGAACGGCTGGTAGGCCTCGTCGATCACCACCAGCCCGGGCGTCGCGCGCACGATGCGCTCGATGTCCGCGACCGGGAACGCGTTGCCGGTCGGGTTGTTGGGAAACGCGATCCAGACCAGCGCCGGCTTCTCCGTGCGCACCGCGTCGAGGAACAACTGCGCGTCCAGCGTGAAATCCTCGCGCAACGGCACGCCGACGAACCGCAGGCGGTAGAAGAAGGCCTGCATCGAGAACACCGCGAACGACGGCGACGGCGCCATCACCACCGCGCCCTCGCGCGCCACGGTCGCGGTGACGTACTGGATGCACTCGTCGGAGCCGTTGCCGAGCAGCACGTCGCACCCCGCCGGCACTTGCATCACCCGGCGGATGAGCGCGCGCAGCCGCGTGGCGGTCGGCACCGGGTAGCGATTGAGCGAGAGGCCCGCGACCAGGCGCCCGACTTCGTCGGCGAGCGCCTGCGGCAGACCGTAGGGGCTTTCCATCACGTCGAGCTTGACCAGCCCCGTCGCGTCGGCGACGGGGTAGGCGTGCATTTCCCGGATCTCCGGGCGCACGACCTTGTCCGCTGCGCTCACTTGAGCCTCATCGCGGCTGCGGCCGCGTGCGCCGGCAGGCCTTCGCCCTCGGCCAGCGTCCGTGCGATGCGCCCGAGCTTCTCGGCCCCGCTTTGCGACACGCCGATCACGCTCGTGCGCTTCTGGAAGTCGTAGACGCCGAGCGGCGAGGAGAACCGCGCGGTCCCCGCGGTCGGCAGCACGTGATTGGGGCCCGCGCAGTAGTCGCCGATCGCTTCCGACGAAAAGCCGCCGAGAAACACCGCGCCGGCGCGCGTGAGCCGCGGGAGCCAGCGGTCCGGGTCGGCGACCTGCAGCTCCAGGTGCTCGGGCGCAATGCGGTTCGCGACGTCGCAGGCCTCTTCGAGGTCCCGGGTCAGGACGAGCGCGCCGCGCGCCTTGAGCGACGCGGCAATCACCGCCTTGCGCTCCATGGCGGGCAGCAGCCGCGCGATCGCGGTTTCGACCGTATCGAGGTACGCGGCGTCAGGCGACAGCAGGATCGCCTGCGCCGACTCGTCGTGCTCGGCCTGCGAGAAGAGGTCCATCGCCGCCCAGTCGGCGCTCACCGAGCCGTCGGCGAGCACGAGGATCTCGGACGGCCCGGCGACCATCTCGATGCCGACCTCGCCGAACACCTGGCGCTTGGCCTCCGCCACGTACGCGTTGCCCGGCCCGACGATCTTGTCCACGCGCGCAATCGTCCGCGTGCCGTAGGCCAGCGCGGCGATCGCCTGCGCGCCGCCCACCTGGATCACGCGGTTCACGCCCGCGAGCGCCGCGGCGGCGAGCACGAGCGCATTGGGGTTCGGGCTCGCCATGACGAGCTCGCCGACGCCGGCCACCTTCGCGGGCACGGCGTTCATCAGGACCGAGGATGGGTAGGCCGCTTTGCCGCCGGGCACGTACAGCCCCACGCGTGCGAGCGGGCTCACCTGCTGGCCGAGGCGGGTGCCTTCGGCGTCGGTGTACTCCCAGGAGCGCTGCAGCTGGCGCTCGTGGAAGGCACGGATGCGCGCGTGCGCCTCGCGCAGCGCCCGGCCCTGCTCGGCGGGAATCGCGTCGATGAGGCCCGGCGCGACCTCGAACTGCCGGGGCGCGACGCCGTCGAATTTCTTCGCGTACGCGCGCACGGCGGCGTCGCCGCGCTTCTTCACGTCGGCGAGGATCCGGCGCACGGTCCGCTGCACGGCCGGGGCCTGCGCCGCGTCGTAGCGCGTGAGCGCGGCGAGCTTGCGCCCGAAGCCCGGCGCACGCGTCGAGAGCCGCCGCAGCTTCACGGCCGCGCCGCCTTCTCGAACGCGTCGATCAACGGCTGCAGCTCGCCGCGCCGCGTCTTCAGCGCGGCCTGGTTGACGATGAGCCGCGCAGACACCGGCATGATCTCCTCCACCGCGACCAGCCGGTTCGCCTTCAGGGTCCGGCCGGTCGACACGAGGTCGACGATCGCGTCGGCGAGGCCCATGATCGGCGCGAGCTCCATCGAGCCGTACAGGCGGATGAGGTCCACGTGCACGCCCTTGTCGGCGAAGAAGTCGCGCGTCGTGCCGAAGTACTTGGTCGCCACGCGCAGCCGCGCGCCCTGGCGCACCGCGCCCGCGTAGTCGAAGCCCTTGCGCACCGCGACCATCATCCGGCAGCGCGCGATGCCGAGGTCGAGCGGCTGGTACAGCCCCTCCCCGCCGTGCTCGACGAGCACGTCCTTGCCCGCGATGCCGAGGTCGGCCGCCCCATGCGCGACGTACGTCGGGGTGTCCGAGGCGCGCACGATCACCAGGCGCACGTCTCGCCGCGCCGTGGGCAGGATGAGCTTGCGCGAACGCTCGGGATCCTCCCTCGGCGAGACGCCGACGCGGGCGAGCAGCGGCCCCGTCTCCTCGAGGATCCGGCCCTTCGACAGCGCGATGCCGATGCGGCTCATGCGTGCAATGAAAAAGGGCCCCGCAGGGCCCGTTCCCGATTGATTCGGAAAGGGATTTTAGCGCACCCGGGCGATCTTGGCGCCGATCCCGGAGAGCTTGTGCTCGAGCGCCTCGTAGCCCCGGTCCAGATGGTAGATGCGGTCGATGACCGTCTCGCCTTGGGCGACCAGGCCGGCCACGACCAGGCTCGCCGAGGCGCGCAGGTCCGTCGCCATGACGTTGGCCCCCTGCAGCCGCTCGACGCCCTGCACGACGGCGGTGTTGTCGCGGATCGTGATGTCGGCGCCCAGCCGCTGCAACTCCAGCGCGTGCATGAAGCGGTTCTCGAAGATGGTCTCGGTGATGCTCGCAGCGCCGCGCGCGACGCAGTCCATCGCCATGAACTGCGCCTGCATGTCGGTGGCGAGGCCGGGGTACGGCGCCGTGGTCAGGCTCACTGCGCGGGGGCGCTCCGCCATCTCGATCTGCACGGTGGCGCCCGCGACCGAGATCCGCGCCCCCGCCTCGCGCAGCTTCTCCAGAGTGGCGCCGAGCGTGTCGGGCGCCGCGCCGGTCAGCCTGACCTTGCCGCCGGCCGCGGCGACCGCGCTCAGGTACGTGCCGGTTTCGATGCGGTCCGGAATGACCGGATGCGTCGCCCCCGAAAGCGCCCGCACGCCCTCGATGCGGATCGTCCCGGTGCCGGCACCCTGGATCTTCGCCCCCATGCGCGAGAGGCACGCGGCCAGGTCGACGACCTCCGGCTCGCGCGCCGCGTTCTCGAGCACGGTCGTGCCCTCGGCGAGCGTCGCGGCCAGCATCAGGTTCTCCGTGCCGGTGACCGTCACCATGTCCATCACGATGTGCGCGCCCTTCAGCCCCCGGGTCGTGGCGTCCATGTAGCCGTGCTCGATGGCGATCGCGGCGCCCATCGCCTGCAGGCCCTTCACGTGCTGGTCCACCGGGCGAGCGCCGATGCCGCAGCCGCCGGGCAGCGACACACGCGCGCGGCCGCAGCGCGCGAGCAGCGGCCCCAGCACGAGGACCGAGGCGCGCATCGTCTTCACCAGCTCGTAGCCCGCGACCGGATCGCGGATCTGGGCGGCGTGCAGCGCCAGGTGCCCGTCGGTCTGCGTGCCGACCTCGACGCCCATCAGCGCCAGGATCCGGCCCATGGTCCGCACGTCCATGAGGCGCGGAACGTTCTCGAGCAGCAGCGGGCGCTCCGACAGCAGCGCGGCCGCCATGATGGGCAGCGCCGCGTTCTTCGCGCCCGAGACACGCACCTCGCCCGCGAGCGGGCGCCCACCGGTGATCCGGAGCTTATCCACCCTGCGCGAGCTCTTCGGGCGTGAGCGTCTTCATCGACAGCGCATGCACTTCCGCGCGCATGCGCTCGCCGAGCGCGGCATACACCAGCTGGTGGCGCTGGATGCGGTTGCGGCCCGCAAAGGCGGCCGAGACCACGAGCGCCTGGAAGTGCTGCCCGTCGCCCCTCACCTCGACGCGCTCGCAGTCCAGGCCCGCGCGGATGCTCGCCTCGATGCTCTCGGGGGTCACCATGGTCAGGTCCTGAGCTTGTAGCCGTTCATCAGCAGCCGCAGGCACAGCGCCGACAGCAGCGCCAAGCTTACCGCGACCACGGCGAGGCTGATCGCCGGCACGAAATCCGAGGCGCCGAAGAAGCCGTAGCGAAAGCCGTCGATCATGTAGAAGAACGGATTCAGGTGCGAGACGCGCTGCCACAGCGGCGGCAGCGCGTGGATGGAGTAGAACACGCCGGAGAGCATGCTGAGCGGCATGACGAGGAAGTTCTGGAACGCCGCGATCTGGTCGAACCGGTCCGCCCACAGCGCGGCGAGCAGCCCCAGCACCCCGAGCAGCGCGCTGCCCAGGATCGCGAAGGCGAGGGCCCACAGCGGGGCCGCCGCGCGCAACTCGACGAACCCCGCCGTCACCGCCAGCACCCCCACGCCGACCAGCAGGCCGCGCGCGACCGAAGCGAGCACGTAGGCGCCGAAGAACTCCAGGCTCGAGATCGGCGTGACCAGCACGAAGACCAGGCTGCCGGTGACCTTCGACTGGATCAGGCTGGACGAGCTGTTGGCGAACGCGTTCTGCAGCACGCTCATCATCACCAGCCCCGGCACCAGGAAGTTGGCATAGGGCACGCCCTCGAACACGCTGGCGTGCCCGCCCAGCGCCTGCGAGAAGATGACCAGGTACAGGAGCGCGCTCAGGACCGGCCCGCCGACGGTCTGGACCGCGACCTTCCAGAAGCGCAGCAGCTCCTTTCGCAGCAGCGTGGGAAAACCGCTCATGCTCAGTGCCGGGCCATCAGGTGCAGGAACACGTCCTCGAGGTCGGCCGGGTGCGGCCCGGCGAAGTTCGCCAGCAGGTTGCGCGTCGTGTCCAGCGCCACGAGGCGGCCCGCCTTGAGCATGGCGATCCGCTCGCAGTGCTCCTCGGCCTCCTCCAGGTAGTGCGTGGTCAGCACGATCGTGTGCCCGTCCCGATTGAGCCGGCGCACGAACTTCCACAGGTCCTGGCGCAGCTCGACGTCCACGCCCGCCGTCGGCTCGTCGAGCACGATCACGGGCGGCTTGTGCACCAGCGCCTGCGCCACCAGCACGCGCCGCTTCATGCCGCCGGAGAGCGCGCGCATGTTGGACTCGGCCTTCGCGTCGAGGTCGAGCGTGTGCATGATCTCGTCGATCCAGGCGTCGTTCTCCCGCAGGCCGAAATAGCCCGACTGGAAGCGCAGCGTCTCGCGCACCGTGAAGAACGGATCGTAGACGAGCTCCTGCGGCACCACGCCGAGCAGCCTGCGCGCGCGCCGGTAATCGGCGACGACGTCCGCGCCGAGCACCGCCGCCGTGCCCGTGCTGGCGCGCGTCAGCCCGGCGATCACGTTGATCAGCGTCGTCTTGCCGGCGCCATTCGGCCCCAGCAGGCCGAAGAATTCGCCCTGGCGCACCTCGAGGCTCACGCCGTCGAGCGCGCGCAGCGCGCCGAAGCGCTTCTCCACCCCACGCACGTCGATCGCGGGGGTCAGCGGCCGGAGGCTTCGGAGAGCAGCGCGTCCACGCCGTAGAGCCGCGCGAGGCTCGTCAGGTCCGGCGGCAGGCCCAGCAGCGCGAGCGGCCGGCCGCGGGCGTGCGCCTCGCGCAGCCAGGCGAACAGCACGGCGAGCAGCGACGAGTCGACCTCGGTCACCTCGCCGAGGTCCACTTCGCGCACGGCTCCGGCGAGCGGCGCGCGCGCCTGCTCGAGCAGCGCAGCCGCCGTCGCGAGCGTCGCGGGCCCGCTGACGACGAGGCGCTCGCCTTCGACGCGGATCACTTCTTCGCGCTCGAGTCGGCCGCGGCGAGCGCGCGGTTCTTGTTCTCGAGCGCCGCGATCAGCCCGTCGATGCCCTTGTCGCGCACGATGCTCGCGAACTCGGTCCGGTAGTTGACGACCAGGCTGATCCCGGCCACGCGCACGTCGTAGCATTTCCAGCCGTCCGGCGTCTTCTCCATGTCGTACTCGACCGAGACCGGCTGCGCGCCGGACTTCAGCACGCGCACCTGCACCGTGACGTCGGTGTCGTCGGGCTTCAGGTTCAGCGGCCGGAATTCGAGCTTCTGGTCGCCGAACGCGCTGAGGGAGCTCGCGTAGGTGCGCACCAGCAGCGTGCGGAACGCCTCCGACAGGCGCGTCTTCTGCTCCGGCGTCGCCTTGCGCCAGTTGGGCCCGACCGCGAGCGCCGTCATCGCCACGTGGTCGAAGTGCGGCAGCGCCTTCTGCTCGATCAGCCGGATGTTCTTCTCCCGGTCGCCGGCCTGCAGCGCCTTGTCGCTCGAGATGATGTGCTGGATGTCGAGCATGACGCCCTTCACCAGCTCGTCGGGCGGCGTGATTCCGGCCTGGGTGGCGACCGACAGCGCCAGCGCGGCCGATGCCAAGATGCGTTTCATCGTGCGTCTCCTCATTCGAGCGGCGGGCGCTCGCGCGGCGGATGGCCGTCGTAGACCTGGCTGCGACGGTGCTGCAGGTACGCTTCGCGCAGGAAGACGTACCGGTCGAGCGCAGCCTCCTGGAGCGCTTGCCCGGCCTCGAGGAAGTCGGTGCGCCGCTGGATGTAGCGCACGCCCACCAGCGTGTTGCGCAGCGCGATCGGCCGGGCATCGAACACGGGGTCGTAGCTCCAATCGACGGGCAGCGCCGCGGAGTCGCGGACGGTCGAGGGCCCGAGGAACGGCAGCACGAAATAGGGGCCGTCGCCGACGCCCCAGCGCGCCAGCGTCTGCCCGAAATCCTCGTCGTGCTTCTCCAGCCCCATTTCGCTCGCCCAATCGATGAGCCCGCCCAGCCCGAATGTGCTATTGACCGCGAGACGCATCCAATCGTTCATCGCGTCGGCCGGCTTGCCCTGCAGCAGATTGTTCGCGCCGATCAGCAGGTCGTCAATATTGTTGAAGAAGTTCCGCACCATGTCGCGCAGGCCCGACGGCGTGACTGCCCGGTAGGCCTTGGACACGGGCTTCATCACGTAGTCGTCGGCAGTGTCGTTGAACGACTGCACGCCGCGATTCCACCCTTCGAGCGGGTCGCGCGGATCGCCCGACGAGGCACAACCCGCGGCGCCGAGCGCGAGGACGAGCGCGAGCGCGCCGGCGCGCAGCCTCACTTCGCGCCCTTCGCCTCGCCGCCCTCGGCGGCCTTGTTGAACAGGAACTGGCTGATCAGGTTCTCCAGCACCACCGCCGACTGCGTGATGCGGATCCGCTCGCCATCCTTCAGCATGCGCGCGTCGGCGCCAGCCTCCAGGCCGATGTACTGCTCGCCGAGCAGGCCCGAGGTCAGGATCTTGGCCGAGCTGTCGCGCGGGAACGCATAGCGCTTCTCGATCGTCAGGCGCGCCACCGCCTCGTAGCTCTCGTTGTCGAAGCCGATGTCGGCCACGCGCCCGACGACCACGCCGGCGCTCTTGACCGGCGCGCGCACCTTGAGGCCGCCGATGTTGGTGAAGCGCGCCTCGACGCGGTAGGTCTCCT
>Ga0335082_10002925_pt1 | contig 18484 bp, 20 predicted proteins | sample Lox_Sample_41_FD_206718 | JGI IMG/M metagenome (GOLD analysis project Ga0335082, IMG submission 206718) | Soil microbial communities from Loxahatchee National Wildlife Refuge, Florida, United States - Lox_Sample_4.1 | ecosystem: Environmental > Terrestrial > Soil > Wetlands | place: USA... | reverse complement strand
GGCGTGCCTGGTGACGCCCCAGAGCTGGCTCGTCTCGTCCCAGTACGCCGGCGCATTGATGCGCATCCAATCGAAGTGGCGGTGCGCATCGGAGGCGTAGAACCGTCCATCGAGGAGATGGATGGCTGAGTTCGACGGATGGTTCGGCATGCCGCGTTTCCTGCGACCGTCGCGAGAATGCGCCGGTGAGGGTCAGTTCTTTGCCGGACCGTCACTGGTGCGTCAATCGAGACGGGCCGGCCGCGGGCACGGCAGCGGCGGGCCGCCGTCTGCACGCAGCGCCCGCGCGCCCCCCGCAGCGGTCCCAGCCTGGCATCGCCATTGCTCGCTCAGCATGCGGAAACACACGGAGGACTCAATGCCGGACGGAGTGCTGACAGGTTCCCATCCTTCGAAGGCCGAGGCGCCCGCGGCCGCCCCCGAGGGTGGACGTCTCGCGACGATCCTGCACGTCCAGTGGGCGCTGGCGATCGCCTGCGCGTACCTGGTTCTCTTCGGGCGCGAGTCGGGCGACACCATCGGCGTCGGCCCGCTGGTCGTGGCGGGATTCCTGGCCACCAACCTGGTCGTCGGCCGCCTGCGCCCGGAGGTGGCGGAGGGGCCGCTCTTCGGCTTCGCGGTCGCCGTGGTCGACGCGCTGCTGATCGTCGCCTCGCTCTACGTCGCGGGCCAGCTCTCGCTCGAGCTCGTGCTGCTCTGCCTCGGCATCCTGATCCTGGCGATCGCCGGGCTGCGCATCGGACCGATCGCGCTGGCGACGCTCGCGCTCACGACCGTCTACCTCGGCATCGTCTGGTTCACCGGCGACGCGACCCTGTGGCGCTCGAGCGTCCTGCTGCGTGTCCCGCTGCTGTTCAGCGCCGCGATCGTCTACGCCTGGCTGGTGGAGCTGGGCAGCGAGGGCGCCGCCGCGCAGGCCGAGATGGCGAAGACACATCCGGCCGATACCCTGCTCGACGAGGCGGTCTCGCAGTGGGAGGCGATCCAGCGCTGCCAGTCGGCGCTGCGCGAGGGCGCGCTCAGCGACGCGGACGCGGCCCTGCGCGACGTCGCGGCGCAGAACCAGGCGATTCGCTCCTTCGTCAACGCCCTGCGGTAGGAGGGCGGCTGCGCCGTCCCCGTGATCGTTCAGCGTTGTCCGTTGTCCGTTCGGTGAGCGCTGTGCTCGGTGGTCGACGCGCTGCCTGCCTTGTCGGTCGGCCGTGAGCAAGCGAGCAGCGTGCCCACAGAACGGACAACGGATAACGCTCAACGGTGCGCCGCAAAGCGGCGCACCTCCCCCCGTCGCGCGGCTTCGAGGCCGCCCGGTTCGCTGTCGTCGATCCAGGCGTAGTCGACCTGCGCGCCGTCGACGTAGGTGAACGCCGGCCGCCACCCGGGCGTCCGCACCCAGAGGAAGGCACCGCCCCACAAGGTCGCCGCCTCGGCGGCGATGAAGCCGAGCGCACCCGACAGGACGGCCTGCGCCACGCCACCGAGCTGCTTGGAGAGCAGCAGCGCCTGGAACGCCTCGCGCGCTCCTTCGCCGGCAATGGTCGGCGAGAAGACGGTGCCGATGATCTGGATCATCGAGCCGAACACGATCGGCCAGAATCGCGCCCCGGTGACGCCGATCGCCAAGGCGGTGAAGTAGTACGGCACGGCCGTGGTGAAGTGGGTGACGAACTTGCTGAACAGGACCGCGAACAGCAGGCCGGCCTGTCCGCGGTAGGCGCCGACAGAGTGCGCGAGGCTGTCGATCTGCGCGCGGACGCCGCCCGGAAGCAGGCGGCCGATCGATGCCATGGCGCGGGTGAGCAGCGCTGGCCACACGAGGATCGCGATGACGCCCGCCGATACCCCGCCACCGACCAGGGCGATGATCGCGGCCACCAGCGGCGCGGCCTGCGGACGCCCCCCCTGCGTGGTGACGTCGACCAGCACCTGGTAGCCGAACGGCAAGGTCAACACCATGCCGAGAAACAGCCCGGTCATGCCGATGAACTTCTCCAGCGCCTTGGCGGTGACGGCGCGCGACCACTGGTTCGAGTAGCGGCCGGCTTCGTACAGCGTGTACCCGTCGAGGCCGATCGTGCTGGGGAGGAACGTGCCGATGAAGCGGCCGATCAGGAACGCGGTCATGATCGCCGACCAGAACGGGTAGCGGATACGCTGGCCGACCAGCAGGAGATGCCAGGAGTACGCCGACGAGATCACCCCGACGAACTTCACCAGCATGGCGAGGAGCGCGAAGATGAAGAAGGTGCGCGCATCGACATCCGGGAGATACTGGACGATGGCGTCGTAGATCGGCAGCCGCGCCCCGTCGCCGACGTCGATCGGGTGGCGCAGCAGGGCGATGATGCCGACCACCGTGAAGAGCGTTTTGGCGATCATGTCGAGCGTCGCGCGGCTCGCGATGCTGAGCTGGCGGCGGCCGAGCGCGAAGGCCACCGCCGCTACCGCGAGCAGCCCGAACGCGACCAAGCCGAGCCGGCCCATCCAGCAGTACCAGGTCACCGCGGCGAACGCGCCCGCCGCCATGGCGATCCAGATCCATCCGAGCGCCGACTCGCGGCTGCGTGCTCCGTTCACCTCATCGCTCCCTCGGGATCCATCCCTCAGCGGGGTGGACATCGAATGGGCATACCCATACTCGCGCCGCACCTGCAAGCGTTGTTTTGCATGGGGGGCGGAAATGCGGCGCCGACAAGAGCCGGCGGCCGACGGGGGTGCGGGCGGAACGGCCGGCGCGGCGCTCAGGCGTTCACGCGCACGCGCACGGGGGCTCGCGGGGCGAGCTTGCCGCCTTTCAGCGGCACCATCTGCCCGGTCCGCTCGGGCAGGACGACGTAGCCGTAGAACAGCGCCGTCGCCAACAGGAAGGGGATGCGCATCAACAGCGGGCTGAGCCATCCCGAATCGGCCTGCGCGAACAGCGTGCTGGTCACCCCGATCAGCCCGGCGCCGATCACCAGGGCGACGAGGTTCTCGATCTTCGCCGCCATGATCAACATGAAGAAGAAGAAGAGGAAGAACTCCTGGCTGGCGCGCGCCAGCAGCAGGACCGCCGACACCATGGCGGTGTCGGTGACCAGGATGGGCGCCTGCATGGTGGCGTCGAAGAAGCCGAACGGCGGCACGGTGCCGAGGAAGAGGTTCGAGATCATCGCCAGTGCGACCAGCATCGCGATCGGCACCGGCGAGCTCTGCGCTGTCTCCAGAAAGCCCACCGCCCCGGTGACGAAGATCAGCGCGTACCGACAGAGCAGGAAACGCTGCTTGCGAAGGATCGCGTCGGCTTCGCGGATCATGGTGGAGTACCCACCCTGGTCACGAAGCAAACGGGATGCCTCTCGGACTCGACCGATTGGCTAGTCCGCGGCCGCCCCAGGCCGCCAATCGGACCGTTGCACTTTTGAGTAGTGGCGTTCGGGTAACGATCCGGTTGCGGGAATCCATGCGAGACGGATGGGCACCTCGCCGGGCTTCCCAGCTCGACGAAGCGTGTGCTAGAGGAGCGGTCGATTCCGGTCTGAAATCACCGCCGCAGGGGGTCGCATGCAGCCAGCACGAGTCGAAGGCGAAGGCAGCGAGGCCGAACAACTACGCGAGCGAATCTGGACCTACGCCCAGCGCGGGGTGGTGATGGCGGTGGTGTTCTTTGCCGGGCTCTTCGTCGGGTACCAGTTGTGGGGCCAAGCCACACAGCTCCAGGAGAAGGTCGACGACCTCACCGAGCGCACCCAGAGCTTGGTGAAGGAGCGCGACACCGAGCGCAGCAAGGTCACGCTCGTCGAACGCGACAAGAAAGAGCTCGAGCGGCAGCTCGACGAGGTCAAGGCGAAGCTCGCCGCGACCACCGGCAAGGCCGAGGGCGGCGGTACGCAGGGCGTCACCGTCGAGTAGCCGCGGGCTGCGTGCCCGGTTCGACCGGGTTCTGGTTCGGCAGCGGGGTCGGGGGCGGAATCGGAATCGAGGTAGGGATAGGAATGTCGATTCCGATCCCGATCCCGACTTCCGATTCCCGTGGGGGGACAAGAGGGTAGCGTCCGCTACTCCCGCTCTGAATTCAGACAGCACCGCCCGCCGCCGCGCTTCGTTGACACCGTAGGACCCCTTCGGTAGGGTTTCGGTTTCGGCTGCCCCCGGCGCCGATCCACCATCCGGCAGCATGTTCGATTCGCTTAGCGACAAGCTCGAGCAGACCGTCAAGCGGCTGCGCGGCCACGGCAAGATCTCCGAGCGCAACATCGAGGACGCCGCCCGCGAAGTGCGCCTGGCGCTGCTCGAGGCGGACGTGCAGCTCGAGGTCGCGCGCGACTTCACCGAGCGGGTGCGCACGCAGTCGCTCGGCGCCGAGGTGCTCGCCAGCCTGACCCCGGAGCAGCACTTCATCAAGATCGTCCGCGCCGAGCTCACCCATCTGATGGGCGATCGCGCCGTCGAGCTCAACCTCTCGGCCACGCCGCCGGTGGTCATCATGGTCGTCGGGCTGCAGGGCGGCGGCAAGACGACCACCATCGCCAAGCTCGCCCGCCACCTCAAGACCCAACTCGGACGCAATCCGTATCTGGTGCCGGCCGACGTCTATCGTCCGGCGGCGGTCGAGCAGCTCACGGCGCTCGGCGAGCAGATCGGCGTCCCCGTCCACCCGACGGCCGCCGGCGCCGATCCCGTCACCGTCTGTCGCGAAGCGCGCGAGGCGGCGAAGAATCGCGCCTGCGACGTCGTGCTCATCGACACCGCCGGCCGCCTGCACATCGACGACGCGCTCATGCGCGAGCTCGAGCACATCCGCGCGGCGGTCGAGCCCCATCAGACCGTCCTGGTGGTCGACGCGATGACCGGGCAGGACGCGGTCAACGTCGCCCACGGCTTCCACGACCGCCTGGCGCTCAGCGGCGTGATCATGACCAAGCTCGACGGCGACGCGCGCGGCGGCGCGGCGCTGTCGATTCGCGCCGTGACCGGCGCGCCGATCCTGTTCGCCGGCACGGGCGAGAAGCTCGACGCGCTCGAGGTCTTCCATCCCGACCGGATGGCGACGCGCATCCTCGGCATGGGCGACGTGCTCACGCTCATCGAGCGCGCCGAGCAGGCGTACGACGAGCGCGAGGCGCTGGCGCTGCAGCGCAAGCTGCGCCGCAACGAGTTCACACTCGAGGACTTTCGCGACCAGCTGCGGGCGGTGCGCAAGATGGGCGCGGTCGGCGACCTGCTCAACATGATCCCCGGCATGAAGAAGCTCACCAAGGGCATGGACATGTCGGCCGCCGAGACCGAGCTCAAGCGCACCGAGGCCATCATCAACTCGATGACCCGCGAGGAGCGCGACAACGCCGCGATCATCAACGGCAGCCGCCGCCGCCGCATCGCTGCCGGCAGCGGTGTCACGGTCGCCGACGTGAACAAATTTCTCAAGCAGTTCCAGCAAACCAAGAAGATGATGAAACACGTGGCGCGCTTTGCCGGGAAGGGCATGCCGCCCGGAATGGGTTGATTGCTACAACCCCAGGAGAGGAGTAGGGATACCTCATGGCCGCAGTCATTCGTCTCGCCCGCCGTGGCGGCAAAAAGAGCCCGTTTTACCGCATCATCGTCACCGATCGCCGCTACGCCGGCGACGGCAGTCGACTCGAGCAGGTGGGCACGTACGACCCGCGCCAGCAGCCGTCGCGGATCGAGTTCAAGGCCGAGCGTCTGGCCGCGTGGCTCAAGCGCGGCGCCAAGCCGAGTCCGACCGTGGCCCAGCTGATCAAGCAGAGCGGCGTGCAACTCGCGCCTGATCCGGCCGCCGGAGAGACGTCATGAAGGAGCTCGTCCAGTACCTGGCGCGCCAGTTGGTCAACAACCCCGATGCGGTGGAGGTGAAGGAGACGCAAGGGGACACGGCGTCGGTGCTGGAGCTGAAGGTCGCCAAGGAAGACTTGGGCCGCATCATCGGAAAACAAGGGCGCACCGCGAAATCGATTCGCACCATCCTGAACGCCGCGGCATCGCGGACCAACCGCAAGGTTGTGCTCGAGATCGTCGAAGAGCAGTAACCGGGCTGGCCGCGGCGGGATCCAGGGGCGCATGATGCCCACAGGCCGTCCGCCCGCGTCGGCCGCTCGCTCCACCCGCACCCCCGCCGAGCTCGTCGAGCTCGGCCGGATCGTCAACCGGCACGGCATCCGGGGTGAGCTGCGCGTGCATCTGCACAACCCCGACTCCGCCGCCGTGTTCGAGTGCGCCGCGGTCGTGCTCACCCGGCCCGACGGAACCCACGAACGGCTCCGCGTGCTCGCCGGCCGCCGCCACAAGCAGTTTGCGTTGCTGCGCCTGGACGGCGTGGCGACCGCGAACGATGCCGAGGCGCTGATCGGGTGCGGTGTCGCCGTACCGCGGGCGGCGCTGGCGCCGGCCGGACCGGCCGCCGCCTATCACGTCGACCTGATCGGTTGCAGCGTGCGCACCACCGGCGGGGAACCGCTCGGCACGGTGTGCGAGCTGATCGTCACCGGCAGCAACGACGTCTGCGTGGTGCGCGGCACCGGCCGCGAGTTCCTCATCCCCTTGGTGGCGGATGTGATCGCGGCGCTCGACGTCGCGGCGCGGTCGATCGTCGTTCACCCCGTGCCGGGTCTGCTGGACGCGTGATGCACTTCCATGTCGTCACCCTGTTCCCCGAGCTCTTCGCCTCGGTCATCGAGGCCAGCATGCTGAAGAAGGGCCAGGAGCGCGGCGCCTTGCGGTTCTCGTTCTACGACGTCCGCGACTACGCCACCGACAAGCACCGCGTCACCGACGACACGCCGTACGGCGGTGGCCAGGGGATGGTGATGAAGCCGGAGCCGCTCAGCGCCGCGATCGAGGCGACCGGCACCGGCGCCGACCGCCCGCGCCGCGTGCTGCTCTGCCCGCAGGGGCCCGTACTGACCGAGCCGCATGCCCGGGAGCTGGCCGCGTATCCGGCGCTGACCCTGATCTGCGGACGCTACGAAGGGATCGACGAGCGGGTCCGTGCGTTCGTCGACGAGGAGCTGTCGATCGGCGACTTCGTCGTCTCCGGCGGCGAGATCGCGGCGATCGTCGTCATCGACGCGGTGGCGCGGCTCGTGCCCGGCGTGCTCGGCTGCGCGCAGTCGAGCGAGGACGAATCGTTTCGCCTCCACCTGCTCGAGTACCCGCACTACACGCGTCCGCCCGAGTTCCGCGGCGCCCGCGTGCCCGACATTCTCCTCACCGGCAATCACGCCGCGATCGCGCGCTGGCGGCGGCAGGAGGCGCTGCGCCGCACCCTGGCGCGGCGGCCCGATCTCCTCGAGCGCGCCGAGCTGAGCGACGAGGATCGGCGATTTCTTCGCGAGCTGGGGTCGCCGATCGGGGGCCGGGGGCGCACGACTCGTCCCAGCGACGACTGACGATCGCCCGCCCATGAGCGATCTCTTTCTCGCCCTGCTGCACCATCCGGTGCTCGACAAGAACGGCGCCATCGTCACGACCGCGGTGACGAACATCGACATCCACGACATCGCCCGCTCGGCCTGTACCTACGGCGTGCGGCGCTTCTTCGTCGTCACCCCGGTGCGCGCCCTGCGGGCCCTGGCCGAGAAGATCATCGATCACTGGGAGACCGGCTTCGGCAGCACCTACAACCTCACCCGCAAGGAGGCGCTGGCCCTGGTCGCGATCGAGCCCAGCCTCGACGGCGTGCTGGTCGCCATCGAGCGCGAGACCGGCGCCCGCCCGACCATCGTCGCGACCTCCGCCCGGGCGGCCGCCCACGCCGTGCCCTTCGCCGAGCTGCGCCGGCAGCTCGAGCGCGCCGCCGGGCCGTACCTGCTGCTGTTCGGCACCGGCTGGGGCCTGGCGCCGGCCCTGCTCGAACAGGCGGATTTGCGCCTGGAGCCCGTGTGCGGATCGACGGCGTACAACCACCTCTCGGTACGCGCCGCCGCAGCCGTCATTCTTGACCGGCTGTACGGCACACGATAAGGGTGCTGCTTCGCCAGCACGTCCCGCACCCAGACGAGGGGGCCCCATGAATCCGATCGAGGCGATTGAGCGCGAACAACTGCAGAGCAACGTCCCCGACTTCAAACCCGGCGACTCGGTGCGCGTGCACGTCAAGGTGATCGAGGGCGAGAAGGAGCGGATCCAGGTGTTCGCCGGGGTGGTGTTGCGCAAGAGCGGCGGCGGGATCCGCGCCACCTTCACGGTCCGCAAGGTCTCCTACGGGGTCGGCGTCGAGCGCACCTTTCCGGTGCACTCCCCGCGCATCGACAAGATCGAGGTGACGACGCGCGGCCACGTGCGGCGCGCCAAGCTCTACTACCTCCGCGCGCGCTCCGGGAAGGCGGCCCGCATCACCGCCGAGAAGGGCGCCAAGGAAGAGTAACCGCCGGCTTCGGCGGGTTACGACTCGGCGGCGTCGCTGCGCGGCCGCAGGACGTGCACCTTCGCGCGCGCCGGCGTGATGCGGCAGCTCGCGTCGAGGTGGCCGCCCGCGTGGACGACCAGCGCGCGCGTCTCGACGGAGCCCCGCAGGGCGCCGCGCGGGCCGACCTCGACCCGCTCCGCGCCGATGACTTCGCCGTCGACACACCCGAGCACGACCAGGGTGGCGGCGCGGACCACGCCGTTGACGTAGCCCGCTTCCCCGATCACCAGCGTGTCGCTGCCGCGCACTTCGCCGCGCAGGCGCCCGTCGATGCGGGTCGGACCCGAGAAGCTGAGCTTCCCGCTGACCTCGGAGTCCTCGCCGAGCAGCGCCCGCAAGGGTTGCGGCGGCTGCAGGAAGTCGGCGCGCGAGCCCTCGATCTCCGCCGCCGGACGCGGCGGCGGCGGAGCGGCCCGCAAGGTCCACGGTCGGCGTTTCCAAATCCCCACGGCGCCTCCTCTCTCCCTCACACCGGAAACACGTGACACGCGACCTGATGATCGGCGCCGCCCTGCAGGGCCGGTTCCTCGCTGCGGCAACGGGCCTCGGCGAACGCGCAGCGCGGGTGGAAACGGCAGCCGGCCGGAGGATGGATCGGGCTCGGCACCTCGCCGGGCAGCGCGATGCGCTCGCGCCGCGCGTCCGGACGCAGCTCCGGCACGGCGGACAGCAACGCGCGGGTGTACGGATGGTGCGGGCTCGTATACAGCGCCCGACTGTCTGCCATCTCGACGATGCGTCCGAGGTACATGATCGCCACCCGACGGCTGATATGTTCCACGATCCGGAGGTCGTGCGCAATAAAGAGATACGCGATCCCGAGCTCGTCTTGGAGATCCTGCAGCAAGTTGACGATTTGCGCCTGGATCGACACGTCGAGCGCCGACACCGGCTCGTCGGCGACGATCAGGCGCGGCTCGACCGCGAGCGCGCGCGCGATGCCGATACGCTGGCGCTGTCCGCCGCTGAACTCGTGCGGGTAGCGATCGTAGGCGTCGGCGCGCAGGCCGACCCGCTCGAGCAGCCGCAGCACCCGCGTGCGCAGCGCCGCGCCGCGCGCCAGGCCGTGGACCTCGAGGCCTTCGCCGACGATCGCCCCGACCCGCATGCGCGGGTTCAGGGAACCGAACGGGTCCTGAAAGATGAGCTGCATCTCGCGGCGCTGGCGGCGCAGGGCGTCGCCGCTGAGCCCGAGCAGATCCGACCCGGCGAAGCGGATGGTGCCGGTGCTCGGCTCGATCAGGCGCAGCACCAGCCGTCCCAGCGTCGTCTTGCCGCATCCCGACTCGCCGACGATGCCGAGGGTCTCGCCCTCGGCGAGGTCGAAGCTGACGCCGTCGACGGCCCGCACCGCCGCGGTCTCGCGGCGCAGCAGCCCGTCGCGGACGGGGAAATGCTTGCGCAGGTCGCGCACCTCGAGCAGGGGAGTGGTCATCGCGTCGCGGCGGCCGGGCGGAGGGGATGGCGCGACGACCAGTGCCGTCTCGGCGGCACCGCGGGCGTCATGCACCGATCCTGATGCATGCCGCCCAATGCCCCGGTGCGTGCTCGCCCAACGGCGGCGGCGCGGCCGCGCAGTCGGCGATCGCCAGCGCACAGCGATCGCGAAACCGACACCCGCTGGGCAGCCGCAGCAGATCGGGGACGACGCCAGGGATGGCATCGAGCCGGCGTTGGCGCGCCGTGCCGACCTTGGGAATCGAGTCCAACAGCCCGCGCGTGTACGGATGCAACGGGGCGCGGAACACCTCGGTGACGCTGCCGCGCTCGACGATGCGGCCGGCATACATGATCGCCACCTCGTCGGCGCGTTCGGCCACCACGCCGAGATCGTGTGTCACCAGCAGCAGCGCCATGCCGAACCGGCGCTGCAGCGCGCCGAGCAGGTCGAGGATCTGCGCCTGGATCGTGACGTCCAGCGCCGTGGTCGGTTCGTCGGCGATGAGCAGTTTCGGCCGGCACGACAGCGCCATGGCGATCATGACGCGCTGGCGCATCCCACCGCTCAGCTGATGGGGATACGCATCGACGCGCCGCTCCGGCTCGGGGATCTCGACCGTCCGGAGCATCTCGATGGTCTGCTTGCGCGCGGCGCTCCGGCTGACCTCGCGGTGCAGGCGGATCGCCTCGGCGATCTGGTCGCCGATGGTGAACACCGGGTTCAACGACGTGGTGGGCTCCTGAAAGATCATCGCGATCTCGGCGCCGCGCACGGCACGCATGGCGCGCTCCGGGAGCTGCAGGAGGTCGCGTCCGGCGAACTCGATCGCGCCGGCGGCGATGTGGCCGGGCGGCGGCACCAGGCGAATGATCGACAGCGCGGTGATCGTCTTGCCGCAGCCCGACTCGCCGACGAGGCCGACCGTCCGGCCGGCGTCGAGGCTGAGGCTTACGCCGTCGACGGCATGCGCGGCGCCGGCGGCGGTGGCGAACGTGGTGCGGAGGTCGCGGATCTCGAGCAGCGCCACGGCACTCCGCTACCCGATCCGGCTGCGCGGGTCGAGGCGATCGCGCAGGTGATCGCCGAGGAAGTTGCAACACATCACCGTGGCGACGATGAACAGGCCCGGGGTCAGGATCCACGGGTAGCGCACCAGATTCTGGACGTTCTGCGCTTCGCTCAGCAGGTTGCCCCAGCTCGCACCGGGTTCCTGGATGCCGAGCCCCAGCAGCGACAGCGCGCTCTCGCCGAGGATGAAGGCGGGGATCCCGAGCGTGGCGGCGACGACGGTGTAGCCGAAGGTGGCGGGAATCACATGGCGGGTCAGGATGACGCGGCGTGGGACGCCGAGGGCGCGCGCCGCCACCACGTACTCGGCGCTGCGCAGGGCGGCGACCAGGCCGCGGATGACGCGGGCGAAGCCGGCCCACCCGGCGCAGCTCATGATCGCGATGATGAGCAGCAAGCGCAGGCCGGGGGCGAGGCCGGCCGGAATCACGGCGGCAAGCGCGAGGAGGAGGTAGAACGTCGGCAGCGACATCTGCACCTCGGCCGCGCGCATGATGAGCGTGTCGACCCAGCCCCCGAAATAGCCGGCGAGGGTGCCGAGGATCGTTCCGAGCCCGCAGGTGATCGCGACGCCGATGATGCCGACGGCGAGACTGACGCGGCTGCCGAAGACGACGCGAGAGAAGAGGTCGCGGCCGAGACCGTCGGTGCCGAGGGCGAAGAACTTCGCCTCGCCCGGGGGCGTGCTGAACAGGCGGCCGCCGGCGAAGAGGCGGATGGCGACCACGGTGTCCGCCAGCAGCTCGTACCGCCGCGTCGTCGGGTCGGCGAGCCGGTAGGGGCGGGTCGAGAAGATCGAGCTGCCCCACTCGCGCAGCGGCCGCACGTGCAGCGGCGAGGGCGGGCAATCGGGAAACTGGCGGTTCTGCTCGCGATAGTCATAGGGCGCGATGACCGGCGCGAGCAGCGCCATCAGCAGGAGCGCAGCGAGCAGCGCGGCGCTGCCCGCGACCACGATGCCGCCGCCGCGAAACCACGCCAGCCCCTTCATCGCGCCGCCTCCGCCCGCGCGAAGTCGATGCGCGGATCGACCACGGTGAGGGCGATGTCGGCGAGCAGGTTGCCGAGCAGGAGCAGCACCGAGCCCATCAGCACCGCGCCCATGACCAGGAAGACGTCGAGCGAGCGCACCGCCTCGAGCAGCAGCGTGCCGAGGCCCTGCAGGTTCATCACCGCCTCGACCAGCGCCGCGCCGCTGAGCAGCGTGCCGAGCTCGGTGCCAGCCAGCGTGACGAACGGGTTCAGCGCGTTGCGCAGGACGTGTTTCCACATCACCCACCGCTCGGGGACCCCTTTGGCCCGCGCGGTGCGGACGAAGTCGGCGTCGCGGATGGCGAGGATCTGCCCGCGCATCAGGCGCATCAGGCTGGCCATGCCGCTGGTGCCGAGCACGAAGACCGGCAGGACGAGGTGGTGCAGCCGGTCGAGCAGCTTCGCGGCGGGGTCGAGGGCGTCGTACCCGAGCGAGGTGGTCCCGCCGACCGGGAACCACCCTGAACGCAGCGCCAAGTACATCACCAGGAAGGCGAAGAAGAAGTTGGGCACCGACATCCCGAGGAAGGCGAGGAAGGAGAGCAGGCGATCCGCGATCGACCGCGGGCGCGTGGCGACGAACAGCCCGATCGGGATCGCCAACGTCCAGCTCAACCCGATACTCGTCACCGCCAGGATCAGGGTGTTGGTGACGCGCATGGCGATCAGCTCGGTGACCGGCACGCGGTACGCCACCGACACGCCGAGATCGAGATGCATGGCTTGCCAGAGCCATTTGCCGTAGCGCACCAGCAGCGGTTGACCGAAACCGAACTCGCGCTCGAGCGCCGCGACGGTGGCGGGCGAGAACGACGGGTTCATCCGCAACTCGGCGAACGGATCGCCCGGCGCCAGCGCCATCACCGCGAAGACGATGAACGTGATCCCGATGAGCAGCGGGATCATCAACAGCAGGCGGCGAACGAGGAAGTCACGCATGCCGCGCGCCACCGAGGACTGGGGAGAACCGCGGAGAAGACGGCGCCATCCCTGCGCTCCCGCGCCAGCTACTCGCTGAAGTGCAGCAGCTCGGGCCGGTAGACCCCCCACACCGTGGGGTCGTAGCTCTGCAGCGCGTTGGTCGACGCGGTGAAGCGCAGGGCGTGGACGGTCTGAATCATCGGCAGCTGCTGGTTGAGGATCTCCTGCACGCGCCAGTAGGCCGCGCGGCGCTCGTTCAGGTCGGTGCTGCGTGCGCCGGCCTCGAGCTGGCGGTCGATCTCCGCCTCCCACTCGGTGGCGGGCGTCTTCTGGTTCGGATGCCAGAGGTGCAGGTTGCCGCTCGAGCGCAGCAGGTTGGCGGAGTTGTGCGGCTCGATGCTGCCGGTGAAGCCCATCACCATCGCGTCCCAGTCGAAGGTGGCGTCGAGCTTCTCGACCAGCAGGCCGAAGTCGAGCGCCTTGAAGTTCACCTTCATTCCCAGGCTCTCCCAGTCCTGCTTGAGGATGGCGCACATCTTCTCGCGCAGCTGGTTGCCGGCGTTGGTGTAGAGGGTGAACTCGATCGGGGTGCCGGTGCGGTCCTCGAGCACGCCGTCCCCGTCGCGGTCCACATAGCCGCCGTCGGCGAGGAGCTGGCGCGCGCGGTCGAGGTCGTAGGGATAGTCCTGCAGATTCGGATCGTGGAACTGCGCGTTCGCCGGCGACAGGTACGACACCGCGGGCTGGCCGTAGCCGTGCATCACCGTGTTGATCATCGCCGCCTTGTCGACGCTGTGCGCGAGGGCGCGCAGAAAGTCCAGGTCGGTGAACCACGCCAGGCGGGGATCGGTCTTGCCGTTCTGGACGTAATGCGCCGGATTGCGGTTGAAGGTGACGAACAGCATGCCGGTATCGAGCCCGATCTCCCGCACCGCGATGTCGCGCGCGCCCGCCTGGGCCTGCAGGTCCGGCACCTCCTCGGGGCGCGGCGTGTGGATGTCGGTCTCGCCGGCGAGGAACTTCAGGTAGGCGGTATCCTGGTTGGGAACGATGCGGATGGTCTGCTCGTTCAGGTAGGGGAGCGGCCGACCGAGATCGTCGCGCCGCCAATAGTCGGGGTTGCGCACCAGGTGCACGTACTGGGCGGGGACGTACTTGTCGAGCTTGTAGGGCCCGCTGCCGACGATCGTGGCGGGGGGGGCGGCGATGCCCCACTGGCGCGCGAACTCCCCCGCCTCGAGGGCGGAGCCGAGGATGTGCTTGGGGACGATCGGCGCGGCGATGACGTTGAGCAGCGGCGCGAAGGCATGCGGCAGCCGCATGCGGACCGTGTAGTCATCGACCGCGTCGACCGCGATACGCCGGCCGTCGATGGTCAGGATGTTCTGCAGCGAGTTGGGGACGCGCTCATCGTAGATGGCGTCGAAGGTGAAGACCACGTCGGCGGCGGTGAGCGGCTGGCCGTCGTGCCAGCGCACCTCCTTGCGCAGGAAGAAGGTCACCTCGGTGCCGTCGGGCTTGATCTCCCACCGTTCGGCGAGGCTGGGCTCCATCTCGGTGGTGCGCGGGTTGAGGCGTACGAGCGATTCGAACACGTCGGCAACGGCGGCGGCCGAGTTCGCGTCGACCGCGATGATCGGGTTGAAGGTCTTCGGATCGGCCAGTGCGGCCGTGAACAGCTGTTGGGGGTGTCGGCGTGCCGCCGCCGCCGCGCTGGGCGTCGGCGCACCCGATGGCGAGGGCTCGGACCGGCAGCCGGCGGCAGCGAGACACCCCGCCAGCACCGCGGCGCGCCACCGGCTCACTGGGGAACCCGATCGAGGTCGACCACGGCGCTGCCGACGGGGGCATCCAGCGCAAAAGCGGTCGCCGCGAGCGCCGGGTTGACTTCGGTGTCGTTGAGCGCGATCGCGATGCGCCGCGCCTCTTGTGGCAGCTCGATGCCGAGCTGGGTGGCGACGCGCACGCCATCGTGCTCGCCGTATTCGTCGAAGGTCGTGCGCAGCAACACCCGGCCGTCGGCGTCGCGCTGCTCGTAACGCAGCGGCTCGAGCGCCGGCGAGAACCAGGCGACCCGCACGCTGCCGCCGGTGGCCTGCCACAGCTCGACGGCGCCGTCGTCGGCCGAGACGACGCTGTCGGGGTCCGGGCGCAGCGGCGGGGTGCCGAGCAGCAGGTCGACGGCCGTGGCGACCGGGAGGTCGACCTGGGCGTAGCGCTGCAGGTTCGCGGACGAGGCGGCACCGCGGTAGACGGTCGCCTCGTCGCGCGCCCAGGCGCTCAGCGACCCGTCGGCGGTGGTGAGGACGAACACCGCGCCGAAGGGCGAGAGGATCTCGAAGCGCAGCCGGTCGGGGCGCTCGACGATGACCAGCTGCCTGGCCTTGCGCGATTCCTCCGGCGACGTGTAGGTCAGCCGCGCCATCGCGCGCAGGCTGCGGACGGCGGCCCGCCGTTGCGCCAGCACGTCGAGGACGTGCTGCGCGGTCGGCAGCGCACCGATCTCCGTGCCAGCGGGACGCGGCACCGAGCGCGCGGCGCAGCCGTTCAGCAACAGCCCGACCGCCACCCCCGCGAGGACGGGGCGCGTCACGGAAAAGCGCATCGTGGGCGGCGATTTCGCGAGCGCGCTCGCCGGCACGTCGCCGTGGTTAGGAAGCCCCCCGCCGGGAACCGGCGCGTTGCAGGTCGTCGATCTTGCTCCGCAATCGCTCCGCCTGCTCGGGCTCGGTGGCGCGGCTGAGCGCGTCGCGGTAGATGCGCAGCGCGTCGGAGGTCCGCCCCGCCTGCTTGTAGGCGTCCCCGAGGTGCTCGGCAATGGTCGGATCATCGGACGCCAGCGTCACAGCATGCTCGAGATACTCGATCGCCTTCTCGTAGTCGCCGCGCTGGAAGTACACCCAACCGAGGCTGTCCACATAGAAGCCGTCGTGCGGGCTGATCGCCAGCGCGCGCCGGATCAGATCCTCGGCCTCGTCGAGCCGGATACCCTGTTCGGCGTATGTGTAGCCGAGGTAGTTGAGCGCCGGGGCGTTCTCCGGGTTGAGCTCGATGGCGCGTTGCATGTGCTGAATACCCTGCGTCTTGTCCTTGTGCTCGTCGTAGAGCGCGCCGAGGGTGAACTGGTAGCGGTCGTTGTCCGGATGGGCGGCGACCAGCTGATCCATCAACGCGATCGCTTCCGGCAAACGGCCGGCCTCGCGGTAGAGCACCGCCTGGGCGTCGATCAGGTCCTCGTCGTCGGGGCGCTGCTTGCGGGCATGCTCGATGGTCTTCACGGCACCGTCGAGGTCGCCGCGTTGCTGTTGCAGGTGCGAGATCACGCGCTGCGCGTCGCCGTACCACTCGTGATCCGGCGGGATGCGCCGGTATTCCTCGATGGCGCGGTCGGTGTTGCCGCTCTGCTCGTAGACGGACGCGAGGTAGTAGCGCACCCGGTGGTTGTCGGGGTCCGCGGCGAGCACCAGGCTGAACTCGTTCGCAGCGCGGTCGTACTCGCCGGTTTCGAGCAGGATGAGGCCGATCTTGGTGCGGGTGTCCTGCTCGTCGGTATCGACCTTCTGCAGCTCGCGGAACTGCGCCAGCGCATCGTCGAACTTGCGCTGCCGCGCGTAGAGGCCGCCGAGCCGGCGGCGGATGTTGCTGCGGCGCGGGTTGGCCTTCAGCACCTGCTCGTACAGTGCGATGGCCTCGTCCGTGCGCTGGCTGGCCTCGTAGAGCAACGCCAGATCGATCAGCACCGGCTCCGACTGCGGGTTGATGCGCAAGGCGGTGAGGTACTCGTCCTCCGCCGGCTTGAACTGCTGCGCGGCGGCATACACGCGGCCGAGATAGTAGTGGCCGAGGAAGGAGTTGCTGTCCTGGTTGGTGAGGTAGCTGAGCGTCGCGATGGCGCGGTCGAAATCGCCGCGCTTGGCGTACAGGACGCCGAGGAGCAGCCGCGCCTGCTCGTGGTTGGGGTCGAGCAGCAGGACGCTCTCGTATTCCTCGATCGCCTCGTCCTCGCGGCCGACCGTCGAGAGGACGTCCGCCAGCATGAGGCGGCTCTCCGCGTCGGTCGGCTCGATCGCCACCGCCGCCTGGCACTGCTGGAGGGCGTCCGGCAGCCGGCCTTGCCGCACGTAGATCGCCGCCAGACGCTTGCGCAGCATGGCGGAGTTCGGATCGGCGGCGACGGCTTTTTCGAAGTGCTCGGCGGCCTGGTCCTGATCCCCGCGATTCATGGCCAGCGTGCCGGCCAGAAAGCTGGCCAAGGCGGGGGCTTCGGGCGGCGGCGGTTCCTGACGCGTCTCCGCGGCGCCGAGCTCCATGACCTGGGGTGGTTCGGCTGGCTGGGTCACCCGATGGAGCGCCGAGCACCCAGCGAGCATTGCCGCGGTCAGCCCCCCGGCGATTATGAGACGATATGCGGGCACCGACATAGGCGGAAGGGCGAACCCGACTAGTACCATACGGCCCGTAGCGGGTCTATCGACCTTTCCCACTGTGGACGGGTGCGACCGGGGACGTCGGCGAGTGGGGTTGGCGTTCCGCCGCCCACGCGGCTACGCTCGCTGGCGTTCGCGATGAGCCCGGCCGTTCGACGGAGGCGCTGGAGACGGGGTGTACGAGCCGCCCGCACGCTCGTTCTCTGCGGCGCCGCGGCCCTGGTGACCGCGGGCGCCGACGGGACCGGCCCGGCGGCCGTGACCTGGGAGCTGCTCGAGCCCGGGCTCGAGCTGGGCACCGCCCAGTCGCCCATTCCCTCCGACGCGGGAGACTCGCGCATCCACATCCTGCGCATCGACCCGGCCCGCTTCGAGCTGCAGCTCTTCAACAGCTCCAGCTCACCCGACGGGACGCGGCTGACCGCCAAGGACTGGTCGGCGCGCAACGGCCTGGTCGCCTCGATCAACGCCAGCCTCTACCAGAACGACGGCAGCACCAGCATCGCGCTGATGAAGTCGCGCACCCACACCAACAACGGCCGCCTCTCCAAGCACAACGCCGTACTGCTGTTCGATCGCCTCGACGACAGCGTGCCGCCGGCCCAGATCGTCGACCGGACCTGCCGCGACCTCTCCGCCGCGCAAACGCACTATGCCGCCATGGTGCAGAGCATCCGCATGGTCTCCTGCAACCGCACCAACGTGTGGAGCCAACAACCCGAGAACAAGTGGAGCACCGCCGCGGTGGGCATCGATCAGCACGGAAGGCTGCTGTTCATCCACGTCCGCTCACCGCTGAGCACGCACGATCTGATCGACGGGTTGCTCGCCCTGCCGCTCGGCTTGCGCGAGACGATGTACGTCGAGGGCGGCCCGGAGGCGCAGCTCTACGTGCACGCCGGCGGCCGCGAGCTGGAGTTCGTCGGCAGCCACGGCTCGAGCTTCGCCGGAATCGAAAACACCTACGCGCTGCCGGTACCGAACGTGCTCGGGGTGCGCCGGCTGCCGCTGGGGGCGGCTGGCACCCCCCGTTGACCGTTTCGCGTTGTCCGTTCTGTGGGCGCCGTGCTCGCTCGCGCGGCCGGCGGGTAGAGGGTGGCTCGCTGCGAGGCAGGCACCGCGCCGGCCAGTGCGCAGCCCGATGACCGAACGGACAACGCACAACGATCAACGGCGCGCCGCGCAGCGGCG
>Ga0335082_10002924_pt1 | contig 18488 bp, 19 predicted proteins | sample Lox_Sample_41_FD_206718 | JGI IMG/M metagenome (GOLD analysis project Ga0335082, IMG submission 206718) | Soil microbial communities from Loxahatchee National Wildlife Refuge, Florida, United States - Lox_Sample_4.1 | ecosystem: Environmental > Terrestrial > Soil > Wetlands | place: USA... | reverse complement strand
TCCAGATTCTGGGATGCGGCCACCGGTCTCGATGCACTCGTTATGCGTGGCGGGCCACCCGGGGTCAGCTCCGGGTCGAACTCGGCGGCCGGGTCGACATTCGCCAATTCGCCAGCATGGGACGATCCGAATGGCACGCATGATCGCCGCCGCCGCTTGACAGGGGTGCCGGTCCGATGCTTCCGCCAGCGCGGCAAAGCCGGGACTTTCGCCGGCCCCGCGCGGCAGCACCGGCGCAACTCCTCCCTCGGCACCGAGAGCCCCGTGCATCTCACGCGAGGCCGGCCCTTGAATCACCCTCCCTACCTGCGGTAACTCGAACCCGCCCGACACCCCCCCGGAGGACTTTCCCCATGCGAGCCGACGATCTCCGCGCCCTGCAGGCGCCGCTGAAGCAGCGCTATCGCGACGACCCCGAGGCGGCGGTGATCACGCTCAAGGCCAAGGGCGAGATCGGAAGCGAGAGCCTCACCTGCAAGGTCGAGACCGGACGCGCGCTCGTCGAGGCGGGGCTCCATCCCGCGACGGGCGGCGACGGGATCGCGCTCTGCTCCGGGGACATGCTGCTGGAAGCGCTCGTCGCCTGCGCGGGCGTCACCTTGAAGGCGGTCGCGACCGCCCTCGAGATACCCTTGCGCCGGGGCAGCGTCAGCGCCGAGGGCGATCTCGATTTCCGCGGCACGCTCGGCGTCGCCAAGGAGGCGCCGGTGGGCTTCCGCGCGATCCGGCTCCGCTTCGATCTCGATACCGACGCGAGCCCGGAGCAGCTCGCGACGCTCCTCAAGCTCACCGAGCGCTATTGCGTGGTCTTCCAGACCCTGAGCCGCAGGCCCGAGCTCACGGTCGAGCACCGCCTCACACGGAATTGACACGGGCGCGCGGGGATGCGCGCGCCCTCCGACGGCCTATCTCTAAGGGATATGGCGGCGGAGGGCCCCATGATCTCGAAACTTACAGGAGAAGAGCGGCTCGACTGGCGCGAGCGCAGCCTGGTTGCGTTCGTGACTTTGAGCCTCGCCTTGCCGTTCATTCCGGTTCCCGGCGACGGCACCATAGGGATGAAGGTGGCGCGGCGAGCGGACGGCGCGGTCGCGCCGGTGAAGGCCAAGATCCAGGCGCCCATGAGCGTCTGCCAGGTCCTCGCCTTCTCGCTCGCCTATGAGGATCCTGCGACCGGCGCCTACACTCACGTCGTCTGCAAGGCGCTTCCGGCGAGCGCGCGCCATCCGGGCGCCTAAGGCGCGAGGCGAGGGCCCCTCGCCTACCGCGCGAAGCGCTTCAGCACGTAGCGCGCCATCTCGTCGGCGGCGTGCTGCTCGCCCATCACCGCCAATCCCACCTCGTGCCGCGCGAGCCAATCCGCTTCCTCGTGGCTATGGGTCCGCACGACGAGCTCGATCCCGGGATTGACCCGGCGGGCCGCCGTCAGGATGCGCCGGGCGGCGCTTCGCTCGGGCACCGCAATGACGAGGAGACGCGCGCGCTCGGGATGCGCGGCATCGAGCACCTCGGGCCAGGCGGCGTCGCCATAGACGACCGGAATTCCCTCGCGCCGCAGCAGCCTCGCGGCCCGCAAATTCTGCTCGATGACGACGTAGGGTATCCCCTGCTGGCGCAGCTTCGCGGCGATGACGCTGCCGACGCGGCCGTGGCCCACGACGATCGCGTGCCGCTCGAGCGGCATCTCGGCCGGCCCGCGCGCGCCGCGCCGGCGGGAGTGCCATCGCCGGAGAAAGCCGATCCTCTCGAGCTGCGCGCCGGCGGCGTCCGCGGCGCGGAAGACCGCGGGCTGCAGCAGGATCGAGATCAAGGCCGCCGCCAGCACGAGGTCCCGTCCCTGCGCGGGGAGAAGGCCGCGTGCGACGCCGGTCTCGCTGAGGATGAACGAGAACTCGCCGATCTGCGCGAGGGTGGCCGCGACCTCGAGCGCGCTTCGGGGCGCGGTGCGCAGAGCGAGCAGGATGATCGCGGTGATGAGCAGATTGCCGACGAGCACCGCCGCGACCACCGCCGCGATCTGCAAGGGAGCGCGAGCGAATATCGCGGGGTCGAAGAGCATCCCCACGGAGACGAAGAACAGCACGGTGAAGAGCTGCTGCACCGGCACCGATTCTCCGGCGGCCTGGTGGCTGACGTCGGAGTCCGCGATGACCACGCCCGCGAAGAAGGCGCCGAGCGCCAGAGAGACGCCGATGAGCGCCGATGAGAGGTAGGCGATCCCGAGCGCGGCGACGAGGACCGAGAGCCGGAACAGCTCCTGCGTCCCCTCATGCGCGGTGTGCGCGAGGATCCAGGGGATGAGCCTGCGCCCCAGCAGCAGCATGACCGCGACGAAGACCGCCACCTCCAGGAGCTTCAGCGCGAGGCCCGCGGCGGCTCCGTATTCCGCCGCAATTCCCGCGACGCCGCCGGGGAGCGTGATGAGGATCCCCACGACGATGAGGTCCTGCATGACGAGCCAGCCCAGCGCGACGCGGCCGGCGACGGTCCGCAGACGGTCCCGGTCCTGGAGCGCGCGCGTCGCCACCACCGTGCTCGCGACCGCGAGCGAGGCCGCGAGCACGGAGGATTGCGCGGCGGTGAAGCCGACGAAGCGCCCGACGCCGAAGCCCAGGGCCGCGGAGGCCGCGACCTGCAGCAGCGAGCCCGGGACGGCGACGCGCCAGACCGCGAGGAGATCGCCGAGCGAGAAGTGCAATCCGACGCCGAACAGCAGCAGCGCGACGCCGATCTCCGCGAGCTGCTCGACGACGCGTTGATCCGCGACGAAGCCCGGCGTGAACGGCCCGACGACGACGCCCGCAAGGAGATAGCCCACGAGCGGCGGAAGCCGTACGGCGCGCGCTAGCATGCCGCCGAGATACGCGAGCGTCAGGCTGACGGCGATGGTCGCGACCAGCGACGGAGCGCCCTCCATCGCCGCAGCATGCATGCTCGCGCGCGGCTTTGCCAGCGCGCCGGGCCGGGCCTGAGGCCCGGCTGGTTAGGCCGCTTCCTGGATCGAGAGACTGATGTTGCCGCTCGCCGACGACTGGCCGTAGGCCCCGTAGCTCGCGCCGAGGAGGCGCGGGCAATTCTCGTCGATGGTGCCGAGCATGGTCGCGACGTTCCGCCCGCCCATCTCCGCGACGACGGCCTTCGTGTATTCCGGGAGCCAGCGCTTCACCGCCTTCACCTCGCCCTTGCGGATCATCTCGATGAAGCGGCGGTCGTGCTCCTGATGCTCCGCCGGCGGCCAGGTGTCGGGGCCGCGGACGATCTTGTGCGCGAGCGCGGTGCTCGAGACGAAGACCGCGCGGCGGCCGGTCTCCTCGACCGTCCGCCTTATGAGGCCGCCGACCCCGAGGCACTCGTCGAGGTCCGACATGAGGCAGGTGCCGACGAGCACCGTCGGGATCCTCTGCTCGGGATCGAGATAGCGGAGCGGCACGTAGGAGCCGTAATCCCAGTGATAATGCGGGCTCGCATTGCGGCCGCAGGGGATGCCCGCGCCCTGAAGCTGCTTCACCAGCGCTTCGGCGAAGACGGGATCGCCGGCGCGGTCGTAGGGGAGGCCCGGGATCATGTCCGGCGCCTCGTCGGCGACGCAGAAGCCGCGGTGCCGCTCGTGGCAGGTCACGTACCAGAGGAAGGAGCAGACCCAGTGCGTCGAATGCACGATCAGCAGATCGGGCTTCGCCGCGCGCAGGGCGGCGCCGAGCTCGTGCGAGCCCTGAATCACACCCTTCAAGAACGGCGGCGCCGTCTCCTCCACCGCCATGCGCGGGGAGTGGGGGGTGATGACGCTGTAGAGGAGCTTGCCGGTCATGGGTGCTCTCCTGCCTCTGCCTAGAGCTGAATGCAGACGTTTCGCAGCTCGGAATAGAACTCGAGCGAGTGGAGCCCGCCCTCGCGGCCGATGCCGGACTGCTTGGAGCCGCCGAAGGGCGTGCGGAGATCGCGCAGGAACCAGCTGTTGACCCAGAGCATGCCGACCTCGAGCTCGCGCGCGATGCGGTGGACGCGTGAGGTGTCGCCGGTGAAGAGCGTGGCGCAGAGGCCATAGCGCGTGTCGTTCGCGCGCCCCACCGCCTCCTCCTCGCGCTCGAAGGGCGCGACGTGGCAGCAGGGGCCGAAGATTTCCTCGCGCACGACCTCGGAGCTCTCGGGAAGCCCGGTCCAGATCGTCGGCTTGACCCAGGCGCCGCCCTCGAGCTCGCCCTCCATCTCGAAGACGCCGCCGCCGGTGACGACGCGCGCGCCCTCCGCCTCCGCCTTCCTATAGAACGAGAGGATCTTCTCGCGGTGTCCCAGGCTGATGACGGGCCGATGGTCGTGGTCTTCGCGTGCGGCTCGCCGGGCCGGAGCGCCTCCGCCTTCTCTTTGAGCGCCTCGAGGAAGCGCTCGAAGATCGGCGCCTCCACGTAGACGCGCTCGGTCTGGAGGCAGATCTGGCCGGTATTGTCGAAGACGGAGCGCGCGGTCTCGTTGACCGCGCGCTCGAAGTCGCAATCCGCGAAGACGAGCGCGGGATTCTTGCCGCCGAGCTCAAAGGAGACCGGACGGATGCCGTCGGCCGCCGCCTTCATGATGGCGGCGCCGGTCGCGGTCTCGCCGGTGAAGGTGATGGCGTCGACGCCGGGATGCCGCGTCAGGAGCTCGCCCGCCGAGCCCGGCCCGAAGCCGTGGACGACGTTGTAGACGCCCTTGGGCACGCCCGCGGTGTTCATGACCTCGCCCAGGAGCGCCGCCGTCGTCGGCGTCTCCTCGGAGGGCTTCACCACCACGGCATTGCCGCAGGCGAGCGCGGGCGCCACCTTCCAGGTCATCAGGAGGAAAGGCAGGTTCCAGGGGCAGACCACCGCGACGACGCCGCGGGGCGCGCGGATCGCGTAGTTGATCGCGGTGCGGCCGCCCGGAAGCTGCGTCTGGAAGGACTCGGTGGAGGCGTTCTTGGCGATCTCCGCGAAAATCGAGAAGTTCGCGCCGCCGCGGGGGATGTCGAGGTGCGAGGCGACCGAATGCGGCTTTCCCGTATCGGCGATCTCGGCCTCGAGGAAATCCTCGAAGCGCTTGGTGATGCCCGCAGCGACCGCGCGGAGGATCTCTCCGCGGTCGTTGGGGCTCATCTTGCCCCAGGGCCCCTTGAGCGCGGCACGCGCGGCCTTGACCGCGGCGTCGACGTCGGCGGCGCTCGCCTCGTGCACCTGCGAGACGAGCTTTCCCGTCACCGGCGAGCGGTTCTCGAAGCTACGTCCTGACGGCCGGTATTCGCCGTCGATGAAGTTCAGGACTTGCGCGTTCGCCAGCATCGCTCCACCTCCGGCGCGACGGTAGGAGCGGGAAAACGCGCGGTCAATGAGAATAGGCGTCGCGGACCCTCACCCTCCCAGTGCTTCGCGCTGGGCCCCAACCCTCTCCCACCTCGTGGGAGAGGGGCATTTTGTCCCTCTCCCGCTTCGCGGGAGAGGGTTGGGGCCCGTTGCGCAGCAACGGGAGGGTGAGGGTCGCGCCGCTACTGCGCCGCGAGCGAGCAAACCGCATCCTCATAGACGCCCGCGCCCATCTCTCCCTCCGGGAAGATGCGGTGCCGGGCGATCCACTCGAAGGAGTCCTCGAAGACCTCCTTCGTGTAGGGCTCGAAGACGATGCGCTCGCCCGGGCCCCAGCGCCGCGTGTCCATCTGCTCCCGGAAGCGCTCGGGGAATTCCTTCTTGTAGTGGTGCGTGTAGAGCTCCGGCCGGAGGTCGATCGCGCGCTGCGCCCTGCGCAGCGCCCGGAAATATTTGCGCACGTCCTCGGGGTCGGGATCGCCCGTGAGCATCGAGGCCATCATGAAGGTGGTGTCGATGATCTTGCGGAATCCGAGCTGCTCCATGAAGTAGTAGGGCCCGCTGAAGAGCGCCGCCGCCGGCACCTTGCGGTCGATTAGGAGCTCCATGCGCTTGAAGAGGAGCCCGTCCGCGAAGGAGAGCTTGATGTCCTCGAGCCTCATGCATTGCTCGAGCGCCTGGATCGTCGAGTAGTGGCTCCCGGACTGGTAGCCGACGGAGATCGGCACGCCCGCGAGCTCCGAGGGATGCGAGATCGCGGACTCCGCCGGCACGAAGACCGCGGCGGGCGCGACCGAGTAGGCGTCGGCGTAGAGCTTGCCGTGGCCCTTGGACGCCGCGACATTGACGGTCCAGTGGCAGGCGCAGCTCACGTCGGTGGTGCGTCCCTGCTCGAAGGTCTGGAAGGCGCCGATCTTGTCGCCGAGATCGTGCTTCCTCCCTTCCTTCGAGACGAGCTCGTCGCGGAACTCGTAGTCGAGTCCCTCGGCCGCGAAATACCCCTTCTCCTCCGCGACCCACTCGTGGAGCCGCATGTGCGGTGCGATCAGGAATTTGGCCATGCTCTCCTCCCCGTGGCGAACGCCGGGACGGTAGGAGCGGCGGCGATACCGGTCAATTCAAATGGCCGAGACCCTCAGGGCTTGCCCGATTTGATCTTTATCAACGCCCCATCCACCACGAACCTGCCGTAGCCGCGGTGGTGCAGCATCTTCGGATGCTTCTGGCGCGGATCGATCCAGGCCTGCACCACCTCGAGGATGAAGAGACAGTATTTTCCGACGAGACGCCGATCGACGACCTTGCATTCGAGATTGGCGAAGCATTCCGCGACAAGGGGCGGCGCCACGCGCTTTGCCGGCAGCGGCGTCAGGCCCACGCGCTCGAACTTGTCGATGCGGCGGCCGGAGATGTTCCCGGCTCGGACAACCTTCCGCGCGAGCCTCGCCGCGGGGATCGCGATCACGCATTCGCCGTTCCCGCGGAGCGCCTCGAAGCTGTAATTGGCGTTGCTGACGATGCACGCGACGAGCGGCGGCTCGAACTCCACCATCATGTGCCATGACATGGTCATGACGTTGGCGCGCCCCTTGCGCGCCGTCGTGAGCAGCACGGTCGGCCCGGCCTCGATGAGCTGATAGACCCGGGAGAGCGGCAGCGTGCGCATCTCAGCCCTTCGGATATCCCACGGTCTGCGCGAAGGTCACGAACTGGCCCTCCGGCAGCTTGAGCGTGCGCGCGAGCTTGGCGTAATCGACGGCGCCGCGGAACACCGTCGCGAGCCCCTCGGAGGCGCAATAGAGATAGACGTTCTGGCCGATGAAGCCGGCGTCGACGGAGGCGTAGAGCCGGCGGTCCTCGTGCGAGATGTCGGTCATGCGCTCGCCATGCGCGAGGTAGATGAGATTGAGCGGCGCGGTCGCGACGAAATCCTGCAAGCCCGTCGCCGCGCGGATGTCGCCGGCCATGTAGGGCAGGAGCTTCACCGCCTTGGGATCGTAGAGATAGACGCCGTCGGCCATCGCCGCGAGCACGTCGATCACCATGACGTGCCGCCAATAGGGCGCGGTCCGGTCGCCGCTGGGACGATTGATTCCGAACGCCGCCCAGAGCAGGTCCGAGAGCACCTGCGACGGCAGCGGCTTCGGCGAGTATTCCCGGACGGAGCGCCTGAGCTGCAACGCATCCATCAGCAGCTTGCCGCCGGTCTTGCGCGGCTCGGGCAGATCGATCGCGGCGAGCTCCGCGGCACCCGCCCGCCCCGCGCCGAGGGGCGCCGAGGCTGCGGCAATGCCGATCATCGCATCGCGTCGTGTCATCGTCGTTCTCCCTGCCATGCCACAAGGACCCTCATGCTGCCACCGCCGCCTTAGGGCGTCGCGAGGCGGAAGGGAACGTTCGACGCGCCGCCGGATATGTACGCGACGAAGAGGAACGCGAATTCCCGGTAGCTCATCGAGGACCAATCGGAGACCGTCTCGCCTTTCCGAAGGCGGACGCTCCAGAAATAATGCGTGTGCGGCTTGAGCGGCGTCTTGACGGTGTAGCTCGGCGCCGCCAGGCCTTGCGCGTACTCGACGATGGTCCCTTGGACGTAGCTGATCCGCAGCGGCGGCCCGTAAGGAAGCGCCTCGTAGATCGCGACGTCGTAAGCGACGCCTTCGGCATCGACTTTCTTCCATTCCAGCGTCGGCGTGACGCTGGCGACGGCCGGGAAGCTCGAGCCCGACTGCGCCGGCTGGACCGGCTGCACGCCCGCGAGCTTGTCGTCGCAGTGCGTGCCCCAGGAGGCGTCGCAGATCGACACCGTGTGCGCGCCCGCGGGCGGCGCCTTCATTTGCAAGAGGCTCTTGGTCACGCCGCCCGCAAGCTGCGGGTAGGTGGACGTCAGCGACGCGGAGGCCTGATCGAAGCGATCCTCGAGCTTGAACCCATAGCGGGCGCCCGAGAACAGGATCTGGAGGTCGCCGATGTAGGTCGCCTTCGCGCCCGGCGCTACTCGAAAGTCGGCGCCGATCGCACCGCCGATCTTGTCGTTGACCGAGCTCATGTCGGCCTGATGCCAATTCCACTCCGCGAGGTAATAGTCGCCGGGATCGAGCGGGATCCTGAACGATCCGTCGCCCGTCAGGCGGTACTCGATCGGCGTGGTATCGCCGGGGCGCAGGAAGACCAGCCTGAAGCCGTCCGGACAGCGCCAATACATGATGTCGGTGCTGCAATCCGTCTCCGTCCACGCCGCCGGCGCCTTCGGCGAGACGACCTTGACGCTCCCGAAAATAAACGGCCTCGCTCCCACATCCTTCGTGACCGCGGTCGGCGTCTCGGGAGCGAGCGGAGCATTGCATCCGGCCACCGCGATCATCGCGGCCGCAAGCAACGCGCATAGTAATGAATTCGGTCTGGCCATGACGGGCCTTCTGGCTCGCGGCTGGCGACGCTCACAAAAAACAGCATTATCGGGAGGGCGTCCATGACATGGATCAACGAATCCAGGTGAGCCGGACGCGGCAAGGCGGAATTGCCGCTCCGCTACCGCCCCGTGGCGCAGAAGCCGAAGCTGGGTCAGTATCTGTCCCGAGATTTCAGACGAAAGCATCCGGGGCTTTCATTTGGACACGACGCCGCATTCCCACAGCCACCACCATCACGGGCCTTTGGAAGGGCGCGACTACGGCATCGCCTTTGCCGTGGGCACCGCGCTCAATCTGGGCTTCGTGCTGGTGGAGGGCGTCTTCGGATTCATCAGCGGCTCGATGGCGCTGCTGGCGGATGCCGGACACAACCTCAGCGACGTCGTGACGCTGGTCTTCGCCTGGGCCGCGAGCGCCATGAGCCGGCGGCTGCCGACCGCGCGCTACACCTACGGTCTCAGGAGATCCTCGATCCTCGCCGCGCTCTTCAATGCGGCGCTCCTCATCATCGCCGTGGGCGCGATCGGCGTCGAGGCCGTGCGCCGGCTGATCGAGCCCGCGCCGGTCGCGAGCGCCACCATGATCGCGGTTGCGGCCGTCGGCATCGTCGTCAACGGCGCGACCGCGCTCTTCTTCCTGCGGGGATCCGAGGGCGATCTCAACATCCGCAGCGCCTTTCTCCACATGGTCGCGGACACGCTGGTCTCCCTGGGCGTGGTGGTCGCGGGCATCGCGATCGCGACGACCGGCTGGCTCTGGCTCGATCCCGCCGTGAGCATCCTGATCGTCGCGGCGATCGCCGCGAGCATGTGGAGCCTGTTGCGGCAGTCGCTCAGCCTCGCGCTCGACGCCGTGCCGCACTCGATCGATCCCGAGTCGGTCCGCGCCTATCTCGCGAGCCTGCCGGGCGTCGCGGGCCTGCACGACCTCCACATCTGGCCCATGAGCACGACGGAGACCGCCCTCACCTGCCATCTCGTGATGCCCGCGGGCCATCCCGGCGACGCCGCGCTCGCGCTGATCGCCGAGGAGCTCGCGCATCGCTTCGGCATCGTCCACGCGACGCTCCAGGTCGAGACCGGCGATCCCACCCACGCCTGCGCCCTCGCGCCCGATCATGTAGTCTGAAAGCGGAGCCTCCCTCATGCCCGACGCCGCCACCCGCCCTCTCGAGGGCATAGACCACGCCGTGATCGCCGTGCGCGACATCGATCGCGCGGAGACGCAGTTCCGGCGCCTCGGCTTCAACCTGACGCCGCGCGGCCACCACACGCGGCTCGGCTCCTACAACCACTGCGCCATGTTCTCCGACGACTATCTCGAGCTGATCGCGCTGGGGACGCAGAGCCGCCCCTTCCTCGAGCGCTTCCTCGCGGTGCGCGAGGGGCTTTCCGGAATCGCCTTCCGCACCCGGGACGCGCGCGCGACAAACGCGCGCCTCCGCGCCGAGGGCTTCAACCCCGCCGATCCCGTGGCGTTCGGCCGGCCCGTGGCCACGGCGAGCCGGAGCGGGAACGCTCGCTTCGTCACCACCGAGGTCGACACGAGCCTCATGCACGGCACGCGCGTCTTCTTCTGCCAGCACGACACGCCCGAGCTGGTATGGCATCCGGACTACCAGCGGCACGCGAACGGCGTCAGCGCCATACTGGCGCTCACCCTGATCGACGAGAGCGGCGAGGTCGCCGCGACCTACGCGCGCCTCCTCGGCAAGCCCGCGGAGCCCATCGCCGACGGTCGCGCGATCATCCTGGGAGCGCAGCGTCTCGAATTCGTGACGCGCGCCGTGGCCGAGCGACGCTATCCCGGCGATCCCCTCCTCGGCTTCCCGCCGCCGCTCGCCGCGAGCGTCCGCTTCGCCGTCGCCGACCGCGCCGCCACCGCGCGGCTTCTGCGCGCGGCGGGGATCGCGGCTACGCCCGGGGCGGATGGCGCGCTCGTCGTCCGGTCATCGGATGCTTTGGGGGCGATCCTGGAGTTTGCGTAAGCAGGATTCAACACGGGGCCACGGAGGACGCTGAGGAGTTTCTCGCGGCGAAGCCGCGGCCACGAAATCTCCGTGTCCTCCGTGTCTCCGTGGTGAAAAGTACATCTCGTAGGAGCACCGCATGACGGAAAAATCACGCCTAGGCTTCATCGGCATCGGCATCATGGGCGAGGCGATGACGCTGCGCCTCCTCGAGCGCGGCTGGGCCGTGCATGTCTGGAACCTCACGCCCGACCGCTACGCCAAGGTGGTGCCGGCGGGCGCGAAGGAGATGGGCTCGCCCGCGGGGGTGGCGGAGGCGAGCGACATCCTCCTCATGTGCGTGCTCGATGCCAATGCGGTGCGGAACTGCGTCTTCGGCGAGCGCGGCCTCGCGAGCGCGCCCGCGAGCGGCAGGATCGTCATCGATCACTCCACCATCAACCCCGACGCGACGCGCGACGTGGCCGCGAGATTGCGCGCGGCGAACGGGATGCGCTGGGTCGACGCGCCCGTCTCGGGCGGGCCGCTCTTCGCGCGCGACGGTACGCTGACGGTGATGGCGGGCGGCGAGAGCGGGGACATCGCGGCGATCGCGCCGGTGATGGCCGATCTCGCGCGCACCTTCACGCATGTGGGTCCCGTCGGCGCGGGGCAGACCGCGAAGATCCTGAACCAGGCGATCGTCGGCACGGGCTACGTGCTGATGGCGGAGGCACTGGCGCTCGCGGAGGCCGCGGGGCTCGACGCCGCGAAACTCCCGCAATGCCTCTCCGGCGGCTTTGCCGACAGCATGCTCCTCCAGAAGATCTATCCGCAGATGGCCGCGCGCGACTTCGAGCCGCCGCGCGGCTATGCGCGCCAGCTCCTCAAGGACATGAAGAACGTGAAGGGCTTCGCGCACGAGGCCGGCTGCGAGCTGCCGCTGATCGAGAAGGCCCTCGAGCAGTACGCGCGCTACGTCGAGGCCGGCAACGAGATGGCGGACGCAGCCTCGGTCGCGCGGCTCTACGAGCGGAAGCAGCGGGCGTGAGCGAGATCGAGATCGTCGACGCGCATCAGCACTTCTGGGACCCCCAGCGCAATCCCTATCCCTGGCTCCGCGCGGAGCCGCCGCCGCCCTTCCGCTACGGCGACACGCGCGCGCTCCGCCGCCCCTATCTCCCGGAGCAGTATCGCACCGACAGTGCGCGGCACCGCGTCGTCAAGACCGTCCACATCGAGGCGGAGTGGGACCCGGCCGATCCCGTGGCCGAGACGCGCTGGCTCGCGGGCCTGCGCGGGCGCGAGGGGCTGCCGACGGTCGCGGTGGCGGCGGCGCGGCTCGATCGCGCGGATGCCGCCGAGGTGCTCGCGGCGCAGGCGGCCTTTCCCTTCGTGCGGGGCATCCGGCACAAGCCCGCCGCGGCCGCGAGCCCGGCCGAGGCCCGGCGCGGCGCGCCCGGCTCCATGGACGATCTGCGCTGGCGCGCGGGCTTCGCCCTCCTGAGCCGCCACCGCCTCTCCTTCGACCTGCAGACGCCGTGGTGGCATCTCCCGGCGGCGGTCGATCTCGCCCGCGCCTTCCCCTGGATCCCCATCGTCATCAACCACACCGGGCTTCCCGCCGATCGCAGCGCCGACGGACTCAGGGCCTGGCGCGCGGCGCTCGAGGGGGCCGCGGGCGAGCCCAGCATCTCCATCAAGATCTCCGGCCTCGGCATCCGCGGCCAGCCCTGGAGCCTTGCGGCCAACGCGCCGGTGATCCGCGACGCCATCCGCATCTTCGGCACCGGGCGCGCGATGTTCGCGAGCAACTATCCCGTCGACAGCCTCGTCGGCACCTTCGACGCGATCTACACGGGCTTCAAGGCCGCGGTCGCGGACCTGCCGCTCGCGGACCAGCGCAAGCTCTTCCACGATAATGCCGTGCGCATCTACCGGATTTCCGATTAAATCGGCGAGGCAGGACGGCGGCAGGAGAGCATGGGCATCGAGACGCATCGCAGCATGGTGAAGGCCTGGGAGTGCGACAGCTTCGGGCACTTCACGGTCGCCTATTACTTCGACCGCTTCGCCGACGCCTCCGCGACGCTCAGGGAGCGGATCGGCATCGAGCGCGCGCGGCCCGTCCACTATCTCGCGCGCTTCATCGCGGAGCTGCGCGCCGGCGAGGCGTTCCATTTCGAGAGCGGGATCGTCGTCGTCAAGGAGGACGAGCTCCGCCTCGGCCATCGCCTCCTCAACTCGGCGACGGGGAAGCTCTGCACCACCGTCGAGGAGCGCGTCGAGCTGCCCGCGGGCGCATCCCGCCCCTCTGAGCCCACGATCGACTGGGAGCCGGCAAAGGACGACCCCGGTTTCGCCGACGAGATGAGCGCCGGCCTCGTCGCGAGCGCCCGTGACCGCGTGCGCGCAAGCGAGATCGACGCGCAAGGCGAGCTCTCGCTCGCGAGCTACGTCCACCGCAGCTCCATCGGCTGCATCCAGCTCCTGACCGCCATGGGGCTCACGCCGGACTATCTCCGCGAGGCGCGGCGCGGATTCTCGACCTTCGAGATCGCGCTCCGGCTCGAGCTGCCGCGGCCCAAGGCCGGCGAGCCCCTCGTCGTCAGCAGCGGGCTGATGCAGCTCGGCAGCTCCTCCGTCCGAATGGTCCACCGCATCGCGGAGGCGCGGAGCGGGCGGCGGGTGGCGACGCTCCGGCAATCCGGCGCGCATTTCGATCTCGTGGCGCGGCGCTCGGCGCCGATCCCGCAGGAGCTTCGCGCGAAAGCCGCGGCGCTCCTCATGCGCGCAAGCTGAAAGACCTGGAGGAGGACCATGGCCACGCTGACGCTCGACCCCAAGACCTCGCTTCCCGCCGACGGCACCGCCGGCACGCTAGTCGGCCGCGTCTGGATCCCCGGGGCGGAGCCCGGACCCGCCGTGGCGGCGCTGCGCGAGGATGGCGTCTACACGCTCGGACGCGAGGCGCCGACCTCCTCCGACCTCATGGAGGCGCCGGACCCCGCGGCGCTTGCGCGCGGCGCCGCCGGCACGCGGATCGGCGGCATCGCGGAAATCCTCGCCAACAGCGTGCTCGGGCCGCGCGACCCCGCAAAGCCGCATTTCCTCGCTCCCATCGATCTCCAGGCGATCAAGGCCGCGGGCGTCACCTTCATGCGGAGCCTCCTCGAGCGCGTGATCGAGGAGCAGGCGAAGGGCGATCCCGCGGCGGCCGAGGGCGTGCGCGCAACGCTCGCGCGCGAGATCGGCGCGGACCTCGCGAGCGTCAAGCCGGGCTCGGAGTCGGCCATGCGGCTCAAATCGGCGCTGGTCGCTCGCGGACTCTGGTCGCAGTACCTCGAAGTCGGGATCGGCCCCGACGCCGAGATCTTCACGAAATCGCAGCCGATGTCCGCGGTGGGCACCGGCGCCGAGATCGGCCTCCATCCCGCCTCGGTCTGGAACAATCCCGAGCCCGAGGTCGTGCTCGTCGTCAACAGCCGCAGCAGGATCGTGGGTGCCGCGCTCGGCAACGACGTGAACCTCCGGGATTTCGAGGGGCGGAGCGCGCTCCTCCTCGGCAAGTCCAAGGACAACAACGGCTCCGCCGCGATCGGACCCTTCATCCGCCTCTTCGACGCGAGCTTCGGCCTCGACCACGTCCGGCGCATGACCGTGAGCCTGCGCGTCGAAGGCGAGGACGGCTTCGTGCTCAGGGGCGAGAGCTCAATGCGGGAGATCAGCCGCGATCCCGCCGATCTCGTGGCGCAGATGATGGGCGAGGTGCATCAGTATCCCGACGGCGCGGTGCTCTATTGCGGCACCATGTTCGCGCCCACGGAGGACCGCGGCAAGAAAGGCGACGGCTTCACGCACAAGCTCGGGGACGTCGTGGCGATCTCCGCGCCCGAGCTCGGCGCGCTCGTCAATCGCGTCAACCGCAGCGACCGCATTCCGCCCTGGCGCTTCGGCGCGCGGGCATTGATGGGAAGCCTGACGCGCCGGGGGCTGCTGCGAGGCTAGCGGGCCTATTCGGCGCCGCCCTCGACCGGAAGCGCCGCCGGCTTCTCGCGTGCGGCGAGGGCGATGGGCGCGGGCCGGCCGTGGCCCGCCCTCTCTACGACGATCCCAGGGGCATAGCGGGCGAGGAATTGCGAGCGGGAAATCCAGAAGCCGCGGCGCGCGCGATCGAATTGCCGCCCCCTGAGCGCGCGCGGGTTGTGAGCCCAAGTCAGGAGCCAGAGCCAGCCGTTCTCGAGAAAGCAGTAGACGCGGCCCGGAGCCGGCGCCGCAGGCGCGACGGGCTCGAAACCCACTTTGGGAAGCATGCGCTCGATCGAGCCCGGCGGTTTCCGGCGCTCGATCGCCGGCTGCATATGGATCGCCCGCACGGCCCTGAGCCTCGGATCCCGCTCGACATGGAGCGCGAGACAGCGGAGGCTCGAGAGCACTTGCCTGCGGAAACGCACCGCCCAGCCGAGCTCCGAATGCTCTCCCGAGGCGGGCTCGAGCTTCTCGTTCCAGAGATGGAGCTCGAGCACGGCGTCGCCTTCGCGGACGCGCGTCCCGTCGGAGAGACGCACGTCGCGTTCCGCGCGGCCGAGCTTTATGCGGAACAGGCTCTCGCTCTCGGACTCGATCTCCGTGATCGCGAGGATGCGCCGCAGCAGCGCGTCGATCGCATGGACCGGCCACCTGAGGGGCCGGCTCCGGGCCGGCCTGCGCATGGAGTCCATGGAAGAGATCATAGCAAACCGGATATGGCCGAGCCCTGAGAATTCGCCGAGCGGTTGCATCGAGATGAGACGGCGCGCCCGCTGCGCGCTATCGAGCCGAGCCGCTTCCGCCGGTCCCGAGCAAAGCAGAAGGTCATGGGTTGCGCCAGCCGTCGTGACGAAGAGCGGGTTTCAGGACGATCGGCCGCGGGAGGCCGCCCAACTTGCGGATTGGGCCCCATGCCGCGGCGAGATTCTCGAAGGCAGTCGGCAAGACCCTAGTCGGCCAAGGTTACGGACGCGCTACGGCGCGAGACCTCCCGGCATCCGCCTGCGTCGCGCCGGCGGATCTCGCGTGGCGGCAGACGAATGCGGAGCCTTCCGAGCCGCGCCATGCCGTGCCCTCGTCTCCCGAAAATTGTCACAATGCGAGTGTGCGGGTCTGGAGCGGCGGCGGGGCTTTCCTGGGCTTCGGGCGCGGGCTATTTTCCCACCCAGCGGCGATGGGGCCGGAAAGCGCGGGGACCAACCCTGCGTCGATTTTCGGCGACGGAGGCGCCTAGTATCGCATAGGGGTTTTTCCGCGCGAGAGCGAGGGCGCGCTCGAGCGGAATGCCCGCGCGCAAGCCGCGAGGATGCACGCTGCCTCGGTGGGATCGATCGGGAGTCGTCCGCGCATGCCGTCCGCCCAGACCTGCGTTCTCGCACTCTACTTCGCCATCGTCGGCGTGCTCTCGGTCTATGGCTGGCACCTCGCCTACGTGATCTATCTCTATTTCCGTCATCGCGGCAAAGCGCCGCGCGCCGGCGGCGCGCTGCAATCGCTGCCGCGCGTGACCGTGCAGCTTCCCATCTACAACGAGATGTACGTGGTGGACCGGCTGCTCGACGCCGTCGCCGGTCTCGACTATCCCCGCGAGCTCCTCGAGATCCAGGTGCTCGACGATTCCACCGACGAGACCTGCGAGATCGCCCGGATGGCCGTCCGGCGCATCGCCGCGCGCGGCATCGACGTCAAGTACCTCCACCGCGCCGACCGCACCGGGTTCAAGGCGGGCGCACTCCAGGCCGGCCTCGCGGTGGCAAAGGGCGAGTTCATCGCGATCTTCGACGCCGATTTCGTCCCCGCGCCCGATTTTCTCCGGCGCCTGCTTCCGCATTTCGCCGATCCCGGGGTCGGGATGGTGCAGTCGCGCTGGGGGCATCTCAACGGACAGTACTCGCTGCTCACGAAGATCCAGGCCCTGATGCTCGACGCGCATTTCATCTTCGAGCACGGCGGGCGCAGCCGGTCCGGTTGCTTCTTCCATTTCAACGGAACCGGCGGCATCTGGCGCCGCAAGACGATCCTCGCAGCGGGCGGCTGGGAGTTCGACACCCTGACCGAGGACCTCGATCTCAGCTATCGCGCGCAGCTCCAGGGCTGGCGCTTCGTCTATCTCCAGGACGTCGTCTCGCCCGCGGAGGTGCCGATCGAGATCAACGGCTTCAAGGCGCAGCAGCGCCGCTGGACGAAGGGCAACGCGCAGAGCTGCTTCAAGCTCCTCCCGAGGGTGCTGCGGGCGAGGCTTCCGCTGCGGGTCAAGGTGGAGGCGATATTCCATCTGACCTCCTCTTTCTGCCACCCGCTGGTCCTGGCGATGTCGATCCTCACGGTCCCGGCGATGTCGTTCCTGCTGCGGATCGGCGCGCTCCCCTGGTACGAGAAGCTGCTGCTCAACGTCCTGCTGGTCTCCTCCACCGTCTCGGCATTGTGCTTCTATGCCTTCTCGCAGAGCCGGCTCCATCGGGACTGGATGCGGCGGCTCCGGCATCTGCCGGTCCTCTTCGCGATCGGCATCGGAATTTCCGTCAACAACACACGCGCGATCCTGGAGGCGCTGCTGCGCAAGCAGAACGTCTTCGTGCGCACCCCGAAATACGGAACCGTCGAGGGCTCTGGCGCCGCCGACTGGAGCGGCAAGAAATACAGTCAGCCGATGTCGATCCAGCCCCTCGTCGAGCTCGGGCTTGCGGGCTATTTCCTGGCGGCCGAGTGCTATGTGATTTCGAAGGGGCTCTACCTTGCGCTCCCCTCGCTGCTGACGTTCCAGTTCGGGTTCCTCTTCATGGGTGTCCTATCGCTCCTGCAGCAGCGCGCCTCGAAGCCCGTGCGGCGGAAGGTCGGCACCGGCACCGAGCGCCGGGAGGCAGGATCGACCCCGTGACCGCCCTATAGGGCGCGGGGCCTCGTCATCCGCCAGGCGAGGTTTGCCTTAACGGCGGGCCACTCCGAGGCGACGATGCTGTAGACGCAGGTGTCGCGGAGCGTGCCGTTGGCCATGATCATGTGATTGCGCAGGATGCCGTCGAGCTTGGCGCCGAGCCGCTCGATCCCGCGCCGGCTCTGCTGGTTCATTAGATGGGTGCGGAACTCGACTGCGACGCATTGCCTCGTCTCGAAGGCGTGCGTCAGGAGCAGGAGCTTGCACTCCGTGTTGATGGCCGTGCGCTGGAGCGAGGCCCGATACCAGGTTCCGCCGATCTCGACGCGGCGGTTCGAGCCATCGATGTTGAGGAAGCTGGTGACGCCCGCAGCTCTTCCGGTACCGGCGGCGATCACGGCGAAGGGCATCGCAGCGCCCTTCGCCCGCAGCGCCAGGCGGCGGTCGATGTCGGCCTCCATCTCCTGCGGCGGCGGCACGATGGTGTACCATAGGTTCCAGAGCTCGCCGTCCCGCACGGCCTCCGCGAGATCGTCGCGGTGCTCCTGCCCCAGCGGCACCAGCGTCGCATGCGATCCCCGGAGCGTCACGGGCTCGATGAAGGCCGTCATGATCCCATTCTAGCGGGACACCGCCCGGAACTGGAGACCTCGCCGAGCCGGGGATTGGCAGGGGATCGAACCGGTGCAAACATGCGCTCCGGCAAGGGGGTCGGACGATGCGCGGGGCAAAGGCGGAGTTCGCGGGGATCGGCGTGCCGCACCGGGAAAGCGACTAGCGGCGATGGCGCGCCGGGCCGATCCATCGCCGCCGGTCTTCGCGCCGGACTTCAAGGAGACGCCCTATTGGTGGGACGCGGCGCCTCCAACGAAGCCCGAGCCGCGCATGCCGCCTGCGCGCGCCGACGTCGC
>Ga0335082_10002923_pt1 | contig 18490 bp, 11 predicted proteins | sample Lox_Sample_41_FD_206718 | JGI IMG/M metagenome (GOLD analysis project Ga0335082, IMG submission 206718) | Soil microbial communities from Loxahatchee National Wildlife Refuge, Florida, United States - Lox_Sample_4.1 | ecosystem: Environmental > Terrestrial > Soil > Wetlands | place: USA... | reverse complement strand
AGATGCGCTGGTCGAAGGCGGTCTTCCGCACCAGGTAGTCGATGAACATCGGCCCCTCGTACCACCAGTGGCCGTAGAGCTCAGCGTCGTAGGGCGAGATCACCATCGGCCGCACGCCACCCATTCGCGAGGCGAGGTGCTCGACCTGCCGCTCGCGGTTGAACATGAAGTTCCCGGCGTGCTGCGCGGCGCGCTCGCGAGCCACCCCAGGGTTGTAGGGCTCCTTGTGCGCGGTCTTGCCGGTGATCCGGAAGTACTTGATCCCCACGTTCTTCCGCGCGCCGGTGGGCTGGATGTACGGCTTCACGTAGTCGTAGTCGAGGTCCCAGCCCACGTCCCGGTAGAACTCCCGGTAGTCCGGGTCGCCCGGGTAGCCCGACTCGGCGCTCCACACCTGCATCGACGACTCGGGGTCGCGGCCGAAGGCGGCCGGCCCGGTGGGGGTGAAGATGGGGGCGTAGACGCCGTAGCGCGGGCGTGGGGTGGCGTCGGTGATGCCGTGGGTGTCGACGAAGAAGTAGCGGATGTTCTGCTCGGCGAGGAAGGCGTCGACGCCCGGGTAGTAGCCGCACTCCGGGAGCCAGATGCCCACCGGGTCCCGGCCGAAGTGCCGGCGGTGGTGGGTGACCGCCACCTGGATCTGGGCCCGGACCGCCTCCGGGTACCGCTGCATGAGCGGGAGGAACCCGTGGGTGGCCCCGCAGGTCACCACCTCGACCCGCCCGGCGTCCTCCAGGCGGCGGAAGGCGCCGACCAGGTCCCGGCGGTACCGGTCGTTGAAGAGCTCGCGGAGCTCGCGGAACTCGTGCTGGTAGTGGAGCGCCAGCCCGTGGAAGGTCCCGTCGTTCCGGGTGCGGTGGACCTCCTTGTCGGCCAGCTCGCAGAGCTTGTCGAGCCGCCGCGCATAGCGCGCCATGAGCAGCTCGTCGCGCAGCATCGCCACCAGCGGCGGCGTCATGGTGATCGAGATCCGGAACGGGATCCCCTCGTCGGCGAGCCGGTCGAAGATCTTGAGCAGCGGGAGGTAGGTCTCGCCGATGGCCTCGTAGAGCCAGTCCTCCTCCAGGAAGTCCTCGTACTCGGGGTGGCGGACGAACGGGAGGTGGGCGTGCAGCTGCAGCGAGACGTAGCCGAGGACGTCCTGGCTCATCTCACTTCTCCCGCGGCCCGAGCGGGCCGCCCGGCGAGGTGGGGACGGGCGAGGTGGGGCCGCCCGAGGGCCGGCCGCCCATGCCGCCGGCGCTGCCGCCCCAGACCGCCTTCCCCGCGAACCGCGACCAGTCGGAGAGCCGCGCCAGCATGGCCCGCGCCTCCTCCGAGAACGCGCCGCCGGCGTGGCCCCCGCCGAGGAGCCGCCCGAGCGGGACCTCCCAGGGGATGCGGATGAAGCGGTCGTCGACCATGGGGGAGGGCCCGAGGGGCGGGAGCGCCACCTCGTTCGAGCCGTGGGCGAGGAGCCGCTCCTGCCCCTGGCGATCGACCACGTGGATCTCGGCCCGGTAGACCCGCCCCGGATCGAGGTCGTGCACGTAGAAGCCGCGCGACTCGAGGGCGAACTCGAGCGCGCGGATCCGCTCCCAGCCGTCTCCCGAGCGGGCGAAGAGCCAGAGCTGGACGCGCGGGTGGTCGAGCCCGCCGAACGCGCGCTCGAGGGTCTCCTTCGCCCAGTCCCAGTAGAGGAAGACGGTGCGCGGATCGCGCGGCAGGGCGACGAAGGCGTCGTCGCCGTAGCCCCAGGGCAGCTCCCCGAGGTGCTCGTCGTGGACCGGCGCGCCCGCCTCCTCGTAGGCCTCGCCGGCCTGATCGGTCTCCACCAGCGGGTGGGGCGCCTCGCGGGCCGCCTCCTCGCCCCGCACCCGGGCCACGAAGTAGCCGTCCGGATCCGGGGCGCTCGCCCCGCCCTTCCCCTTCCCCGCCCGGACGGCGCGCGCGCCCGCCGCCGCGCCCACCGCCGCCCCGGCGACGGCCGCGGCCGCCCGGGCCATCGCCCCCGCCTTCGCCTTCCCCTTCGCGGCGGCCTTCGCCCCGGCGGCGGCGCCCGCGGCCACCGCCCGGACTGCCCGCGCCGGACCGGATCCCCGTTCCTTGCCCGCCGTCCCCTCGCCGCGGGCGGCCCGGGTCCCGGCGGCCCGCGCGGCCCGGACGGCCTTGCCGGCCGCGGCCGCGGTCCCCCCCGCCTCCTTCGATCTCGAGGCGGAGCCCTTGGCGGGGGTCGCCGCCCCGGCCTCCTCGAGGGCGTCCACCAGCTCGGACTTGGTCTTCAGCCTGGACCCCGCCGGGCCGAGCACCTTCCGGGCGAGCTCGCGGAGGCTCTGGACGGTCATCTTCCTGAAGTCGGGCATGGCTCTGCTCGTAGAATCTCGGTTCACGTCGGAGCGTCAAGGGGTTTCACGGGGCGGCGCGCTCGGGCGACCGCCCCTGCCCCGGCGGGGCACTTCGCCGCGCCATCTGCTAGGCTCGGACGCGTCGCGGCCAGGGGACGAACTTGCAGCAACCGGGCAACGGATCGGGGGCGACGCCCCCTGCGTGCGAGCGATGCGGGCAGGCGCACCCGGCCGACGACACCTGCCCAGGGCCCGCCGGCGGCCGCACCCTGCAGTTCGGCGCTCCGCAGGAGGGAGCGGGGCAGCCGGCCGCCCCGCCCGCCGACCCGCTGATCGGGGCGCGGGTGGGGAGCTTCCAGATCGTGCGCCCCATCGGCCGGGGCGGGATGGGGACGGTCTATCTGGCCGAGCACCCGGCCATCGGCAGCAAGGTCGCGATCAAGTTCCTCCACCAGTCGATGGCGGCCGACCCCCAGCTCGTGGCCCGCTTCTACGACGAGGCGCGGGCGGTGAACCTGATCGGCCACGACAACATCGTCGGGGTCTACGACCTCTCCCTGCTCCCGCCCGATCGCTACTACTACGTGATGGAGTACCTGGAGGGGGAGACGCTCGGCGCCCTCCTCCGGCGCGGGCGGGTGCCGTCCGAGATCGCCCTCGACGTGCTTCTCCAGCTCTGCGACGCGCTCCAGTGCGCCCACGAGCGCGGGGTGGTCCACCGGGACCTCAAGCCCGACAACGTCTTCCTCGTGGCGCGCCGGGGGCGGACCCACTTCGTGAAGCTGGTGGACTTCGGGATCGCCAAGCTCCGCGGGGCGACCGGCGGGCGGACCCAGTCCGGCGTGATCGTGGGGACGCCCGAGTACATGGCCCCCGAGCAGTGCGACGACGGGCCCATCGACCCGCGGACCGACGTCTACGCGCTCGGGGCGATGGCCTTCGAGCTCTTCACCGGCCGGCTCCCGTTCGCCGGCAGCGTGACCCAGCTCCTCCTCGCCCAGCTCCGCACCCCGCCCCCGCGCCCCTCCTCGCTCGCCCCGGTCCCGCCGGCCCTCGAGGCCGCGATCCTCCGGGCCATGGAGAAGGAGCCCGGCCGCCGCTTCCAGGACATGGCCGCCTTCGCCCGCGCCCTGCGGGAGAGCGCCGAGGAGCGCGCCGCCTCGCCGGCCGCGCCCGCGCCGGCGCCCGCCGCCGCCCCGCCCCCCCCGCCCGCCCCCACGCCGCCGGCGCGCGAGCCGCTCTCCGAGCTGCTGGTCGAGCTCGCCGCCGGCCCCGAGGGCCGGCGCTCGCTGCCCGCGGTCGAGCTCACCCGGGCCGGCCTCTACCTCCGGGCCGAGGCCCGGCTGCCGCCCCTCTTCTCCCGGGTGAAGCTCTCGCTCTCCCACCCCACCCTGCGCGGCCCGCTCGCCCTGGAGGCCGAGGTGGTGCGCCACGTCCTCCCCGCCGAGGCGGCCGCCTTCCGGATGGCGCCCGGCTTCGCCCTCCAGCTCGTCGACCTCCCCCCGGAGGCCCGCGCCGCGGTGGTGGCCCTCGCCGACGCGGTGAGCCCGCGCCAGGCCGCGCCGACCGCCGCGCCGCCCGGGGCCGAGGCGGCCGGGGCGCGCCTGGCGGAGCTGGAGGGGCGGGCGGGCAAGGATCCCTACCTCCTGCTCGGCCTCGCCCCCGACGCGGAGTTCGCCGAGGTCCGGCGCGCCGCCCGCGCCCTCCGCGAGGAGATCGAGCTCCTGCGGGCGCACCCCCAGCACCCGGCCCACCCCGCCCGCGCCACCGCCCTGCTCGGGCGGGTGGAGGCGGCCCAGGCCGCCCTCGGCGCGCCCGCCCCGCGCCTCTCCCTCGACGCCCGGAGCGGGAACTGGCGCGGGGTGCGCCGCTCCCTGGCGGCGGGAGTGCCCGAGGCGCTGGTGGCCGCCCGCCGGGAGGAGCTGCTCCGGGCCGAGCCCGGGCGCGCGGCCGAGGCCCAGCGGCAGCTGGCCCGCGCCCAGGTGGCGGGGAAGCTCGGGAACTGGGAGGCGGCCGCGGCCGCCTGGGAGGCGGCGCTGGCCGCCGATCCCCTCGACGGCAAGGCGATGGACGGCTACCTCGCCTTCCGCCGTCGCCGGGGCGCCGAATAGGCGCGCCCCGGCGTCCGTCCCCGGGCTGGTACACTCGGCGGCCGCATGCCCCCCGTCCTCCCGGCCCTGATCGCGCTCGCGCTCTCCGCCGGGGACGCGATCGGCCCCGCCACGCCGGTCCCGGCCGAGCCGTCCCCGGCCGCTCCCGCCCCGGCCCCGGCCGCGGCCGCCCCCGCGCCCACCCTGGCCGAGGGCACGCGCCGCTACCGGGTGGAGCGGATCGTGCTCCGCGGACTGGTGAAGGCGCAGGAGGGCGAGGTCCGCAAGTACATCCTGGTGGCGGAGGGCGACGTGCTCGACAGCGAGCGCGTGCTGCTCTCGCGCCTCCGCCTCCTCCAGCTGGGCTGGTTCTCGGCGGTGGAGACGCGGGTCGAGCGCGGCTCGGAGCGCGGCCAGGTGATCCTGGTGTTCGAGGTCACCGAGCGGAACACCCTGATCATCACCGACGTGGTGATCGGGGGCACGGCCCCCCAGCCCATCTACGGCGGGCTCGGCCTCTCCCAGCAGAACTTCCTCGGCCGGGGGCTCGGGCTCTCGGGCGGCCTGGTCTACGGCGGCTCGCCCAGCGGGCGCCCCGACGACCCGGCCCGGTTCTCGGCCCGGCTGGGCTTCTTCGCCCCCGACGTGGCGGTGGCCGGGCTCCCGCGCCTGGTCTTCGGCGTCTCCGGGCTCTTCCTCCGCGGCGAGGAGCTCGCCTGCGGCGACGCCGACTGCGCCGCCTACCGCGGCCGCTACGGCCAGGCCCCGCGCACCCGCTACCAGCGCGCCGGCGGGGACCTCACCCTCGGCTTCCGCCCCGGCCCCTTCGAGCGCGTGCTCGCCACCTACCGCTACGAGCGGGTGCAGGCCACGGCGCTCGAGGCCAGCCTCGCCCCGCCGGGCGCCTCGGTGCCCATCCTCCTCGGCGACTCCAACCTCGCCGCGCTGGCCGGCACCTACGAGATCGACACCCGCGACGACTTCTTCTACCCGAAGGAGGGGCTCCGGGCGCTCGCCCAGGTCACCTTCGGCTCGGCCCTCTTCGGCGGCGACTACGAGTACAGCCGCTACCTGCTCCAGCTCGAGACCGCCTACGGCCTCTTCGGCGCGCCCATCCGGTTCCAGGGCGTGCTCGGGGCGGTGCAGGGGGGCGCCCCCTTCTTCGAGCGGTACTACCCGGCCGACTACTCGTACTTCGCGATCGGCCCGGCCCTCGGGCGGGCCATGGAGCTCAACTTCTCCACCGACTCGCGCTACGACGCCTTCCTGGCCGCCGGCGGGCTGGAGTGGGGGAAGCCGCTCTTCGGCAAGCACGGGATCCTGGAGCGCGGCTACCTGGCGGTCGGGGTGCGCGGGGTCTGGTCGTCGGCCACCCTCGGCGGGAGCCGGACCCCTTACTCCAAGGTGCCGGTCTCGGCCGACCTCGCCCTCCGCCTCGACACGCCCGTCGGCACCTTCAACCTCTCGCTCGGCTACCTGCTCGACATCTTCCTGTGAGGCCCCCGGTCCGCCGCCTCGGCGCCGCGCGCGCCCTCCTCCTCGCCCTCGCCCTGGGCGCGCTCCCGGCGGGTGCCGCCGGACCGGGGCCGCTCCCGGTGCGGCTGGAGGCGCGCGCGGGCCGGCTGGAGGCGGCGCTCGATCTCTCGGCGGTGGTCGCCCCCGGCCTGGAGAAGCAGCTGGGCAACGGGCTCACCAACGTGATCGCGCTCTACGTCACGGTGGCGCCGGCCGGCGGCGGGGACGTGGTCGCGCTCCAGGGCCGGGTGATCGAGATCCTCTTCGACGTCTGGGAGGAGAGCTACGCGGTGACGGTGGGGGACGCGCGCGCCCCCCAGGAGATCCGGCGCAGCTTCCCCGACTTCCGGGCCCTCCGGGCGTTCCTCGCCGATCAGGAGGGGATCGATCTCGGCCCGCTGGCGCAGCTGCCCGTCGGCCCGCTGGTGGTCGAGGCGCGCGTGGAGGTGAACCCGGTCTCCCGCGAGCAGCTGCAGCGGACCCGCGAGTACATCGCCAATCCGGTGGGCGGGCGGCCCGGGGGCGGGGGAGCGCGCAGCGTCCTCGGGGCGGTGGCGAGCTTCCTCCTGCGCGAGCCCGATCCGGGCAGCGACGTCCACCTCCTCCGGTCGCGGCCGTTCGAGCGCGCCGAGGTGACCGCCCGGTGAGCGGCCGGCCCGCCGGCGCGCCGCGGCCCCGGGGCCGCCTGCCGCGGTTCCTGGCGGCGCTCCGGGTCTCGGCCTTCGAGCGCAACATCGCCCTGGCGCTGGTGGTGGCGGCGGTCCTCCCCTCCGCCGGGGCGCTCTGGCTGGCCGGGCAGCTCGCCGACGTCTCGGTGGCCCTCGACCCCCGCGTGGTCGACCGGCTGGAGGCGATGCCGGCCCTCTACGGCGACCTCTTCCAGGCCCGCAAGCAGCTCTACGCCGAGCAGGCCCGCGCCATCGCCCGGGGCCTGCCGCGGACGGCGGAGGCGGGGCCCGCCTACCTGGACGACGCCCTGGCGCGGACGCCGCGGCTGCGGCGCCTCACCTGGGCGGACCGGACCGGGGCGGTGGTGGCGGAGCGCGAGGCGCAGGGGCCCGGGCCGGACGGCGAGTGGCGGGAGGCCCCGGCGGTGGTGAGCCTCCCCGGCGGCGGGCGGCTCGAGGCGGTCTTCGCCATCGAGGCCCGCTACTTCGCGGAGCTGAACGAGACCCGGGAGCTGGCCGAGCTGGTCCAGGGGCTGGACGCGCTCCGGGCCGAGATCCGGCGCAGCTACCTGCGGGCCTACGCCGGCCTGCTGGTGGTCTGGGTGCTCCTCACCGCCACCCTGGGGATCGCCCTGGCGCGGCGCACCACCCGCCGGGTGTCGGACCTGGTCCTGGCGGTGCAGCGGCTCGCCGCCGGCGACCTCTCGGTGCAGGTCGATCCCGGCCGGGCGAGGGACGAGGTGGCCGGCCTGGCCCGGGCCTTCAACGCCATGGTGCGGGAGGTGCGCGAGAGCCGCGACCGGATCGTCTACCTGGAGAAGATCTCCGGCTGGCAGGAGGTGGCGCGCCGGCTGGCCCACGAGATCAAGAACCCGCTCACCCCGATGAAGCTCGCCTTCCAGCAGCTCGAGGCGCGCTGGAAGACGGCGCCGGAGCGCGACCCCGAGTTCGGCCGGCTCCTCGCGGACGTGGGGGAGATCGTGCGGGAGGAGATCGGCACGCTCCAGCGCCTGGTGGACGAGTTCTCCGGCTTCGCCAAGCTCCCCGAGGTCCGGCCCGAGCCGGCGGACCTGGTCGACTTCGTCGAGGAGTTCGTCCGCACCAGCCCCCAGCTCGCCGAGGAGGCCGACCTGGACGTGGCGCGGGAGGGCGGCCCCTCCCCGGTGGCCCTCGACCGGGCCCTGATGCGCCGGGTGCTCGCCAACCTCTGCGCCAACGCGGTCGAGGCGGCCCGGCCCGCCCGGGCCCGGATCCACCTCGGGGTCGCCCGCGGCCCGACCCGGGCCCTGCTCACGGTGGCGGACGAGGGGCCAGGCGTGGAGCGGGGGCTCCGGGACCGGATCTTCGACCCATACTTCACCACCAAGGGGACGGGCACCGGCCTCGGCCTGGCGATCGTGAAGAAGATCGTGCTCCAGCACGGGGGCGAGATCCAGGCCGGGGAGCGGGAGGGCGGGGGGGCCGCCTTCACCGTCTCCCTGCCCGTCCGCGACGCGGGGCCGGGCGCCCCCGATCCGAGCCCCACCGCGGGGCCGGAGGGCGGCTACAATCCCGCCCCATGACCCAGGACCTCAAGGATCGGATCGCCCTCGTCACCGGCGCCACCTCCGGCTTCGGCGCCGCCTGCGTCGACGCCCTCGTCGGCGCCGGCGCCCGCGTGGTGGCCGCCGGCCGCCGCGCCGAGCGCCTGCGCGCCCTGGCGGCGCGGCACGGCGCCCGCGTCCACCCCCTCCCCCTCGACGTGCGGGACCGGAGGGCGGTGGAGGCGGCGCTCGGCGCCCTCCCCCCCGGCTTCGCCGAGGTGGACGTGCTCGTCAACTCGGCCGGGCTCGCCCTCGGGCTCGAGGCCGCCCCGCGCGCCTCGCTCGACGAGTGGCAGCAGATGATCGAGACCAACTGCCTCGGGCTCGTGGTCGCCACCCGGGTCCTGCTTCCGGGGATGGTGGCGCGGGACCGGGGGCACGTGGTGAACCTCGGCTCGATCGCCGGCACCTACCCGTACCCGGGCGGGAACGTCTACGGGGCGACCAAGGCGTTCGTCCACCAGTTCACCCTCAACCTCAAGGCCGACCTGGTCGGCACCCACGTGCGCGTCACCAACATCGAGCCGGGCATGGCGGAGACCGAGTTCTCGGTGGTCCGGTTCGGCGGGGACGCCTCCCGCGCCTCCAAGGTCTACGAGGGGATGCAGCCCCTCACCCCGGCGGACGTCGCCGAGACCGTCCTCTGGTGCGTGACCCGTCCGCCGCACATGAACGTGAACACCATCGAGCTCATGCCGAACGCGCAGGCGTTCGCGGCCTTCGCGGTGAAGCGGGGCGGCTAGCGGGTCATCCGTGGTCGACGAGCAGGCGAGCAGAGCGCGCCCGCAGGGGCGCCGCCGCGACGGCGGCGAAGCCGCTCGCGGCGGCGCATGGGACCCGGCGAGCAGGGGTGGGGCCCCGACGAGCTTCGCTCCGCGGGGCGGGGGCGCAGCCGCCGGCGGAACCTAGGCATGGACGAGCGCGCATGGCCCGGCTGCCCGACGCCCCTGGGCGCCACCCCCGACGGCGCGGGGACCAACTTCGCGGTCCACGCCCAGCACGCCGAGGCGGTCGACCTCTGCCTGTTCGATCCGGCCGACCCGGCCCGCGAGCTCCGGCGCGTGCGCCTCGGCGAGCGGACCGGGCCGGTCTGGCACGCCTACCTCCCCGGGGTCGGGCCGGGCGCGCTCTACGGCTACCGGGTCCACGGTCCCTACGAGCCCGAGGCCGGCCACCGCTACAACCCGGCCAAGCTCCTGGTCGACCCCTACGCCCGCGCGCTCCACGGCGAGGCCGACGCCACCGGCCCGGTCTACGGCTACCGGCCCGGGGATCCCGGGGAGGACCTGGTCCCCGACGACACCGACTCCGCCGCGGCCGTCCCCCGCTGCGTGGTGGTGGGCGACACCCACGACTGGCAGGGCGATCGCCCGCCGCGCACCCCCTGGCACCGCTCGGTGATCTACGAGGCTCACGTGAAGGGGTTCACCGCCCGGCACCCGGCCGTCCCGCCGGAGCTGCGCGGCACGTTCGCCGGGCTCGCCAGCCCGCCCGCCATCGACCACCTGGTGCGGCTCGGGGTGACGGCGGTCGAGCTGCTCCCGGTCCACGAGTTCGTCGACGACGCCTTCCTCCGCCACCGCGGGCTCCGGAACTACTGGGGCTACTCGACCCTCGCCTACCTCGCCCCGGCGCAGCGCTACGCCGCCCGCCGCGCCCCGGGCGGCCCGGTCGACGAGTTCCGCGACCTGGTGAAGGCGCTCCACCGGGCCGGCATCGAGGTGATCCTCGACGTGGTCTTCAACCACACCTGCGAGGGGAACCACCTCGGCCCGACCCTCTCGCTCAAGGGGCTCGACAACCGCACCTACTACCGGCTCTCCCCCGAGTCCCCCCGCCACTACGTCGATTACACCGGGACGGGCAACTCGCTCGACACCAGCCACCCGGCCACCATCCGGCTGGTGATGGACGCGCTCCGCCACTGGGTGACCGAGATGCACGTGGACGGGTTCCGCTTCGACCTGGCGGTCACCCTGGGACGCGACCCGGACCAGTTCGAGCCGGCCTCCCGCTTCCTGGTGGCCGTCGGCCAGGACCCGGTGCTCCAGCAGGTGAAGCTCATCGCCGAGCCCTGGGACGTCGGGCCGGGGGGCTACCGGATCGGCGAGTTCCCGGTGGGCTGGTCGGAGTGGAACGGCCGGTATCGGGACGCGGTGCGCCGGTTCTGGAGGGGCGACGAGAACCAGGAGGCGGAGATGGGCTACCGGCTCACCGGCTCGGCCGACCTCTACGAGCCGGCCGGGCGCAAGATCTTCGCCAGCGTGAACTTCGTCACCGCGCACGACGGCTTCACCCTCCGCGACCTGGTGAGCTACGAGCGCAAGCACAACGAGGCGAACGGGGAGGCGAACCACGACGGGAGCGACCAGAGCTTCTCCTGGAACTGCGGGGTGGAGGGGGAGACCGACGACCCGGCGGTGCTGGCCCTCCGCGACCGGCAGGTGAGGAACCTCCTCGCCACCCTCCTCGTCTCCCAGGGCGTCCCCATGATCGTCGCCGGCGACGAGCTGGGGCGGACGCAGCGCGGCAACAACAACGCCTACTGCCAGGACAACGAGCTCTCCTGGCTCGACTGGGACCTGGACGACCGGCGCCGGGCCCTCCTCGACTTCACCCGCAGGATGATCCGGCTGGCGCTCGACCAGCCGGTGCTCCAGCGCCGGCGCTTCTTCCGCGGGGCGCACCTCTGGGACTCCTCCCTCAAGGACCTGGCCTGGTTCCGGCCCGACGGGGCGGAGATGACCGAGGAGGACTGGCGGGAGCCGTTCGCCCGCTCGGTGGCCTTCCTCCTGGGCGGCGACGCGATCTCCACCCCGGGCGATCACGGGGAGCGGATCGTGGGGGACTCCCTGCTCGTCCTCCTCAACGCCCACCACGAGCCGGTCGAGTACCGGCTCCCCGAGATCGAGTGGGGCAGCGCCTGGACGGTCCTCGTGGACACCGCCGCCGACGAGGCGGTGGAGCGGGCCCTGGTCGAGGCGCGCGGCGCGGTCCCGGTCGAGGCCCGCTCGCTGGTCATCCTCGCCCGGCCCTCGGCCTGAGGGGGCGCGGTCGGGGAGAGCGCGCCCGGGCCCGACCCGGTATGATCGGCGCCATGGAGCCGAGCAAGCCCACCGTGCTGGTCGTGGACGACGAGCCCAACATCCGCCGCGCCCTCAAGATGGTGCTCGAGCCCGAGGGCTACGAGGTCGCGGGGGCGGAGAGCGCCGAGGAGGCGCTGAAGCTGCTCGAGACCGAGCCGGTCGACCTCGGGATCTTCGACATCCGGATGCCGGGGATGGACGGGCTCACCCTCCTCTCCCGGGCGCGCGAGCTGTGGCGCGACCTGCCGGTGATCGTGATCAGCGGCCACGCCGACACGAGCGACGTGGTCGAGGCGGTGAAGCGCGGGGCCACCGACTTCGTGGGCAAGCCGCTCGACCGCGAGCGGGTGCTGGTCTCGGTGGGGAACGCCCTCGCCCGGCGGAGCCTGGAGGAGAAGGTGCAGGCCCTCTCCTCCCGCGAGCGGCGCTTCCAGGACGACATGCTGGGGGAGAGCCCGGCCATGAGGCGGCTCCGGGAGGAGATCGCCAAGGTCGCCCCCACCAGCGGCCGGGTGCTGATCCTGGGCGAGTCCGGCGCGGGCAAGGAGCTGATCGCCGCCGAGATCCACCGGCTCTCCAAGCGGGCGGCCGGCCCCTTCGTGAAGGTCAACTGCGCCGCCATCCCCTCGGAGCTGATCGAGTCGGAGCTGTTCGGCCACGAGAAGGGGAGCTTCACCGGGGCGGCGGCGCGCCGCCGGGGCCAGTTCGAGGCGGCCCACGGCGGGACCCTCTTCCTCGACGAGATCGGGGACATGAGCCTGTCCGCCCAGGCCAAGGTGCTGCGCGCCCTCCAGACCGGCGAGGTGGTCCGGGTGGGGAGCGAGAAGGCCTTCACCGTGGACGTGCGGGTGATCGCCGCCACCAACAAGGACCTGGAGGCCGAGGTCCACCAAGGGGGCTTCCGCGAGGACCTCTACTTCCGGCTGAACGTGGTGCCGCTCCGCGCCCCGGCGCTCCGCGAGCGGCTCGAGGACGTGCCGCTCCTGGCGGAGCGCTTCTTCCTCCTGGCGGTGCGCGAGAACGGGATGCGCCCGAAGCCGGTCGAGCCCGGGGTCTACGAGCGGCTCCGTGCCTACCGCTGGCCGGGGAACGTGCGCGAGCTGCGGAACGTCTGCGAGCGGATGGTGATCATGAGCGGGGAGCGGATCACCCCCGCCGACGTCCCCGAGGCGGTCGGCCCCCGGACCGCCGCCGCCCCGCAGCCCCCCGGCGCGGCGGGCGCCGACCTCTCCCGCTACGGCGAGGTCCCCCTGCGCGAGCTCCGCGATCTGGTCGAGCGCGACTACATCCTGAAGAAGCTCGAGGAGCACGACTGGAACATCACCCAGGCCGCCCAGGCGCTCGGCGTGGAGCGCACCAACCTGCACAAGAAGATCAAGCAGCACGGCCTCTCCCGGGCCGGGCGCGGGGTGGCGGAGGGGCCGGGGGAAGGGGAGGAGTGACGGGCGACGGGAGCGCCCCTTCGATGGAGATCCGGCGCGACGACCTGGAGCGCGCGGCCCGGCGCGCCGGCCTCACGGGCGAGCAGGCGGAGGCGCTCTGGCGCGCCCTCGACGCCCCTCGGCCCGGGGAGCCCGTCCCCGCCCCTCCCCCGGCCCGGACCGGGGCGCTCCGCGACGCGGCGCTGCTCTGCGCCATGGCGCTGGTGGCCGGGCCGGCGATCTGGCTCGTGCTGCTCGCCTGGGAGCGCTGGGGGATCGGCGGCGGCCTCCCGTCCGCCCTCGTCGGGATCGCCGCCCTCCTGGCCGCCGCCCGCGCCCTGGCGCGGCGCGGGCGCCCCGGCGCCGGCGGCGTGCTCGTCACCGCGGCCGTGGCCCTGGTCCCGGCGGCGGTCCACCTGCTGCAGCACCGCTTCCTCGTCGCCCACGATCCCGCCCCGCCGGCGGATCTCGGCGACTGGCTCCGCTCGCGCGAGCTCGTCCCCATCCTGGCGGCGGCCGCCGCCGGCGCCCTGGCCCTCTGGACCTTCCGCTTCCCCGGCCTGCTGACCGTCCCGGCGGCCGCCCTCTGGTTCGCCGCCCAGAGCGCGGCGGCCGCGGTCTTCGGCGCCGCCCCGAGCTGGAGCCAGCGCTCGCTGGTCTCGGCTCTGGTGGGGCTCGCCCTCCTCGCCGCCGGGTTCGGCCTCGATCGCCCGCCGCGCCGGGCCCACGCCTCCTGGCTCTACCTCTGCGGCCTGGTCGCCTTCTGGGGCGGCCTCACCACCTACGAGGCGGTGAGCGACCTCTCCCTCGCGCTCTACCTCCTGGTCGACCTCTCCCTGATCAAGCTCGGGCTCCTGCTCGATCGCCGGGCCTTCGCGGTGGTCGGGGCGATCGGCGTGGCGGGGGCCCTGGGCCGGCTGGCCGAGTCGCTGCTCGATCCCCGCGCCCTCCCCGTCGCGCTCGCCGGGATCGCCCTGCTCCTCGCCGGCGGAGCCGTGCTCTGGAAGCGCTTCGAGCGGGCCTGGCGGCGCGCGCTCCTGGCGATGTTGCCCGCGCCGATCCGCCTCCGCCTGCCACCGCCCTAGCCGCCCGGCCGGCGCTATGATGTGGCCGGATGCGCCCCGCCCACGCCGCGGCCGACCTGCCGCCCCTCGAGCCCAGGGCGCCGGAGGCCGCCGAGCGGCTGGCCCGGCTCGAGCGGCGCTTCCCCGTGCGGATCGAGGCGGTCCGGGAGGTCTGCAGGCGCGCCGCCGATCCCGACCTCGCCCTGGCGGGCCTGGAGCGCTTCGTGGACGGGGCGGGGACCCTCCCGGCCGAGCCGGACCTGCTCGAGGCGCTGGCGCTCCTCTGCGGCGCCTCCCGGCTGATGGCCGGTCTCCTCGCCCGCGCGCCCCACCTCCTCCGCCGCGCCGTCCGCTCCCCGTGGGGCTCCCGCCCCCGGAGCGAGGCCTCGCTGCGGGGGCTCCTCGCCAGGGCGGCGCGGCGCCTCGACCCGGGCGACGCCGACGGCTTCGACCGGCTGCTCCGGCGGGTGCGGGCGCGGGAGCTGGTGCGGATCTCGCTCCGCGACCTGCGCCGGGCCCGGGTGAAGGAGATCACCGCCGAGCTGTCCGCCCTGGCCACCGCCTGCGTGGACGCCGCCGTCCGCTTCCACGACCGCCGGCTGCGGGCGCGCCACGGCGCCCCGGCCGGCCTCGCGGCCCGGGAGCCGGGGGCGGGCTTCTGCGCCCTGGCGATGGGCAAGCTCGGCGCGGAGGAGCTCAACTTCTCCTCCGACATCGACCTCATCTACGTCTACGAACGGGACGGCCAGACCGAGGGAGAGCGCTCGACCACCCACTTCGCCTACTACGCCAAGCTGGCCGAGCTGGTCACCGAGTCGATCTCCCGCCACACCGAGGACGGCTTCGTCTTCCGGGTGGACCTGAACCTCCGGCCGGACGGGCGGAGCGGCCCCATCGTCAACAGCGTGCGGGCGGCGGAGCTCTACTACCAGTCGTTCGGCCGGACCTGGGAGCGGAACGCGCTCGTCAAGGCCCGGCCCGCCGCGGGGGACGAGGCGGCGGGCGAGGAGCTCCTCCGCCAGCTCGAGCCCTTCGTCTGGCGGCGCAGCCTCGACCTCGACGTCCTGGCCGAGATCCAGGCGATGAAGGCCCGCATCGACGCCCGCGCCGGCGCCGAGGGGCGCGAGGACCTGAAGCTCGGCAGGGGAGGGATCCGGGAGGCCGAGTTCTTCGTCTCCGCCCTCCAGCTCCTCCACGGGGGGCGGGCCGAGGGGCGGGCGCTCCGCGAGCGGGCGGTGCTCCCCGCCCTGGAGCGGCTCCTCTTCGCCGGCGTGGTCCCGGCCCGGGACCGGGACGAGCTCGCCGACGCCTACCTGTTCCTGCGCCGGGCGGAGCACCGGGTCCAGATGCTGGACGGCGCCCAGACCCACCGGCTCCCGGCGGCCGGGGAGCGGCTCCCCCTGGCCCGGTCGATGGGCTACCCGACCGAGGAGGCCTTCGAGGCGGCGCTCGGCGCCCACCGCGACCGGGTGGCGCGGCTCTTCGCCGGCCTGCTCGGGACCGGGGCCGGGCAGGCGCCCCTCGATCCCGAGCTGGCCCTCCTCGCCGACCAGGAGGTGGATCCCGCCCGCCGCGCCGAGATCGCGGTCCGCCGCGGGCTGGCCGATCCGGACCGGGCCCTGGCCGCGCTCGACACCATGGCGCGCCGCCGGACCCCCTTCTCCCGCCTGGGCGACCCGGCCGCGGCCGTCTCCCTCCTCTCCGACGTGCTGGGCACGCCCGACCCGGACCAGGCGCTCTCGCACCTCTCCGACTTCGCCACCGCCCTGCGGAACCCCGTCCCCTACTTCGACCTCCTCTCCCAGAACCGGCGGGTCACGCGGCTGCTCCTCTCCCTCTTCGGCTCCTCCGACTTCCTCTCCAAGCGCTTCCTCCGCCACCCCGAGCTGATCGACCTCCTCCTCCGGGAGGACCAGGTGAAGCTCGAGAAGGGGAAGGCGGAGCTGGAGCGGGAGCTGGCGGAGCGGCTCGCGGCGGTCGATCCCTCCCTCCCGCTCGACGATCTCCTCGAGGCCAAGCTGGGCGAGCTCCGGCGCTGCAAGAACGAGGAGGTCCTCCGGATCGCGATCCACGACATCGCGGGCACCATCGACCTCCCCTCGGTCGCCGCCCAGCTCACCGACCTGGCGGAGGCCTGCCTCGCCGCCTCCCTGGCGCTGGCGGAGGAGGAGGCGCGGGCCAAGGGCCAGGCCCCGCCCGGCCGGCTCTGCGTGGTGGGGATGGGAAAGCTCGGCGGCCGCGAGCTCGGCTACCACTCCGACCTCGACCTGATCTTCCTCTACCCGCGCGGCGCCGGCCCGGGGTCGGAGCGCTACGCCCGGCTGGCGCAGCGGCTCCTCTCCTTCCTGCAGATGCCGCTCCGGGAGGGGCGGCTCTACCAGATCGACACCCGGCTCCGCCCCTCCGGCAACCAGGGGGCGCTGGTGATCGGAACGGAGGGCTTCATCCGCTACCACACCGGCGAGGCGCTCCCGGGCGGAGCGGCCAGGGATCAGGGCCCGGTCCGCAGCCAGCTCTGGGAGCGGCAGGCCCTCCTCCGCGCCCGCCCGGTGGCGGGCGACCCGGCCCTCTTCGAGGAGGTGTGGGAGAAGGCGATCCTCCCCGCGGTCCACGGCCGGCCGGAGAGCCGGCCGGCGCTGGCGGCCGAGATCCGGCGGATGCGGGAGCGGATGGAGAGCGAGATCTCGGGCGAGGCCTCGCGCGGCAAGAACCCCAAGACCGGGCGCGGGGGGCTGGTCGACGTCGAGTTCGCCGCCCAGTTCCTCCAGCTCGCCCACGGGCACGACCACCCCTCGATCCGGACCGGCTCGACCCCGATCGCGCTGCGCAGGCTGCGCGAGGCCGGGCTCCTGCGCGAGGCGGAGTACCAGGCCCTCGCCCGGGGCTACGAGTTCCTCCGCCGGGTGGAGCTGCGGCTCCGGATCGTGCACGACTACGCCATCGACCATCTCCCGGAGCGGGGACCGGCCCTCCACCAGCTCGCCCGCCGGCTCGGGTACAACGGCCCCGACCCGGGCGATCGCTTCCTGGCCGAGTACGCGCGGGTCACCGCGGCGGTGCGCCAGGCCTTCGACCTGGTGGTCCAGTAGCCTTTCGCCTGGCGGCCCCTCCCGGCCGAGCGAGGGCCCCCGTCGTCGGCGGGCGGCGCGGGGCGGCCCGGGCTACCATGCGCCGGCCCCTTCCCTCCCCCGCCCCTCGCCTTGTCCAGCGACGCCGACCTCGACCGTCAACGCGACGCCCTCCGCCCGTTCGAGGAGGCGGAGGCGGCCCTGGTCCGCTCGGTGGTGAGCGCCCCGGCCTGGATCTCGGAGGCCGACGAGGCCGCCCTGCGGTACGCGCTCAACCTCGCCCGGGTCGGGCGGCTCCCCGCGCCCGGCGGGGGGGAGGTGGACCTCGGGCCCGCCCTCGCCCCCTTCCGCGAGGAGGTCCGCGCCGCCGCCCTCCCGGCCCTGCTGGCGCGCGGCGGCCCGGAGCGGGCGGAGGCGGTCCGGCTCGCCTCCGGCCTCCGGCTGCGGGCGCGGGTCTTCCGCAGCCTGGCGGTGCGGGCGGCCGAGGGGCGGCTCCCCCCGGCCGCCGTCGACCGCGAGGTCTGCGAGAAGGCGCTGGTGGTGGTGGCGGGCGGGGGCGGCGGGGTGGTGTGGTCCTACCTGGGCGCGTTCGCCCTCCTCGAGCACTACGGGCTCGCCCCGCGCCTGCTCGCGGGCACGAGCATGGGCGCGGTGCTCCTCCTCTTCCGCGCCCGGCGGGCGCGCTGGCACGCCGACGACGTCGATCGGGCGGTGAGCGGGCTCTCCTTCCGGAGCCTCTTCCGCTTCCTCCGGGCGGATGCCCGCTACGGGCTGCCGGCCGCCCTCCGCCTCTACCTCCGGACCGCCATCGGCGACTTCCTGCGGGGCCCCGACGGCGAGCCGCTGACCCTCGGGCAGCTGCCGGTGCCGCTGCTGGTGGCGGTGACCGGGATCCGGCCGGGCGCCCTCCCCCGCGACCCTTCCTACTACGAGCACCTCCTCGATCTGCCCGACCCCGGAGCCGGGGCGCTCTCCCGCATGCTCACCGAGGCGTTCCGGGCGGTGGGCGAGCTGCTCGTCCAGCGCGACCGGTTCGCCCGCATCTACCTGGGGGCCGACGAGGAGACCCGCGCCTTCGACGCCGTCGACGCGGTCGGCTTCTCCTCCGCCCTGCCGGGGGTGATCCACTACGACGTGCTGCGCGAGGACGAGCGGATGCACCGGCTCCTCGCCGGGCTGCTGGAGCGGCACGGCGTCTCCCGGCTGGTGGACGGGGGGCTGGTGGACAACCTGCCCGCCCGGGCCGCCTGGGGCCTGGTGCAGCGGGGCTCCCTCGGCACGCGGAACGCCTTCGTCCTCGGGCTGGAGGGGTTCGGGCCCAAGCTCTCCCAGCCGCTCTGGTTCGGCCTCGGCCAGCTCGCCGCCCAGAACGTGGCCCGGAACCGGCCCTTCGTCCACCTCCACCGCTCGTTCCAGCGCGTGCTCTCGCCGGTGGAGATCGTCCCGAGCGCCGACCAGCGGCGCCGCGCCATCCAGGAGGGCAAGGCGGAGCTCCACCCGGACATGCCCTTCCTGGCGCGGATGGTCCGCCCCTTCGCGCCGCCGCCGGCGTGAGGTGGGAGGCTCCACTACGGCGGGGGGAGGGGGCATGGCTCCTGCGACGGGGGGCAGCGGCGAGCACGGCACAGGGCGGCCCCGCGGAGCAGGGGGGGGCCACACCGACGGCCGGGC
>Ga0335082_10002922_pt1 | contig 18490 bp, 19 predicted proteins | sample Lox_Sample_41_FD_206718 | JGI IMG/M metagenome (GOLD analysis project Ga0335082, IMG submission 206718) | Soil microbial communities from Loxahatchee National Wildlife Refuge, Florida, United States - Lox_Sample_4.1 | ecosystem: Environmental > Terrestrial > Soil > Wetlands | place: USA... | reverse complement strand
CCGACTGACGGGCGAGACCCGAGGAGAACTCCGTGCTCACCTTCACCGCCAAGCTGCTCCTCATCCCCGCGCTCGTCGCGCTGGCGACCTTCGGCCTGGTCATGTTCCTCGCGTGCCGCGGGCTGATCGGCCTCTGCATCGCTCGCGAGCCCGAGCAAGACCTTGCCGGCTAAGCCGCGGGATCGCGCCCTTCCGGCGCGCCTCCCGCTTGAACACCGTTCGGCGCCCGAGCGGCTTCCTGCCTGCCCGGACCGGCTACACTTCCCGGCACCGAGGAGGCTCGCCCATGAACCACACCGCGGCCGCACGCCCCGACGCCGACCTGATCCGCGCGCTCGAGGGCGCCTACTACCACCCGCTCTGGGACCGGTATAAAAGGATCACGCCGATCGCGCCGAGACCCCGCGACGAGCCGATGCACTGGCGCTGGCGCGACTTCGAGCCGCTTGCCGCTCGGGCGGCGAAGGAGGTGCCGATCGAGGACGTCGAGCGGCGCGCGATCATCTGCGTCAATCCGGCGTTCGGCGGCGAGACGGTCACGACTTCGAATCTGATCGCCGCGTTCACGATCCTCGAGCCCGGCGACCACGCGGTGCCGCATCGCCACACCGCAGCGGCGATCCGGTTCTCGACCCGCGCCGCGGGTGCGGTCACGATCGTGAACGGCCAGCGCTGCGAGATGAAGCCGGGCGACCTCGTGGTAACCCCGCCGATGTGCTGGCACGGGCACGTGAACGAGTCGGACCGCCGCACCTACTGGTTCGACGCCGCCAACATGCCGCTGGTCTGCGGGCTCGAGGCGAGCTTCTTCGAGCCGGGCCGGCGCGACGACGCGGACTTCTGGAACGTCGGCGCCGGCGGCGCGCGGCAATACCGCTATCCCGGCGCGGAGACGCGCCGGAAACTCGCCGCGCTTCCGGCAGGCCCGGACGGCGCGAGGCAGCTGCGCTATGCGAACGCGGCGGGCGGCCCGGTGATGCCGACGCTCGATTGCTACGCCGTCCGGCTCGCCAAGGGTGCGGCGACGTGCCCGACGCGGACGACCTGGAACGCGGTCGTGCTGGTCGTCTCGGGGGAGGGGCGCTCGACGGTCGGCGACAAGCCCATTGAATGGTCGCAGGACGACGTCTTCACCGTGCCGCACTGGACCTGGGCGAGCCACGAGGCGCGCGGCGCCGACGCCGACCTGTTTCTCGTCACCGACCGCTCGGTGTACGAAGCGCTCGACCTCGCACGGGTCGAGGCGCAGTGACGGCTCGCGCAACGACACACCGGTGATCCACGAAGGGATCGGCGCGCGCGTCCTCCGCAAGGAGGACCGGCGTTTTCTGACGGGCCGGGGCGAGTTCGTCGCCGATCTCGCGATCCCCGGCGCGCTCCACGGCGTCCTCGTGCGCTCGCCGCATGCGCACGCCCGCATCCGCGCGATCGACGCGGCGGGTGCGACCGGCACAGTGGCCGTCCTTAGCGGCGCCGACATGGCGACCGACGGCATCGGTCCGATGCGCTCGATCTGGACGATCCGCTCGAAGGACGGCCGCCCGATGGCCGAGCCGCCGCGGTGGGCGCTCGCGCGCGGGCGCGTCCGGCACGTCGGCGAGCCGGTAGCGCTCGTCCTCGCCGAGACGCGCGGCGCGGCGATCGACGCGGCCGAGCGCGTCGCGGTCGACTACGAGCCGCTACCCGCGGTCATCGCGGCTCGGGACGCGCTCGCGGACGGCGCGCCGCAGGTCCATCCCGAGGCGCCCGGCAACGTCTGCTTCCGCTGGTCGCGCGGCGACGAGCAGGCAGTCGCGAAAGCGTTCGCCGGCGCTGCGCACCGGGTCGTCCTCGATCTCGTCAACCAGCGCATCGCCGGCTGTGCGATCGAGCCGCGCGCGGCGATCGGCGTCCCGGGGGCGGACCCGGATTCGCTCACGCTCTACTCGTCGACCCAGGTTCCCCACTTCACGCGACGACTGGTGGCGGAGCAGCTCGGGCTCCCGGAGCTCGCGATCCGGGTGATCGCACCCGACGTCGGCGGCGGCTTCGGCTACAAGGGGAAGCACTACCCCGAGGAGACCATCATGGCGTGGGCCGCGCGGCGGCTCCGCCGTCCGGTCGCGTGGGTCGCCGGCCGCACCGAGAGCTTCGTCTCCGACAACCAGGCGCGGGATCACGTTACCCGCTGCGAGCTCGCGCTCGACGCCGGCGGCCGCTTCCTCGCCCTGCGGGTCGACACGATCGCGAACCTCGGCGCCTACGTCTCGTCCGTCGGCGCCGCGATTCCGAGCGCGATCTACACGGCGCTCCTCGCCGGGCTCTACACGACGCCGGCGATCTACGCGGAAGTGACCGGCGTGTTCACGACGACGGTGGCGACGGACGCCTACCGCGGCGCGGGTCGGCCGGAAGCCTGCTTCGTCCTCGAGCGGCTCGCCGATGAGGCGGCGCGCCGGCTCGGGCTCGACCGGGTCGAGATCCGCCGGCGGAACCTGATCCCGCCGGAGGCGATGCCGTACAAGACGCCGATCGGGCCGACGTACGACTGCGGCGATTTCCCCGGGATTCTCGCGCGCGCGCTCGAGGTGTCGGACTACGCGGGGTTCGAGGCGCGCCGGAAGCGCGCGGCCGATCGCGGCCTCGCGCGCGGTATCGGGATCGCCTGCTTCATCGAGTCGTCCGGCGTCGCGCCGTCGAAGCTCGCCGGCGCGCTCGGTGCGCGCGTGGGTCTGTTCGAATCGGCCGAGATCCGGGTGGATTGGACGGGTGCAGTGCAGGCGGCGCTCGGCACCCACAGCCATGGACAGGGCCACGAGACGACCTTTGCGCAGGTCCTCGCATCGCGGCTCGGGGTGAGGCTCTCCAAGGTCCGGATCATCGAGGGCGACACGGCGTCAGTGCCCTACGGGACCGGAACCTTCGGCTCGCGCTCGATGGCGGTGGGCGGCTCGGCGCTCGATCGCGCCAGCGTGAAGATCATCGACAAGGGCCGGCGGATCGCCGCGCACCGGCTCGAGGCGTCGGAGGCCGACGTCGAGTTCACTGCCGGGCACTTCGCGGTGAAAGGCACCGACCGGACGCTCGCGTTCGAGGACGTGGCGCGCGCCGCGAACACCGCGCACGACCTGCCGCCGGGCCTCGAGCCGGGCCTGCAGGAAAGCGCGTTCTACGATCCGGCGAACTTCGCGTTCTCGAATGGCGCGCACGTGTGCGAGGTGGAGGTCGACCCCGAAACCGGCATCGTCCGCATCGCGGGCTACTGGGCGGTCGACGACATCGGGACGGTCATCAACCCGACCATCGTCGAGGGGCAGCTTCACGGCGCGGTGACGCAGGGCCTGGGGCAGGCGTTGTGGGAGGCGTGCGTGTACGACGCGGCGGGGCAGCTCCTCTCGGCGTCGTTCCTCGACTACGCCCTGCCCCGGGCCGACGCATTGCCCGACTTTGTCTCCGAGAACGATGAGACCCAGCCCTGCACGCACAACCCGCTCGGCGCGAAGGGCTGCGGCGAGGCCGGGACGATCGCGGCGCCGGTGGCGGTGGTGAACGCGGTGCTCGACGCGCTGCGCCCGCTCGGCGTGGCGGACATCGCCATGCCGCTGACGCCGCAGCGGGTGTGGGAAGCGATCCGCCGCAGCCGGAAATAAAAAAGCCCCCGCGGCTACCGGGGGCTTGTCGAGGAGGGCCGGAGGCTTAGGCGGCCTTCTTGATGTTCGTCACTGCCGCGGTCGCCGCCGCAATGTTCGCCCCGGCGATCTCGGTCGCCTGCTTGGTGGCCTTCGTGAAGCTGTCGTAGGCCGTGGTCGCGGCGCCGAGCGCCGACTTCACCGCGGCGATCGCCACGTCCGAACCGGCCGGGGCGTTCTTCGCGAACTTGTCGAGGAGGCCGACGAGGGTCTTGTTCATCTCGGCCGCCTGGCCTTCGACGAGCCGGGTGAACTCGGCCTGCTGGCCGGCCGAGAGCTCGTACACGCTGCGCGAGTAGGCAATCAGCTTCTCGATCGCGGGCTGTGCGGCGGACGTGTTCAGGTTGACGTACTCCTGGATGTCGCGCGCGTTCAGCAGCGCGCGGGTGTGGTTCACGCCGTCTTCGAACGCGCCCTTGGTCGCGTTGAAGTTGAGCGCCGCGAGCTTCTCGTACACGGCGAAGTTCGACCGCGCGATCGTGAGGAGGGTCTCGACACCGGCCTTGCTGTAGCCGGTGATCTGTTCAGGGGTCGCGTACATTTGGATGGCTCCTATCTGGGTGAGTTGAGTTGAGTCGGTTCGGGTATCCGGTTGAGCGATGTTGCGCTGCACAATCACAATCCTACACCGAACCGGAGCCAAGTCAAGAAAAACTTGTGCGACGCAGCAATATCAGGCCGTCGGATCATAAATACGATTAAAATCAAGTGATTAATGTATAGCGACCGCTCACACCTCACGACAGCTGAGCGCCTGCCACGCGGGGTCGCGGCGGGCCGGGTGGGCTCAGCGAGCGAGGATCGGGATCAGTTTGAGCAGGAACGGATCGAGCGGTTTCTTGCGCAGCCCCGACTCTTCGAGCGGGGTCGCGATGAGGTCGCCGCGGACCTCGCCGACCATGACGTCCGACTTCCCCTCGGCAATCATGTCTACGGCATAGGCGCCGAGCTTTGTCGCGAGGATCCGGTCGCGCGCGGTCGGCGGCCCGCCGCGCTGGATATGTCCGAGGACGGTGACCCGCGTCTCGAAGCCGGTCCGGACCTTCACCTTCTCGGCGATGGCGAAGGCGTCCCCCTCGTGCTCGCCCTCGGCGACGACGAGGATGCTCATCGCCTTGCCGCGGCGGTTCGCCTCGACGAGCCGCCGGCAGCACTGGTTGAGGTCCGTTACCGCCTCCGGGACGAAGATCTCCTCCGCGCCGCCGGCTGTACCGACGGCGAGGGCGATGAACCCCGAGTGCCGGCCCATGACCTCGACGATGAAGATCCGCTCGTGCGAGCTCGCCGTGTCGCGGATCCGGTCGATGGCGTCGAGCGCGGTGTTGAGAGCGGTGTCGAAACCGATGGTCTCGTCGCTCCCGAAGACGTCATTGTCGATGGTGGCGGGCACCCCGACGATGCTGCCGCCCCAGATGCGCGCGAGCTCGTGCACGCCGCGGAACGTGCCGTCGCCGCCGATGGCGACGAGGCCGGAAACCCCGCTCGCCTCGAGCGTCGCCCGTGCCCGCTCCCGGCCCGTTTCGGTCCGGAACGCCTCGGAGCGCGCCGTCTTCAGCATCGTGCCGCCGTGCTGCAGGATATTCGCCACCGCGCGGGGGGCGAGCTCGACGAAGTCGCCCTCGATCAGTCCGGTCAGGCCGCGCCGGAAGCCGAGCACGGTCCAGCCGCGGCCGCAGGCGACGCGCACGACGCTCCGGATCGCGGCATTCATCCCCGGCGCGTCGCCGCCGCTCGTCAGCACTCCGATCCTGCGCGATTCCGTCGGCATCGAATCCACCCCGATGCTCATACGGTACACCCGTTCGCTAGTATTTCAGAAGCTGCGGCAGCCAGAGCGAGATCGCCGGGATGTAGGTGACGAGCAGCAGCGCAGCGCACATCGCGCCGTAGAACGGCCAGAGCTCCCTCGATACCTCCTCCATCGTCACCTTTCCGATCGCGCATCCGACGAACAGCGTCGGCCCGACCGGCGGCGTGATCAGCCCGATGCCGAGATTGAGCAGCATGATCATGCCGAAATGCACCGGATCCACGCCCATCGCCTTCACCACGGGCAGCATGATTGGCGTGCAGATCAGGATCATCGGCGCCATGTCCATGAAGGTGCCGAGGAACAGCAGCAGCACGTTGATGAGCATCAGCATCACGTACTTGTTGGCGGTGAGCGAAAGGAAGAACTTGGTCGCATGGGCCGGGATCTGCATGATCGCCATCAGGTAGCCGAAGCCGGCGGCGAAGCCGATCACCATCATCACCATCGCCACCGTCTTGGTGACGCGGTGCACGAGCTTGGGCAGCTCCCGGAGCTTGTACTCCTTGTAGATGAACAGGGTGCAGAAGAGCGCGTACACGCATGCGACCGCGCCCGACTCGATCGCGGTGAAAGCGCCCGAGAGAATGCCGCCGAGGATAATGACGATGGTGACGAGGCCCCAGACCGCGTCGAGCGCGATCTTGAGCGCCGTGCGCAGCGGCACCACCTCGCCCGCCGGGAACCCTTCTTTTCGCGCTTTCCACAGCACCAGCACGATCAGGCAGGCGCCGAAGAGGAGGCCGGGAAAAACGCCCGCCATGAAGAGCGCCGCGATCGACACCGATCCGCCGGTGGCGATCGAATAGATGATCGAGTTGTGCGAAGGCGGGACGAGGATCGCCTGCACCGAGCCGCAGATCGTCACATTGGTCGCGAAGACCTTCGAGTAGCCGTTCCTCACCATCTCGGGGATCATCACCGAGCCGATGGAGGCGGTGTCCGCGACCGACGAACCGGACAGGCAGCCGAAGAGCGTCGAGGCGAGAACGTTGACGAGCGCGAGGCCGCCGCGGATGAAGCCGACGAACACCTTGGCGAGCTCGACCAGGCGCCTTGCGACGCCGCCCTCGGACATGATTGCGCCGGCGAGCACGAAGAACGGGATGGTGAGGAGCGCGAAATCGTCCATGCCGTCCGAGATCTTCAGCATGATCGCCTCGAGCGGGATGTCGATCCACAGGGCGGTGGCGAGCGTCGCCAGCCCCATCGCGTAGGCGACGGGAATGCCGATCGCCGTGAATACGCAAAACGCGAGCAGCAGAATCAGCGCGTCCACGCCGGGCCTCCTCTATTCCGATCGCGGCTGGTCGCGAAACGTGAACGAGGACGGGGGAGGCTCTCCGCACCAGATGCGCTCGATCACGAAGAGCAGCGTCACGACCCCCGCCGCGGGAATCGGCAGGTAAGTGACGCCGACGGACAGGAAAGGAAACTCGGCGATGGTGTTCTGCCACGTCGCCTGCACCAGCTGCACCCCCCACTTGATCATGAAGAGGGCGATGATTCCCATGCCGATCTCGGCCGCGAGCTCGGTGCGGGCCCGATTCGCGGGGTTCAGGGCGTCGAGCAGCGTCGTGACGGCGATATGCGCCTTCGCGCGGTAGGCGGCGGCGCCGCCGAGAAAGGAAAAGAGCACCATCATCAGGATACCGGCCGGCTCGGGCCAGCTGGCCGGCGAGTTCGCCACGTAGCGCATGAAGACGCCGTAGGGAATGATGATCGTCATGACCAGCATGACGACGCCGGCGATGGCGATGCAGGCGATGTACAGCCGCTCCATCGCCGCGTGGTAGGACTTTTTCATGATAAAAAAACGGCCGCTTGCGCGGCCCGTTCTACAGGTTGACGGCAGTTACTTCGTGTTCTCGATCTGCTTGAGCAGCGCGGCGTACTTGGCCCCGTACTTTTCGCGAACCGGCTCGGTCGCCTTGTAGAAGGCGGCCTTGTCCGCTGTGACGAACTGCACGCCCTTCGCCTTCAGCTCATCGGTGGCCTTAGCAGTCTTCTCGTCCCACAGCTGGCGCTGCTCCATCTGGGCTTCGCGCGAGAGCTTCTTGATGAGCGCCTGGTCCGCCTTGGAAAGCGTGTCCCAGGTGCGCTTCGAGAACACGAAGATCTCGGGGATGATCAGGTGGCCGGTGAGGCTGTAGATCTTGGCGACCTGGTAGTGGTTCTGCGCGAGCACCGTCGGCTCGTTGTTCTCCGCACCGTCGACCACGCCCGTCTGCATCGCCGAGTAGAGCTCGTTGAAGCCCATGGCGACGCCGTTGCCGCCCATCGCATTCATCGTCTCGACGAAGATCGGGTTGCCCATCATGCGGACCTTCATGCCCTTGAGATCGGCGGGCTTGGTCACCGGCTTGTTGGAATAGACATTGCGGGTCCCGGCATCCATCCAGCCGAGCGCGATCAGCCCGGTCTTCGGATTGGTGCTGATCTTCTCGAGCAGCTCGGCGCCGATCGGGCCGTCGATGACCTTGCGCATGTGCGCTTCGTCGCGGAAGATGAACGGCAGATTGAACACGTTCAGCTCGTCCACCACCGGACCCATCGCGCCGACCGAGATGCGCGCGATCTGCAGCGCGCCGACCTGCGCCTGCTCGATCATCTCCTTCTCGCCGCCGAGCTGCATCGACGGATACATCTGGATCGACAGCCGGCCGTTCGTCTGCGCCGATAGCTTCTTGCCCATGCGCTCGATCGCTTCGACGGTCGGATAGCCGAGCGGGTGCACATCCGAGGCCTTGAGCACCATCTTTTGCTGGGCCGCGGCGAGCGGCGGCAGCGCGAACGCCGCGGCGGCGGCGGCGACGCAAATCAGGTCGCGTCTCTTCATGGGTGGTTCTCTCCTCCGTTGATTGGGCGGGCGGGCTCTGCCCGTCGCGCCGGACCTAACGATACGCTTCGCGGCCCGGTTGCCTACCGCCCGGGCCGCATGTTATCGTACATCGTACAACTATTTCCATTATACGAGTCCGGCTGGCGGCGGTGTCAAGCACCCTTTCTTCGCGCACCAGAGCACGGCGCACCGCGGCCGGGCACGCCGCGACCGCCGAGCCGTCCGGCCCGCCCGGGCCGCGTCGCGGCCGCAGCCTGACCGGCATGCTCGTCGACAGCATGACCTCGCGCATCGCCAAGCGCGAGCTGCGCCCGGGCGACAAGCTGCCGACCGAGTCCGATCTGATGACTGCCTACGGCGTGAGCCGGACCGTGGTGCGCGAGGCGATCTCGCGGCTCCAGGCGGGCGGTCTCGTCGACACGCGCCAGGGCGTCGGGACGTTCGTCCTCGAGCGCGCCGCGCACGGCCCGTTCCGCGTGGACCCCGCCGAGCTCGCGACGATCGAGGAACTGATCGCGGTGCTCGAGCTCAGGATCGCGATCGAGGCGGAGGCGGCCGCGCTCGCCGCGCAGCGCCGCGGCGAGACGCACCTCCTGGAGATGCGCCGCGCTCTCGATGCGTTCGCGCGGAGCGTGGAGGACGCGAGCGAGGCGGTGAACCCGGATTTCCAGTTCCATCTGCAGGTCGCGCTCGCCGCGAGCAACCGCCACTTCGCCGACCTGATGACCCACCTCGGGATGGTTATCATCCCGCGTACCCGGGTAAACACCGCGCGGCTCGCTCAGGAGGAGCGCTCGGAGTATCTCCGGCGGGTCGGGCGGGAGCACGAGGACATCTACGATGCGATCGCCCGCCGCGACCCGGACGCGGCGCGAGCGGCGATGCGGACCCATCTGGCGAACAGCCGCGAGCGCCTGCGGCGGGCGCACGAACGGGCCGGCTCGCCGCTCGGCTGAAGGCCCTGCTCCGGGCCGGGAGCAGCGGCCCGCGGTTGCGCCAGGTTGTACGATGACATACGACTGACGGGGTAGGTACCTGCTGGTCCGGCCACGGATTTGTCTCGCCAAGGGAGCGTCACAACGATGAAAACCGTCCTGATCACCGGCGCGGCGGGCGACGTCGGCTCGCATCTGCGCCGCGAGCTCGCCGGCCGCTACAAGCTGCGCGTCTCGGACATCAAGCCGATCAAGGATCTCCGCACGAACGAGAAATACGTGCGCGCCGATGTCTCGAAGATGCCCGACATGCTGCGCGCGACAAAGGGCGTCGACGCGATCGTGCACCTCGGCGCGTGGCCGGTCGAAGGCGACTGGCCGCTCATCCTGTCGTCCAACATCGTCGGCGCGTACAACGGCTTCGAGGCGGCCCGCCGCAACGGCGTGAAGCGGGTGATCTTCGCCTCGTCGAACCACGCGGTGGGCTTCTACCGCCGGGACGAAACGATCGACCACCTTGCGCAACCCCGGCCCGACAGCCGCTACGGCGTGTCCAAGGCGTTCGGCGAGGCGCTCGGCGCGCTCTACGCCCACAAGTACGGACTCGAGGTCCTTGCGATCCGGATCGGCAACGTCAATCCGGAGCCGCTCGACAAGCGCCGTCTCTCGATCTGGGTCAGCCCGCGCGACATCGCCCAGCTGGTCTCGATCGGCATCGACCATCCGGACATCAAGTTCGAGATCGTGTACGGCGTCTCCGACAACCAACGCGGCTGGTACGACAACTCGAACGCGTACCGCCTCGGCTACCATCCGCTCGACAAGAGCGAGGCCTACGCGGCCGGCGTGCTCGCGAAGCATCAGGACCACCCGAACCCGCTCGTGGAGATGTACCAGGGCGGGACGTTCGTCGAGGCCGAAGCGGGCGGCGACCCGAGCCGCTCGCGGCCGCTGCCGGGCCGCGCGAAGCGCGCAGCAAAGAAGCCAACACTTCGGAAGAAGACCGCGAAGAAGACCACCGCCGGAAAGAAGAAATGACCGACCGCGCTCCCCGGCTCGCCGTGCCGCGCGGGACCTGCGACACGCACATGCACATCTACGACACCGCGGTGCCGAGCGCGCCCGGCGGCCCGCCGCTGCCGGGACACTTCCCGGTGGATGCCTACCGCGCCCTGCAGCGGCGCCTCGGGCTCGAGCGAGTGATCGTGGTCCAGCCCAACGCCTACCAGGACGACAACCGGGTCACCCTCGCGGCGATCGCCGCGCTCGGCCCCGGCGCGAGAGGCGTCGGCGTGGTGAAGCCCGGCGTCGCCGATGCCGAGCTCGACCGTCTGACGAAGGGCGGTATCGTCGCGCAGCGCATCTTCCAGCTGCCAAACGGCACCGTCGGCTTCGACCGGATGGACGAGGTGATGGCGCGCGTGCGCCCCTTCGGCTGGCACGCGAACCTCCAGCTCGACGGCCGCGAGCTGCCGAAGTACGAAGCGCAGATCAAGCGGCTCGCCGGAAAGTTCGTGATCGATCACGTCGGCAAGTACCTCGAGCCGGTCGCGCCGGATCACGAGGCGTTCCGGTCGCTGCTGCGCCTCCTCGACACCGGCCGCTGCTGGGTGAAGCTCTCGGCGGCGTACGAGACGTCGAAGACCGGTGCGCCGAAGTACGAGGACGTGGGACGGCTCGCAAGCGCGCTAGTGAAGCACGCGCCGGAGCGGATGATGTGGGCGAGCAACTGGCCCCATCCGTCCGCGCCGAAGGACGCGATGCCCGACGACGCGGATCTCGTCGACCTTCTCCTCGACTGGGCGCCGGATGAGGCGACCCGCCGCAGGATCCTCGTCGACAACCCGGCGGCATTCTATGGATTCGGCGCCTGATGCGGCCGGCTTCCACGTCGCGGTCGGCGAAACCGCCGAGTTCTCCAAGACGCTGACCGAGACCGACCTCGCGCTCTTCAGCGCGATCTCGGGCGACTTCGATCCGATCCACGTCGACGAGGCCTATGCGCGCACGACATCCTTCGGCCGCCGCATCGCGCACGGCATCCTCTCGATGGCGCTCCTCTCGACCGTGTCGGCGATGATCAGCCGTCGCGCGCGCGAGCGCGGGAGCCGGGGCACTCCGGTGTCCCTTGGCTACGACCGGATCCGGTTCCTGAAACCAGTGTTCGTCGGCGACACGCTTACCGCGCGCTACACGGTCCTCGAGCTCGACCCCGAGAGTCGGCGGAGCCGCTCGAAGGTCGAGGTGTTCCGCGACGGTGGCGAGCTCGCGGTGCTCGGCGAGCACCTCATGAAGTGGCTGCCGCCGGACGCATGACGCCGCTTCTCGCCGAGCGCCACGTGCAGATCCGCGACGCGGTGCGGCGCTTCGCCGGCGAGCGCATCCGCCCGGTCGCAAGCGAGCTCGACGAGTCGGAGCGCTTCCCGGCCGAGCTGTACGCGGAGATGGCGGCGCTCGGGCTCTTCGGCATCGCGATACCCGAGGGGCTTGGCGGCGCGGGCGGCGACGCGCTCGCCTACGCCGTCGTGATGGAGGAGCTCGCGCGCGGCTGCGCCTCGGTCGCCGACCAGTGCGGCCTCGTGGAGCTCGTCGGCACGCTGCTCGCCGCGTACGGCACGCCCGAGCAGCAGGAGCGCTATCTCCGGCCGCTGCTGAAGGCCGAGCGACGCTGCGCGTATGCGCTCACCGAAGCGGAGGCGGGCTCCGATCTCTCGAACCTGCGCAGCACGGCGATGCGGACCGCCGACGGGTGGACGCTCGCAGGTCGCAAGCTCTGGATCCACAACGCGCCGGTGTGCGATTTTGCGTGCGTGCTCGCGCGCACCGATCCGTCGGCGGGGCACCGGGGAATGAGCATCTTCCTTGTCGACCGCGATTCCCCGGGTTTCGTGGCCGGGCGCAAGGAGCACAAGATGGGTCAGCGCGCCTCGCAGGTCGGCGCGCTCGAGTTCGAGGATGTGAAGCTGCCTGCCGGCGCGCTGCTCGGTCCCGAGGGCCGCGGCTTCCACCTCATGATGAGCGTGCTCGACAAGGGCCGCATCGGCATCGGCGCGCTCGCGGTCGGGATCGTGCAGGCCGCGCTCGAGGCGTCGATCGACTACGCCAAGGTGCGCCGCCAGTTCGACCGGCCGATTGCCGAGTTCCAGGCGGTGCAGTGGATGATCGCGGACATGGCGAAGGACGCGCATGCGGCGCGCCTGATGGTGCACGCCGCGGCGGTGAAGCTGGATGCGGGCGAGCGCGCCACGATCGAGGCGTCGATGGCGAAGTGCTTCGCCGCCGACGCCGCCGTCGCCCACACCGCGAACGCGGTGCAGATCCACGGCGGCTCCGGGTACATCCGCGGGTTCGAGGTCGAGCGCCTGTACCGCGACGCCAAGATCACCCAGATCTACGAGGGCACGAACCAGATCCAGCGCATGATCATCGCGCGGCAACTCCTCGGCTGATCCGCGCGGCTGCGTTCCGGCGTTTCGCCCCTACAGGCTCATCGGATTGGCGCCGGCCCTGGCGATGCGCTCCTGGTGCTCCTTCGGCAGCAGGGCGTGGACCTCGAAGGTCGCCGGCACGCACTCGGACCACTGGTTGATCAGCTTGTGCAGCGTCTCCGGCGAATCGACGTCGAAGATGATGACCGCGCCGCGGCCGAGCTTGGTGTAGATGTGCTTCGCGGTGCCGGCGGCGGCGAGGCCGTTCACCCAGTCCCACCACTCCTTCTGGCCGTCGCGGGCGGCCGAGGGCTTGTCGGCGCGCGGGGTGCTGATCACGAGGTAGTGCATGCTGCCTCCCTGCTGGGGGTTCAGGCGGTGAGCCGCAGCCCGGGGCGCGGCCAGTCCATCTCGACGAGCAGTCCGGCGTACGACAGCGTGATGTAGGCCTTCCTGAGGTCCGGTCCACCGAAGCAGATGTTGGTGATGTGCGTGTCACCCGGCACCGAGACGAACTCGACTGCGCCGCCTTCGGGCTTGCACACCGTGATGCCCCCCCGGTCGAGCGTGGCGACGCAGACATTGCCGCCGGCCTCGACCGCGAGCGAATCGAAGCGCGCGTACTCGGGCGAGCCGTACACGAGACGGCTGCCGTGCGGGGAGCTCGGCGAGGCCGTGGCTGGCTTGGCGAGCTCGCCCGGGCCTTTGAGGTCCCACGCCCACAGGCGCGCCGATTCGGTCTCGGCGACGTAGAGCGTCTTCCCGTCGGGCGACAGCCCGACGCCGTTCGGCTTGTGGATCGGGAACACCACTTCCCGAATCGAAGAACCATCGATCTTGCCGTAGCAGATGCTGCCGCGATCCCAGTCGCGGTGGCGCGTCTTGCCGGGATCGGTGAACCAGAACCCGCCGTGCGCGTCGATCACGATGTCGTTCGGCCCGCGGATCTTCGCGTTGCCGATGCGGTCGTAGAGCGTTTCGAACTTGCCGGTCTCGATGTTGACCCGCTCGATGCGGCCGGTGAGGTAGTCCTCGGGTGTGCCCGCGGTCACCCATCGCCCGTCGGCGCGCTGCGTGAACGCGAAGCCGCCGTTGTTCGCGACGTAGCAGTGCCCGTCCGGCCCCATCGCGGCGCCGTTCGGCCCGCCGCCGAGGTTGGCGACGATGTGCTTCCGGCCGTCGGGCGAGATCCGCGTCAGGGTCTTCCGGCGGATCTCGACCACCAGCAGGCTGCCGTCGCCCACCCACACCGGCCCCTCCGGGAACCACAGGTCCTCGGCCACCACCCGTACCTTCGGCACGTCGTCGCTTGCAGTCACGTCGGGATCTCCTATTGCCTCGGGGCGCCCACCGGCACCACCACGTCCGCCGGTGCCAGCGCTTCGCCGCGCAGGAACCGCAGGATATTGCCGATCGCGTGGCGCGCCACGTTCTCGACGTTGTCGAACACCGCGCCGCCGGTGTGTGGCGTCGCGATGACCTGATCGAGCTTGAGCAGCGGATTGTCCGGCGAAGGCGGCTCGGGATCGAAGGCATCGAGCCCGGCGCCGCGGAGCTTCCCGGCCACGAGCGCGTCGTACAGTGCCCGCTCGTCGACCAGCTCCCCGCGCGCGGTGTTGATCAAGACCGCGCCGCGCTTCATCCTCGCGATGGCGGCAGCGTCGATCATCCTTCCGGTCTGGGGCGTGAACGGCGCGTGCAGGCTGACGATGTCGCTCTCGGCGAGGAGCCGCTCGAGCGGCACGTAGCTCGCGCCGAGCGCCGCCTCGGTCGCCTCGTCGGCACGACGGGCGTCGAAATACACCACCCGGCACTCGAAGCCGCGCAGCCGCTGCGCGACCTTGCGGCCGATGTTGCCGAAGCCGACGAGCCCCACCGTCTTGCCGGCGATCTGGTAGCCGATCTCGCGCATCTCCGCCTTCAGCCAGACCCCGCGGCGCAGCGCGGCGTCGACCTGCGCAAGGCGCCGGTAGACGCCGAGCATCAGCCCGATCGTCAACTCGGCCACCGGCCCGGCGTTGGAGCCAGCGGTGATCGCGAGCGGGATGCCCTTGCGCCGCGCGGCTTCGACGTCGATGCGGTCGACGCCGATGCCCCACTTCTCGATGAAGCGCAGCTTCTTCGCATGCGCGAGCATCGGCGCGGTCACCGCCGCCCACCCGGCGAGGATGATCTCGGCGCCCTCGACGAGCGCCATCTGCTCGGCGTCGTCATAGCTCGTCGCGAAGTGGAGATCGAGCTCGGGCGGCGCGGTGCGACGCACGACCTCGCGCACGGCCGGCGCCCAGACGTCGAGGCACGCGACGTAGTGGCTCACGCCGACGAGGTCCCCGGCAGCTCGATCGTCAGCATCAGGCTGCTGAGCGACTTGCCGTGTGGATCCTGCGCGAGCGAGCGCGTCACCCCGCCGCCGAGCGCCCCTTCGATGACGAAATTGAGTGCCTGCAGCTTCGGCAGCTCGTAACGGCGGACCGGCCCCTTCGCGATGTGGGCGAACGCCCGCATCACGCGCTCTTCGGTCAGCTGCTCGCGCAACACCTTCCAGCCCGCCTCATCGTAGGCGATCGCCGAAATATTGGAGGTGTCGCCCTTGTCGCCCGCGCGGCAGTGTGCGATGTCCCAGACCCGCAGTGTCATGTCACGCCTCCTTTACGACGACCTGCCCGTCGACCAGCGCGCGCGGCAGCAGCACCGACTGCACGGCGAGGATCTCGCGCACGATCGGATCGGAACCGCCGCCGCCGCTCCCCGGTCCGTTCACGTGCAGCGCACGCACCTCGAAGCCCACCGCCTCGGCCGCCTTGCGGTCGGTCGTGCGCATCGCAAGACGCAGGCGCACCTCGTAGGGCTCCGGCCTCGCCTCCGGCTGCCCGTGCAGGCTCGACATGCCGATCAGGTCGACGCGTACTTCCGAGTACTTCAGACCGCGGTCCTTGAGCCGCTGCTGGACCACTTCGGCAGCCCACTTCGCCTTCTCCACTGCATGGATGCCGGCATAGGAGATCTGACCCTCGCCGATGTAGCCGTCGTCGTAGCCGACCGTGACCTTGTAGGTGGGCGTCCGCGGCCGCGCTTTCGCGCCCCAGACGCGGACGCGGTCGCGACCGTCCTGCGCCATCTCGAGCTCGGTGACGTCGAGCACGCAGTCCGGAGTGATGTACGCCGCCGGATCGTGCAGCTCGTAGAGCAGCTGCTCCTTGCAGGTGGCGAGGTCGACGCGCCCGCCGCTGCCCTCGGTCTTGGAGATCCAGAAACCCCCCTCGGCGGTCATGTCGGCATAGGGGAACCCGAGACGTGCGAGGTCCGGCACGTCCTTCTTGCCGGGATCGCCGAAGCAGCCGCCGCTCACCTGGGCCGCGCACTCGAGCAGGTGACCCGCGGCGGTGGCGGCCGCCATGCGCGGCCAGTCGTCGTAGCCCCAGCCGAAGTGGTGCATCGCCGGCGCGACGAAGAGCGAGGGATCGGCGACCCGGCCGGTGATCACGACCTGCGCCCGCGTCTCGAGCGCACGGCAGATGACGTCGGCGCCGAGGTAAGCGTTGCCCGAGACCATCCGCGGCAGTAGCGTTTCGAGCGGCTTGCCCGATTCCATCAGCGGCAGCTGCGGCTGCCGCCGGAGGATCTCCGCGACGTCGTCGCCGAGCACCACCGCGCAGCTCACCTCGGGCAGGCCGAGCTCCTTGGCATGGCGCCGGACGTCGCGCGCCGCGGCCGTCGGGTTCGCCGCGCCCATGTTGCTGACGATCCGCACGCCGTTCTTCAGACACGCCGGCAGCACCGCCCCCATCCGATCGAGCAGCCGCGGCGTGTAGCCCTTGTCGGGATTCTTCAGCCGGGTGAGGTTCTCGCGCGCGATCGTGCGTTCGGCGAGGCACTCGAACGCGAGATAGTCGATCTCGCCCCGCTCGGCGAGCTCGACCGCCGGTGCGATCCGGTCGTCGGCGAAGCTCGATCCCGCGCCGACTCGAAGAATCCCTTTCGGTTTCATGTCTCGCTCCGTATCAGTCGAGTTTGGCGCCGCTGTCCTTCACGAGCTTCGACCACTTGGCGAGCTCGGCGGAGATGAATGCCCGGAACTCGGCCGGCGTCATCGGGTCGGTCTCGAGCCCGGCTTTCTGCATCGCCTCGACGAACTCCTTCGCCTGCGCGATCGTCGCGACGTCGGCGTACACCTTCGCCACGACTTCGTCGGGCGTCCGCGCCGGGGCGACCAGGCCGTTCCAGGCGGAGACGTCGAAATCGGGAATCCCCGATTCGGCGACGGTCGGCACGTCGGGCAGCTGCGTCGAGCGCTTCGCGCTGGTGACCGCGAGCACCTTGAGCTTCCCCGACTTGAGCTGCGGGAGCGCGCTCGCCGCCGCCGGCGCCCCGAGCGGAATCTGGTTGCCGAGGATGTCCGTCATCATCTGGGCGATGCCCTTGTACGGCACGTGCGTCATCTCGATCGTGGTCTTCGTCTTGAGCAGCTCGAAGACGAGGTGCGTCACGCTGCCGTTGCCGCCCGAGCCGTAGAGCACCGTCTTCGGCTTCGCCCTGGCGAGGGCGACCAGCTCGGTCACCGAGCTCGGCGGGAAGGCCGGGTTAGCCACCAGCGCGAGCGGTGCGACCGCGATGCGCGCGATCGGCTTGAAATCGCGCGCCATGTCGTAGCCCGCCTCGGCATAGAGGCTCGGGTTGATGACGTTGTTGATGCCCGCCATCAACAGCGTGTAGCCGTCGGGAGCGGCCTTTGCGACCGTCACGGCGCCGATGTTCCCGCCCGCGCCCATCACGTTCTCCACCACGACGCCCTGCCCCCACGCCTCGGCGAGGCGCGTGGCGAGCTGCCGCGCGGCGATGTCCGCGGCCGTCCCGGTCGAGAACGGGACGACGATCCTCACCGGCTTCGCGGGCCAGGCCTGCGCGAGCGCCGCCGCGGCGATTCCGACGGCGAAGACGCCGAAGGCGAAGAGCAGCGTGCGCCTCATCCCGTTCCCGTCAGGAATCGATCTTCGCGCCGGACGCGCGGATGATCTTCGCGGTCTTGTCGATCTCCACGCGGATGAAGGCCGCGAACTCATCCGGCGAGGAGCCGAAAATCTCGTAGTCCTTCAGGCGGTCGATCACGGTCGGATCCTTCAGCGCCTTCACGACCTCGGCGTGCAGGCGGTCGATGGCCGGCTTCGGGGTCCCGGCCGGCGCCAGGATCCCGAACCACGAGCTGAAGTCGTAGCCCGGATAGCCGAGCTCGGCGATCGTCGGGACGTCGGGCAGGCCGCGGAAGCGCTTCGGTGTCGTCACGGCGATCGCGCGGAGTTTCCCCTCCTTGAGGTAGCCGGTCACCGTCGGCATCGCTGCAAAGAGCGAATTGACCTGCCCGCCGAGGAGGTCCGGCATCACCGAGCCGCTGCCCTTGTAGGGAACGTGCAGCAGGTCGATGCCGGCGAGCTCCTTCAGCAGCTCGCCCGACAGGTGGTTGACCGTGCCGCTGCCGGCCGAGGCGAAGGTGATGCTGCCCGGCTTCGCCTTCGCGAGCGCGATGAACTCCTGCAGGTTCTTCGCCGGGACCGCGGGGTTCACCACCAGCACGTGCGGGTTGCCTGCCACGAGGGATACCGGCGCGATGTCCTTGATCGAATCGAAGTTGAGCTTGCCCGCATACAGCGTCACGTTGGACGCGAAGTTGTTCGTCTGCATCAGCAGCGTGTAGCCGTCCGGCGCGGACCGCACCAGCGCCTCGGTCGCCACGATCGTGTTCGCGCCCGGCCGGTTCTCCACGAGCACCTGCTGGGCCATGCTTTCGGACATCTTGCCGGCGACGATCCGGG
>Ga0335082_10002920_pt1 | contig 18499 bp, 20 predicted proteins | sample Lox_Sample_41_FD_206718 | JGI IMG/M metagenome (GOLD analysis project Ga0335082, IMG submission 206718) | Soil microbial communities from Loxahatchee National Wildlife Refuge, Florida, United States - Lox_Sample_4.1 | ecosystem: Environmental > Terrestrial > Soil > Wetlands | place: USA... | reverse complement strand
CCCTGCTCTTCTTTCTCACAGGAATCGCGCTTGAACATCTTCAACTGACAAACGATTCCCGCTATTTCTACCCGGTGGCGGTGTGTTTCACTTTTGTGGCTTTGAGCGGGCTGGCAGCTAGTCACAAACCTTACCAGACATGGCTCGACGCGCAGTTTCCCTGGACACGGGGGCAACTCGAGTATTTGTTCATCATCAACGCAGGCGCCTATTTCGCCCTGCAATGGATCTGTGAAAGGCTTTCTTCTCCACAGATGCGCGTCATAGCGAAGGTCTTCCGCTTTGCCGTCCCCGGGCATGTTTTGACTTCCGTATTCCTCCTGGAATTGGCCGCGAATGGACGGTGGCACGGCCAGATCGGCAACCTTGCGCTGAAGCGCGAGGCTCGGTTCTTTGAATACCTGCTTCCCACCCTGGCGATTGGGTTCGTCTACGCCAGCATCTGGAAGCAAATGAAGAACTACTTTGTCGTCGGCATCTTATACCTTGCGCTCGGGCTGATCGGCCTTCAGGCGGAGCCGTACGAGGGGCAAGCGCGCTTGGCTATTTTCCTACTCATTCTGGGCACACTCGCAATGTATGTCGCCACTCGGTATTCAAGAATCAAGATGGCTGTTGCCCGACTGCTCCGGCTACGTCTCTAGGCACCCTGCTCGCCAATCTCGGCTGCAATTCTCACCTGGAAATAACGCTTACCCTTATGAGGGCGATCAGGCAGCCTGCTGGCGTCCCGGCCGTCTCGGGGTGATTTATGGCAAGAGAATTCAGCGTAGTCGTTCTGCGTCGCGGGAGTATGGCGCTCTTGCTGGGCTTCCTGTCCCTCGGGCTCGCCGCCTGCGACGAGGATGACTCCGCCGTGTTTGTATCCTCAGTGCAGCCGAATTTCACCGAGCTTGATTTGACAACCGACGGTGCGTTGCCTGGTACGTGGAGCTATGAAGGCGAATTGACTCTAGTGTTCCAGAGCCGCGAGCAGAGCCAGTACGATGTGGTTCTCGAGGAAAATGAAAACGGCAAGCGCCGCACCTCGCACTTCGAAGGCCACCTGTTCCGCCTCGGACCCGATACTTTCCTGGACCTCTACCCAACTCAACTGCCCGATGGCTCTGAGTTTTACCAACTGCATTTCTTTCCGAGCCATACCGTCGCAAAGATTGAATTCTTCGGCGATGAAATGCGCCTGACTTTCCTCAGCGCTCCCTGGCTCAGCCGGGAAATCAAAGACGGGGCGATCAGCCTGCCGCATGCCATCACAAACGGAGCACTCCTTCTGACCGCAACTACAAAGGAGATTCAAGAGGTTCTCTCTGCCAATTCCAGCAACGAACAAGCGTTCAGCGAGCCAATCCCATTCGAACAAGTGACCCACGAGGAGGAGCGATGAGAAACATACAGGCGGATAGCGCGATGACCCCGGCAGGTGATTTCACGAATTCCGCCCTTCGGATCGCCTCGATTGTGCCCAAACCCGAACGCTTGGAAGGCTGGAAAGAAATTGCCGCGCATCTGGGACGGTCGGCGCGTTGCGTTCAGCGGTGGGAGAAGAATCTGGGCCTGCCGATTCACCGGATTCGGCACACTGAAGGCTTCACTGTCTACGCCCTTCCCGTTGAACTGGAGGCCTGGAGGGCCAGCCGGGAACCAAACGACCTACCGCCGCCCGTATGGAATAATTGCTCCTCACGGCCTCGTGAGGAGCAGGAAGTGGCCCCGGGAGAGGCCGTGTCTTTCTTCTTGAGCGTTTGCCGAAATTTCTTGCGCTTGGTCCCCTTGCGCACAACACGTATGTAACCGGCGGCACAGTGGCAATCGGCGGCTTGCCGCCTCCGCGAGATTCGCATAGCATTAGTTTTTGTCTCGCGGCGCAGTTCGCACTGCTGATCGAGTTGGATGCGCCGCAGCCGCGATCTCCGCTCCGGGAGCGCTATGCGATGAGCAAACAGTCCAATAATTCGGCGACCACACCCGTCGCCCCCGACAGCCGTAAGCCATCAAGCGCGGAGCAGTCCTGGGAACAGAATACTCTTGCGCCCACGCTGGCCAGGAGTCCTGAGCGGCAGAAAGACTTCACAACCGTGTCCGGATATCCCATCCGTCGGTTGTACACGCCAGCGGACCTGAATGCTTGGGATGAAACCCGCGACTTGGGCTTCCCAGGTGAGCCACCCTACACGCGCGGGATTCACAGCACCATGCACCGCGGGCGCCTTTGGACCATGCGCCAGTTCGCCGGATTTGGCACCGCCGAGGACACCAACCGCCGCTTCCGTTACCTCCTTGAGCACGGTCAAACCGGCCTCTCTACCGCGTTCGATCTTCCCACCTTGATGGGTTATGACTCCGACCATCCCCTTTCTGAGGGAGAGGTCGGCAAGTGTGGCGTTGCCATCAGTTCCCTGGCTGATATGGAAGTTCTGTTCGACCAGATCCCTCTGGCGGACGTGACCACCTCCATGACCATCAATTCACCTGCCGCCGTCATTTGGGCGATGTATCTGGCGGTCGCGGAAAGGCAGGGCGCGGATTGGAAGAAAATCTCTGGCACACTTCAGAACGACATCCTTAAGGAATACGTCGCTCAGAAGGAATATATCTATCCGCCGGAACCGTCGATGCGCTTGGTGATCGACACCTTTGAATTCGGGATGAAGCACACCCCGAAGTTCAATGTGATCTCCATCAGCGGCTATCATATCCGCGAAGCAGGCTCCACCGCGATCCAGGAACTCGCGTTTACGCTGCGTGACGGCATGGAGTATGTGGAGTGGGCGCTGAAACGCGGATTACCCATCGACGACTTCGCGCCACAACTCTCCTTCTTCTTCAACGCCCACAATGACTTCTTTGAGGAGATCGCCAAGTATCGTGCCGCCCGACGCGTCTGGTACAAAGCCATGACCGAGCGGTACAACGCGAAGAATCCCCGGTCGTGGGCCCTCCGTTTCCATACTCAAACCGCCGGATGCTCTCTCACCGCGCAGCAACCCATCAACAATGTCGTGCGCACGGCGATTCAGGCCCTCGCTGGAGTCTTGGGCGGCACACAGTCGCTCCATACCAATTCTCTGGATGAAGCTTGGGCCCTACCAACCGAGTTCGCCGCGACCGTTGCCTTGCGCACGCAGCAGATCATCGCTCACGAAACCGGCGTGACCAACACCGTCGACCCGCTTGGCGGCTCCTATTTTGTCGAGACACTGACCAATGAAGTGGAACGCGGCGCGTGGGACTACATCCGGCGCATCGATGCCATGGGCGGGATGGTCGCGGCCATCGAAAAGAGCTATCCGCAGCGTGAAATCGCCGAAGCCAGTTATCGCTACCAAGTGGCCGTCGACAAAAGAGAAAAAGTCATTGTCGGCGTCAACGAGTTCGTCACGCCCGAAAAACCGATCGAGATTCTACAGATTGATGAAAGCGTTGCCCGCCGCCAGGCGGATCGGCTGCAGACGTTGCGCCGGGAGCGCTCCACCGCTGAAGTCGAAAGACGGCTGAATGCCTTGCGCAAAGCGGCGCAGGGAACGGACAACCTGATGCCTGTAATCTACGATGCGGTCAAGTCCTATGCCACCTTGGGCGAAATCTGCGAGGCCATGCGCGCGGTCTTCGGTGCATACGAAGAAGTCGCGATCACCTGATCGGAAAGAGAGACTATGCCCGAAAAGAAAATCAGAGTGCTGATCGCCAAACCGGGTCTCGATGGCCACGACCGCGGAGCCAAGGTGATTGCGCGCGCCCTTCGCGACGCGGGCATGGAGGTCATCTACACAGGGCTCCGCCAGACTCCCGAGATGATTGCCTCCGCGGCCGCGCAGGAAGACGTCGATGTGATCGGCCTTTCCATTCTTTCTGGCGCGCATAATACGCTTTGCCCGCAACTCATGAAGCTGCTTCGCGAAAAGGGCATGGACGACGTCACCGTGCTCGTCGGCGGCATTATTCCGGAGGCTGACATCGCCGCTCTCAAGCAAGCCGGCATCGCTGAGATATTCCTGCCGGGCACCTCGACGCAAGACATCGTCGACTTCATCCAGAAGCGACTGGCACAGCCTCGTTAGTTCCCCGCCTCGTTCGCCCAGGCCACGGCCGTTCAAATTTCACCCGCGTGTACAGCGTCTCGAATCCCCCGCGCGACACGGTCGATCTCCTCCTCGGCCGCCACCCTGATCTCGACGCCGACAGCCTGCGTCACCGGACTATCCGCTCCGCAATAGATGGCGTAGCCCACGCCGATCGTCTCGACGGCGTACTCGACATCACGCCTCCCCGACTTTGCCGCTTCCACGCACCCCACCGCGGCACCAGCTTCCGCGTGCTCGAGTTCGCGCGTAAGTTCCATGCTCAGACAGATGCGACGCGTTACAGCTTCCCCTTTCGCTCCCTGTCGTTATAGAGCCGTTTCACGGTGCGACTCACGATCTTGATGGACGCCTTCGCGCGCGCACGCGCTTCCGGATCGATTTTGCGTTGCAGAAATTCCCGTTCCCGGTTCAATTTACGGTAATTCTCCAGCCGGCCAGCGTCCAGCCATCCCTGTACAATCGCCTCCGCCACGCCGCAGTCCGGCTCCCCCTGATGGCTGCAATCCCGAAACCGGCAGCTCTCGGCAAACTCCTCCAGGTCGGCAAACACTTCCTTCACGGCTCTCTCCGAGTCCCACAATTGCAGTTCGCGTAGCCCCGGCGTGTCAATCAACACTCCTCCCCCGGGAACAAGAATCAGCTCTCGCGACGTCGTCGTATGCCGCCCGCGCGAGTCGCTCGCGCGCACCTCAAACACGGTCTGCTGATCCATTCCCAGCAGCCGGTTCGTCAAGCTCGACTTCCCGGCTCCCGATGATCCCAGCAACACAATTGTCGTTCCTGGCGAAAGAAAGCCTTCCAGTTGCGACAATCCCTCGCCCGTCAGAGCACTGACAGCCATCACCGGCGACCCATGTGAGATTTGCTCCATCTCCTCCACACGTCGGACGACGTCACCGCGCAAATCCGCCTTGTTCAGCACTACTACCGGTTTTGCCCCTGACTCCCACACCAGCGACAGATATCGCTCGATGCGACGCGCACTATAGTCGCCATCCATCCCCATCACAATGAACGCCACATCCACGTTCGCCGCCAGAACCTGCGTGTCGATCCGACGTCCCGCCACTTTGCGCGCGATCTGCGTCCGGCGGGGCACAATACCGTTGATCCTCATCGTGTCTCCGGGTGCCCCTGACACTGCGAGCCAATCCCCCACCGCAGGCCACAGCCCGCCTTGTTCCGCATCCTGTCTGACCACTCCGCTCATATGCGCGATTCCTTCGCCAAACTCGCCAGCGACCCGCCAAATCTCATGCGATTGCGATATGACTCTGCAAGGCCGGCTCTCCGGCTCGTTCACACTGTTCCACGCCGCAGCGAAATAGCCGTTCCATCCAAGCTTGTCCAGCATTTTCGGAATCCTTTTGCGCTTCTCTAGGAGCGCTTTTTCCAAACCAGAATCGCGCGTCCGCAACTCACTCGCGCGTGAACGCCGAATCGACTACGTCGAAGATGCTAAGGTCTGGACCGCGGAGGGGTGTTAGAGCTTGGCAGCGCCAGGCACACACCCATCCCGAGCATCTTTCTCGGTGGTATGCACAGGCGCCTCCTCAGGCGTGAAGATAACCGCACCGCAAATGCTAGCAGAAATTCCGTTCGCGTCAATGCCCGTCTTCCCACCGCCCCTCTTTGCGTCGGGCCTCGCTTCCTCCGTATACTCAATGGCTGCGACTCTTCTCTGCGAGGTCATCGCGTGTCTTCTTCCGTTCTGAAAACCGGCGTGAACCCCAAATCCCCGCAGTTTGAAAAAAATAGTCGGCAGATGACCGGCCTGCTTACCGAGATCAAGAACGAAGAGGAAAAGATTCGGGAAGGCGGCGGCGCCAAGGCCGTTGAATCGCAGCACAAAAAGAACCGTCTGACCGCCCGCGAACGAATCAGCAAGTTGATCGACCCCGGTACGCATTTTTTTGAATTCGGGATCTACACTGCCTACGAAATGTATGCCGAATGGGGCGGGGCCCCCGCCGCCGGAACCATCACTGGCCTCGGCCGTGTCGCTGGCCGCCTGTTCATGATCATCGCGAACGATGCCACCGTGAAAGCCGGCGCTTTCTTCCCCATGACCGCCAAGAAAGTGATCCGCGCGCAAAACATCGCGATCGAAAATCACATCCCCACGATTTACCTCGTCGATTCTGCTGGCGTCTTTTTGCCTTTGCAGGAGGATGTGTTCCCGGACACCGATGATTTCGGCCGGGTCTTTCGCAATAACGCTGTCATGAGCGCTAAGGGTATCCCGCAGATCACCGCCATCATGGGAATGTGCGTAGCCGGCGGTGCGTACCTCCCGGTCATGTGCGACCACATCCTGATGACCGAAGGCTCGGGACTCTTCCTGGCAGGCCCCGCCTTGGTGCAGGCCGCCATCGGACAGAAATCTTCAGCCGAGGAACTCGGTGGCGCAAAAATGCATGCGCAGATCAGCGGCACCGTTGATTTTCGGGAGCCCGATGACGAGTCCTGCCTCAAACGCATTCGCACCCTGGCCGACAAGATGGGCGCCCCCGACCCGCCCGTTTTTAGCCATTCGCGGCTGGCCGAGCCACTTTACCCTTCCGACGAGATCTACGGCATCTTCTCGAGCGAATCTTCAAAGCAGTACGACATGCGCGAGATCATCGCCCGAATTGTCGATGGCAGCGTCTTTGAGGAATACCGGGCCGAATACGGAGAGACGCTCCTTTGCGGCTACGCACGCATTGGTGGTTGGGCGGTTGGTATCCTGGCGAATCAGAAAAAACATGTCCAGACGCATGCGCCTCACTCCGATCAAAAGCGAATCGAGTTTGGCGGCGTTATCTATACGGAGTCCGCGGAGAAGGCCGCTCGCTTCATTCTCGACTGCAACCAGAACCGCATCCCCCTCGTGTTCCTGCATGACGTCAATGGCTTCATGGTCGGCAAAGACGCCGAGTGGAGTGGAATCATCCGTGCCGGCGCGAAAATGGTGAATGCCGTCGCCAACAGTGTCGTGCCCAAGATCTCCGTGATTCTCGGCGGCAGTTTCGGCGCCGGTAACTACGCGATGTGCGGCAAGGCTTACGATCCGCGCTTCATGTTCGCTTGGCCTACCGCCAAGTTCGCCGTGATGAGTGGCGATGCCGCCGCGAATACTCTGGCCGAAATCAAGTTGAAGCAGCTCGAGCGCGATGGCAAGAAACTCGACGAAGCGGCGAAGAACGACTTACTGCAATCGATCAAACAAACCTACGATCATCAAACCGACCCGCGTTACGCTGCGGCGCGTCTCTGGCTTGACGCCATCATCGATCCCGCGCAAACCCGCGACGCCATTATCTGGGCCCTTCAGGCGGCTTCGCTTAACACGCACATTCCCGAGTTCAAAACCGGAGTTCTCCAAACATGAAGCGGCTCGTTGGGATTGGCCTTTTGCTGGCGTCAATCCCTTTCTGGGCGCTCTTTCACCGATCTCTCCTGGCGCTTCAACATGGACCTTTTGCTGACGAACTAGGGTCGGCGGCGTACCGCTTACCGCCGAGTTTGGAAGCGATGCGGATCGGTGCAATACTCTGCCTCACGATAGGCAGCATGCTGTTGTTTATCGATTATCGGAGGCGACGCGGAAAGCCGCATGTCTGAATACATCAAACTCATAGAATGCCCTCGTGACGCCTGGCAGGGACTCCCTGACCTCATCCCCACGGAAACGAAGGTCAGCTATCTCCGTGAACTGATTCTTTCCGGCTTCCGGCACATCGATGCCGTCAGTTTCGTCGCGCCCAAGCATGTCAAGCAGATGGCCGACAGCGAGCAGGTCTTAACCGGGCTGCTCAATTCCCTTCCTGACGGCAGCAGTCTTCCCGAGATCATCGGAATCGTCGTCAACGAAAAAGGTCTGGAGCGCGCCCTGGCCGCCGCCGGCGTTTCCACCATCGGTTATCCCTACTCCATCTCCGCATACTTCCGCCGGGCCAACGCCAACATGACGCGCGCCGAATCTCGCCAACTCGTCGAGACACTCAAGCGTGAAACCAAGTCTGCAGGTAAGGATCTGGTCATCTACATCTCGATGGCGTTCGGCAATCCCTACGACGAACCTTGGGGCCCGGAGATCGTCCAGGATACGCTTGAGTGGTTGAAAGGCATCCGCGTTGGCACCGTCTCACTGGCCGATACGGTCGGGACGGCAACTCCCGCACTAATCCACGACGTCTACACCCGGGTGAAGGATCACGTCGCCGGAATCGAGTTGGGAGTGCATCTCCACTCGCGGCCAGAGGACGCGGAGGCCAAGGTCTTGTCCGCATATCAGGCCGGGTGCCGCCGCTTTGACTCCGCGCTCACAGGTTTGGGTGGTTGCCCGTTCGCCGGAGACGACCTGGTGGGCAACATCCCCACGGAGAGTGTCGTTGCTGCGTTGACAACGGCCGGAGCCCAAACCGGCTTGGATGGCGCTAAACTAGCCAAGGCACTCACCCTGACCAATGAACTGCGCGCCAAGTTTGTCCATAACCCGGGCGCACTGTAAAAGGGGACCTGGTCATGCATTTCGAAACGCTAACTCTCGAAACAAAAGACTACCTTTCCATTATTACCTTCAACCGGCCTGATAAGCGTAACGCCATCAGCACGCAGATGATCGCGGAACTTCAAACCGCTCTCGATACCATCGAAAAGTCCCATGCGCGCGTGGTCATTGTCACCGGAACCGGAAAAGCCTTCTGCGCCGGAATCGATCTCGAGCTCCTGCAGTCCATCGCCAAACAATCTCCTTCGGAAAATCAGGAAGATTCCCGCCGCATCGCCAAAATGTTCCGCAAGATCTGGAGTTACTCCCGGCCCATGATTGCTGCCGTCAATGGTCACGCGTTGGCCGGAGGCTGCGGCATCGCCACTCTCTGTGACTTTACTCTTGCCGTTCCAGACGCGAAGTTTGGCTACACCGAGGTGAAGATCGGATTCCTGCCGGCGATCGTGTCGGTCTTCCTGACGCGCCAGGTCGGTGAGAAGCGCGCTCGCGATCTCCTGCTCACTGGGCGCCTGGTGGAGGCCCAGGAGGCGAAGGAATTGGGACTGGTCAACGAGATTGTCGCCCCCGAAAAACTCATGGCGCGGGCCTACGAACTGGCGGAGACCATTCTGGCCGCCAGTCCTAGCAGCATCACTCGTGCGAAACACTTGTTGGTCTCGGCTGCTGCCGCCAGCGTCGATCACGATCTTGAACGAGCTGTTCTCGAAAGCGCTCGCGTACGCTGTACGCCCGACTTCAAGGAAGGCCTCGCCGCCTTCCTCGAGAAACGTAAACCTGTTTGGCGCGACGACGCCAAACACTAGAAGCAAGCACTACCGACCCTTCGCGACTTTCCGGCATACTAGTAAGGAATTGGGCGCTAACCGCCCTCCCTGAACACAAACATGCTCGAACATCACGATGTGACCATCCGTGTGCGTTACGCTGAGACTGACCAGATGGGCGTGGTCTATCACTCAAATTACCTGATCTGGTTCGAAGTGGGGCGCGTCGAACTCATGCGCACCCACGGCTTCGACTACAAGACGATGGAAATCCAGGACGACTGCTATCTCGTGGTTGCCGACGTCCACTGCCGGTATCACCATCCGGCTCGTTATGATGAGCTACTCACCGTTCGTACGCGAATCCTCGATGCGAAGAATCGTCTTCTGAAATTCGGGTACGAGTTGTTCCGACAATCTGACAACAGACTCTTGGCAACCGGCGACACCACCCATGTGTCTTGCCGTCGTGATGGCCGCGTCACCCACTTCCCCGAAAAGTACAAGGCGGCCTTTCTTTCCTTGGTATCAGCCTTCCCTGAGCGGAGCGGAGAATGAGCGTCGTCTTGACGGGCAACGATCTGACGTTCGAGCAGTTGCATGCCGTAGCGCTTCGGCAAGAGCCTGTGTCTCTTTCGCCCGACGCCGTGTCGCGCATGAACGCTTCGCGTGCCGTCGTCGATCAACTCGTGGCGAGCGGTCAGACCGCCTACGGCATTAATACCGGCTTCGGCAAACTCGCCAGCGTTCGCATCAGTTCCGAGCAGGTTCGCCAATTGCAGATCAATTTGGTCCGCTCCCACGCGTGTGGTGTCGGCGCGCCCCTCTCCGAAGCCGAGACACGGGCGATGATTCTTTTGCGAGCCAACGCCTTGGCGAAAGGCCTGAGTGGCGTCCGGCCTGTTGTCGTCGAAGCCCTCTGCGCCATGCTGAATGCCGGCGTCCACCCCATCATCCCTTCACAAGGATCGGTGGGCGCTTCCGGTGACCTCGCTCCGTTGGCACATCTGGCTCAGGTTGCCATTGGCGAGGGCGAGGCCTTTCACCACGGTGAGCGAACTTCTGGCGTTGAAGCTTTGCGGCGCGCTGGGATCGCGCCCGTCCAGCTGCAAGCTAAAGAGGGCTTGTCCCTGTTGAACGGCACCCAGGGCATGCTTGCTCTGCTGAGTCTTGCCCTCCGCGAAGCCGACGACCTGGCCGATACGGCCGACGTCGCCGCTTCGCTCTCGCTCGACGCCTTGCGCGGCAGCCCCGGCGCGTTTGATTCTCGCATCATGCACGCCCGGCAATACCCCGGTGCCTGCCGCACGGCACGTAATTTGGCGCATCTGAACGAGGGCAGCCAGATTCGCGAGTCGCACCGCTCGCCAGACTCTGACAAGCGGGTACAGGACGCCTACAGCCTGCGCTGCACACCGCAAGTCCACGGAGCGGTGCGCGATTCCCTGGTCCAGGCGAGAGAGATGGCAGCCGTCGAACTCAATAGCGCTACCGACAATCCGTTGGTCTTTGTTCGCGAAGACGGTTTCGGCGACATCATTAGCGGCGGAAATTTCCATGGCCAACCGCTGGCGATGGCTGCCGATCAAGTGGCCATCGCGATTGCCACGCTAAGCGGCATCTCCGAGCGGCGCATTGAGCAGATGACCAATCCCTTGACCAGCATGCTCCCTGCGTTTCTCACTCCCGATCCCGGGCTGAATTCCGGCTTCATGATCCTGCAGGTTACCGCCGCCGCGCTAACCAGTGAGAATCGCGCCTTGGCCACTCCTCACTCCGTGGACTCCATCCCAACCTCCGGAAACCAGGAAGATTATGTTTCGATGGGCATGAGCGGCGCGCGTCGGCTCGAACGCATGCTGCTAAACCTGCGCCACATTCTGGCGATCGAACTGCTCTGCGCCTGTCAGGGAATCGACCTGCTTGCCCCCCTCAAGACCGGAATTCTCGCCACGAAAGCTTACGACGCCGTTCGCGCCATTTCGCCGATGGTTACGGCGGACCGCCCCCTCGCTCCCGACGTAACCGCGGTAGCCAGGATTGTTTCGCATCGCGCAATCTCCGGTATCCTTCACTGAGGCAGGCCTCACGCCAAACTTTCCAGGAAATACATGATCATGCGGTAACCGGCGATGTAGCTGAACGGCACGAGCTCCAGCGAATAGTGCCCTACCGGCAGTTCCAGCGTCACCGGATCGGCACCATGCTTCCGCAGCGAAGCCAGCATCTGGTGCGTCAGTTCCGGCAGGAACGTCGGGTCATGTTTGCCGTAAACCATGAAGGCATTCCGACGAGCTCCCATTCCGCGCTCGACATACGGCATCGGGCTGATCGGCGCCCAGTAACGCCGCAGTTCGTCCACCGTCATCTCGTGCCGCAGCGATTCCCACACGTGGTTCGTGGTCATTCCCCGGCTGACCACATCCGCAAAATATGTGGAGACATGAAAGAATCCGCCAGCCCGCACACGCTTGTCGTGCACCAGCGTGATATATCCCACCGACGAACCGATACTCGTTCCGAGAATCCCCAGGCGGTCGTAACCGCTGCGCTCCAGCCACGTCAGGCAGGCCCGCGCATCCTGAACAGCTTGCCGGTTCGCCAGCAGTGTCAATCCAATGTTTGGACCCACCAACTGGTCGGCCCTCTCGTGGCCGTTGGCCATCCGCCGGTCGTGATAGGGCAGACTCATCTTCATCGCGGTAATGCCCGCGCGCTGCAGCCATTGGCACAACGCCGATTGACCGTGCCACTTGGCGTTCCAGTTGGGCAACACCAGCACCGCCGGGCCAGCCTTCCGCGCAGGAAACAGCTGCGCATGGACAGTGTTGTTCTCCAACCACGGCGATGTGAGCGGTGAGCTAAACGTCAGCACATCCTCGCTATCAACCCGGTAGTCATTCACCTCCGCGGGTGAGTACCATTCCTCGCTCCGCGCGATCACCTCGCTCGCGTATTCGGCGAAGAACAGCCGAGGGTCCCGATTTGCTGCGGTCCCGTTGACGTGCTCCAGCCCCCAGTCGAACGACCGAACCATGCGGTTATCGTCCGTCGTCCAGCGCCGGTGCTCGTACCGGCGGATCGCATGTTCGTACCAACTCATGGCCATAACCATTCAGTGTACCGGAGGCCCGAACCAGTCCCAAATTGGGAAACATCAACGCTTTCCCGTTAGCCATCCGACACTCACCCGTCGACCGCGCATTGAGCACTCTTCCTGGCTATGGCACAGTCAGGATTGTGATCCCTTTCTTCTTTTTTCTCTTCGGCATCGCCATCGGAAGCTTCCTGAATGTCTGTATTGCCCGCATTCCCGAGGGCATTTCCATCGTGTCTCCCGGCTCAAGGTGCCCCCGGTGCCAAACCCCGATCAAGCCCTATGACAACATCCCTGTCTTCGGTTGGCTGCTGCTTCGCGGAAAGTGCAGAAACTGCCAGCTGCCCATCTCACCGATGTACCCTGTCGTGGAATTCCTGACCGGTGCCTTTTTCGTTCTCACCTACTGCACTTTTGGGCTCACCTTGCCTGCTTTCAAATTCTTGATCTTTGGTTGTTTGCTGATCGTCTTGGCCGTCACCGACATCCGCGTGCGTATTCTGCCCGACGCCGTCAATGCCTTCGGGTTTGGCCTGGGACTCGCCTTCGCAACACGACTCTTGCCCGATGGGCTGCTCGCCGCACTGCTCCGCGACCAGCATCTTCCCGTGATTTTCATCGGCGTATTCGAAGCCCTTCTCGGAGCCGCCTTCGGCAGCTTCCTCCTCTGGGGCGCCGCCGTTCTCTACAAGCTTGTTCGAAAGCGCGAGGGCATGGGTATGGGTGACGTCAAAATGATGGCTATGGTGGGCACCTTCCTGGGACTGCGCGGTTCCTTCCTCACCATTCTTCTCGGCACCCTCCTTGGTAGCCTCCTTGGCCTCGCTATCGTGGTGGCCCTCTTCCTCGTCGGCTGGAAACGCTCCCTCGCCCACCGCGCTCATCGCCGCGGCCTCGGCACCATCCCTTCCTTGCGTTGGACCATCGCCTCCCAATACCAGCTCCCCCTCGGCTCTTTTCTCGCAATTGGCGCCTTTCTCGTCGTCTACGCCATCCCTTGGCTCACCTGGCCCCTCCTTCCCGATGTCTTCCTGCTTCGCCCCTAGGCCTGCCCCACCAGTGCCGTTTACCCATTAGGCGCGACTGTCCCCTCCCCCCCTCCCCCTGCGGTAAACTATCTTTATCCCCGCCCGCTTCGGTGGAGGTACGAAATGATCGCAAAATCAATCCTTCGATTCGCCTTGGCCGGCCTCTTGGTGGCCCTTGTCGCCAGTACCGCGGCGGCGCAGGACCCTGGATCAGACGACGTAGCCGCCGCAGCCCGCAAAGCCCGCGAAAAGCAGAAAGCCGCGCCCAAACCGGCAAAGGTCGTAACGAACGACGATATTCCTTCGGTAAGCACGACTCCCGCCGACAGCTCCGCCTCTCAGGGTGCCGATGCTGGCAAGGGTGATTCAAAGGATGGCGAGGCACTCAAAGACGAGAACAATCCCAAGAAGGAAGCGTACTGGCGGAAAAAGTACCAGCAAACCAACGACAGGCTCGCACAGGCGGAAAAAGATTTGGATGTCCTTCAGCGCGGATTGAACACTGATCAGGTTCAATATTACAGCGACCCTCAGAAGGCTCTCATCGAGCAGCACAATCGTTCCGACATCAACGAAAAAACCGCGAAAGTCGACACAAAGAAGAAGGAAATCGAGGACCTGAAACAGCAACTAGCGAATATGGAAGACGAAGTTCGTAAGGCGGGCGGGGATCCCGGCTGGGTTCGCTGAAGAGTTCTCCTGCCGACCCTAAACGCACGCTGGGCAACGGTGGGAATCGCTAGTTAACGTAACCGCCTTCGGGCAGTTCGATATCGCCGTCTTCCAGCATGGCCAGTCCCTCTTCAAGAAGTTCCGTGCCTTTCCGCAAAGCGCTCCAGGCCACACGCTCCGACTCTTCTGCCACCATTTCCAGGCAGCTCTGCACGACCTCCGCGTATTGCAGGATTCGTGTATCGAGCAGTGGCACCATCTTTTCCATCGCCTTGTCCTGGATTTGCTGTAATGCCAGTTCCACGGGCACTTGCTCCATGCATAAGTCGCACGCCAGCTCCACCAGCGATTCTTCCAGGTGAATGCGCTGAATCCTGCCACGCAATTCCTTCGTGGCGGACTGGGTCATCGTCATGTCGGTGATGCGGCGTGCTTCGTTCATGGCGGAGGCTCCTTCCCGGAATCGTTCCGTCTCCGCCGAGACTACGTGCTACGAGCGCACGGGACAATGGGCACGCCGTACCTGTCATTAGTTCTAACGGCACATTTCCTCGCCTACTCTAGAGGCAAAGTTCAAGCGCGATCTGCGTGCCTGATGGGTCTTACTGCTGCTTCGTCGATTTCGGCTTTCTCCGGCTCTTTTGTTCCAATCGGACAACGGACTTTCTGATTCGCCGTTCCAAAGTGGCTTGTTGTTTCACTGCTGCCAGGTAACGCACCACTTGCCGCCTCAATGCCGTCGTCATCCGGCGAAACTCTGCCTGTGCCTTTGGCGACTGGCGCAGCGCCAATACCAGCGCCGGAGGCAGAGCGGGCTCGCGCGGCTCGTCGTCACGCTCTAATGCGACCTCGACAAACGCTCCCGTATCCACCTTCAACCTCTTTCGAATGTCGCCGTGAACCGCCATCCGATAGCAACCGCGTCGTCGCGATACCAGGGTTGTTCGCAGCGGTGCTCCTTCAACTTCTCCGCGAACTGCCACATGTGGCCCACCGGCTTCCAATGCACGAGACACTTCTTCCGGCACATCGACATACCGGATGACTCCGACGTTATAGATTTTCGCTGTGAATACCTGGTAGGAGTTCATGCCACCAGGATCATATCAACCTGCGTGACTTTATGGTTTGCCAGCAAGGTGAAGCGCCACGGAACCGAGCATCATCAATTGATAGCGAACCGGCTTGTATCCCGCGCTCACCATCAACGCCGCCAATTCATCGGGCCGGAAGAACCGCGAGACCGACCTCGGAAGGTACGCATACGCCTCTTTGTCCCCGGAAATCAGCCCGCCAACCCTTGGCAGGACTTTCTGCGTGTAGAAACGGTAGGCCGTGCCAAGCAGCCCCGGCGGAGGTTCCGTAAACTCCAGAACCGCCAGTGTTCCTCCTGGCCTCAGTACCCGGAGAATCTCCCGCAATCCGGCTTCATAGTTCGCCAGGTTGCGAAAACCGAATGCCGTCGCGACCAGATCTAACGAGCTGTTCTGAATCGGCAGGCAGAGTGCGTCGGCTTCAAAAAAACGAATCGGCACTTCCGCAATTCGCGACTTATCGAGCGCGCGAACCAGCATGGTGTGCGAGAAGTCGGCGCCCACGATCCGCGCCTTTCCCCGGGCGCCAAGCGCGAATGCAAGGTCACCCGTACCGCAACACAAGTCCAGCACCAATGCCTCAGGCCGCTCCAGAATGCTTCTTAATTCTCGCGCCGCTCGCGCTCGCCACACGCGGTCCATCTGCGCAGAGAGAAGGTGGTTCAACAGGTCGTAGCGGGGGGCTATGCGCGTGAACATCTCGCGTACGTTTCGCGAGGCGTCTTGCTCGCTACTGGTGCCCTCGGGTGACGTGCCCCTGGGGAAAACGCCGCGGTCAGCCATGATTTTTCCCGCGACCCGCCGTCGATGCACCACGCAAGATGAACTGCGGCCCGAATCGTAGAACGCTGAGCGCCTTCCGCGGGCTTACGCTGTCGTAGGATCTTGCCCGGCCGATCCGCTCGGAGAGAACAAACCGCACGTTGCCGAATTTGGTCTTTTTGTCGGCGTTCATTGCCTCAAACAGCTTGGCCGCCGAAACCGCGGGCCACGCGGGCAGCGGCCCGATCTGCCGCACCAGCGCGATGATCCGTGCCACGTCGTCCGCCGGCGTTTCGATGACTTCATGCCCAAGCAGGGCGGCGCACATCATGCCCCAAGCCACCGCTTCGCCGTGCTGAAATCTGCGATAGCGCGTCGTTGATTCCAGGGCGTGAGCGAACGTGTGGCCGTAATTCAGGCTCTCGCGCAGGCCTGATTCCCTTTCGTCCGCGCTCACTACCTTGGCTTTGATCTCAATCGACCGGCGAATAACGTGCTCCAGGGGCTCTGGCCGCCGGTCAAGAATCTCGTTGATGTGCTCCTCAAGAAAAGAAAAGAAGCGCGCGTCGTCAATCACTCCGTATTTGATCACTTCCGCAAGTCCGCCGCGGAATTCGCGGTCCGGAAGACTCTTCAGCACTTCCGGATCCACCAGCACGAGCCTCGGCGGATAGAACGCGCCGACAAGGTTCTTCCCTTCCGGGAGGTTTACGCCGGTCTTCCCCCCCACTGCGCTGTCTACTTGCGCCACAACCGTCGTAGGGATCTGCACCAGGGCAACACCGCGGAGATACGACGCTGCTACAAATCCCGCAACATCTCCAACCACCCCTCCCCCCAGTGCGATGAGCAACGAGTGCCGGTCCGCTCCCGCGCGCGCCAAGGTCCGCGCAACCGCTTCCACTGTTCGCAGATTCTTTGCGGTTTCTCCATCGGCAAAAAGGTGGACGTGCACTTTCCCGACTTCTTTCATGCCGCGCTTGAGAGCGGTCCCCGCGGCCCGCCATACCTTCGGCGACGTGACGATGTGGACGCTCGAGAACTTCCCGAGCTTCCGGATTTCTCCGGCGCTACGGCTTAGCAAGCCGCGCTGGCATACCACCGTATAGTTCCCGGCCGAAGCACGAACGCGAATGAGCTGGTTGATTTTCATCGTCGAAACAGCGTTTCTCCAATTTAGCACAAGCACAAATCGCGCCAAACCTCCGCGCCTGCCGCTTCGGGAGTATACTTTCATCGCTCAAGCGAGCGCCTTTCGCGAGAGCGCTTCCATTTCCATCTGAACCGCGTCCAGGCCTCCTCCTCTTGCCAGCCGGGACGCTAGGAGCGGAGAGCTACCTTGACTCGCTACCAGAATCGCGGAGTTGGCATCACCATTTTCGTCGTTTTTGCCGTTTTAGAGTTTCTCATCCCCGTGAACGCAGGGAATCCCCCGGCCGCTCACCCCGGCTACTATCGGTTTCCCGCGATTTACGGCGATACCGTCATTTTCACTGCGGAAGGCGATCTTTGGTCCGTCAGCGCAAAAGGCGGCGCAGCGCGTCGGCTGACCAGCAATCCCGGAGAGGAGACGCGTGCGGCTATCTCGCCCGATGGCACCACTGTTGCGTTCAGTGCAGAATACGAAGGCCCAACCGACGTTTACACCATGCCGGTTGACGGCGGACTGCCGCAACGCCGCACTTGGGACGCGATTGCCGTCGTCGCTGGTTGGACTCCCGACGGCCGTATCCTCTATCGCACTCGGCGATTCTCTTCCCTTCCTGATTTCAAACTCGTGACGATTGACATGCAAGGCCGCCGTGACATTATCCCTCTCTCCCAAGCTGCGGAAGGAAGTTTCACGCCCGACGGCAAGACACTTTTTTTTACCAGGCTCAATAAACAAGGCAGTAATACCAAGCGCTATCAGGGCGGAACGGCTCAGAACATCTGGCGTTACGACGCAGGGTCCGAAGCCGTCCTTCTCACCGCTGGCTACGCGGGTACCTCCCGCAATCCCCTGTTCTGGGAAGGCAAGGTCTACTTCGTGTCTGATCGCAACGGCACCATGAACCTCTATTCCATGGACCCGGCCGGGAAAAACGTGAAACAACTAACGAAGCACAGCGGGTTTGACGTGCAATCCCCTTCTCTCTCCCAAGGCCGGATCGTCTACCAGTGCGGCGCCGACCTGTGGCTGTTGGACCTCAGAACCAATCAGGACACCGTTATCCCCATTACGCTGATTTCCGATTTCGATCAACTTCGCGACCATTGGGTGAAGAAACCACTCGATTATCTCAGCATGGCCCACGTTGCCCCTGACGGCAGTGCCGCCGTGTTCACTGCCCGCGGCGAGGTATTCACCCTGCCGGCTCATCCCAGCGGCCGCATTGTCAAAGTCGCCGGAAGCTCCGCCGTCCGCTTCCGAGACGCCCGCTATCTACCCGACGGAAAATCCATCATCGCCGTTTCGACCGAAACGGGCGAGACCGAGTTCTGGAAGTATCCCGCGAATGG
>Ga0335082_10002919_pt1 | contig 18516 bp, 13 predicted proteins | sample Lox_Sample_41_FD_206718 | JGI IMG/M metagenome (GOLD analysis project Ga0335082, IMG submission 206718) | Soil microbial communities from Loxahatchee National Wildlife Refuge, Florida, United States - Lox_Sample_4.1 | ecosystem: Environmental > Terrestrial > Soil > Wetlands | place: USA... | reverse complement strand
CCGCCATTTTGTCGCCGCTCCAGAAGTCGTACCATGTGCCAGCAGGGAACGAGACTACGAAAGGATCAAGCGTCTCAGCAAACGGCGGTGGTGCAATCAGCAACGAAGGCCCGAGCAGAAATTCCGTATCGAGATGATCGAAGCCCATGGAGAAGACTTCGGGAAATTCGAGGAATACCGGCCGCATCATCGGCAGTCCGGTGCGTGAGGACTCCTCCGCCAGCGAATAGAAATAAGGGAGCATGCGATAGCGCAGCTCGATGTACCTGCGGCGCACTGCTTCCGGTCCCGGACCGTTCGCCCACAATTCGTGCGGCAAGGTTCCCTTGGCGGCGTGATCGCGACAGTACGGCGAGAAGGCTGCCAGCTCGACCCAACGCGTGATCAAATCGGAGTGCGGCGAACTGCCGAACCCGCCAACATCGGCGCCAACAAACGGAATCCCGCTGACGCCAAGACTCAGTACCATCTGCGTCGCCAGCCGCAAGTGATTCCACGTCGCGGCGTTGTCTCCCGTCCATGTAAAGCCGTAGCGCTGGCCGCCAGCATAGGTTGCGCGCGTCAATACGAACGGCCGTTCGTCAGGACGTAACTTCAGCAATCCCTCATAGGTCCCGCGCGCGTTCTCCAGCCCGACGATGTTGTGAATCTCGGAATGCGTGGCAGTTCGCGCCGCGAAACCGGGCTCATCAATGCGATGCACGGCGTTCAGTGGCATGGTCTTGTCCGGACCATCGAATACGGACGGCTCGTTCATGTCGTTCCAGAATCCGGCCACTCCGTCCTTCACGAATTGCTGATACAGTCCGCCCCACCATTCGCGCGTCTGCGCGCGTGTGAAGTCTGGAAACACAGCCGGCCCCGGCCAAACGACTCCAACGAACTCGCCGCCGTCCGGATTCTTCACAAAATGATCGCCCGCATGGCCCGTGTCGTACGGTGCATATCCTTGATTCACTGCGTGCGCAATGTGCAGATCGGTAATGTTGACGAGATGGAAGTGCTGCTTGCGAAGGTCAGAAACAAATCCCGAGAAATTGGGAAACGTCTTCGCATTCACCGTGAACGGACGGTTTCTGTCCTGATAGTCGATGTCAAGGTAAAGCACATCTGCAGGAATCCGGTCAGTACGCAGCCGAGTGGCAATGTCGCGCACCTGCGATTCCGGCGTGTAGCTGTAACGCGATTGCTGAAATCCCAGAGCCCACAGCGGAGGCAGCGGAGGCTTGCCCGTCAAATAGGTATAGCCCTCGACCACCTGTTTTGGCGTGGGGCCATAAATAAAGTAGTAGTCGAGCGGCCCGCCTTCAGAACCGAAAGCTACAGCGTCACGCGCCTGCTTGCCAAAGTCGAACCATGTGCGCCAGGTGTTGTCGAGAAAAACTCCGTAGCTGCGTTTGCCGTCCGTCGCCAGGTAGAAAGGAATCGCCTTGTACAGCGGATCGACCGATTCCTGCGGTCCAACATCAGTGTTCCACAGCGTGTACGCCTGACCTCGGCGATCGAAACTGCCGGTCTTGTCGCCGAGTCCGAAGTAGTGTTCACCGCCCGGCATGTCTTTGTAGATCGAGAATCCGCCGACCTGAAACCGCACGGGGCGGCCGACCGCGTCAGACGAAATCAAGTTGCCTGCAAGGTCGCGCACCACAACGCGCAACGGATCCCGCTCGACTCTCACATCAAGCGTCCCCGTGCGAAAACCAACAAACGCCGTATCCTGGCTCGCCTGCACTTCGACGGACTTGCCGCGAGGCTCTGCCAGCACGGCCCATGAAGCATCTTCCGGAAGGGTGCCGTCTGGAGCGATGCGGACGCGCACGATGTCATCGCGGAGCGCGGTGATCTGCAGCACCGCTTGCCGAGCGTGGATCGCAATGCCGTTGTGTAAAGGCTCGGATGCCGTCACGGACTCCAGCACAACGGTTGGCTGTGCTCCGGTTGCGGTTTGCGCAGGGGCAGGAAGAACCGTGGCAACCAGGACTCCAAGAAAAAAAATTGTCAAGCGCGGGCGAAAAAATGCTGGCGTCATTGAGTTAGAAAGGCGATATGCAGGCCCCATCATATCAAGGCCTGGCCCAGATTCCTCGCACTTAAGCCTGCTCCCTTCGGCTACTGATTCACGCTCTCCAGCAGCTTCTTCTCCGCATCCGTTGGCGGCTCGGATCGCCCGCCCAGATACTTCGCCAGAAACACTTCGGATGCCGCGTTGAACGCCATGCGATTCTCCGGACGCGCAAAGCCGTGGCCTTCGTCCGGAAAGACGTAATACTCCACCGGCTTGTTGTTCTTGCGCATGGCGGCCACGATCTGGTCGCTCTCGGCTTTGTTGACCCGCGGATCGTTCGCGCCCTGTCCGATCAGCAACGGTACTTTGATCTGGTCCGCCTTAAACAGCGGAGATTGCGCTTTCAGTTCCTCTTCGTTATCGCCCATACGCTTGTGAAAGATGGCAAGAAACGTGGACCAGTACGGCGGAATCGTCTTCAGCAGCGTGTTGAGGTTGGATGGCCCCACGATATCCACGCCGCACGCGAATGCATCGGGCGAGAACGCCACGCCTGCGAGAGTCGCATACCCGCCGTAGCTGCCTCCCATGATGCAGACTTTCTTCGCGTCGGCAATGCCCTTCTGCACGACCCAGTCTTTGCCATCGAGCAAATCGGTGTGCATCGCCCCGGCCCATTGCCGGTCCCCGGCGTTCAGATACTGCTTCCCGTATCCCGTGGATGCCCGGAAGTTCGGCTGCAGTACGGCATAGCCGCGGTTGGCCAGCCACTGCGCGTAGGGATCGTATCCCCAGAGATCGCGTCCCCAAGGGCCGCCGTGGGGAAACACAACCATCGGCAGATTCTTCGCATTCACACCCGCCGGAGTCGTCAGATACCCATAGATCTTCATGCCGTCGCGCGCCGTGTACTCGATGGGCTGCACCTTCGCCAGTTTGTATTTCTCCAGCGCCGGACGATTGCTGAACAGCATCGTGGCTTTCTTCGAAGCGCGGTCATACAGGTAGTAGTAGAGAGGCGAGTCGTCGCCCTCGAAGGTCACGATCCACTTGTCGTCTTTGATGTCTCGGCTGATGTTGCTGATGTCGGCGTCGCGTACTTTGTGTAGCGCGTCGAAGTCCGCCTGAATGTCCTTGTCGATGATCTGAAAGTCGCGGCGTTCGCGCAGAAATACCACCGCCTGCAGCTTGTGACTCTTCGGCTGCTCTACCGCGAACGAGACATCGAACTGCGGATCTTCGGCGATCACCGTCCGCTTGCCGGTGGCGATGTCGACCGACAGCAACCGCGCCGCGTTGGCGTCGAGCGATGTCTCGATCCAAAGCGCCTTATTGTCGGGCGTGAAATTCACAACGTTGCCGAGAGTTTCCTCCGGCCCCCACTTGATCAGTTCGCGCCACGGAGACTTCACGTCATCGCGCACGCGAATGATGGTTCCCCCATCGTCAGTGGTGATTTGCGCGGCCCGCACTTCAAGGTTGTGATCGGCCTGCCATCCCTGCACGTCGCCCGGATTCTGCGTATCGAGCGTCATCTCGCCTGTCTTCAGATCAACGCGATAGACATCGAAAACCTTGGGGTCGCGCTTGTTCGACTGGATCAGGATCGTGTCCGGATGATCAGGATCGAAGGACAGAATGTCGGCCCGCGATTTTTCAAACGGAGTCAGATCCTTCGTCTGCTTGCTGGCCACATTCGTCTGATAGATGCGCCAGTTTTCGTCGCCGCCTTGATCCTGCCCGTAGAGGACGCTCTTCGAGTTCTGCTGCCATACGAAATTCCGAATGCCGCGCTTGCGGTCGTTGGTGACGACGCGATCGTCGGTCTGGCCCAGCGTGCGCACCCAGACGTTCAGCACTCCCTGATCTGGCGCCAGGTAGGCGAGCATCGTGCCGTCGGGAGAAATCTCAGGCCCACTGCGTTCGGGATTGCCGAACAACACGCTGCGGGGAATGAGGGGGGACTGAGCGATAGCGAAAGTGGAAAGCAGCAGGATCACGAGAACGCGCAAGCGGAACGAGCGCATGAGGAAGACCTCCGGAAAGCGGACTGAATTCTACCTATTGGACGGTACGAGAAACAAGAAGAGGGAGTTCCCTTGGTCTCACCCGCGCAGTAGGGGACGCGTCAGGCATGTCGGACCGCCGCTGCCGTTGATGCAGATTTCGCTGCCCGGGAATGTCCGGACGTCGAATCCGGCCACACGAAGCTTGTCGTTCGTCGTGCGATTCTCTTCGATCGCCAGCAGCCTCTTTCCTCCCAGCGCAAGCACGTTACAGGCCAGCGTGTCGCGCTCAGAGTAGTCAATCTCGATGAACGAATAGCCGCGAGACTTCAGCAACTCGACCGTCTCGACCGCAAGCCACGGCAGATCAACCAAGGCGGTCTTCTCATCGAGCAGACTGATCAGCGACATGAGGTGCAGACAAGCTGCAGGCCCAGGACCGTACGGGAGGGGCGCAGACAATACGTCGACCCCCTTCGGCGCGAGGGCTGTCCGCATCTGCGCGATGCCAGCCGCGTTCGTGCGATATCCGTGACCAACCACGAGCGTCTTCTCGTCCAGCCACACGATGTCGCCCGCTTCGGTGGTGCCCGGAGGGGTAATCTCGGCAAACGTCGGGATGCCCGCTTGCCCAGCGAATGCGCCTTGATGGCTGGCTTCGGGAACGCGGTTCGCTTTTCCCGGCCGCATGAGGATCAGACCGAAGTCGGTTGCGAGCGAGGCATCGTGCGCGTAAACGGCGTCGAGCGAAAGCTCGGCGGAAGGCGGCAGTTCGATCACCTCGGCGCCCGCCGAGGCCAGTTCGCGGCGCAGTCCCTCATGCTGTGCTTGAGCAACCGAGAAATCAGGCTCGTGTTGAAAACCCAACTCACGCCAGTGCGAAACACGCGAGGGCTGATCCCATCCGGCGGTGCGTGGCGAACACACCAGCACCCGCTGTAGTGTTCCGACCATCGAGTGGCCGTTGAAGGCCACCGCGGTTTCAGAGGAAATGGAAGAAGTCGGCAGAGTATCCTCCTGGCGCAACCAACAGTAGGAGTGATTTTAAGGCAAGAAATGCCAGCCGGAGAAATAGCGCGTTCGAATTGCGAGTCGTATCAGGGCATGCCTCCAGGCATGCCTTCATAGCGCGAGAAAATGAAATGGGCTTTAGCTGCGGGCGCTACTGCGCTTCCGTCACGACCTCTTCCTCGCCTGTCGCAAACGCCACGTGGGCATCTTCGGGCGGGAGTAAATCTCGTACGGCGTGCTTATGATTGCCGCGCTTGCCGAGCCATTGTTTCAGATGCTTGCGCGACGCGGACGGCAACTTCGAGAAAAAGAGGCCCGCACGCCCCTGATCGCTGGCCCAAATGACATCGGCGAAGCCGTGCAGCGTCACGTCGGTTCCCGGCAGTACGCAGCGGAAGGCCAAGTTCGAATTCATCGGTACAGCTTCGGTCGCCTGTAAGGCAAGTCCCTGCTCCCCAATATCGATGCTGACACCGGCCAGCGTTCCGTGCTCGAGTTCCAGATAGACGAGCGTCTTGACTTCATAGCGCGTGGACTTTCGCCGGTTCCCCTTCAGCGCCTTCTTGCTCGCTTTGAGAGCCTCGCGCACCAACTCGGGCTCCAGCGGACGATAGAGGATGCGGCTTGCACCCGACTGAAACGCCTGTCCGGTCCCGGGCCAGGCGCGGCTCGCGACGGCAAGCAAAACGGGCTTCTGCGTGGGCGGCAGCAGCGACGCCATCCGAATGGCCTCTTCTGCGCCGGGCAGGTCGAAGTCGACGATCAGCGTCGAGCAGTCCCCCGACATCACCATTTCCAGTGCTTCCTTCTGGGAGCGGCAGTTCATCAGCCCGATGTCGAGTTGTTCCAGGGCCGATTCCAATATTTGCAGCGATCGTTTGTCGTGACACAGAACAGCAGCCGACTTGCGCATGAATCCAAAATACGGGCCGCCCCGAAATGAAGAAATGTCACAGCAGTAATCGCCCGGATGGTTACCGATGCTATCTGTAAACCAACGAAAACAAGGGATTTGGGGCGTCGCGGCTGGGCGGGTTTCTCCGCGTTCTCAGCGCAGTTATCTCAGCGGACTCAGCGATTCAAGGCTTTTCCTGCGGAGATCGCTCAACTTGCAGGCGGCCGCAGAGGCCGGAAAAAGGCCTCTCCAGTCCGACTGCTATAATCGAGAATTGCGCTCATGGCCACGAAACGACTGATTCGGTCCACGACAGTTTTGTCGGTTCGCCGCGGCGGCACGGTCGTCCTTGCAGGCGACGGACAGGTCACACTCGGCGAGTCGGTGATCAAACACTCGGCGAAGAAGATCCGCCGCATTTTCAACGACAAGATTCTGGCCGGATTTGCGGGATCGACTGCGGACGCCTTCACGCTATTCAGCCGATTCGAGGCCAAGCTCGAGCAGTATCACGGAAACCTCGGACGCTCGGCGGTCGAACTCGGCCGCGACTGGCGCACCGACAAATACCTCCGGAATCTGGAAGCGCTGCTTCTCGTCAGCGATAAGGAGCAAACATTCCTGCTCAGCGGCCAGGGCGATGTGATCGAACCCGACAGCGGCATTGCGGCTATCGGCAGCGGCGGTCCTTATGCGCAGGCGGCGGCCCAGGCGCTGGCCGAGCATACGCAACTTTCGGCCCGCCAGATCGCCGAAGAAGCAATGAAGATTGCGGGCAAAATGTGCATCTATACCAATGATCGGGTAACGATTGAGGAGCTTTAAGGCGTCGTTGGTCGATCGTCGTTAGTCGTTGGCTCAAAACCACACCGCTAACGACCAATGACCAACGACCAATGACGGATTTATGGCTATCTACCTTCCCTCCACCGCCGAAGAAGAACAGCTAGCGCTGGACGAACTGACACCGCGCGAGATCGTCGCCGAGCTCGACAAGCACGTGATCGGTCAGAAGGACGCCAAGCGCGCCGTCGCCATCGCCTTGCGCAACCGCACGCGCCGCCAGAAGTTGCCGCCTGATCTCGCCGAAGAAATCATTCCCAAGAACATCATCATGATCGGTCCCACGGGTGTGGGAAAGACCGAGATTGCCCGCCGCCTGGCCAAACTCGCGAATTCTCCGTTTCTGAAAGTCGAGGCCTCGAAGTTCACCGAGGTCGGGTACGTGGGCCGCGATGTTGAATCCATGGTGCGCGACCTGGTCGAGATTGCCATCGACAACGTTCGCGAAGAGAAGCTGGAAGATGTTGCCGACAAAGCAGAGTTGAACGCGGAAGAGCGGCTGCTCGACATATTGCTTCCGCCTTCGCCCCCGCCGCGTCCCGACACGACCTCGACTTCGGGCGGCGTCGTAATTGACGGCACGCCGGCTCTCACCGAGTCCTCCAGCCGCACGCGCGAAAAACTCCGTCAGCAGTTGCGCGAAGGCAAGCTCGACGAGCGCATGGTCGAGATCGATGTCCGCGAGCGCAACTTCCCGTCTTTTGAAATCCTGACCAACCAGGGCGTCGAGGAGATGGACGTCAACATCAAAGACATGTTGCCGAACATCTTCGGGCAGCGCACCAAGAAGCGGAAGATGAAGGTCAACGAGGCCTTCGAGTACCTGATCCAGGAAGAAGAGCAGCGGCTCATCGACATGGACCACGTGACGCGAACTGCGATCGATCGTGTCGAGAACTCGGGCATCGTGTTCCTCGACGAAATCGACAAGATCGCCGGCCGCGAAGGCGGACACGGCCCGGATGTTTCCCGCGAAGGCGTGCAGCGCGACATCCTGCCCATCGTCGAAGGTACCACCGTCAACACGCGCTACGGTATGGTGCGCACCGACCACATCCTTTTCATCGCCGCCGGCGCCTTCCACGTCTCCAAACCCAGCGACCTGATCCCCGAGTTGCAGGGGCGCTTCCCGATCCGTGTCGAACTGCAATCGCTCACCATGGAAGATTTTGTACGCATTCTTACCGAGCCGAAGTCATCGCTGGTCAAGCAGTACACTGCGTTGCTCGAAACCGAAGGCGTGAAGCTGGAGTTCACGCCGGAATCGCTGGACGAGATCGCGCACTTTGCCTTCCGCGTCAACGAGGGCACCGAGAACATCGGCGCGCGCCGCCTGCATACGATCATGGAGCGCGTGCTCGACGAACTGAGCTTCGAAGCGCCGGAGAAGAAAGGCCAGCAGATCACAGTCGATGCCGACTACGTCCGCAAGATGCTGACCGACATCGTGAAGAACCAGGATTTGAGCCGCTACATACTGTAGGCCTACGCCAAATCAGGAGTTAAGAATTCGATGCTTCGGCTGCTCAGCGGGGCGTTGCTAGGCTCGTTGTTAATCGGCGCCCTTGCGCATGGAGAGAATGCCTCGGGTTCTCCTCAGTTGCGCATCTTCCTGCCACCGAATGATTCCCGCGGCCAAGTTGAGATTCACTACATTCTCTATGGAGCCTTCGGGGCATTTGGCAACTCTGTCGACGCCAGCGTCGAGGCTTCATCCGTTGAGGTTCCCCTAGCCGTGCGTGGGCAAGTCGCCGAGGAAATCAAAGCATTCGCTTGGATGCCAGGCTGTCGGATCGAGACCTTTGACCTCAGAGTCGAAAACGTGGATCTTCAAAGCTCGTATTCTTGCGCACCACTGCCGCCGGTTCTGTTGATCGGTCGCGTCCGGAAATCCGATTTGCCCCGCTCGAAAGAAACGGAGATTCATGTCGGCTATTTCCCATCTTGGACGTGCGAGTTTTTTGAATCTGCGGACTGTACGGTGTTTGAAGTATCTATTGCCACCGCCAAGATAGACTCGACTGGTCACTTCGAAATCGAGCTACCCGACTTCGCCTCCGATTCCGTAGGCTCCAATTCCAGAGACCCCGGTCTTTTCCAAGTGACATTGCGCGATGTCGGAACAGGAAATATCGTCGCCTCCTTGAGCCCAGAATCTGAGGTGCTGCGAGCACTGGGCGACAAACTGAAGCCAGCGCTTGTCTATCCAAATCCAACCATGTTTGTAGGCCACAAACCTCAATGAACCGTCACTGAGCGCAGCTGGCGCCGCCCATCTTGCGTATCGTTACTTGAGAACTGCGGTCTCGTCCTTGTCACGCGTCACTCCTTCTAGTAATTTGTTTCATTCCTCGCCACAACCATGAAAAGAGTTGACCGCTCCCGCCTGCAGTCCCTGATGCAACGCGAACAGAAGAAGTTCGTCGACGAACGCCCCAAATCGAAGGCACGGTTCGATCGCGCCCGCAAGTCGCTGCTGGCCGGTGTTCCAATGAATTGGATGGTCAAGTGGGCCGGCGCCTTTCCGCCATTCGTCCGCGAGGCACAGGGTGTCGAGTTCTTCGACGTCGACGGGCTCCGTTACGTCGATTTCTGCCTGGGTGACACCGGCGCAATGACGGGACACTCGCCCTTCGCCACCGTCAAAGCCGCGGAAGAGCAACTCCGCCGCGGCATCACGCTGATGCTTCCCGGGGAAGACGCCATTATCGTCGCCGAGGAACTGCAGAAACGCTTCAATCTTCCCTACTGGCAGTTTTCTCTCACCGCAACCGACGCCAACCGCTTCTCCGTCCGTCTCGCGCGCCAGATTACCGGACGCTCGAAAATTCTTGTTTTCAACTGGTGCTATCACGGCACGGTCGACGAAACATTCATCACCATTGGAGCCAATGCGCAAGCAGGTCCGCGTCCCGGCAACATCGGCCCTCCTGTCAATCCCACTGCGACAACGAAGGTTGTCGAGTTCAACGATCTCGATGCCCTGGAAGCTGCACTGCATTCCGGGGACGTGGCCTGCGTTCTCGCCGAACCAGCCATGACCAACGTCGGCATCGTGCATCCCGAGCCTGGCTATCACAAGGCCCTCCGCGACATCACGCGCGAGCACGGCACGCTCCTCATCATCGACGAAACCCACACGATCTGCGCTGGCCCCGGCGGCTACACGCGTGCGGAAAATCTCGATCCCGACATCCTCGTCTTCGGCAAAGCCATCGGCGCAGGCATTCCCGGTGCGGCCTACGGATTTTCCCGGGAGGTCGCCGACCGAATTGTCGCGAAGCAGGAACTTGAAAACTGCGACGTGGGCGGCATCGGCGGAACACTCGCCGGCAACGCGCTTTCGCTCGCCGCCATGCGCGCCACCCTCACAAAAGTTCTCACGAAAGATGCCTTCGACCGCATGATCCCCATGGCCGAGCGCTGGACGTCTGGGGTCGCCAAGGCGATCGCCGACGCGCAACTGCCGTGGCATGTCACGCGCCTGGGCTGCCGCGCGGAGTACATCTTCGGCCCTGAACCGAAAAATGGCCAACAGGCCCATGACTCCATGGACTTCGATCTCGAACGCTTCATGCACCTGTACGCCATGAATCGCGGCATCCTGCTGACGCCCTTCCACAACATGGCGTTGATGTCGCCACAAACCGAGGCGGATCACGTGGACCGCCACTCCAAAATCTTCCGCGATGCCGTAAAGGAACTATTGGCCTAAGTGGCACCGCTCCGCACACCGCTTGCGCGTGCTAGTCTGTCTCTTCCGCATGAGACGCCCTGCACTGATGCCCGCACTGGCTGTAAGTGCGACCCTGCTGCTATCGGCGTGCGCAACCGTCGGCCCTCCGCTGCCTCCATCACTCGATCTGCCCAAATCTCCGACGGACCTCAAAGCGGTGCGCAAGGGTAACCGCGTGACGCTGACTTGGACAATTCCCACTCAGACGACGGATCGCCAGACGATTCGCAGCCTCGGCCACACGCGGATTTGCCGCGGCTCCGGCGACTTGCGGGAATGCGCCGCGCCAGTAGGTGAGACCCCCACGCAACTCAACCCCACAAAAGCTTCGTCGGCGAAACAGAGACCACAAGGCACTTACACGGACACCCTGCCCACACCAATCGAAAACGACGCGCCGGGATCCTCCATCACTTACGCGGTCGAAGTGCTCAATCCCGAAGGCCGTGGCGCAGGAATCTCGAATCAAGTACATGTTTCGGCGGCGCGCACTCTGCCCCCACCTGGTGATGTTCAAGCGCAAGTCACGGGTCAGGGCGTGGTATTGAACTGGACTTCGAGCCTTCCTAAAGCGTCATCGCCCGGCGTGAGCTACGGCTACCGTGTTTATCGTCATCTGCTTGACAGCAAGGAGCAGTCACTAGTCGGCGAAGCCGCAGCCGAAGCGGGGGCCAACCTCACGCTGACCGACAGCAACATCGAGTGGGAGAAGACCTACCAGTACCACGCAGAAACGATCACGGTTATCGAGCAGCCCGACAAGCCTCGCGTCGCAGTCGAAGGCGACGACTCCCCTGAGATCAAGGTTTTCGTCGACGACGTCTTTCCGCCCGCCGTTCCCTCCGGATTGCAGGCGGTATTTTCCGGGCCCGGTCAAACGGCCTTCATCGACCTCGTCTGGGCGCCCGTCAGCGACGTCGATCTTGCCGGATACAACGTGTATCGCCACGAACAGGGCACTGCGCCCGTCAAGATCAACTCTGAGTTAGTGAAGACACCTGCCTATCGGGATGCGAATGTTACATCCGGAAAACGTTATGTCTACTCGGTATCCGCCGTCGACAGCCGCGAAAACGAGAGCACGCATTCGGACGAAGCTAGCGAATCAGTTCCGTAAGTCGGCTAACTCCGACGTGGAGGAAAAATCTGTTCGCATCCGCTGTAATTCGCAAAGTTATGGTTAGATAGATACCGATGAAATACTGCCGCTTTCAGTTCAATGGACAAGCTCAGTACGGACTGGTTGAGTCCGTCGCCGGACGAGACGCCATCGTCCGCCTGCTGCTCACCGCACCCGAAGAAGCCGACGGCGATATGGAAAGCCTGCGCACCCGCCGCATCGAAGCGATTCCGCTGGACGAAGCGGTACTGCTTCCGCCGGTGCGCCCGTCAAAGATCGTCTGCGTGGGCCGCAACTATCGCGAGCACGCCGCCGAACTCGGACACGAAGTCCCAAAAGAGCCTTTGATTTTTCTCAAAGCTACATCGGCGCTGCTGTCGCCCGGAGGAACTGTCCGCCGGCCCAGGATCTCTCAGCGCGTGGACTACGAAGGCGAACTCGGCGTGGTGATCGGCAAGACGTGTTACCAGCCCGCTCCCGACGCCGACATCCGGCAATACATTCTCGGCTACACCTGCGTCAACGACGTCACCGCGCGTGACCTGCAGAACACCGACGGCCAGTGGAGCCGTGCCAAAGGTTTCGACACGTTCTGCCCGGTAGGACCCGTCGTCACCGATGAAATCGATCCGTGGGCGGGCGTCGGCGTCGAAACCCGCGTCAACGGCGAAGTCAAACAGAATGGCAATACACGCGACTTCATCTTCGCGCTCGATATCGTGATCCGTCACATCACACAAGCTATGACGCTCTTCCCCGGCGATGTAATTCCGAGTGGCACCCCCTCGGGAGTCGGACCAGTCGTTGCAGGAGATGTAATGGAAGTTACCGTAGCAGGGGTGGGCACGCTGAAGAATCTCGTAGCCGACGAGTAGAGGTCAGGAAGGAATCATTGGGTGCCCATTTCTCGCGCGGTTGGTGCACGAGCAGTGGGGCTTTTCATTGCAGTCGGAATCTCTCCCGAATCAACCGCTGCAGCCGAGGCCGGTACAGTAGATCAAACGCGAGTTCCTTGTCAGGAAACATGGCGAGCGCGGCCCGCTTCGCTCCGGCCGCGAGCTCCGACGCTTCCTCGACGGTAAGATTCGGGTCCTGCCCTATCACCGACAGGACCATGCTCATCATTGTCTGGAGGCGTCGGATCTTGCGCGCTTCCTCTTCGCGCTCACGACGCAACTCCTGCTCCGTCAATGGAAAACTCGCATCCCTCCCGGCCGGCTGAATATCCATGGTCTCCCCTCAATCCCACCCACACCTTTGGATGACGCACCTCACTTGCCCGTTGCGCCAACGGTTACGGCCATTCTGCCTTAATTCCGCAGGAAAGCAACTGCCCAAAGGTGCCCTTTGAGGTTAGTGCTTCCGTTGACCGGGATCCAATTGGAGTGCTTGGCCTGACCATAATCGAAAGGCCTTGCCGCGTTGGCGAACCGTGGGAAATACAGATGACGGGAGTAGAATCGGCTCTGGCACGCATCCGACTCCGGAAGCGAAATCCTCAACGGGAGATTCTCATGGACGAATCCACCAACACTACGCCTCGACCTGATCCCAACGAGAAACTGGTCAAGGTGTTCGACTCCGAACTCGAGTCCGAGGCGATGGTCGTCAAAGGGCTGCTTGACTCCGAGGGCATTGACAACGATCTGACGGCGGCGGCGATGCTTCAGGACATGTTCCCCAGCATCGGCGGAACCATCATTCTCGTCCGCGAACCGGACGCCGAAGCCGCGCGCCGCGTGATCGAGGAATATCGGCAGTCGGGTGCAAGTCCCAATGCCGACGAGGACGAGACCGCAGAAATCAATATTGGTGAAGAGCCGCCACCGAAGGCGTAACCGAACGCCCGTCGAGATAGAACGTCACTGCGCCGTCCAGATCAGTGCGGTAAACCCGAGTGCCGAAGGTTCCCAACCGCGTCAGGGTCTCATTGCGCGGCAAGCCGAACGAGTTGCCGCTTCCCACCGAAATGATTGCAAATTCCGGCTTGGCCGATGCCATCAGCTCCGGCGTCGTGGCGTTCGCGCTGCCGTGGTGTCCGACCTTCAGCAAGTTTGCCGTTGGATGCTCGACTTGCGCCACATGCCGCTCCGCTTTTTTTTCGGCGTCTCCTTCCAATAACACGGACGATGCGCGATAGCTGACGCGCAGCACCATGGAATCATTGTTCTGCGGTCTCTCGCCGACATCCCAGTCGCGCGGCGGAAACAGCACGCGCACCGTCGCTCCCCCGAGTTCGAACTCATCGCCCTCCCAGTGGCGCACTACTCTTACGCCCAGGTTGTCCGCAGTCGCGATCACATTTTCCAGTGCGTGACTCGGCGGAACCAGGCCGACCCATAGTTCCTTCGGCCGGAAGTTCTTCAGCACAGCGATCATTCCCCCGATGTGATCGGAGTGGCCATGCGTAATGGCGACCGCATCGAGGCGAGAGATGCCGCGATTCCACAGGTAGGGCGAAACCACATCTTCTCCGAAGTCAAGTTGTGAACCGCCCGGCCCGATCGGACCACCTGCATCCACCAGCAAGATCTTGCCCGCGGGTGTGACCACGAGAATGGAGTCGCCTTCGCCGACATCAATGGAAGTAACCTCCAGGACTCCACGCCGGACCTGCGGCGGCCCCGGCCAGTAAGCAAGGGTGATCGACGCGATCAGGATTGCCGCCAGCCCGCACGTTGCCAGCCAGGCTCGACGCCGCGACGTCATGATCGCCAAAAGAAGAGCGGAAGCCGCAATCAAGATCATCGCCACCGACGGCATGGCAACGCGCAGATCGGCCATGCGCAGGCCCCCAAGCCCACGCACGGTTCCCGTGATTCCATGCAGCGCGAACGTCGTGACCAGTGCAGGAACTTTCGCCAGCCACGGCGACAGACATCCCAAGCTGAGCGTGACGATGGCCGCTGGCATCATCACCTGCGTCAGCGGAACCACGGCCAGGTTCGCTGGCAACCCAAGGGTAGTTGCGCGATGAAAGTAATAGGTCATGGGCAATGCCAGTCCCATCTGCAGCACGGCAGAAATGAAGAGCAGTTCCCAGGCCGAGAACAGAACGCGCGCGGTTCCCAGCACCATGCGGCGCGCCCAGGACTGTCCCACGAATCGGGCGACTCGACCACAAACCATCTGCAGGTCGACCCGAAGCTGAGCAACTCGCGGCATCAACTGTGCCGCGTAGTCGCGAGAATCCCAGTTCACCAGCGCCTGCTTGTAGAGCTGCGATGTGCGCTGCAGAATCGGAATCCCAATCGCTGCCACGATCAGCACGCAGAGAAACGTCATCTGGAAGCTGGCAGTAAAGAGCTGTCGCGGATCATAGATCAGTAATCCCAGCGCAGCCGCACCCACCGCGTTGGTCATGGCGCGGTCGCGATAGAGCAGCCGCGTGCCCAGATACACCGCGCACATCAACGTCGCGCGCCAGACGGGCGCACCCACATCCGTCAGAAATGCATACGCCGCGCACGATCCCACCGTGACGATCGTGGCGGGAATCTCCCCGATCCGCACTCGTCGCAGCGTCCAGAACACGACGAACGCCAGAATGCTGACGTTCATCCCCGACACCACCAGAATGTGATACGTGCCCGAGCGCTGAAAATCTGCGCGCGTATCCCGATCGATGAACGCCTCGTCGCCGATGACCATGGCGTCTATCAACGCCGCTTCCGGCGCCGGCCAGAGCTCATGCACCTTCGCAACTACGCCGCGGTGCAGACGATTGCGCCAGGCGGCGACTCGGCTTCCTGCAAAGCCGGGAAGCAACTCGGCATCTTTCAACTTCGCCGATCCGAGCGCAGCGATCCCGCGGTCAGCGAGATATCCCTGATAGTCAAAAGCTCCCGGATTACGGAAGTTTCGCGGAAGCCTGAGCTTCCCGCGGAACCGAATCCGCTCCCCGTATTGAAAAGCACGCACGGCTTCCAGAGGCTGGGCGGGTGAGCCCTCGTCCGCCTCGCTGTATATCCCCAGACGAATTCCAGAATGAGTCGGAATCACCTGGCCAGCCGTGGTTTCAATCTGCTCGGCCTCAACCTCCAGCGATTGCCGGACTTCGTTGAATCCCGGTTGCAGGCGTCCGTCCTTGATGACGAAACCGGTGACCCGCACCTCTTCACGATCGGCGTAGGGTTGAATGCTCGTGTCCAGGTGGCTGGAACTGGTCCGCATCTGCACATGCAGCGCGCCGACGAGGAAGAAGGTTCCCAGCGCGAGCAACCAGCCCAATCCGGAGCGGCGGTTCAAAAAATAGCCTGCAGCCGCGACAAACAACCCCGCCGCGGCGACCCACCACATCGCCGGACGCCATGCGTACACGCCCGCAACGATGCCGAGCGAATAGCACAATGCCGCCCACATCAGAGGCTGTCGCGAGGATTTGAGCTGAACCTCCGGAGGGCCGCTCGAGGTGGGCGCTGCGATCATACTTCGAACTCAGGAGGGAGAACTCTTCCTGCAAACAGACGGGCCGACTGCGGCTCATCGCACCAGGTGGAACACGCTCTCCAGGTGATACGTCTGCGGAAACAAATCCATCAGATGCGCCTGCTCCACCCGGTATCCGGCTCCAAGCAGCGTGACCAGGTCGCGCGCCAGCGTCACCGGATCGCAGGAAACATAAACAACGCGTGGCGCGCCCAAGGTCGCCAACTTGCGCGCCACGCGTTCTCCCAGGCCACTTCGAGGCGGGTCCACCACCGCAAGGTCGGGCTTATGAAGACTATGAGGGAGTACTGCGCCCTTCCCGACCCGCCCCTTCTTTCCTAGACCGTCCAGGTACTGCTCCGTCGTGGCCTGGACTGCTTCTCCATTCGAGGACAAATTGTAGGCAAGGTCGGCTGTGGAAGTCTGTGACGACTCGACAGAAACGATGTGACGGATGTCACAAAGAGCTGTGGAAAACAGTCCCACTCCCGCATAGAGATCGATCGCCAGTTCGCCCGACTGCCCGTTGGTCACGATTTTGACCAGTTCGTCGGTCAGATGCCGGTTGGTCTGGAAGAACGACCCCGCACTCACCCGGTACGCCGCCCGCTGCAACTGATAAGTCAGATGGCCCTCGCCGACCGTCAGCAGTTTCTCGGGGGCCTGCCCGGGCTTGGTGTCCCGGAACGTAACCACACCGGCGATTTCTGCCATGGAGGCGCGCAGTTCCTCAGACCACGACCGCAGCGCCACACGCCGTGCATCGGCAGTCGCCGACACCTCTATCAACAACTGCGAGTCGTCCCCATTGGCGAAGAATTCAATCTCGCGGACACCCAGCGGCATTCTCCCCGCCGACCCGCTCCGCCACAGTGCAGCAATCCCGCGGTTGATCAGTGGCGAGCTGATCGGGCACTCTTCCACCGGCAGCAGCTCGTGCGATCCGATCTTGAAATAACCGATCTTGAATTGCGGGCCCGTCTGGACTTGCAGCCGAGAACGGTTACGGTAATTCCACGGCGGGGAAGGATGCACTTCGAGTTGCACCGCGAGTTCCAGCTTTGCCGTCCGCCGCAGCGTCTCGGCGAGAATCACCTTCTTGATCTCAAGCTGGTGCTCGTAGTCGGCGTGCTGGTAATGACATCCGCCACATTGGCCGAAATAGGGACATGGCGGCTGGACGCGATGCGGCGATAACTCAACGACAGATTCCGCCCGCGCCCGCACGAAGCCAGGCTTCTGCTCGGTAACAGAAGCTTCGACCTTCTCACCACCCAACACGAAGGGAACGAACGCTGCCTTGCCACGGCCGCGGGCGTCGGCAGGCAGACGGGCCAATCCGTCGCCGCCGTAGATCATTTTTTCGACCGTGAGGAGCAAGAAGAGATTCTAAATGACCTTCTACAGCGCCCTACCCGCCGCCGCGCCTGACGCCCACGCCCACTGGAAGTTAAATCCACCCAAATGTCCGGTCACGTCGACCACTTCCCCAATGAAATACAGCCCGGGAACCTTCCTGCATTCCATCGTCTTGGCTGAGAGTTCGTCGGTATCGACCCCGCCTGCCGTCACTTCTGCTTTCTCAAAGCCCTCGGTGCCGGCAGGAGAAAAGCTCCACTTATGAAGTTTCAACTCGAAGTCTGCCAAGCCCGCATTCGTCCATGATGCCGGCGGGTGCAACTCCAGCCAGCGGTCGGCGAACCGGCTCGGCAGGATCTTCCTGATCTCGAGGCGCAGTGTGGCGAGCGTCCGCGAAATCTTTGGATCGCCGAAGACTCCAGTGATTTCATGCCCTGGCGCCAGATCGATTCGAATAGTACCCAGCTTCTTCCAGTACGACGAAATCTGCAGAATCGCAGGACCACTCAGCCCCCGATGGGTCACGAGCATCTTCTCGCGAAACTCCTGACCGTCGCACGATGCGATCACCTCCGCCGAAACGCCCGCCAGATCGCTGAACCGTGTACGGTCTTGCGCATCGAACAACAGCGGTACCAGCCCCGGCCACGGCTCGCGAATCTTCAGCCCAAACTGACGCGCCAGGTCGTAACCGAAAGACGTTGCTCCGATCTTCGGGATCGACAATCCTCCGGTCCCTGCCACTACGGCGTCCGCACGAAATTCATCACTTGACGTGCGAACAACGAATTGCTCCGCGCGATTCACTTGCCGCACCTTGGCATTCAGAAAGATGCTTACGCCCGCGGCTCGGCATTCTTCTTCCAGCATCGTGACGATCTCGCGCGCCGAGCGGTCGCAGAACAACTGTCCTGGAGTTTTTTCGTGATATCGAATCCGATGCTTCTCAACCAGCGCAATGAAATCGGCAGGGGTGTATCGCGCCAACGCCGACTTGGCAAAATGCGGATTTGCAGAAAGAAAATTCCGGGCGGTGCAATGAATATTCGTGAAGTTGCAGCGCCCACCGCCGGAGATCAGAATCTTCTTGCCCAGGCAATCCGAGTGCTCCAG
>Ga0335082_10002918_pt1 | contig 18518 bp, 14 predicted proteins | sample Lox_Sample_41_FD_206718 | JGI IMG/M metagenome (GOLD analysis project Ga0335082, IMG submission 206718) | Soil microbial communities from Loxahatchee National Wildlife Refuge, Florida, United States - Lox_Sample_4.1 | ecosystem: Environmental > Terrestrial > Soil > Wetlands | place: USA... | reverse complement strand
GCGCCGCCGCGCCTCACGCCCCCGGCACCACGAGGAGCGCCTTGGCGAGATGCGCGTGCCCGCGCCCGATCGCACGCGCAGCGTGCATGAGGAGGGTGACGATCAGCACGCCGATGGCGCCGAGGATCAGGGCCGAGACCATCGAGTGGTCGGAGAGCGCCCAGCCGCCGATGTGCACATCGTCGGAGAACACCGTGGCATTCGTGTCCCATCCGAGCCACCGCGCCAACACCAGCAGGGGCAGGCAGGTGAATGACAGGCCGACGGCGAGGCCGGTCACGGCGAGCGTGAAGTACACGATGCCGAGCGGCAGCATGAGGAGCATGTACAGGAGCGTCGTCCAGGTGCGCACGTCCCTCAGCATCTCGCCGATGCGGGTCAGCCAGCCGGCCGGCGGACCGGGGTGCATCGGTCGGCGCGGCATGCGTTCGCCGGTCACCGCCTCGAGCAGGCGCCCCTCGCCGAGGGCGATGATCCGCGTGATGCCGATGAAGGCGAGGAAGAAGGGGATGCCGATGATGAGGATCGCAAAACCAAACGACAGTGACAGGCCTGTTACCACGATCGTGAAGTAGACGATGCCCGTGGCGAGCGTGAGCAGCATGTAGAAGAGCGAGGTGTAGCTGCGCGGGTCGAGGTAGACGCCGAAGAAACGCCGCCAGCCGCTCGTGCCCGCCCCGGCCGCCGCAACCGGGGTCCTGAGGGCCGCCTTCACCTTCGCCTCCGTGTCCCGGTAGGCCGCGGCCACTTCCTCGGGCGCGCCATAGGTGCTCGCGATCAGCTCGAGCACGTCGGCCTCGGACTTGCCCGGATGGGCCGCGACCTCGGCGCGCAGGTATTCCTCCGCGTCGTAGAGCGCGTCCTGAATCAGCGCCGGGTCCTGACCCGCGAGCGCGGCGCGCAGTTGCTTCAGATACTCATCGATCGAGCGGGGGGCATGAGCACTCATGAGTCGGTTCCTTCGATGAAACGATCGACGAAGCCGCGGGTCTGGCGCCAGATGCCGCTCCACTGAGCGAGCAACGCCCTTCCTTCGTCGGTGATGCGGTAATAGCGCCGCGGCGGGCCGGAGTAGGAAGGCACGACCCGGCTGGTGAGAAGTCCCCCGGCGGCCAGGGTACGCAGCACGGGGTAGATCGTTCCTTCCTTGAAGAGCGCCTCACCCTCGTTGGCCCGCTGCAGCCGCTTGGCGATCTCATAGCCATAAAGGTCTTCGGGACTTCGCTCGAGCACCGCGAGCAACACGAGCGCGACGAGCCCTGAGTTGAGGTCTTTCTGAAACTTGCGTGCCTGGGTATCGTCCATTTGCCAGTACTGTAGACATACTAATATTACCTGTCAACTAGTACTATGAACATACCTGCCATATTTACATAAGGGCCTGCTCTCGCTTGCGATGCGGACGAGCCGGGCGATGGCGTGGGGTGGAACGGAGCGGCGTGTCCGGCTGCTAGACTTTGACCTGCAATCCAGCAAGGCCGGTGATGAGAAACTCGCTCCTCGAAGTCACTCCGGTGATACCCGCGAGCCTGGCCCGGCTTACGGAGCTGGCCGGCAACCTCTTTTTCAGCTGGCATCGGCCCATCCGGGCGCTGTTCGAGGATCTCGCCCCCGAGCTGTGGCAGCAGACCGGCGGCAACCCGCGGCTGATGCTCCGATGCGTCGATCAGTCAGCGCTCGAGCGCTGCGCGAGCGACCCCGGCTATCGCGAGCGCTACCACGCGGCGCTCGAGCTGCTCGATGCCTACGTGCGCGTGAGCTCCCCGGACGGCGAGCAGCCGTTGATCGCGTACTTCTGCGCCGAGTACGGCTTTCACGAGAGCTTTCCCATCTACTCGGGCGGACTGGGCGTGCTCGCCGCCGACTACTGCAAAGGCGCGAGCGACGAGCGCACCAACTTCGTCGCGGTGGGCCTGCTCTACGAGCAGGGTTACTTCACGCAGACGGTCGACAACGACGGTATTCAGCAGGCGGAGTATCGCGAACGGGACCCGCGGGATCTGCCGGTCGAGCCGGTACGGACCGCCGCCGGCGAATGGCTCAAGGTGAGCGTGCGCATCGCGGGGCGCGATGTGGTGGCGCGTACCTGGAGAGCCCAGGCGGGCCGCGTCCCCGTATACCTGCTCGACACCAACTGCGCCGAGAACGCGCCCTCGGATCGCGACATTACCCATCGCCTCTACGGCGGCGACGAGTCGACCCGCATCCGCCAGGAGATGATTCTCGGCATTGGCGGGGTGCGCGTGCTGCGCGCGCTCGGCAGGCAGCCCGCGGTGTGGCATTTGAACGAAGGTCACGCCGCGTTCCTCATCCTCGAGCTGCTGCGCGAGCACCTGGCGGCGGGGCTGGCCTTCAATGCGGCGCTCGAGGCCGTGGCAGCCGAATGCATCTTCACGACCCACACGCCGGTCGCCGCGGGGCACGACGCCTTCGGGCACGACCTGGTGCTGGCGCACTTCGGCGAATTCATCCGTGAGCTCGGCCTGCCGGTCGAGCGCTTCCTCGACCTGGCGCGCGCCCCGGCGGCGCCGCACCTCTTCAACATGACGCGCCTCGCGCTCAACGGCGCGCGGCACGTAAACGGCGTGAGCCGCGTTCATGGCGGGCTGTCGGCACGGCTGTGCGCGGACCAGTGGCCGGAGCTGCGCCCGCAGGACAATCCGGTCGGGTTCGTCACCAACGGCGTGCACGTCCCGACCTTTCTCCATCAGCGCTGGACCGATTTCTTCGACCGCGAGCTCGGGCGCGAGTGGCGCGAGCGGCAGAGCGATCCCGCCTTCTGGAGCGCGCTCGAGCGTGTGCCGGACGAGCGCTACTGGGCGACCGCACAGGACGTCAAGGCTCGCATGCTGGCGAACGTGCGCGAGCGGCTGCAGCGCGAGTACGAGCGCAAGGGCCTGTCCTCCGCGCAGCTGCGTCACGTCACCCGGCTGCTCGATCCGTCGCGCCCGGGAGTGCTCACGATCGGGTTCGCGCGGCGCTTCGCCACCTACAAGCGCGCGACCCTTCTGATGCGCGACCGCGCGCACCTGGCGCGGCTGCTGCACGACCCCAAACGCCCCGTGGTGCTGCTGTTCGCCGGCAAGGCGCACCCGGCCGATGAGCCTGCCAAGCAGGTGCTGCGCGAGATCCGCCAGCTCATGATGGATCCCGAGTTCCTTGGGCGGGTGGTGTTTCTCGAGGACTACGACCTGCAGCTCGCACGCAGCCTCGTCACCGGGGTCGACGTCTGGCTCAACAACCCGATCGCCCCGCTCGAGGCGAGCGGCACCTCGGGTATCAAGGCCGCGATCAACGGACGGCTGAACCTCTCGATCCTCGACGGCTGGTGGGCCGAGGGCTGGATGCACGACAACGGCTGGGGCATCCAGCCGGCGAGCGTGGCCGATCCCGAGCGGCGCGATCGGCTCGAGGCGGACATGATCCTCGACACGATCGAGGAGGAAGTGCTGCCGCTCTACTACGACGAGAGCTCGCCCGCGAGCCCGCCCGAATGGGTGCGGCGCAGCAAGCGCGCCATGATGACCGTCATCCCGCGCTTCAACATGGGCCGCGTGGTCTGCGACTACACCCGCGGCGTCTATCAGCCGGCGATCGCCCAGTACGGGCGGCTGGCGGCCGAGGGTTTCACCGGAGCGCGCACGCTCGCCGAGTGGAAGCAGCGCGTGCGCGCGGCCTGGCCCAGGGTGAGTCTCAAGCTCGTGAGCGATGCGGCGCGCGAGCTGCCGCGTGGCGAGCGGTTGCGCCTCTCGGTCGCCGTGGCGCTCAACGGACTTGCGCCCGCAGACGTGCGGGTCGAGTTCCTGGCCCGGCGGTTGCTGCCGCTGGCCGACCGCACGCCGCCGTCGCTCTCCTCCTACGGGCGGCCGGCGCCGGACGGCGAGTGGCGCAGCGCACTCGCCGCGGCCGACGAATCGGCAAACGGCGAGACCGTGTTCGCGCTCGACGTCGACCCCAGGGAATGCGGCCAGTTCGCCACCGAGATCCGTATCTACCCGTACCACGAGCTGCTCAGCCACCCGTACGAGCTCGGGCTGATGAAATGGCTGTGAGCTGCGCCACTCGCCCGGTTGCGCCGCGGCGGCGGCTTGCGCTGTAGTAGCGCCCATGGCCCGACAGCCCGCCCGCGCCTCTTCAGGCCGCTACGTGAGCCGCCTCACCGGCGGCACGCTCGCGGTCATCATGGCTGGCGGCCGCGGGGAGCGCCTGCGCGACCTGACGCTCAACCGCTGCAAGCCGGCGACGCCCTTCGGCGGCAAGTTCCGCATCATCGACTTCGTGCTGTCGAACTGCGTCAATTCCGGCATCCGCCAGATCTCGATCCTCACGCAATACAAGGCGCAGTCCCTCATCCAGCACGTGCAGCACGGCTGGAGCTACCTGCGCGGCGAGTTCAGCGAATTCATCGAGGTGGTGCCCGCGCAGCAGCAGACCGGCCCCAACTGGTACCGCGGGACGGCGGACGCCGTATACCAGAACGCCGAGCTGATCGCCTCGCACCGGCCCAAGCACGTGCTGGTGCTCGCCGGCGATCACATCTACAAGATGGACTACGGTCCGATGATCGCCTATCACGTCGAGAAGGGCGCCGACATCACCGTGGGCGTGGTCGAGGTGCCCGCGGAGCAGTCGCGCCACTACGGGGTGCTCACGGCCACCGAGTGGAACCGCGTGACGCGCTTCGCGGAGAAGCCGGCGGTCCCGGACACGCTGCCGCAGCGCCCCGACATCGTCCTCGCCTCGATGGGCATCTACGTGTTCAACGCGGCGCTGCTCGAGAGCATGCTGAGCGCGGACGCCGCCAACGATGCCTCCTCGCATGACTTCGGCAAGGACATCCTGCCGGAGGCGATCAGCGCGGGCCGTCAGGTGTTTGCCTACCCCTTCCAGGACGTCAAGACGCGCGCCCAGAGCTACTGGCGGGACGTCGGTACCGTGGACGCCTACTACGACGCCAACCTCGAGCTGGTGCACGTGCACCCCGAGCTCAACATCTACGACGAGGACTGGCCCATCTGGACCTACCAGCTGCAGCAACCGCCGGCGAAGTTCATCCTCGACGAGGACGGCCGGCGCGGCATCGCCATCAACTCCATGGTGTCGGGCGGCTGCATCATCTCCGGCGCCGTGGTGCGCGAGTCGCTGCTGTTCTCCAACGTACGGGTCGAGGAGGGTACGACCATCCAGCGCTCCGTGGTGCTGCCGCACGCCCAGATCGGCCGCGGCTGCCGCATCGGCAACGCGATCATCGACGAGGACTGCGAGGTTCCCGACGGCCTCGCGATCGGCACGGATCGCCCCGCGGACGAGCAGCGCTTTCACGTCACCGAGAAGGGCGTGGTGCTGGTGACGTCCGACATGTTGCGCAAGCTGCGCACCTGAGGAGGCGCCGATGGCATCCGCCATGCGGCGCGCCGGCGCCGGCTGAGCGCGCAGCGTACGCATGGCCGGCATGCGCTTGCCCGTGTTCGACCGGCGCCGCGCCGGGGCGCTGCTGCCGCTGTCGGCGCTCGACGCCGCGCTCGGCCGCGGCGGACGCGCCTTCGTCGACTGGCTGAGCGAAGCGGGCTTCTCCGTGTGGCAGATCCTGCCCGTCGGTCCTACCGGAGCGGACGGCTCGCCCTACTGGGTTCGCTCGGACTGGGCGGGCAACCCGCAGTTCCTCGACTCGGACGAGCTGCCCGGCGCCGGGCTCGCGCCGGATGCGCAGTTCCTCGCGGCCGCAGCCGGCTGGCTGCCCGACTATGCGCTGTTCGAGGCGCTCACTGCGGCCCACGGCGGCGCGCCGTTCTGGTCATGGCCCGCGCCGCTGCGCGACCGTGAGCCGGGGGCGCTCGCGATGGCGCGCCGCGAGCTGCTCGCGGAGCTCGAGCGCATCACGCGCGAGCAGTACGCCTTTCATCTGCAATGGCAACGGCTGCGTGACTACGCGCGCGGCCGCGGAGTGCGCCTGTTCGGCGACCTGCCGTTCTATGTCGCGCCCTCATCGGTGGAGACCTGGACGCATCGCCAGCTCTTTCAGCTCACCGCCACCGGCGAGCCCGCGGCCGTCGCAGGAGTGCCGCCGGACTACTTCACCGAGCTCGGGCAGCTCTGGGGTAACCCCGTTTACGACTGGCACGGGCAGCGGCGCGAGGGCTTTGCCTGGTGGGTGGCGCGGGTGCGGGCGCAGCTCTCGCGCCTGGATCTGCTGCGTCTCGATCACTTTCGCGCGCTCAGCGCCTACTGGGCGGTGCCGGCCGGCGCGCCCGACGCGCGCGGCGGCGCGTGGCACAGTGCGCCGGGCGCGGAGCTGCTGACGCGCCTGCGCGAGGAATTCAGCGATCTGCCGCTCGCGGCCGAGGACCTCGGCGTCATCACGCCGGACGTGCTCGCACTGCGCGAGAGCTTCGGCCTCCCGGGCATGCACGTACTGCAGTTCGCCTTCGACGGCAATGCCGACAATCCGCACCGCCCGTATCTCTACGAGCGCTCGAGCGTCGCGTATACCGGCACACACGACAACGACACGACGCTCGGCTGGTATTCGCACCTCGACGCCGACAGTGCCGCGCGCGTGAATCTGTACCTCGGCGCCGCCGCCGGCGCGCTGCCCGAAGCGCTGATCCGCGCGGCTCTCGCTTCCGTGGCGCGGCTCGCGATAGTCCCGGTGCAGGACCTGCTCGGCCTCGGCTCCGAGGCGCGCCTCAACACTCCCGGTACCGCGCACGGCAACTGGGCCTGGCGGCTGCCCGCGGGCGCGCTCACCGGGGAGCTCGCGCGGCGCTACGCCGCGCTCAACGCCGTGTACGGACGGCGCGCATGAGAGCGGCCCTGGTCGCGCTGGCCGCGCTGGCCGCGCTCGGCAGCTGTGCGCTCGTGCCGAAGTTCACGACCCCCGAGCTCACGGTCGTCGGCTTGCAGCTCGAGGGCGGTGACTTCTTCACCCAGCGCCTCAAGGTGCGCGTGCACGTCCGGAACCCCAACGACCGCGCGCTTCCCATCAAGGGGATCGAGTACACGCTCGAGGTCGACGGACAGCCGTTCGCGACCGGTGAGTCGGCTGCGAGCTTCGTCGTGCCGGCGCTCGGCGAGGCGGAGTTCGACATGAACGTCACGACCCACGTGACCAGCGCCGTGCTGCGGCTGCTCGGGCGCTCGGCCCATGCCGCCGGCGCGAGCATCCCCTATCGGCTGTCCGGGAAGGTCTCGCTGTCGGAGGGGTGGCTGCAGACGATTCCGTTCGAGCAGCACGGCACCTTCGAGCCGTGAGCGCCGCGGGCCCTCAGGCCGGGACGATCTGCCGGTAGATGCCGAGGTATTCGGCAACCGCGCGTTGCCAGGAAAAATCCCGGCTCATGCCGTTGCGCATCATGCGCGACCAGTGCACCGGCTGATCGTACAGATCGAGCGCGAAGCCGAGCGCCCACTCGAGCGCCGGCGCGTCGAAGTCGTTGAACACTACGCCGGTGCCGCGGCCGCTCGCCGTATCGTAATGCTCGACCGAGTCGGCGAGCCCGCCGGTGCGGCGCACGATGGGCACCGTGCCGTAGCGCAGGCTGTACATCTGGTTGAGCCCGCAGGGCTCGTAGCGTGAGGGCATGAGGAAAAGATCGCTCGCCGCTTCGATCCAGTGCGAGAGCTCCTCGTCGTAGCCGGCCTCGAACGTCACCCGTTCCGGGAAGGAGAGCGCGAGATCCGCGAAGAAACGCTCGTATTGCGGCTCGCCGCTGCCGAGCGCCGCCACCGTCAGCGGCCGCGACTCGAGCATCTTCGGCAGAGCCTCGAACATGAGCTCGATGCCCTTCTGTGCCGCGAGGCGGCTGACGATGCCGGCGAGCGGCACCCCGGGCGCGCTGCCGAGACGCCGGCTCGCGAGCAGCCGTCGCTTGAGCTCGGCCTTGCCCGCGAGATGCTCCCGGTCGTAGTGCACCGGCAGGAAGCGGTCGCGCCGCGGGTCCCACTCGTCGTAATCGACGCCGTTCAGGATGCCGCTGAGCGCGGCGCCGCGCGCGCGCAGGCTGTCCTCGAGGCCCATCCCGTACTGCTCGGTGCAGATCTCGCGGGCGTGCGTCGGGCTGACGGTGGTGAGCGCGTCGGCGTACAGGATCCCGTGGCGCAGCGCATTGATGCGCCCGGCGGCGAGGTCGCCCTGGTGGAGCAGCGACTCGTCGCCGGCCGAAAGGCCCAGGTCGGCGATGTCGGCGGCTGGAAAGATGCCCTGATAACCGATGTTGTGGATCGTGAGCAGGGTGTGCGCCGCGGCGAGCGGTCCGGCGCGGCCGTACTCGGTGCGCAGCAGCAGCGGCCCGAATGCGCTATGCCAGTCGTTGCAGTGGAAGACCTGCACCGGCCACTTCATGAGCGTGCAGCTCACGAACACCGCCCGCGTAAAGGCGATGAAGCGCACGTGCTCGTCGGGATCGGCCGTGTAGAGACTCGCGCGCGCGTACAGCTCCGGGCAGTCGATCAGCAGCACGGGCAGCCCGCCGGCTCCCGGAAGCGCGGCTTCGAATACCGAGAACACAAGACGCTGCACGCCGACGGCGAGCGGCACCTGCTGCAGCCCCGGCACCGGCCGCAGCGCGAGCGGCGCGCGCTCGATGCTGGCATAGAGCGGTGTGAAGAGCCGCACGTCGTGCCCGTCCGCGTGCAGGTACTTGCCGAGCGCGTGGGCGACGTCGGCGAGCCCGCCGGTCTTCGACAGCGGCGCCACCTCGGAGGCGAGCAGGCAGACGGTGAGTCTTGCGGGGGCGGCGCTCATTATTTCGGGATCGACGTCAGGTTAAGATGAACCCATGCGGCGCTTCCTGGTCGGGCTCACGCTGGTGTTGCTGTTCGCGGTTTCGATCGGCGTCGGGGTGACGGTCGCCCGCTGGCCCCACTGCCGCCACGTTTGCCCATGGGTGTGCGCCCGGTGAGGCAGTGTAACCGAAGGCCCGAGGGCCCCGAGGCACCGCAAGAAGCGGGTCGCGCCGGGCGCGGGACTGCCTATCATTCCGCGCCATGAGCACCGTCACCGAGACCTTCGTAGACAGCCGCGATTTTCGCCGTATCGCGCGCGCGATCCGCTTCATCGCCGCGCATGTCCGCGAGCAGCCGCGCCTTTCGGCGATCGCCGCTTCCGCCGGACTCTCCGAGTTCCATTTCAACCGCCTGTTCAGGCGCTGGGCGGGCGTGACTCCCCGGCAATACCTGGCATTCCTCACCGCACGGGCGGCGCGCGGGGCACTGGCGCTCGAGAGCTCGGTGCTCGAGGCCGCCTACGCGGCGGGCCTCTCCGGGCCCGGCCGGCTGCATGATCTGCTGGTGACGCTCGATGCGGTGACGCCGGGGGAGCTCAAGGCGCGCGGGGCCGGCCTCGAGATACGCTACGGCTTCACCGACACGCCGTTCGGCACGGCCCTGATAGGGAGCACCGCGCGCGGTGTCTGCCACCTGGCCTTCGAGGATCGAGACCGCGAACGCGCCGCGGCCGCGGAGCTTGCGGCCCGGTGGGAGCGCGCCCGACTCACGCGCAGCGATGAGGGGGCACAGCGGCTGGCGCTCGGGATTTTCGGCGCCGACCGGGCCCACACCGGGGTGCCGCTGCGCCTCGCCGTCCGAGGGACCAACTTCCAGCTCAAGGTGTGGGAGGCGCTCCTCGCGGTCGGAGCACGGGGGCCGACGACCTACGCGGAAGTGGCGCGGGCGGCGGGGGCCACGGGCGCCGAGCGGGCGGTGGGCAACGCCGTGGGTGCCAACCCCGTCGCCTGGCTCATCCCCTGTCACAACGTGCTGCGCACCGACGGGTCGCTCGGAGGATACCGCTGGGGCGAGGAGCGCAAGCGCGCGATGCTCGCCTGGGGGCCACGCAACATAATCCACGAGGCCCCGAGGCCCTCGAACATGCGCAGCCTGTCTGCGTAAGTATTTGTTTCTTATATAAAAACACACAAATTGGGCGGGCGGGGACCTGAGGGAAGTGGTAAACTGACCGCTGTACCCCTGGTGCCACCAAGGCTCTCTCGAGACCGCGTGCCAGAAGCCGATCGGGCTTCCGGGCGCGCCGACGAAAGATCATGTCCGCCCCGCCCTACAAGCAGCTCGAGCAGGAGTTCAAGCGCCTGCATGCCTTCCGTGGCGCGCTGTCGCTGCTGCGCTGGGATGCCGCCGTCATGATGCCTCGCGGCAGCGCTGACGTTCGCGGTGAGCAGCTGGCGGCACTGGAGACCGAGCACCACGCGCTGCTCACGGCACCCCGCATCACGCGCCTCCTCGACCGGGCGCAAGCCAATACCCAGGGACTGGCCGACTGGCAGGTGGCGAACCTGCGCGAGATGCGCCGTCAGCGCGACCACGCCATCGCGACGCCCGTCGCCCTGGTGGCGCGCCTCGCCAAGGCGGCCTCGCGCGCCGAGTCACGCTGGCTCGAGGCGCGGGCTCAGGGCAAGTTCGACACCTTCGCGCCTCATCTCGAGGAGATGGTGCACCTGGTGCGCGACAAGGCCGCGCTCCTCGGACAGGCGCTGAACCTCGCCCCCTACGACGCCCTGGTCGACGCGTTCAGTCCGGGCATCACGACCGCGGACATCGATGCCATGTTCAAGGCGCTCTCCCGCCGTCTTCCCTCGTTGATCCGCGAGGCGATCGCGCTCCAGGAGGGCCGCCCGCTGCTGCCGCTCGCCGGCAAGTATTCGGCCGGCAAGCAGCGCTCGCTGACGGTGGAGGTGATGAAGGCGGTGGGCTTCCCGTTCGACCGCGGGCGGCTCGATGAGAGCGAACAGCCGTTCACCGAGGGCGTTCCCGGCGACATCCGCGTGACGACGCGCTTCGTGCCCGAAGACGTCTTCTCGGGTCTGCTCGGCGCACTGCACGAGACCGGGCATGCCATGTATGACCTCGGGCTCCCCCAGGACTGGCGCGACCAGCCGGTCGGACGCGACCGCGGCATGGCGCTCGAGGAGAGCCAGTCGCTGCTCATCGAGATGATGGTTTGCCGCAGCCGGCCGTTCGTGCGCTACGTCCAGCCGCTGCTCGCGAAGCACTTCTCGGTGAGCGGCCCCGAGTGGGACGTCGAGAACCTCTATGCCCACCTGACCCGTGTGCGACGCGGCGTCATCCGCGTGGATGCCGACGAGCTCACCTATCCGCTGCACATCATGCTGCGCTATGAGCTCGAGAAGCAGCTGCTCTCGGGCGAGCTTGCGGTGCGCGACCTCCCCGAAGCCTGGAATGCCGGCATGGAGGCGCGCCTCTCGATCCGCCCGGCCAACGACCTGGAGGGATGTCTGCAGGACATTCACTGGGCCGTGGGCTCGTTCGGCTACTTCCCGTCCTACGCGCTCGGTGCCGTCATCGCCGCCCAGCTCTATGAGAGCCTGCGGGCCGAGGTTCCGGCGCTCGATGAGCAGCTCGCCGGCGGCGAATTCTCGGGACTGTTCGGCTGGCTGCGCACCCACGTGCACGGCCTCGGTGCCAAGGTGCCGGTGCAGGAGCTGCTGAAGAGCGCCACCGGCAAGCCGGTATCGGCCACTTCCTTCATCCGCTACGTCGAGGCAAAGTACCTGGAAAGCGCGACCAGCGTCGCGGCGGCCTGAAGCCGCGCGCCGCGAGGGCGCGACCGCCGCGAACCTGCCAGATCTGACGACGTGAAGCGCGCCGACGCAAATTCCTCCCGGACTCTCGACCGCCTGGCTGCGCGCCTGCGCGGCTCGGTCGGCAAGGCTATCGCCGACTTCCGCATGATCGCGCCGGGCGATCGCGTCATGGTGTGCCTGTCGGGCGGCAAGGACTCCTACACGCTGCTCGATCTGCTGCTGTCCCTCAGGCGCAGCGCGCCGGTGGACTTCGAGCTCATCGCCGTCAACCTCGACCAGAAGCAACCGGGCTTTCCGAGCGAGGTCCTGCCGCGCTATCTCGAGAGTGTCGGCGTTGCGTACCGGATCATCGAGCAGGACACCTACCGCGTCGTCAGGCGCGTGGTGCCCGAGGGCCGCACGCTCTGCGGGCTGTGCTCGCGGTTGCGGCGCGGCGCGCTGTACCGCTTCGCCTCCGAGCACGGCATCAGCAAGATCGCACTCGGTCATCACCGCGACGACATCGTCGAGACGCTGTTTCTCAATCTCTTCTTCGGCGGGCGGCTGAAGGCGATGGCGCCGAAGCTCCTCTCCGACGACGGGCGGCACGTCGTGATCCGTCCGCTCGCCTACGTCGCCGAGCGCGATATCGCGCGCTACGCGCGCGGGCGCGCCTTTCCGCTGATCCCCTGCAAGCTGTGCGGCTCGCAGGAGAATCTGCAGCGCGTCGCGGTGAAGAAGATGCTCGCCGGCTGGGAGCGGGAGTTCCCCGGACGCACCGAGACGATCTTCCGGGCGCTGCGCAACGTCGAGCTCGAGCATCTCGCCGATCCGCGCCGCTTCGACTTTGCCGGCCTCGACTTGCGGCGCCTGGCGCCGATGAGCGAGCGCGAGGAGCACCGGCTCGAGGAGGCGCTCGCTTCCCCCCCGGTGCGCGCCTGAGGTGCAGGACTCGAGCGCGAAGCCGCCGCTCGCCAACAGCTACTGGGTGCTGCCCGGCAGGCTGCTCGCCGGCGAGTATCCCGGCGGCTCCGGCCCCGGGCCGATCCGCGAGCGCCTGGAGCTGCTCCTCGGGGCGGGCATCGGCTCCTTCATCGACCTCACCCAGCCCGGCGAGCTCGCGCCCTACGAGGCGGAGCTGCCCGTGGGAGTCACGTACCGGCGCTTGCCCATCCCCGACCACGGCCTGCCCGCCGAGCGCGCGCACATGGTGGGGATTCTCGAGTGCCTGCGGCAGGCGCTGCGCGCAGGGCGCCCTGTGTACCTGCACTGCCGCGCCGGGATCGGCCGGACCGGCACGGTGGTCGGGTGCTTTCTGGCGGAGGAGGGCTCGGGGGGCGAGGCCGCGCTCGAGGAGCTCAACCGTCTGTGGCAGCAGAGCGCGCGCGCTCAAGCCTGGCCGTCCGTCCCGGAGACCGAGGCGCAGGTGAACTATGTGCGCGGTTGGAGGCTGGAGGGACCGGCCGACCGCGACCCGCTGCTCGAGCCGGCGACGCTCGCGGCCGTGCGCGGCGTGCGCGAGCGCTTTCTCGGTGCGCTCCTCGGCCTCGCGGTAGGGGACGCAGTGGCGGCGGCGACCCAGTTTCGGCGGCCCGGGCGATTCGCGCCGGTAGGAGACGTGCTCGGCGGCGGGCCGTTCGACCTGCCGCGCGGCGCCTGGAGCGACGACACCGCGATGGCGCTGTGTCTCGCCGAGAGCCTGCTCGAGAGCAACGGTTTCGACGCCCGCGATCAGCTCGAGCGCTACAGGAGCTGGCAGCAGAGGGGACATCTGTCGGCGACCGGACAGTGCGTGGGGATCACGGCGAGTACCGCCGGCGCGCTCGCCCGGGCTCAGTGGCGGCGGCAGGCGTTCTCGGGCTCGCACGATCCCGAGACCCTGGATCCAGAGCCGCTGTCGAGGGTCGCACCGGCCGTCATGTACTTCTTCGCCGACGCGAGCGCGGCCGAGGAGCATGCCGCGCAGGCCGCCCGCACCACCTGCCAGGCGCCGGCGGTGCTGGCCGCGTGCCGCACGCTGGCGCGCGCACTGCATGTGGCGCTCTCGGGCCAGCCTCGCTCGAGCATCCTGGCGCTGCGCCCGCAGGCGGCGAGCCCTGGCGGTAGCGCGTCCGCCGAGCCCGGCGCGACCGCTCCGGATGCGCTCGGCGCGGCCTTCGAGGCCCTCGGGAGCACCGGCAACTTTCGCGATGCCGTGCTCGCGGCCGCCAATCTCGGCGGCAATTCCGATGTCATCGCTTCGGTCACGGGCGCGCTCGCCGGCGCCCACTACACTGCAGGCGCCATCCCCACTTTGTGGCGCAACAGTCTGATGAAGCAGCAGTTGATCGAGGGCTTCGCCGATCGGCTGCTCGGACGGGCACTGGTCGCGCTCGGTGACTGAAGACATCGCCCGCGCGCTTGGGCTAAGCTGCGCCTCGCCTGCGATTCCAAGAAAATTCGCGCTCGCACGTATGTCCCCGACACGCGCCGCCCGCCGGCGTTCACCTGCAATGCGCTCACGTGGCAGCCGCCGCGGGCTGCGCCCGCCCGCGTGGGCGCGCCTCACGGACGAGGAGCTGCTGCGGCTGCGCTTCTGCGATCTGAAGCTCTCGATCGCCCGCTCGCCGCTCGCCGCACACGTGCGGCAGCTCTATTCCGATCTCGAGCGCCGCGGACTCAGGGTTCGCCCGCACGTATGGCTGTCCGAGGAGTGGTTCTCGCCGGATGGCGTTCCGGGATTCGCCGTGCCCTTCTACCTCGCGCACCCGCGGCTCGAGCGGCTCGAGCGGCGCATCATGCATGAGGCCGAGGGCGGGAACTCGCGCCTCCTGATGCGCATCCTGCGCCACGAGGCGGGGCACGCGCTCGACAATGCCTACCGCCTGCGCCGGCGCAAGCGCTGGCGCGAGGCCTTCGGGCCGGCCTCGCTCCCTTATCCCGCGCGCTATCGGGCGCGCGCCGGGAGCCGCCGCTATGTGCATCACCTCGGAGAGTGGTATGCGCAGGCGCATCCCGCCGAGGACTTTGCCGAGACCTTCGCGGTGTGGCTCACCCCGAAGTCGGGCTGGCGCAAGAGCTACGCCGACTGGCCGGCGCTCCACAAGCTCAAGGCCGTGGATGAGCTCATCGCGAGCGTGCGCGGCCGGCGTCCGCCGGTACGCGATCGAACCCGCATCGAGCCGCTCGATCTCAACACCCGTACGCTCGCGCAGCACTACCGCCGCAAGCTCAGGCACAACGCCCTGATTCGCCGCGGACTGGCCGATGAGCTGCTCAAGCGCGCCTTCAACCGCGAGCCCCCCCGCCGCGGCGCGGGCCGCGCGGCGACGCTGTTGCGCGCGGATGCGCGGCGCCTCAGCGGCGTGGTGGCGCGCTCGCTCAGGACCGAGCGCTACAGCGTCGAGCAGATCCTCAACATGCTGATCGAGCGCAGCGAGCGGCTCGGGCTCTACGTCCGCGGCAACCGCCGCGACGCGCGGCGCTATACGCGCTGGATGCTCGAGCGGCTCACGGGCCTGTACTCCCAGGGCGAGACTCCGCAGCTGCCCTTATGAGGCGACTGCGCGCGCTCGTCGTGGTGCACGCGAGCCTGGTGCCACCGGAGAGCCTCGCAGGCCACGACGAGAAGGAAATCGAGGAGTGGCGCACCGAATACGACGTCACCTCGACGCTGCGCAAGCTCGGCCACGACGTGCGCTGCGTGGGCGTGCTCGACAGCCTCACGGAGCTGCGCGGCGTGATCGCCGACTGGGAGCCGGACATCGTCTTCAACCTGCTCGAGGAATTCGACGGCATCGTCACCTACGACCAGCACGTCGTGGCGTTCCTCGAGCTGATGCGCCAGCCCTATACCGGCTGCAACCCGCGGGGGCTGCTGCTGTCGCGCGATAAGACGCTCGCCAAGCAGCTGCTCGCCTTCCACCGCATCGCCACGCCGCAGTTCGCGGTGTTTCGCCGTGGCGCGCGCTTCCACGTGCCGCGCAAGCTGCGCTTTCCGCTGTTCGTGAAGTCCACGGTCGAGGACGCCTCGCTCGGCATCGCCCAGGCCTCGGTGGTGGAGGATGCGGCGCGGCTCGAGGAGCGCATCGGCTTCGTGCACGAGCAGATCAAGTCCGACGCCCTGGTGGAGGAATACATCGAGGGCCGCGAGCTGTACGTCGGCGTGATGGGCAACGAGCGACTGACGCGGCTGCCGGTATGGGAGATGGTATTCGGCTCGATGCCCGACTCGCTCGCCTCGATCGCCACCCGCAAGGTGAAGTGGGACAAGCGCTACCAGGCGAAATACGGCATCACGACGCACGCCGCTGCGGATCTGCCGCCCGCGGTGCTGGCGACGCTCGACCGGCTGTCGCGGCGCATCTATCGGGCACTGGGCCTGTCCGGCTATGCTCGCATGGACTTCCGCGTGAACCCCCAAGGGCAGGTGTACGTGCTCGAAGCCAACGCCAACCCCAACCTAGAGGCCGGGGAGGACTTCGCCGAGTCGGCGCGCGCCGCCGGCACCCCCTACGGTGAGCTGCTCGAGCGCCTCATGGACCTCGGGCTCAAGTACCGCGCGCAGTGGCGGGCGACCTATGGCTGAGGCCGTGGGCTGGCGGTCCGCGGCGCTTGCCGCACTCGCCTGCGCGGCTGCACTGGCGCTGGCCGGCTGCGCGGGCGAGAAGACCAAGCTGACCGAGGGCGACCTGAACCGGATGCTCACCATGCTGCCCGGGAGCTACGACAACACCGCCCAGGCTGAGGCAGATGTGCGCAGCGGCATCCACCCGGCACACGAGGCGGTGGCGCTGGTCATCATGCACGTCTATACCCCGCGGCTCGGACACTACGTGTACTACGCTCAGGAGTCCGCCGCCGACGACGCGCGGCGCGTCCTCAGCGAAAAAATGTACAGCTTCAAGCTCGACGATAAGCGCGGCATCGTGCAGACGCTGTATGAGTTCAACGAGCCGGGGCGCTGGCGCGACGGTTACCTCAACAAGGACCTGTTCACCAGCGTGCAGATGGAGGACGTGCAGCTCGAGGGCTGCGAGCTGCTCTGGAACAAGAAAGATCCGGGGTTCGTCGCCGCACACGACCCGAAGGCCTGTCCGGACACTGGCGGGCTTGCCGCGCCGCAGATGGAGCTCACCCCGGGCGCGCTCACGGTGGGGGACTACAAGTTCCGCAAGGGACACTAGCGCGAGTGCCCGGCTGGTGAGGTTAGTTCTTCAGGTGCGTATCGAGCCCGAGCGCTTTCATTTCGATGGAGTGCCCGGCTGTTGAGCCTGGTCCTTCAGGTGAGCGTCGAGCCCGAGCGCTCTCATTTCGATGGAGTGCTCGGCTGTTGAGCCTGGTCCTTCAGGTGAGCGTCGAGCCACTCCAATACCGCGTGGTGCCACTGCAGACTGTCGGCGGGGTTCAGCACCCAGTGGTTCTCATTCGGGAACTCCAGCAGCCGGCTCTCGATGCCGCGCCGCTGTAGCGCCGTGAAGACGGCGAGGCCCTGCGAGTAGGGGATGCGGAAGTCGAGCTCGCCGTGGATGACGAGCATCGGCGTGCGCCACTGCTTGACGAAGCTCGCCGGGTTGAACTTCTCGTAGAGCGCCGGCGCGTCGTAGTAGGTGCCGCCCATCTCCCACTCGGGGAACCACAGCTCCTCGGTCGAGTAGTACATCATGCGCTGATCGAACACGCCGTCGTGACTCACGATGCAGCGGAAGCGGTCGGGCCAGTTGCCCTCGATCCAGTTCATCATGAAGCCGCCGTAGGAGGCGCCGAGCGCGCAGACGCGCCCGCCATCGAGCCACGGGTAGCGCTCGAGCGCCGCCGCGAGCCCCTTCTGCAGGTCGATGAGGGGCTTGCCGCCCCAGTCGCGGCTGATCGAGTCGGTGAACGCCTGGCCGTAGCCGGTGGAGCCGTGAAAGTCGATGCCCACCACGCCAAAGCCGTGGCCGGCAAAGACCTGCATGTTCCAGCGATAGTGCCACTCGTTGCCCATGCTTCCCTGCGGACCGCCGTGCACGATGAAGGCCACCGGGAAGCGCTTGCCGGGCTCGAAGCCGGAGGGCTTCACCGCGTAGCCGTAGACCGTCTCGTCGTTCCAGCCTCTGAAGTTGAACTGCTCGAAATCGCCCAGCTGTCGCGCGGCCATCAGCTCACGATTTACGTCCGTGAGGCGTGTCGGCGGGCCGCCGCGGACCGGGACCGAGTAGAGGTCGGCGGGACCGCCGAGGCTGCCCAGGCTGAAGACGATTGTCGCGCGGCCCGCGGAGTAATCGCCCACCTCGCCGCTGCCGACCAGCTTCACCGGCTTGCCGCTCTTTACGTCGATCGAGTAGAGCGCGTGCTGACCGAGGTCGTCCACCGCGGCGAGCAGATGCTGTCCGTCCGGCAGCGCGCCGAGGCGGCCGACCGAGCGATCCCAGTGCGCCGTCAGCGCCCGCAGCGCTCCGGTGCGCGCGTCGCGCACCATCACGTGAAAGCGGTCCGACTCGAACCCGGGACGGTCCTGCGCCAGCCAGGCGAGGTCGCCGTTCGGCAGAAACACCGGCTGCGCATCCCAGGCGGGATTGGCCGCGGTGAGATTCACCGGGGGCGAGGACCCATCGACCGGCACCTGGAAGAGATCGAAGTTGGTCGACCAGGGCTCGCTGCGTCCTGCGATGCGAGCCGAGAACACCAGCGTGGCGCCGTCGGGGCTGAAGGCGTAGTCTTCGTCGCCGCCGAAGGGCTTGCCGGGAATGTCCGCATCGAGCCCCCTGGACACATCGACCGGGACTCCCGCGCTGCCGTCGGCGGCGAGCCGTGCGGTGAACAGGTGCGAGCGCGTGCCGTCGCTCCAGGTGTCCCAGTGGCGGACGAACACCCGCTCGTAGCTGCGCCCCGTCGCCTTGCTCTTCTCATGTGCGTCCAGGCGGGCGCGGGTGCAGGCCAGGTCGGTGCAGTCCGGGAACACGGCCATGGAGATCGCCAGCAGATCGCCGCGCGGCCCGACCTTGAGCGAGCCGACCCCGA
>Ga0335082_10002915_pt1 | contig 18529 bp, 12 predicted proteins | sample Lox_Sample_41_FD_206718 | JGI IMG/M metagenome (GOLD analysis project Ga0335082, IMG submission 206718) | Soil microbial communities from Loxahatchee National Wildlife Refuge, Florida, United States - Lox_Sample_4.1 | ecosystem: Environmental > Terrestrial > Soil > Wetlands | place: USA... | reverse complement strand
TCGGGGCGGGTTTCCAGGACTGCGTCTAGGTTCAGGGGGCCGTAGATGTGGGGGTAGGGGTCGGGCTGGCCGGGCACCTGCTCGTAGCGGAGCTCGGGGCCGACCCGTTCGGTATCGATGACCAGCAGTACCAGGTCCGGGGCGTCACGGTAGTACGCGGCGGCCACCAGCGGGACCTGTGCGGCGGTCGAGGCGTGGATGAAGCCCTCCTCGGCCAGGGTCCGGCCGCGGGTGGACATCGTGTACTGCCCGTCGCGCTGGGCTTGCTCCCAGTCCGCCGCCTCGGCGATGTGGTAGATGAGCGTCATTCGTCCGGAGTGTAGCCAGGGTCACATAGCACGATGAGGTCTCGGTCACTGCATCACCCCGCCGACTGGAATAAATTCTTGGCAGCACGCGGAAAAGCCGGCTAGTTCCAGCCAGGCGGCGCGTGGCGTTAACCTTGAAAGCAGCGAGGACGCTGAGGATGACACAGGCACCGGAAGCCGCGGCCAGGTCGCGGGCGCAGATTTCAGAACGCACATTCCGCAAGGACAAGTGGTGGCAGACGCCGCGGATTGTCGCGGCCGGCCTCACGATCTGGGTGCTCTACGCCACGGTCCGGGTTTTCACCGGCCACTGGTACTTCGTGCCGCAGTACCACTACCTGACGCCGTTCTACTCGCCGTGCGTCAGCGGCGAATGCGTGCCGGGCTCGAGCACGCTGGGCCAGTGGTGGCCGGCGGTGCCGCCGATCATCCCGTACGCGATCGTGTCGCTGGTGTTCGTGCTCGGCTTCCGGCTGACGTGCTACTACTACCGCGGGGCGTACTACCGGGCGTTCTGGCGCGCGCCGGCCGCGTGCGCGGTGCGCGAGCCGCACGCCACGTACTCAGGCGAGACCAGGTTCCCGCTGATCGCGCAGAACATACACCGTTACTTCTGGTACGCGGCCCTGTTCGTCGGCATCCTGCTCACCTACGACGTGGCGCAGGCGTTCCGCGGCCCGGACGGGAACTTCGGGTTCGGCATCGGGTCGCTGATCCTGCTGGCCAACGTGATCTTCATCTGGGGCTACACGCTGGGCTGCCACACGTGCCGGCACATCACCGCCGGCCGGCTGAAGAACTTCTCCAGGCACCCGGTCCGGTACTGGGCTTGGACCAAGGTTTCCTGGCTGAACGCGCGGCACTTGCAGTTCGCCTGGATCTCGCTGGGCACGCTGATGCTGAGCGACCTGTACATCATGCTCCTGGCCAGCGGGGCCTTCTCAGATCCACGGATTTTCCATTGACCGAACGGGCAAGTGGTATGACCAGCGAAATCGATCGTCTCCCCTACGACGTGGTCGTTATCGGCGCGGGCGGCTCCGGGCTGCGCGCGGCGATCGAGGCACGGCTGAACGGCAAGAAGACCGCGATCATCTCCAAGTCCCTGTTCGGCAAGGCGCACACGGTCATGGCCGAGGGCGGCTGCGCGGCGGCCATGGGCAACGTGAACCCGAACGACAACTGGCAGGTCCACTACCGCGACACGATGCGCGGCGGCAAGTTCCTGAACAACTGGCGGATGGCCGAACTGCACGCCAAGGAGGCTCCGGACCGGGTCTGGGAGCTCGAGGCCTGGGGCGCGGTCTTCGACCGGACCAAGGACGGCAAGATCAGCCAGCGGAACTTCGGCGGGCACAGTTACCCGCGGCTGGCCCACGTCGGCGACCGGACCGGCCTGGAGATGATCCGGGCGCTGCAGCAGAAGGTCGTCGCGATGCAGCAGGCCGATGCGGTGGAATTCGGCGACCCGGAGGCGATGATCAAGGTCTTCGCCGAGACCACGATCACCCGCCTGGTCAAGGACGGCCCGGCTGACGGGACAGGGCGGATCGCCGGGGCGTTCGGCTACTTCCGGGACACCGGCCGGTTCGTGCTGTTCGAGGCGCCCGCGGTGGTCCTGGCCACCGGCGGTATCGGCAAGACGTTCAAGGTTTCCTCCAACTCCTGGGAGTACACCGGCGACGGGCACGCGCTGGCCCTGCTGGCCGGCGGCCCCCTGCTGAACATGGAGTTCGTGCAGTTCCACCCCACGCACATGGTCTGGCCGCTGTCGGTGGCCGGCCTGCTCGTCACCGAGTCGGTGCGCGGCGACGGCGGCGTGCTGAAGAACTCCGAGGGCAAGCGGTTCATGTTCGACTACGTGCCGGACGTGTTCCGCCCGATGTACGCCGAGACCGAGGAGGAGGCGGACCGCTGGTACGCCGACCAGGTCAACAACCGGCGTCCGCCGGAGCTGCTGCCCAGGGACGAGGTGGCCCGGTCGATCAGGGCCGAGGTCAAGGCCGGCCGCGGGTCGCCGCACGGCGGGGTGTTCCTCGATGTGTCGTCCCGGCTCCCGGCCGAGGAGATCCTGCGCAAGCTGCCGTCCATGTACCACCAGTTCAAGGAGCTGGCCGACGTCGACATCACCAAGGAGCCGATGGAGGTCGGCCCGGCCCAGCACTACGTGATGGGCGGGGTGGAGGTGGACCCGGACACCGCGGGGGTGCCCGGCGTGCCCGGCCTGTTCGCGGCCGGCGAGGTGTCCGGCGGCATGCACGGCTCGAACCGGCTCGGCGGCAACTCACTGTCCGACCTGCTGGTGTTCGGCCGCCGGGCGGGTCTGGGCGCGGCCGAGTACCTGGACGCGATCACCGCGCGGCCCGCGGCGTCCGACGCCGAGCTCGACGCGGCCCGCAGCGAGGTGCTGGTCCCGCTCGAGCGGGCCGACGGCGAGAACCCGTACACGGTCCACCATGAGATCCAGCAGACAATGAGCGACCTGGTCGGCATCATCCGCAAGGAAAGCGAGATCAAGACCGCGCTCGGCGAGCTGCAGAAGCTGCGCGAACGGGCGGAGAAGGTCGGCGCGGCCGGCGGCCGGGCCTACAACCCGGGCTGGCACCTGGCCCTGGACCTGCGGAACATCCTGCTGATCGCGCAGTGCGTGGCGCAGGCGGCCCTGGAACGGCAGGAGAGCCGGGGCGGCCACACCAGGGACGACTATCCGGGCATGTCGCCGGAGTGGCGCAAGGTGAACCTGATCTGCACGCTGGACTCGCGGGGCGACGTGAGGCTGCGGCAGCAGCCGATGGCGCCGATGCGGCAGGACCTGCTCGAGCTGTTCGACGTGTCCGAGCTGAAGAAGTACATGACCGAGGAAGAGCTCGCCGGGCTGCCCGGTGACAGCGAACAGGGCGCCGACGCGGCTGAGGAGAAGGACTGATGAGCTACAAGACTGCGCTGCGGGTCTGGCGCGGGGACGCGGGCGCCGGGGAACTCACCGACTACCAGGTCGAGGTCAACGAGGGCGAGGTCGTCCTCGACGTGCTGCACCGGCTGCAGGCCACCCAGGCCAATGACCTGGCCATCCGGTGGAACTGCAAGGCCGGCAAGTGCGGGTCGTGCTCGATGGAGATCAACGGGCGGCCGCGGCTGGCCTGCATGACCCGGATGTCGGTCTTCTCCCCGGAGGAGACGCTGACGATCACGCCGATGCGGACCTTCCCGGTGATCAGGGACCTGGTCACCGACGTCTCGTTCAACTACGCCAAGGCGCTCCAGATCCCGTCCTTCACCCCGGACCCGTCGGTCAGGCCGGGCGAGTTCCGGATGCAGCAGGTCGACGTGAACCGGTCACAGGAGTTCCGCAAGTGCATTGAGTGCTTCCTGTGCCAGAACACCTGCCACGTGATCCGCGACCACACCGAGAACGAGCAGGCCTTCGCCGGGCCGCGGTTCCTGATGCGGGTGGCCGAACTCGAGATGCACCCGGCCGACACCGCCGACCGGCGGGAGATCGCCCAGGATGATTTCGGCCTCGGCTTGTGCAACATCACCAAGTGCTGCACCGAGGTGTGCCCGGAACACATCAAGATCACCGACAACGCGCTGATCCCGATGAAGGAACGGGTGGTGGGCCGCAAGTACGACCCGCTGGTCTGGCTAGGCGACAAGATCGGCCGCCGGCCCCGCAAGGACACCCCGAAAATCCCCGGCAAGGCCTGACAAATGTGCCGCCTTAGGTACTAATCCTGGGGGGTCAACGCTCTATTAAGGGAGCATGAAACCGGGCAGGGCGGGGCGGCCGCCGGGCTACCATGACTGGTGGCCTGGGCCGGTATCGTCCGCTGCACCCGCCCGGGTTGACATGAACGTGTCCGCGGGGCTGGTACCCCGACCGTTCGGGATATTGATCTTTGAGCCAGGTTGTGGCGTGGGGAGCGAAGGGCTGGCATGTCGCATCTGACGTACGCAGAAGCCGGGGTCGTCGGGCTCCTGCAGGGAATTACCGAGCTGTTCCCGATCTCCAGCCTGGGCCACGCCGTGCTCATCCCGGCGATCATCGGGGGCTCGTGGGCGCAGGACCTGAACGTGTCCACGGCCGAGTCGCCGTACCTGGCGTTCATCGTCGGGCTGCACGTGGCCACGGCCACCGCCATGATCATCTATTTCTGGCGGGACTGGCTGCGGATCGTCAAGGGTTTCTTCGCCTCGATCGGGCACATGATCGCGCCGGCGCCGGGCACCGCGCGGTTCCAGCTGCAGGACACCGACCAGATGCTCGCCTGGATGATCATCCTGGCCACGATCCCGGTGGGCCTGGCCGGGGTCGCGCTCGAGCACACGTTCCGTACGGTCTTCAGCAAGCCGCTGCTCACCGCGTCGTTCCTGTTCGTGAACGGGTTCATCCTGCTCGCCGGCGAGCGGGCGCGGCGGCGCGGCGCGGACAGGGAGGCCCAGGAGATCGCGGCCGACCTGCAGGCGGTCTCCGAACGGCAGAAGGCCGGGGTGGCGGCCGGAACGCCGGGCGGCGGCGGACGGCATTCGTCCGGGCAGCGGGCGATGAAGCAGCAGCACGCGAACCTCGCGGTGGAGGCCGACCAGCGCATCGTCCGCCGCACCGGGTGGCTGGGTGCCTTCATGCTCGGCGCCTCGCAGATCCTGGCCCTGCTGCCGGGCATCAGCCGGGACGGCACCGTCATGGTCGCCGGGATGTTCCGCGGGCTGTCCCGGCAGGACGCCGCGCGGTTCTCGTTCCTGCTGTCGGCACCCGTCATCCTGGCCGCCGGCTTGCTGAAGGTCCCTGACCTGACCGGGCCGCTCGGCGCGGGCATCAGGGGACCGATCCTGTTCGGCAGCCTGCTGTCCGGGGTCAGCGCCTTCTTCGCGCTCAGGTTCCTGGTCCGCTACTTCAGCGACCCGAAGCGCACCCTGACGCCGTTCGCGATCTACTGCCTGGTGGCCGGAGCGGCGTGCTTCGTCTACCTGGCGGTCCGGTAAGAGGCGCCTGCGTGGCTGAGGCCTCCGGACGTGCTGAGCTCGGGATGGCCGGGCTCGGGCGCCCATCGATACGGTTGCTATCTGTAGTCGCGCAATAGCCCGTCCGCTTACAGATCAGTCATCATCGGGGTTCTCGGTCGGGCTGTCGGTGGGCGCTTGATGCTCGCGTGCATCGTGAGGTGGCTGAGCGGATTAACCGGGTGAATTGGGGCTCCGGGGAGAGTTTGGGGCACTATGGTGCACCAAACTCTCCCGCAAGCCCGAAACCTCCCGGGTAATCGGCGGCCGTCACGCTGGCTTGTGGACCGGAGAGGCTGATGGGACTTAAGGGCTGGCGAACTGACGAGAATCAGCGGGCTGGCTGGGAGGCTGATGGGGACTGGCTAGTGGGTGGCGCGTGAGGAGGGGGAGATGGCGCTGCCGGGGATGGGGATGCCGCCCTGCGGCGGGGCCGGGGCGCCCGGGGCGCCCGTGCTGCCCGGGGAGCCCGGAGAGGCCGTGCTGCCGGGAGGCGCCGTGCTGCCGGGAGGCGCCGTGCTGCCGGGAGACGCCGTGCTGGCCGGGGTAGCCGGGTTGGTGCCCTTGGCGCCCGCCCAGGGTTCGGTGAAGCCGATCGCGCCGCGGTTGGCGTAGCTGGAGACGCGGATCGGGAAGCCGGTCGCGTACGCCTCGATCATCTTGCCGCCGCCGATGACCAGGCCGACGTGGCCAGGATCGGTGACGGTGCCGTCCGCGCCGGCGAAGAACACCAGGTCACCCGGCTGAGCCTGGGAGGCGGGGACCCTGGTCTCGCTGGCCCACTGCGCCTGCGAGGTGCGCGCGATGCTGATCCCGGCGGTCCGGTAGGCCATCATCACCAGGCCCGAGCAGTCGAACGCGTCCGGGCCGGTGCCACCCCACAGGTACGGCTTGCCCAGCTGCTGTTCGGCGAACGAGATCACGGCGGCCACGGCCTGGGTGGGCGCCTGGACCGCGGGCACGCCGCCCGCCGCCTGCACGCAGCCCGCCGCCGAATTGGCCGCCGGCAGCTGCGCGGACGCCACCGAGAAGTTGCCGCCCGCGTACTGGCCCGCGTACATCAGCACGCTCTGCACGTACGACTGCAGGTGGTTGTAGGAGAAGATGGCCGCCGACGGGTTGGCCTGGACGTTGGCGTTGAGCAGGTACTTGGCCGCGCCCGCGATCGCGTCGGGCGGGTCGTACACGTTCGCGGTCCCGTCGCCGTTCTCGTCGGTGGCCACGCCGGACACCACCTGGCCGGCCGGATGGATCGGCGCGCCGCCCCAGGAGTTACCGGACGCGCCCTCGATGCCGATCTGCATCGGCCCGGCCGCGCCGAAGCCGTTCTGGCCACTGTGCACGCCGGGCAGGCCGGTCTGGCCGTTGTTGCTCTCCACCGTGCCGATGCCGGCCAGGATCGTCCACGGCACGCCGTACTGCTGCCCGACCTTCTTGTACCAGAACAGGAAGTCCGGCGGGATCGACCTGGCCTTGGGGCCGGCCGGCGGCTGCCCCGCGGTGCCGGTCTTCTGCCCGGAGCAGCCGGCGCTCGCCGCGAAGAACGCGTTCGTGCCGACCAGGATGGGCACGGCCAGCAGGCCGAGGCCCGCGACGGCGAGCAGCCCGATGATGCCGACCACCAGGATCCGCGGCGCGCGCTGCTGCCTGGTCGTGCTGTGCTGGCTGGTTTCGGTGCGGATCAGCAGCTTGTTCGTCATGACTGCCCCACGCTGGACAGCTCGATGTCGCTGACCTGCCAGCTGGTGCCCGACCCGGTGACCGTGACCGCGTACTGGGCGCTACCGCTGCTGGTGCCCTTGGCGGTGGCCAGGTGCTGCGTCCCGGTGGCGATGAACGTCAGGCTGGACGGGCCGAAGCTCCGCAGCGCGGTGATCGCCGCGGTCCCGGTCGAGACCTGCTTCTGGTCGGTCCTGATCTTGGCCACGCCCGGGGTGGCGTACAGGCCCTTGAGGGTGGTCGCCTCCTGGGTGGTGATCAGCCCGTTCATCCTGGCCACGTAGTCGGCGGCGGATTCGGTGTAGGAGTAGGTGTTGTAGTCGACCAGGAACTTCTGCGTCACCGCGGCCGCGGCGGCCAGGCCCTGCTGGGTGAACGGCAGCCAGGAGTAGATGTCCACGCCGCCGGCCGGGGCGGGGGTCGTCGTCACGGCAGTCGGCACCGACGCGGGCGGCGACGGGACCGACGCGGTGGGGGACGGAGTGGGCGACGGCTGGGCCTGGCCGTTCGAGTGGCTCACCCTGGGCACGATGAGCCAGTAGCCCAGCGCGGCCAGCACCACGACGACCAGGGCGAACACGGCCTTCTGCTGGCCGGGACTGAGATCCACGCCGGGCCCGCTACTTGTCCCGCCGGATCGGGCGCAGCCAGAACGGCGTGGCCGGCGGTTCGTCCTGACCGCTGGACCGCGAGCCGCCGCCGGGGTCCGCGGGCTCCGCGGGCGGCCTGGGCGCCGGGTTCGGCCGGGCCCGGCCGCTGGACCGCTGGCGGGGGCCCGCGCTCGGCCAACCGCTGGCCGGCCAGGCCGGGCCGCCGCCCGCAGAGCCGCCGGATCCGCGTGAGCTGGATCCGCCGGAGCTGGACGGGCGGGGGGCGGGACGGCTGACCGGCGGCGCGGACCCGCCGCCCCGGCTCTGGCTCCTGACCGGCGAGCGCCCGGCACCGCGGGACCAGCCCGAGGCGGGCGCGGGGCCGCCCGATCCGTTCGGCCCGCCGGCGCCGTTCGCGCCGTGCCGCGGCGGCAGGTCGAGCGGCGGGGCCACCCGGCTGCTGCCGCCGTCCGCCTCGGTCACGTTCCTGGCCCGGGCCGAACCCGGCCCGGGGACCCCGCCGACCACCCGGCGGGAGCCGCCGCTGGCCTCGCCGTCCCCGTCCGCCGGGGGCGGCGCGTCCGGGCGGAGCCGCGACGCGTACGCGTCGCCGGTCCCGGCGGCCGCCGGGTCGGCCGCGGATCCGGCCGCCTCGGCGGCCGCGCCCCGGCCCGCGGCGGTACCGGCGGCGGTACCGGACGCCACGCCGGCCGCCACCCCGGCCGACGCCCCGGCGGCCACCGCGGCCGCCTGCCCCGGGTTCCGGCGCGCCCAGCGGGCCGCCCGGTAGCTCGCCATCCCGGGGACGGCCGCGGTCGCGGCGTCCAGGGTGGACCGGCGGAAGGTGTGGCTCGCCTCGCGCAGGCTGTACTCGGCCCGCTCGGTCGAGCCGAGGGTGCCGTAGCCGACCGCGGAGAACAGGTGCGAGAACGGCTTGCGGTAGATGAACACCGCCACCGTGACCAGCGCGATCATCAAGATCTTCAGGGCCCAGGGCAGCACGGTATCCGCCGTGCCCATGATCAGCGAGTAACAGTAGAGCAGCACCGAGAGCACGATCGCGACCGCCGCCGATTTCATCAGCACGCCGACGAGCATCTCGAACCAGCGGATCGCGATGACCCGGCCGAACCCGGGATGCGTGCCCACGATCAGGAAGAACGGCCCCGCTACCAGCAGCAGCAGGAAGCCCAGCTTGAGCACGATCAGCGTCAGCGCGATCAGCAGGATGAGCAGGCCCGCCACCAGGGCCGCGAACATCGCGGCGAACGCGATCTCCAGCCGGGTGGTCCACTGGTTGCCCTGGAACAGCGGGTAGACGGCCGGGTCCTGCTGCTGCATGGAGCTGGCGATGCCGCTGTAGGTGGACTGCTTGGCCTGGACCAGCGCGGTGCTCGGCGTCTCGTTGGCCGCGATCGCCTGCGACCACAGCAGCTGACGGCCGTACTTGTTGACCACGGTCTGCTGGCCGCCGGCGTCGGTCGCGTACGCGGTGCTGCCCAGCTCCCCGTACAGCCACGGCTTGCACACCAGCACCGACCACAGCTCGTTGGCGTTCTCGTCGACCAGGGCGTTGCCCGAGGTGTACGCGAAGTTGCCGGCCACGCTCTGCGGGTCGCCCTGCTGCACCGGCAGGCAGTTGCTGCTGGCCGGGACGGGCAGCTTGGAGAACGCGGTGTTCAGCACGCCGGTGACGCCGTTGGAAACCGTGGTCCCGACCCCGGTGAACGCGGCGGGCCGGCCGATCAGCGCGATCGCGGCCACGCACGCCACCACCATCCACAGCGTGCCCTCGATGGTCCGGGTGGCGCGCTTGCGGATCAGGCCCTGCCAGGCCAGCCAGACCGCGCCGAGGATGACGACGGGCGCCAGGTAGGGGAAGTAGATCGCGTTGCCCAGCGCGCTGATCAGCCGGTCCACCGCGTCCTGCAGCCAGGTCAGGATGTTGTTGCCCGCCGCCGACTGGTACACGGTGATCGTCACCCGGTCGATGGATTTCGCCGCGTCGAAGACCATCCCGGCCACGTTGTTGCCGATCAGCGACGTCATGTCCGAGCACTGCAGGCCGTGCGCGGCCCAGAACTGCCCGGCCACCCCGTAGTTGTCGTACAGCGTCTTGCCGCCCGTCCCCGCGCCCGGCGGCTGGACCATCGCGTCGATGCCGCCGGTGGCCTGCTCGGGCTGCGGCAGCGACGGCTGGCAGATGTTGTTCAGGTCGCCGACGATCCCGCTCGAGCCCTGGTTGCACAGCCCGACCAGGCCGCCGATGTCGCCGATGCCCGGCACCTGGCAGACCCCGCCGGGCTGGGAGGGAGCGGCCGGGGTCAGGCTGGCGGTGAGGGTGGCGGGGGCGGCAGTCACCCGGTCCGTTCGGTAGTTATGGGCCGAACGGTCGTGGGTCGCCGCGTGACCGGCGGCGAAAGCCGGCGTGGCTACGGCGAGCATCGCCGCCGCGAGCAGCAGCACCCGGAGAACCCAGCGGGTGAGGCGGCGCCCGGGCCTGGCGGCCGGTGAGATAGCCATCGTTAGGGAGCTCCTGGTTCTGCGTTTACGAGGACGCTTCCGCCACTCGCGAGCCGGCCGCGGACGGCTCGTCCGCGCTGGGTTCCCTGCGTGCAAACGGGTCAGCCTGGCTGCGCTTGACCCGGGTTGGGTTGGTATCGATCCATTCCTGCAGTTCGGCGGAGACCAGATCGACCCCGATCCTGCCCGCCCTGTCGTCCAGGTCGCGGAAAATGCACTCGCCGTTGCCGAGCGAGCGGAGCACGGCCTTGTGCTCGTCCGACGGCGCGACCCCGAGCAGCGACATGACGTTGGCCACCTCGCCGCGTTCAGTCGAACGGAACGCGAACACCCCGGACAGGCAGTTGGTCACCTGCTCGCTCAGCAGGTCACCGGCATTCTGCGAGACCAGGATCAGCGCGGTGTTCCGCGACCGGCCCATCCGGGACACCTCGGGCACCAGCTTGGCGCCCTCGGGAGTCGACGTGATCGCCCACGCCTCGTCGAGGAAGATCGCCTTCGGCAGCTTCCGGTCGATGCCGTTCAGCAGCTTGCGGGCGAACTGGGAGACCAGGTAGAGCAGGGCCACCGAGAGCCGCTGCTCGTAGGAGTAGTCGTCCCGGCTGGTCTTGGTGTCCGGCAGCGTCAGCCCGGCCAGCGTGAACACCGTGGTCCAGCCCTCGGCGTCGATCTGCTCGTCCACCGCCGGGGCGAAGCAGAGCCTGGCCAGCCGCATCTCCGAGACCGCCCGCATCACCGCGCCGGTGTTCTTCCAGGCCGGGTCGTCGGATTCCTCCAGGTGAGTGATGACCTTGCCCAGGCTGGGCCGGTCGGTCCCGGCCACCGCGCCGACCGCCTGGATCATCGCGGATTCCCGCTCCTCGCTCATCCGCGGCAGCAGCAGCCGCAGCGTCTCGGTGGCCATCGTCCGCTTCTCGGACAGGTCCAGGCCGAACGAGAACGGATCCAGCAGCCCCGGCGCCGCCGAGTTCAGCGGCAGCACCCGGGCCTTACGGCCCTGCTGCTTCAGGTACTCCACCAGCGACTCCGCGTCGCCCTTCGGGTCGATCACCGCCACCGTGGCGCCGCGCATCGCCAGCTGGTAGATCAGCAGCATCGCCAGCGTGGTCTTGCCGCCGCCTGGCTCGCCGGTGATGGCGATCGCGGTGGGGCGGTTGCGCGCGGCCGCCAGCAGCGGGTCGAAGTGCACGACGGACCGGGCCCGGCCCAGGGTCTCGCCGATGTACGGGCCGACCCAGCCGGCCGTCTCGTCCGCCCGGTCGCCGATTTCCACCGTCGCGGTCGGCATTCCGCCCGCGATCGTGTAAAGCGGCTGCCGCTGCACATAGGAATTCAGCCGGATCCGCTCGCCGGGCAGCGCCTCGCACAACAGCGAGAACTGGTCCCCGGTGGAGTTGACCACGTCGATTCCGATATCGCGGTAATGCTCGACGACCGCCTCCACCCGGCGCACGCACAGGTCCTTTGTCGGGGCCGCGACGATCAGCCGGTGCCAGCCGTAGACAAAGGGCAGCCGTTCCTTGGTGATGCCGTGCTCGAGCATTCTGGCCGCGGCAATCTGCTCGGCCAGGGCGATTGGCGCCTCCGCGCCCGCCTCCCGGATATGGGAGTCCATGTCGCGTGCGTGCGCGAGCCGCCGGCTGACGTCTTTGCTCGCCTTGGCCGGCGGAATGAGCTTCATCCGGGCGCTGATCTCTACCGGGAACGGCAGCGAATCGGCGAAATGCAGCCACGGCTCCCCGTCGGGGAAAGACATCACATCGGGAAAACGGGCAAACGACAGGAAAGCGGCGTAACTTTCTCCGGACATGTGCTCCAGGCACAGGTGGGTTCGGCCGTTGTGGATCTGCCCCTCGAAGAGGGTGTCGATCTCCCCCGGGCCCCAGCGCCTGCGCTTGGTCGCGGACGGCAGCGGCTCGCCCGCCGTCTGCATCAGCGTGTGCTGGATCAGCCAGGCGATCTCGCCGGCCGACGCGTGCCTGGCGGCCAGCGCGCTCGCGTTCAGGGCCCGGCCGAGCCGCTCGGCGTTCTCCGTCCACTTGGCGACCTCCGCCGAGCCGACCGCCTCGTCGTTGATTCCGAGTTCCTTCTCGCCGCGGGCGTACACGCCGCGGAACTGGGAGATCACGCCGCCGGAGAGCTGCGCGCGCACGCCGCGCTGGCCCAGCCGGACGCCGAGGTAGATCTCCTTGGCCCAGAAGTCCTTGGCCCAGACGTGCTGGTAGGTCTGCTCCAGGTAGTCCCGCCAGCCGGGGCCGCCGTCCGAGGTCGCGTCCAGGCCGGTCGCCCACGCGTGCGCCGGGTAGGACCGGTGCACGATGCGCAGGTGCACCTCGGCGTCGGCCATCCTGATCGCGGCCAGCGCGACCGTGATGTTGGTGGCCAGCGCCTCCCGCTCCTCGGCGGTGGTGAACTCGTACGAAACCGAGGGCACCCGGTAGTACGCCCACGCGTGCGTGTCGGTGAGCAGGACCCGGTCGTCGAAGTAACGGATGGCCAGCCGGGAGCGACCCCGGGAACCCCGCGACCCCTTAGTCCGCGTGCTCACCTAGGTTCCTTCCGGGAACGGGCTCGACGTGCGCCGCGGCCAGGCTCGTGACCAGCACGCCGGCCAGGGCCGTGTAGGCCAGCCTGGTCTGCGGCTGCAGCGTCGGGCTGGCCTGGTCCGGGACGGCCTGGTCCGGGCCGGGACGCGATGAAAGGAGATCATCCCACGGCACCCGTACGATGGCCCGGCAGCGGCCCCTGACCACGGATTCGGCCCTGAGCACGTCATCCTTTGTTCGCCTGCTCACCCCGTTGACGACCGTGACCGCGCGGGCGGCCAGTTCGCCGTAGCCGTGGCTGCTGAGCCACTGCTGGGTGTTGGCCAGCGAGGTGGCCGCGTCCGGGCTGGCCGGGGCGACCAGCACCAGCTGGTCGGCGCGGGTGAGCACCCGGGTCAGGCCAGTTGGCGCCGGGTCGATCATGGTCAGCGGGTACCGTTCGGCCAGCGTGTCGGCGAGCCGCCGGAAGTCGCCGCCGTCGTCGGCCACGACGTCGACCCGGGCGCCGTGCGGCCCGGCTCCCTGGCCCGTCTCGCCCGTCTCGCCCGTCTCGCCCGCCTGGCCCGCCTCGCCCGCCTGGCCGGCGAGCAGCGCCTGCACCGAGACGGCCGGCGGACGGCGGGCGGCCAGCGAGGCGGGGCCGGGGGTCAGGTCGAGCGCCGCGACGGGAATCCCGCGCACCACCGCCAGGACGTGCCCGGTCATCAGGGCGGTCACGGTCTGCCCGGCGCCCCTGGTGCAGCCGAGCACGACGATGCGGTACGAGCCGGCCAGCGGCAACCTGGCCCGGTCGCGGTCCAGGGCCTCCTGGTCCCGCTTGCCCGGTCCCTGGCCGCCGGCCACCACCTTGACCTGGCGCCGCCAGCTCACCTCGTCGCGGCTGCCGGGGCCGCTGAGCGCCCGCTCGATGGACAGCAGCGGCCGCTCCCGCTCCACGCCGACGACCCGGGGCGCGACCGGCGCCTGGGGTTCGGGTGCGGGTTCGGGTTCGGGTGCGGGCGCTGTGACCTCAGGCGCCTCGGCCTGGGGTGTCTCGACCTGGAGCGGTGTCTCGACCTGGGGTGATGCCTCGGGCTGAGGCGGCGCCTCGGGCTGAGGCGGCACCTCGGGCTGGGGTGCCTCGGCCTGGGTGGCGGGGGCCGGGCGTTGCTGGGCACGCAGCATCCAGCGCGCCCGGGGCCTGGCCGGCGGCGCGGGCGGCTGCAGCCAGACGGGGTTGGTGGCCTGAGCAGAATCCTCCGCGGGTGGCGGCGGGGAGCCGGGGGAACGGTCCGGCTTGCGTCCGAGGCCGGGCACCAGGCCGGACAGGTGCCGGCGCGGCAGGGCGGTCCAGGGCCCGAAGCGCGGTGAGGAGCCGGGATCGGAGCTGGCCGGGCGCTGGGTACCGGCTGCCTGATCCGTGCTGCCTGCCTGATCCGGGCCGGTTGCCTGATCCGTGCTGGCAGCGGGCTCCGGCTCGGGGAACGGGCCTGCCTCGGGGAAGGGGGCGGCTTCGGGGAAGGGGGCGGCTTCGGGGAACGGGCCTGCCTCAGGGAACGGGGCGGGCTCCGGGCGCGGACGGACCAGCGGAAGCAGGTTGACCTCGGAAGAGGGCCAGGATGCCGGGCCGAACGAGGCCGGCGTCTCGTCCAGGCCGCGGGAGCCGGTGTCGGAGTCGTGTGCGACCTCGAGAGCCCTGGCGTCCGGCATCCCGGCCGGCGGCGAGCTGGTCCACGCCGAGGGCTGATCCGTCTCGGGCACCCGGCCGGCGGCCGGGTAGCTCGCGGCGTCTGGTTCCGGCCCGTACGGCCAGGGAGACCACGACGGCCGTGCCACGGGCTGGGCCTGGGCAGGCTGGGTCTTGGCGCGCTGGGGAGCCCGGCGGGCCGGCGCGCGTTCCTGCACCGGCACCTGGTCGTGTCCGGCCGGCGGGACAAGCGGCGCGGCGGCCAGCGGCGGCGCGGCGGCCAGCGGCGGCGCGGCGGCCAGCGGCGGCGCGGCGGCCAGCGGCGGCGCGGCGGCCCGTCCGGCCGCGGCCGGACGCACCTCGGCTGGCGCCAGTTCCTCCGCCTCGGCCGCGGCGAGCTGGGGCTCGCGGATGGCCGAACGGGCCTTGGCCGGGGCCTTCTTCACCCTCTTCGGCCGGGCCTTGGGCGGATGGCTGTGCCACACTCGCGCCGTCACCAGGATCTCGTCCTTCTCCGCGAACGGCGCCATCCGGCACCAGGTCCGCGGCTCGGCGACGTACCGCAGTTGGGAACTCACCAGCTCGGGCAGCCGCTTGCTTTCGATGACCGGTCTGGTCGTCAGCCAGGTGAGCACTCCGGGAGGAAGTACGTAAAGCCATACCAGGTTATGGTTGAACGGCAAACCGACAGCAATGAGGAAGATCACGTAAGGGACCGTGATCCCGGCGAAGACTCCGATCCAGGTGATCGGCAAGGGTGCTGGCAACCGAAAATCGTAAAGCTTGTAAAGCCTTTTTTCGATTCGCCAGATATTCGTATAAGTGGGGAGATCCACTATTAGCGCGCTCCTTCTTCCTGATTCAGGATCAGTGGACTCCGAGCGCGTTCGCTATGCCAGTGGCAAGCGTATGAACGATGCCTGGCGTGTAAAAGATGACCGCAATGGCGACGGCAAGCACGACGAATTGCACGAATCGGGTGATCTCGCGGGTGAAGAGGAAGAAGATCGCTACGATCCCGACGATACCAAGGAACAATGGCCCGAACAGACCCTGTAGGTAGGTGACGAGACCCTGCGTACTCAAGGCCACTGGAGCCATCGCGGCGGTGAGGTGAGTATGCATAACATGTCCCTTCCGGGATCAATTGACCATCCAGGTAGTGCTACGGCAGGCCACTCGAGCAGGTACAAGTAAAGCGGATGCGCGAGCGGGGACGACCGGGGACACGGAGGACCGGGTGCCCGGGCGGGCCGACGGGGTTCACGGGGTTGACGGGGTTGCGTCGAGGCGGGCGGGCGGGGGTTCGGCTGGCGCGGGCGAGGCCGGCCCGTCGTGCGGTCGACGGCAGGTTTGAAGGAGGCCGGCCCGGGGAACACAGCCCGGACGACGGTCGGCTCGCCGGAGGCGGGCCAGACGCAGACCAGTTCGCGGAAGCCGGGCCGGGCCGGGACAAGCGGGCCCGCCACGGCACGAGAGCATGCTGCCATGACGACGTCAGCTGGCCCTGTCGTGGTCATCGGGCTTCCACCGCCTCGGTCGACGCTCCAATCTCTTTTACATACCATTTGCCGCTTTGAAGGTCGACAACCGACATACCATACGTCATCTCGAGTTTCGATGCCATCCCTAGATTTCCCGCGGTCGATCCTGGCTGTTCAAGGACGGGGACCTGCCAAATCACGGTCACCGTTATCTGCCGGCTCGCGCCGCCCGGCGGGACGTGAAGCGCGCCGATCGAGTCAAAGGTCACCGCGCCGCCAAGCCCGGTCACTGACGCGCCATGGGCGAGGAACCCGTTCAGCGCGCCGCTATCGCCACTGGCGTAGGCCCGGAAAAAGGCCGGCAGCTCCTTCATAAGCTGGCTTTGGGCCACCCGGTCCGAACCGCGCGGGGCGGGCGGCGGCGAAATCCGCGGCGGTGCGGGAAGCCAGGCGGGCTCGCCGGTGACGACCAGCCCGCTGCCGGTGGCGGCGACCGGCACGCCCAGCTCCATGAGCTGGCTGTTGAGCAGGGCGAGCAGCGTGACCACGGCGTGCCGCGGATCCTGCACCCTGATGCCCGCGACCTGCACAGACTGCAGGTTGAGCTGGCCGGCGCCGTTCCAGCCCAGGCTCGGGCTGGCGGCCGAGACGGCGGGCGGCACGAAGGCGGCGAGCGCCTGTTCCCGCTGGCCCAGGCTCTGCGGGGAGAACCCGAGATAGACCCGGCCGAACTCGGTGGCGTACGCCTCAGCCAGCGCAACCGGGAACTCCCCGGCCGTGTTCGCGGCGCCGGTCCCGCCCGCTGGCGCCGGGGAGGAACCGAAGATTATCGCGGTGATACCGCGGAACGCGACGACCGCCAGTGCCGTCCAGAGCACGACCCGCAGCGGCCACAGCAGCCATCTGCCGCCCGCGCCCCGCCAGCTGCCGCCGATCCCGGGACGGGCCGCGAGCGACCCGTCGGCCTGCATATCCGCTACCAGCGGATCCAGCTCGCCGCCCAGGGCTGGCTCGGAATCCAGGGCGCGGGGCCGCGGACGCGGCGGGGCCAGCCCGGCCGAGTCAAGATAGTACACAGGCGACCGCGTTCCGTTACCGGGTTTCGGCCCGCGAACCATCACACCTCCGCACGTTCCCGCCCCGGAGAAACCCGGAACAGCCGTCCCTTTCGTGCTGGCCTCGCGGTCCATTGTGCGACATGAAGTCTCGGTGCGGAACCGGATACAGCCGATCACCGCAACATCTGCATGGACAAAACGACCAGCAACCCTGATACGTGGCAGCCACGCAGGGGGTTCAACCGATCTCTCAATGTGTTCACCCGGGCGGCGCCCCGGCGGTCTCCCGCCGGCAACGGCGGCGCGAGACGCCGAACGGGACCGGATGGCGCCGTCAGCGCAGGTCATCGTGTCTTCAGCGGATGAGCGCCGACCGGGCGCGGCCTGGCCGGCACGCTGAGCGAACGAAACGCATACCGTGCCTCCCCGCCTGGCCCGGCTCCGGCAGATGGCCTCATTTCTGGCATTTGACCTGGGAAAACCTAGCATCGGCGGTCGCGGATGGCCCTCCGGAGATTAACGATTGCTAACGGCCGCGCTCGCCGGGCCGCAGCTACCTGAATCGTATCTTTGCTCAGGTATCGGTATCCAACCTTAATTAGTATCAAATACATGTACGATTTTTGTCAACAGGCAGCGATCTCACGCCGAGGAGAGGAACCGGCACTGGAGCCCCGGGCCGGCCGGGACGTATCTCCTGGCGAGCCGGCGGGTTAGGCTTGTCCTGGCGTTCCTCTGGCGAGGAGGTACCCATGGCGACAGGACCGGCAGGCCAGATCGTGGCGGCACGGGATGGCTACGGCCGCATGCGGACCTCACGCGCCGACCGTGAACAGGCGATCGACACGCTCAAGGAAGCGTACGTCCAGGGGCGGCTGACAAAGGACGAACTCGACGAGCGCCTGGGCCGGGCGCTCGTACCGCTGACCCATGCGGAGCTGACCGAGCTCACCGACGATCTCCCGGATGGGCTGGCCGCGGCCCGGGGGCCGCGCCGGGCCGATCAGGACACGACCCGGCCGCGGGACGGCAACCGCGCCGAGGCGAGAGTGCTCGCGACCCTGGTGGCAGGTGTGATGCTGGTCGCCCTCGTCGGCAACGGCATCGGGAGCCCGCTGCACGTGCTGGCTATCGTGTTGCTGCTCAGCCCGGTCTGGATGCTGGCCCTGGGCGGCCTGCTGCTCCTCCACTGCCGGCCGGAAGACCGCGGCGCCAGGCGGCGGCTCCCGCCCGGCCCGCCCGGCGCCGACTGACGGCTCAGCCCACCTCGCCAGGGCCCAGCGCGTGAACTGGGGGTTGGCTCGCCGTTCCAGCGCCGCTTCAGGCCCGTTCCAGCCGCGGGTGCCACACTGCGCCCAAGGCTTCGGCTGGATCCATGGGGGCTCCGGCGAGATTCCTACAATGTGGCATTACGGTGTTACTGTACGGAGTAAGACCTGGTTACAGAGGCCGGTAACCACGGGGGGAAACGTGAATGCATGGTGGTGGGTACCGATCGGCCTGGCCGCCTGGTTCCTGGTCGCGATCGTGACGGCGCTGTGCATCGGCGCGGTCCTCAGGCGCGCCTCTCAGGCCCGGGAATCCCTCGACCGGCAGGCGACAGAGATATCAGACGGGGACGACCCTTACCCGTT
>Ga0335082_10002914_pt1 | contig 18531 bp, 12 predicted proteins | sample Lox_Sample_41_FD_206718 | JGI IMG/M metagenome (GOLD analysis project Ga0335082, IMG submission 206718) | Soil microbial communities from Loxahatchee National Wildlife Refuge, Florida, United States - Lox_Sample_4.1 | ecosystem: Environmental > Terrestrial > Soil > Wetlands | place: USA... | reverse complement strand
CCAAGATGAAAAAACTCATGGGTGGGGCACGGTTCATGCGCGCGGTCGCGAGCGCCGGCTTGGGACTCGTGCTGGTCGTTCTGGCGTCGGCTGCAAGTTCTGCCCCGCAAGACAAGACCGCAGCCGCGCTGCCCAAGGACACGGCACAGTACGTCGGTTCCGACACCTGCAAGACTTGCCACGAAGATGTGTACAACAAGGAATTTGCGGCGACGCCGCATTTCAAGACCACACTGCAGGGCGGGCACGGTTGTGAGTCGTGTCATGGGCCGGGGTCTGCACACGTGGAAGGCGGCGGCGACGTAAGCAAGATCATCAGCTTCAAGGGCCTGACCCGGCAGGACGCCACCACCCGCTGCCTGAGCTGCCACGGGGACGCTCACGAGCAACGGCGTTTTGCGCAGTCGCCGCACAATAACAGTGACGTCGGGTGCCTGGACTGCCATTCCCCGCACCATGCCAAGGAACCCCAGCGCTTGTTGGTGCAGCGTCAGCCGCAGTTGTGTTACGGCTGCCACACCTCGGCGCAGGCGGATTTCAACAAGCCGTTCCATCATCGCGTGGAGCAGGGTCTGATCCAGTGCAGCGATTGTCACAATCTTCATGGGACCGGCCCGGTGCGTCAGGTTCGGGCCCTGCCAAGTGGAGACTTCGTCTGTTACAAGTGCCATGCCGACAAGCAGGGACCGTTTGTCTACGAGCACGTTCCGGTGAAGACCGAGGGCTGCTCCGCCTGCCATACGCCGCATGGCTCGACGAACCCGAGGCTGCTGCGGGTCAGCCAGGTCAACTTGCTCTGCCTGCAGTGCCACACCTTCCCCACGCAGGGACCGGCGGGGCCGGCGCACAACCAATCGCAGAAATATCAGGCGTGCACCATGTGCCACCAGGCGATTCATGGCTCCAACTTCAGCGATGTGTTTTTCAAGTGAGGTGACCGATGACACTCGAGAAAAATCTTGCTGCGCGCACCATCGGTTCTGTCCCTGACGGAATTGTCCGGAGGCAGAGGACGTCGGCATTCTGCAGTCTCTGTCTGGTCGCGCTGCTGGCGGGCCTGCCGTGGGCCGCTTTGGCGCAATCGTCCAGTCCCCCGGACTCGCAGGAAGGCATCAGTTCCGGCGGCTACACCATTCACAACTCCACCGAGATCGGCTTCCGCTTCAGCGACCGCACCGGCAACCCGGGGATGTACGACACCCTGGTCGACCTGCACCAGGGGCCCCGCCTGCTGGAGCAGACCCTCTCCCTGCAGTCGCAGACCCATGAGGGCGTGTTCTTCGACAATCTGTTTATCAGCAGCTTCGGCTGGGGCGGGGAGCCGGAGAACGCGATGCGGTTGCGCGCGGACAAAGACAAGTGGTACAACTTTCAGGCCAGCTTTCGCCGCGACCAGAATTTCTTCGACTACAACCTGCTAGCCAACCCACTGAATCCTCCGTTGTCCCGACCTTCGGTTCCGATCGAGGATTCACCTCACGAGTTTGCCAGTACCCGCCGCATGAGCGACATTGACCTCACGCTCCTGCCGCAATCCAAAATAAGCGTTCGGCTCGGGTATTCGCGGAACAACATGACCGGGCCCACCTTCAGCAGCTTCCATGAAGGCACGGATGTGTTGCTGTCCCAGCCTTGGAACACGACGCTGAACTCTTACCGGTTCGGCGTCGACTGGAAGCTCGCCCCCCGCACCGTCGTCAGCTACGACCAATTCCTCGACTACTACAAAGGAGACACGGACCAATTCCTGTACCCGACCTATCCGGCCCTGCTGCCGGGAGGAACGCCGGTTTACCTCGGGCTCCCGTTTGACACGGCCAGCCGTTTCCCCTGCGGTATTCCCCAAGGACAGACAACCCTGATCAGTCCCACGGGAGTTCTGAACAACCTGGCGTGCAACGGCTACTTCAGCTACTCCCGCCTGCAACGCATGCGCACTTCGATTCCGACCGAACGGGTCAGCCTGCGCAGCAACTATTGGAGCCGGCTGGATCTGACCGCCTCCTATGCTTACAGTGACGCCGACATGACTACGCCGCTGACGGAGGCGTTCAACGGATTGGTGACCCGTACCAACACCCGCTCGTTCACCACCACTGGAATCGGCAGCGCGCACCGCATCTCGGATGTGGTGGATCTGCAGGCGACGGTGTACTTGTTCAAGCACCTGCGGGTGGTGAACAAGTTCTACTTCTGGGCATATCGCATCCCGGAGAACGGAAACTTCACCGAGGTGGACAACAATTGCACGGCCAATTGCGACCTGCTGACTCCATTAAGCGGCACCGCGCCGGCGACCACCGCCACGCTGACGCAATCGTCCTTTGACCAAAACTGGAAACGCAACCAGACCGAACTGGTGTGGGACATCAGCAGCAAGGTGGGCACCCGCATCGGCTACCGCTACGGTAACCGGAGGTTCGATCATTTCATCGACTTTGCCGGGGATGACGACCACTTCACCGTGCACGAGCACACTGCGCTGTTTGGCGCCTGGGCCCGCCCACTGCCCAGGTTGCGACTGAACTTCGACTTGGAGCACACCAGCTATGACGACGTGATTGTGCGGATTGCTCCCCGCAAGGAATCGCGCTATCGCTTCCAGGCCAACTATTCGCCCCGCCCGTGGGCGACCATTGGAGGATCCATCAATCTCCTGGAGGACTCCAACGGCGAGTCTTCGACGGCCTTCGACGGCCACAACCGCAACTACGGTTTTAACGCCTCGATCACCCCGAAGGAGCGATTCGGCTTCGACGTGGCCTACAACTACAACCAGTTTCTGCAAAATGCCTTGATCTGCTTCAATGACACTCCGCCGCAGGGGGTCGTGCTCCCGGTGGTTACTAACGCCGGCGATTGTTCCGTAAACGATCCGAATAACCCGCTGCTCACCGGCTCCCAATATGTCAACAACAATCACTTCGGTATGTTCACCTTTCGGGTGAAACCGGTAAAACGGGTTACGGCCCGGTTGGGCTACAGCATCACCAGCGTCGATGGCGACACTACACAATTCAACGCTCTGCAGCCGCTTGGCCCGCTCAACTACAAGTATCAGCAGCCGGTGGTCGATTTGGGTGTAGAACTCGGACACAACCTGACCTGGAATACTGGTTGGAACTACTACCAGTACAGCGAGGGTTCGTTCGTGGGGCCGACGGCCAACCGCTATTTCCACACCAACAACGCGACGCTGTCTCTGCGGTACGCGTTCTAAGATGGACTTTGCCTGCCGGGGCGGTCTTTCCTGCCGCCCCTTCTCTTTTGTTTCCACGGGCCTAGCTATGTGATGCAGATCACAATTTCAAGTGAGGTCACTCATTGCCGGTTTCCGCGCGGGACAAGAACAATGAAATTGCGGGTAAGGACCGCACGGAATGCCGGACAGAAAGCGACTCGATCGGATAGACACGCAGGCGAGGTCAGGGATCAGGAACTTGGCTCGCTTCGCGGTGGTTGCATGGCTTTTGGCTGGAACTGCTGTGGCCGGTTCAAAGCCCGCCCCCAAACCCACTAATGACGATTGTCTTGCCTGTCACGGGGATTCGACCCTGACCCATGAGGTGAACGGCAAACCGGTCAGCTTGTATGTGAATCCGGACAAGTTCAAGGAATCGATGCACGGCAGCATGTTTCAGTGCGTCGACTGCCACACCGACCTCAAGAGCTCACCCCACGAAGCCACGCCCGCCAAGGTTTCCTGCGCCACGTGTCACGCGGACCAGCAAGCGGCCTATGACCGCAGCTTTCACGCCAAGGCCATCAAGGCCGGCGACGGGCAGGCCGCGACCTGTGTGGATTGTCACGGCAGCCCGCATGAACTCCTTGCCGCCAGCGATCCGAAGTCCAAGGTCAATCACGCTAACATCCCGGCGACCTGCGGGAGTTGCCATGGGCAGAAATTCGTGATGCAGGCCAGCGGGCACAGCGCGCAGCCATTTCTCTCTTACCAGGAGAGCGTGCACGGGCGCGCGGTCGCGGCCGGTTCGGATAAAGCGGCGGTTTGCACCGACTGCCACGGCACCCACGAGATTCTTTCGGCTAACGATCCCAAATCGACCATCTTCAAGTTCAACGTGCCCGTTACCTGCGCCAAGTGTCATGAGCCGGTGCAGCAGCAGTTTGCGGCCAGCATCCACGGGCAGGCAATCGCCCGCGGCAACTGGCAGGCGCCGGTCTGCACAGACTGCCATGGCATTCATTCCATCAAGTCGCACACCGATCCGAACTCCACAGTGTCGGTGCAGAACCTGGCGCGCGTCACCTGTGCGCGTTGCCATGAAGGCGTGCGCCTTTCGCGCGAGTTTGGGATCGCAGGTGGGCGAGTCTCGACTTACCTGGAGAGCTATCACGGACTGGCCTCAGAGTTGGGTTCGCAGGTAGTGGCAAACTGTGCCAGCTGCCACGGAGTACATAACATTCTGCCGTCCAGCGATCCCCATTCCACCATCAACCGGGCCAACCTGGTGCAGACCTGCGGGCAGTGCCATCCGGGAGTGACGGAGAAGTTTGTGGCGGCGAAGGTGCACATTGATGCGCCGCTCTCGGCTGATACCGGCAGTATCGCGGTGCGCTGGATTCGGAAGTTTTATCTGGCCTTGATCGTGGTGGTGATCGGCGGCATGGTGCTGCACAACCTGATCATCTGGCGCCGCAAAGCCATCTTGCGACGCAGCCAGGAGCACCGCCTGGTGACTCGCATGACCCGCAACCAGCGCGTCCAGCACGTGCTGCTGCTGTCCAGCTTTATCGTCCTGGTCATCACCGGATTTGCCCTCAAGTTCCCCGGCTCCTGGTTTTCTGAACTCTTGGGCATGGGAGAACGAGTGCGTGGGATTGTCCACCGCGTGGCGGCCGTCATTCTGATTGGCGTCGGCATCTACCACGTCGTCTACATCGCGGTGAGCCGGCAGGGACGGCGCCTGGTCATGGACTTTCTGCCGATTCCCAAGGACGCCTCTGACGTGTGGCGGACCCTCGCCTACTACTTGGGCCTCGGGAGAGATAAGGCGGAGTTTGCCCGCTTCAACTATGCCGAGAAGGCAGAATACTGGGCGCTGGTGTGGGGTCTGTTGGTCATGGCCAGCACCGGAGTTATGTTGTGGGCAAAGGTATTTTTCGGGAATCTCCTGCCCCGTTGGTGGCTGGATGTGGCCACCGCCATTCACTTCTATGAGGCCGTACTGGCCACACTGGCCATCGTGGTGTGGCACTTCTATCAGGTGTTTTTCGATCCCGATGTCTACCCCATGAACTGGGCCTGGTGGGACGGTAAGATGTCATTCGAGCACTACCGCGAGGAACATGGATTGGACGCGGCGACCCTGCTCGAAGCGGCCCGGGGGGAACCAGCCGAAACCTCCGAACCGCAGACAGTCGCCGTGGTGGCGGAGACGCCGCCAACCAACGGCAACCGCGCATCGCAGGCCGACTCCCAGCGGGTGAGGCATAGTGATTCCTAAAGGGCTGAAGCCCGCAGGCGCGTTTCGTCGTTCATCAGTAAACATTGATTACCCGAAGTTTGCAGTAATCTAACGTAAACCAGAACCATGAATGTGGTTGGTGGAGAGCGTGAATGAGCCCTGAGGATTCTAAGCCGCATTCCGGCCGGCATATCGTGCGAAACCAGATCCGTCTGATGATGCGCAACCCTGTCAGCCTGGCAGGTGTAGCGCTGTCGGTGGTCAGCCTGGCGAACTTCTGCTTCCTGTTTCTGATCGACCTGGTTTCCGAACGGCCCAGCCCTTACGTCGACATTCTGGCCTATATGGTGGCGCCGGCCTGCCTGATCTGCGGGCTCATGCTGATTGCGGTCGGGCTTTGGTGGGAGCGAAGGAAGAAGACCGTGGAGGTCGAAGACTATCCCCGCTACCCGCAGATCGACCTCAACGATCCGGGCCAGCGCAGCGCGGTGGCGTTCTTTGCGAGCTTCCTGGCGGTGTTTGTGATGCTCAGCGCGGTCGGCAGCTACAAGGCGTATGAGTTCACCGATTCGGTGCAGTTCTGCGGGCAACTCTGCCACTCAGTCATGAACCCCGAGTTCACCGCCTACCAGCTCTCGCCGCATGCGCGCGTGGCCTGCGTGGAGTGCCACGTCGGTGCGGGCGCCACCTGGTATGTGAAATCAAAACTGTCGGGAGTGCGGCAGGTGTTCGCCACGGCATTCAAGACTTACCCGCGCCCCATCCCGACTCCTGTTCATGATCTCCGCCCAGCGCCCGAAACCTGCGAGGAGTGTCACTGGCCACGCCGCTTTTACGGCGCCCAGCTCAAGGTTTTCACCCACTATGCCAGCGACGAGAAGAACACAGCCCGCCAGATTCGCCTGCTGCTGAAGACGGGAGGCGGCGATCCCTCGACTGGCGCGCCCTCTGGTATTCACTGGCATATGAACATCTCCAACGAGATTACCTACATCTCGACCGATCCGAAGCGAGAGGTGATCCCCTACATCCACGTGAAGGACTTGCAGGGGAGGATCACGGAATACGCCACGAAAGATTCGCCTTTGACCAAGGAGCAGATCGCCAAACTGCCTCGCCGCAGGATGGACTGCGTCGATTGCCATAACCGGCCGACGCACATTTATGTCCCGCCGGACAAGGCAGTGGATGACTCCCTGCTGGCAGGGCGCCTGGACGTCTCGCTTCCTTTTATGAAACAGCAGGCGGTGGCGGTGCTGACCAAGACTTACAACAGCACTGAGGAGGCGATGGAGGGCATCGCCACCGATTTGCACGAGTTCTACACCACCAAATACCCCGACATCGACAAGAACCGTCAGGCCGACATCCGCAGTGCGATTGGAGAAGTGCAGCGCATCTATCGCAGCACGACTTTTCCAGAGATGAAGCTGGACTGGAAGACCCATCCCAACAACATCGGACACTTCTACTTCACCGGCTGCTTCCGCTGCCACGATGGGCAGCACGTCAGCTCCGACGGCCGCGTCATCCGCAAGGATTGTGACATCTGCCACAGCGTGCTGGAGCAGCAGGAAGGGGCCACGCGGATGATTGCGGCGCAGGGAGCGCCGTTCAAACACCCGGTGGACATTGGCGACCTCACCCAGGTGAGCTGCAGCGACTGCCATACAGGTGGCGTCGGGCCGTAAGCAACCCGCGCATTCGTAACATGTTCCGAATTGCCGACCTGTCCCTGGTGACGAGCATCACTGCTCGAGGTGCATGACGCTGCTCCAATGAAAGAGCCACCCGCAGTGCGGCCGCTGGTGAGCCCGCGTCCGCCGGAGGGCACACGAATGACGGCCGGCAGTCGAAATTCAAACTTTCTGAAGTTGGCTCTGGCGAAGGGTGAATTTGTCTGCACCGCCGAAGTCGTATTGGGCCGCGACTGCAATGCGGCCGAGGCCGAAGCGTTGGTCAAAGACGCGTCCGAGCAGGCGGATGGGATCAAAGTGATCAGCCTGACCGACCTTCCCGGGGGAAATCCCGCGCTCCCGCCCGAAGCGTTCGCGTCCTACGTGCTCGATCACGGCCTCACCCCGATTGCCCACCTCTCAGGGAAGGACGGAAACCGTGCTTTTCTCGAGGCCCGGCTGCACGCGCTGGCTCGTCTCGGGGTGGAGAACATTCTGGCTTTGACGGGTGACGCGCAAAGGACAGGCTTCGCCGGAAAATCGAAGCCGGTCCATGATCTAGATTCAGTGCTCATCCTTGGGCTGATTCATGCCCTGCACGAGCAGTGCGTTCCAGCCCCAGATGCGAGCCGCATTCCCTCGCTAGAGTTCTTTGCTGGCGCCGTAGCGAACCCTTTCAAGGTCCGGGAGCCCGACCTTCTCATGCAGCTATACAAGCTGCGGCTGAAGGTTGCGATGGGTGCCCAATTCGTCATCACGCAGCTCGGATACAACCTGCGCAAGCTTTACGAGCTGAAACAGTGCATGGTCAGGGAAGGCATCGGGCACATTCCAGTGCTGGCGAACATTTATGTTCCCACCAAAAAAATTGCCCACATGATGCGGGACGGCGAGATCGCCGGCTGCGTGATCCCGGATGAGCTGATCCGGCGTTTGCAAGGAGAAAGCAAGGCACTGAGGTTGGAGCGCGCGGCACTTACGGTAGCTGCTGCCCAAGACCTTGGGTTCGCCGGCGCCCATCTTGGCGGGTTCGGGCTTACCCACAAAGACTTCATGACGATCATCGAGCGGGCGTCGGCTATTGGCAGCGGCTGGCGTGGGCGCATGGATGAACTGGTATTCCCGTGGCCGGACGAGTTCTATCTCTTTCCGCCAAACGGAGATGGTCTCAGCGACGGGAAGGCCGAGTATCAGATGAACCGGGTCCAACCGCGTCTCTCGTTGGCTCAACGCTTCTCCGAGTTGGCATATCGGCATTTCATAAAAAACAGCTCCCCTGGAGCACGTTTCTTCGGGGCAAAGTTGAAGGCCGCCAAGCACCCCGATGGTGACTCCTGGCGGCACAGCCTATGGCACAAGTTGCTTGCGCCCTCGATTCTGTATCGAAAGGTAGCTTTTGGCTGCGTCAGCTGCGGAGACTGCGTTCAGGACCATCTCAACTATGCCGGGTGCTCGATGAACCGTTGCTACAAGGAACTGCGCAATGGCCCTTGCGGCGGATCCAAAGTGGATGGAACCTGCGAGGTTCGGGCGGACCGGCCCTGCGTCTGGAATCAGGTTTATTCAGGCAGCCTGGCGATGGGCGACGATCCTGAGAAGTTCGCTCACATCCTGGTCCCGCCCCGAGATTGGGCGCTGGACCGCACCAACGCTCTGGCCAACCGCTTTGCGGGATTGGACAACCTCGCCAAACGGCGGGATCTCAACTTGGTCAAAGAGGAAGTCAAGCCATGCTGATTATCGGTGAACTCATCAACTGCACGCGTAAGAAGGTCGGAGAGGCAGCCCAGAAGAGAGATGCGGAATTCTTCAAGGACCTGGCACGCAGGCAGGCCGCCGCCGGCGCTCACGTGCTCGATGTGAACGGTGATCTTCCAGAACAGGATGTCGAGTTTCTCGGTTGGCTGGTCGAACTGATTCAGGAAGAAGTCGAGATCCCCCTCTGCCTTGACAGCGCCGATCCGAAAACCCTGGTCAAGGCGCTGCCTCGATGCAAGCGCAGACCGATGGTCAATTCGCTCAGCGATGAGCCCGGACATTGGGCCATGCTGCCGGTGCTCAAGGAACACCGGCCCAAGGTGATTGCGCTCTGCACCTCAGAATCCGGCTTGCCCACCGGGGTGGAGGATCGAGTTGCCACAGCCAGCCGGCTGATCGATCGTCTCACCGCAGAGGGTTTTGTGCTGGATGACATCCACGTGGACGCCTGTGTTCTGCCGGTTGCCACCGGCCCACACGGGCAAAACCTGCTGTCCGCGATCGGCCAAATTGTCGCCCGGTATCCGGGTGTACACATCAGTGCGGGTGTGAGCAATGTATCCTTCGGCCTGCCTCTGCGCAAACTTCTGAACGAATCGTATCTGCTCCTGCTGATGGCCCACGGCCTCGACACCGCCATCGTCGATCCCTGCGATCCGCAACTGATGCTGAACGTCATGGCGGCCGAAGCGCTCCTGGGTCGCGACGCGCTTTGCAGAAACTATCTGCGGGCTTATCGGGAAGGGAAGTTGGCCCAGGTGGCCTAGCTCGACAAGGCTCCTGGCCTCAACTCTCAATTTGCTTGATGTATAACCGAAGTCCCAGCAGCACCAGGGCGATGGCCACAAGGGAAATCCCCAGCCCGATCCGCCGGTAATTGCGTTCCGCCAGGGCCTGCTGGCCGGCCTTGTAGCCTTTCGCCGCAATGTCCAGGCCGGGTTTGATGTCCGTTTCCATGCGGCCAACTTTGAATCCATGAATGGTAACTCGAGCTTTGGTGAGTGCGTCTCTGGCTTGGGTGAGTTCGAGCTTCGCCTGGCTGACTTCCATGCCAGACTGCTCGGCGTTTCCAAGAATCTGCTCGGCACTGCCAATCGAGGAGGCCAGGTGAGCCAGTTGATCTTTCATCTGGGCAGCCACGGCATAGCCGGCGTCCCCTTGGGTGTGGCACTGCAGGCAGACCGACTTGTCGCCCGTACCGATCAGTTCGTCTGTCGGATGCGAGATACGGTGATTGCTGTGACAGGTCACGCAGCCCGGCAAGCCGGCGGCAGCGAAGGCCTCCTTATGCGGACTGCCATCAAACAACTGTGCCTGAAAGACGTGACATGTGGAGCAGACGTTGGCCACCGAGGCTACTCCCGGCGGGGTGGCGCCGTGATTGCCGTGGCAGGTGGTGCAAGTGGGAGCGCTCAGGTCCCCGCGCACGGCTAGCGCTTCATGGTGAACGCTCTTGCCGTAGTCAGCAAACTGGTTGGTAGGAATCTTGTACGCGCTCATGTAGCTGGCATCGGCGTGGCAGCGGGCGCAGGTGTCGGCGATGTGGACCGGATTGACGGTCGAGGCGGGATCGCTAGGAGGGCGTGTGTCGTGCACGCTGTGACAATCGGTGCACACCGCCACTTTGGCGTCTCCGCCGGCAAGCCGCTTGCCATGGACACTGGTCTTGTATTGGCTGAGTTGATCGGTACGCAGACTGGGGTTGAACGTCCGCATGAAGGCGGGATCGGAGTGACACTTCCCGCACAGTTCCGGAATCTGCGCCCGGTCAATTTTCCCCTTCCACCCGGCTTTGCGGCTCATGGCCTGATCGGGGTCGTCCTTGCCGGGATCGCCCCCGTGACAACTGGCGCAAGTCAGGCCTTTCTGCGCATGGATGTCGTGGCTGAATTTCTCCTGGCTTACGCCGACAGGGTCGGGCAGGGCCGAGTGGCAATCAAGGCATGAATTCTTGCTTTGTGCTGCGGAGGTAGCAAGCAACACGAGGACGGTTGCCAGCCGGAACCATCCAAACTGCAACAACAGTCTTGCGTTATTTCGCCAAATGCCCATATACGCTCATCCCTGCAATGTAAGCCAGCGCGAAGACGGCGAATCCGGTGATCCATGGCTTGGGACGCGAGGGATCATCACTCTCGAAAAACGGCAACAGGAGCCAGACGAAGCCGGCCACACCAAACATCAGCACGCCCAGCACCTCGCCGTCGATGAACCAGACTTTGGACGGAATCAGCTTGAGGGTCTGGAACATGAAGAGGAAGTACCACTCCGGCTTGATCCCCGCCGGAGCGGAGGTGAAAGGATCGGCCTTGACACCCAGGTTCCAGGGGAAAATCGCTGCCAGAGCGCCCAGCGCTGCTAACGCCACGTACCACGCCATCAGTTCGCGAAGCATGAAGTTCGGGAAGAACTTCATTTCGCGCCTGGCTGAGGGGTTCGTGCTCCATTGCACTTCCAGCTTCGGAGGCACGCTGATCCCCTGGCGCTGGACCAGCAACAGATGCACCAGAACAAGAAGCGTGGCCAGTCCCGGCAGAACCGCCACATGAAATCCGAAGAAGCGGGTCAGAGTTGCCCCTGTCACTTCCTCCCCGCCTCGGAGAAAGATCATGAGAGGTTTGCCGATGAGCGGCACCTGGCCGGCAATATCAGTGCCGACCTTTGTGGCGAAGAAGGCCAGGGTGTTCCAGGGCAGCAGGTAGCCGCTGAATCCGAATCCCATCATTAAGAAGAGCAGAACGACGCCGCTTACCCAGGTAAGCTCTCTCGGCTTGCGATAAGCCTTCAAAAACAGCACGCTGAACATGTGGGCGAAGGCGGTGAAAATCATCAGGTTCGCCGACCAGGAGTGGATGGAGCGAATCAGCCAGCCGAACTGCACCTGCGTCATTATGTATTGCACGCTTTCGAAGGCTTCGTTGGCTCCGGGACGGTAGTACAGCAGCAGCAGAATCCCGGTCAACACCTGAATGATGAAGAGAAAGAGTGTGATGCCCCCCAGGAAGTACCAGTAGGAAAGGCTGTGCAAAGGGACGGCTTTCTTGCGCAAGGGCTCGATCAGGTCGTCCCAGTCGAAGCGCTCATCCAGCCACGCTCGTAGCTTGACCAGTGAGCTCAACTCATGCCTCCCTGCGCCGTCTCACATAAATGTCCTCGCCGCGGACCTGTGCCTCGAAGAGTTCGAGGGGACGCGGCGGCGGTCCTGAAATGTTGCGACCATTCAAGTCGTACATGCCGTTGTGGCAGGCACACCAAACCTCATGCAGATCGTCGCGATACTGGACGGTGCAGGAAAGGTGGGTGCAGGTGGCGGACATAGCGCGGTACGTGCCATCCGCCGTGCGGATAAGCAACCCGGGCCGGTTGCCGAAGCGGAAAATCTTGCCGCTGTTCGGCTTCAGTTCCCCGACCCGCCCCGCCACCACCGAATCGGCGCCCAGATCAGAGGCCTGCGGCGGGATGAGATAGCGCAGCACCGGATAGAAGAAAGCGGCCGCAGTGGCCAGGAATCCACCGCCGAGCAGCACCTCAACCAGGCGGCGGCGGGGAACCGGTTGGGGGCGGTCACTGCGAAGCGTGCCGTCATGCATGGCTGCCATGGAAGTTGCTCCAGACGGGCGTACGCGCCAGCCAAATTGCAAGAGCCGTAAAAATATCACATTTTCAGCAGTTTAAGCGTAGTGATGGCCGTCACACCTTGCTGTGATCCTTTGTGACGAAGCTCACAATTTCTCGTGACATCAATCACGGCCTGTTGGGTCGTTCCTTCACTATCGTTACAGCCAGGGGTGAAGAGCAGTTTCCCCGGATTCGCCACTCAAACCAGGTTCTGCAGGGAAGGAGACCGCCGATGGCTTCGGGAAATGGCAACGGGCACGCACAGGGTGAGAACAAGCCGCGTTTGATTTTCTGGGAAGTTACCAAGGGTTGCAACCTGCGTTGCATTCATTGCCGGGCCAGCGCCACCGAACTGAGCTCTCCGAACGATCTGTCCACTCATACTGCGCTGGGAATGATCGATCAAATCGCCGAGGTTTCCAATCCTATCCTGGTGCTAAGCGGCGGGGAACCGCTGTACCGCTCGGACATCTTCCAGTTGGCCCGGTATGCGACCGACAAAGGCCTGCGCGTCGCGCTGGCGACAAACGGAACGCTGGTCACCAAAGAAGTGGCCCGCATGATTGTCGATGCCGGAGTGAAGCGGGTCTCCATCAGCCTGGACGGGGCCGATGCCGACACTCATGACCGGTTCCGGGGAATCCCGGGCGCATTCGAGGCAGCGGTGCAGGGCCTGCGGAATCTCAAGCGGCTGGGCATGTCGGTCCAGATCAATATGACCATCGCTCGTCACAATGCGCACCAGCTCCCGCAAGTGCTGCAGCTGGCCAAATCGCTGGAGGCTGACGCCCTGCACACCTTCCTCCTGGTTCCGGTGGGTTGCGGCGTGGACATCGCGGCGGAACAGATGGTTCCTCCGGAAGAATACGAGAAGATGCTGCATTGGTTTTACGACGAGTCGCTCAAGGGCGGGATCGAACTGAAAGCGACCTGCGCCCCGCACTATTTCCGGGTGGTACGACAACGGCGGGCGGCCGAGCGGCGATCGGTGGAAGCAGCCGCAACGGCGCACCGGCCGGATTCTTCGGCCATTGGTCCGACCGACATGTTAATGCCCGGAGGCACCGGGATTTCGCTCCGACCGCAGGGCCATCCCGCAGGCAACCACACGGGTCATCCCAGCGGTCACCCTTCCGACATGAACGCGATGACCAAGGGATGCCTGGCCGGCACCGGCGTCTGCTTCGTTTCGCATGAAGGCGAAGTGTTCCCCTGCGGATATCTCCCGGTCATCGCCGGCGACCTGCGGAAGCAGAAATTCATCGACATCTGGCAAGACGCCGAGGTGTTCAACGCCCTGCGCGACACCGGCAATCTGAAAGGGAAGTGCGGCTGCTGCGAGTTCCGCAACGTTTGCATGGGCTGCCGTGCCCGGGCCTTTGCCGCCACCGGCGACTATCTGGACGAGGAACCTTTCTGTGTTTACCAGCCTAAGATGACCAAGCCGGAGAAGAAGTCGGAGCTGACCGGAGTCAAGTAGTTCCGGGCCTCCGCTACAATGCGGGTATGCCGGAGGCGAGCGCAAGGTCCAATCCAGCGGCCACCCTGTCCAAGGTGGCCATCTTTTCCGGGCTCACAGAAAACGAACTGAGTTACCTGGCGCAGCGCTGTGTGCCCCGCCGCTTTGTTGCCGGGGAACTGGTGTTCAGCGAAGGCGAACCCTGTACCGGATTGTATGTCGTCGAATCCGGGCACATTCGGATTTTCAAGAGCTCCGCCAACGGCCGCGAACAGGTGCTGAATATCGACGGCCCGGGCAGTTCAGTCGCGGAGCTGCCCGTGTTCGACGGAGGCAACTATCCCGCATCGGTGTCCGCAGTCGATGAAGTGACCCTGTTGTTCGTCAGCAAGCAGGATTTTCAATCGCTGTGCCTGACGCATCCCCAGGTGGCTCTCAAGGTGCTGCGAGTGGTAGGGGCCAGGCTCCGGCGCCTGGTGGGGATCATCGAAGAACTGTCTTTCACCACCGTGCGCCACCGGTTGGCGGCGTTCTTACTGCGGTCCGCGCAGCGGGAAGGGAAGCACACGGCAGACGGCCTGGAAGTCGCCCTGCCGACGAGCAACCAGGAACTGGCCTCTCAGATCGGCACGGTGCGGGAGTTAGTTTCGCGAAATCTGAGCCGGCTACAAGCGGAGGGCCTGATTCGTATCGACGGCCGCAAGCTCGTCATTCCCAACCCCAAGGCCTTGCAGGCAGAACTCGACAACGGCGAGTAGCGCCTGCCTTCCTACACCCGTCCTTTGCGGTCACGCTTCGGCTGAACCCTGTGACAAAAGTCATCGGCAGGCACCCGTCTGAGACCCTATCTTCAATCCCAGGGCGGCAGGGACGAACGGCCGCCAGGAGGAATTCATGAGTACGATGGCGACCAAAACGGTACGGGAGTTGGCGGTGGAAGTTCCCAATGCGACCCGCGTTTTCGAGAAGTTAGGGATCGACTACTGCTGCGGGGGGAAGAAATCACTCGAGGACGCCTGCCATGCCGCCAGGCTGCCGGTCGATGAGGTCCTAAAGGAGTTGCAAAGCTCGGCCCGGACCTCGCCGCCGGCGGAATTTGTGCTGCCTTCCGGTTCCCTGCATGAATTGATCCTTCACATTGCCAAGACCCACCATCGTTTTACGCGGGAAGAGACCGTCCGGTTGCAGGCTTTGCTCGAAAAAGTGTGCTCCGTTCACGGCAAGAACCATCCCGAATTGTTCGCCATTCAGGAAGTATTCCGGGCGCTGGCGCAGGAACTCAGCCTGCACCTCATGAAAGAGGAGAACGTGCTCTTTCCTTACATCGTCCGGATGGAGGAGGCCGTGTTGCAGCACGACCCCGTCCTGCCGGCGCCCTTCGGCAGCGTACAGAACCCGGTCCGCATGATGATGCAGGAACATGACGGCGCAGGGGAAGCCCTTCACAAGATTCGCGTGGCAAGCAACAACTTTGCCCTGCCGGGGGACGCTTGCATCAGCTTCCAAACCCTCTACCAGGCGCTGCAGGCCTTCGAGGCGGACCTCCACCAGCACATTCACCTGGAAAACAACCTTCTGTTTCCGCGTGCCTTGCAGTTGGAGGAAAGCACTGCCGCAGCCTGCCGTTGACGGTCTGCATCGATATATCGTTACACGAGATATAATTCATAACCGAAGTCGAGGACCCCTTCATGTCATACCGGAAACTATGGATTGCGTTGAGCCTGGTCATTGCGGTCTCCTTCGCCGTGTTGGGGGGAGTCGGGGTAAAGATCATGCGCAGCGCCCCGCCGATTCCCTCCCAGGTGTTGATCTCGGACGGGCGCGTGCTCTTTCAGGGCACCAGCATCAAAGACGGCCAGAACGCATGGCAATCGATCGGCGGACAGGAAGTGGGAACCGTCTGGGGACACGGTTCCTACGTCGCGCCAGACTGGACCGCGGACTGGCTGCACCGGGAATGCGTGTTTATCCTGGACGACTGGGCCAGGCAAACGGGTGCGGCAAACTATGCTGCCCTGCCGGCGGAACAACAGGCGGCCCTGCGTGAGCGCCTGCAGCTCTTGATGCGGCGCAATACCTATGACCCGGCAAATGACGTTATTACGCTGGATCCGGTCCGCGCGACCGCATTTGACGCCCTGAGCCGCCACTACGCCGACGTCTTCACCAATGGACGCAATGCTTATGCGATTCCCAGAAATGCTCTGAGTGATCCCGCGCAGTTGCGGAACATGAGCGCATTCTTTTGGTGGACGGCATGGGCCGCTTCGACCAACCGGCCGGGGACCGGCGTCAGCTATACGCAGAACTGGCCGCACGAGCCGCTAGTTGGAAACCAGCCGACGGGAGACACGATTGTGTGGAGCGTGATCAGTTTTGTGCTCCTCCTGGCCGGGGTGGGAGGCATGGTTTGGTATTTTGCCTCGCAGCCACGAACCGTGGCGGAGGAACTGTTGCCGGAGCGTGATCCGCTGTTGGGTCTGCAGCCCACTCCATCGCAAAAAGCCACGCTGAAATACTTCTTCGTGGTCGCGGCACTGTGGGTGGTGCAGGTCGGCCTGGGTGCGATTACCGCGCATTATGGCGTCGAGGGCTCCGGGTTCTACGGAATTCCACTGGATCGCTGGCTGCCCTATGCGGTCACGCGCACCTGGCATCTGCAAATCGGCATCTTCTGGATTGCGACGTCCTGGCTGGCGACCGGCCTCTATGTCGCTCCGGCAGTAAGCGGGGTCGAACCCAAAGGGCAGCGTCTCGGCGTGAATGTGTTGTTTGGCGCCTTGCTGCTGGTGGTAGTGGGGTCGCTCGCCGGGGAATGGATGAGCATCCAGCACAAGCTGGGCAACCTGTGGTTTTGGTTCGGTACGCAAGGCTACGAGTATGTGGATCTCGGCCGAGTATGGCAAATCGCGCTGTTCGGCGGCCTCGTGTTCTGGCTGTGGCTGATGTGGCGTGGCCTGAAGCCCGCGCTGGCCAAGAAAGACAACCATCACGCGCTTCTGACCATGTTTGTCATTTCGAGCATCGCGATTCCGTTGTTTTACGCTGCCGGCCTGATGTACGGGCAACGCAGCAACCTGGTGACGGCGGAGTACTGGCGTTGGTGGGTGGTGCATCTCTGGGTGGAAGGCTTCTTTGAGGTCTTTGCCACGGTGGTGATTGCGTTCCTGTTGACCCGCCTGAAACTGTTGTCTGTGCTGACGGCAACCCGCGGCGTGCTGTTTTCAACCGTGGTGTTTTTGTCGGGCGGAATTATCGGGACGTTCCATCATCTTTATTTCGCAGGAACGCCGAACGTGGTGCTGGGGCTGGGAGCCGTGTTCAGCGCGCTTGAAGTCGTGCCTCTGGTGCTGATTGGCTTTGAAGCCTGGGAAAACATTCGGCTGGCGCGCTCCCGCGAGCAGCACATCTGGTTGGCCGCCTACAAGTGGCCGATCTATTTCTTCGTAGCCGTTGCTTTCTGGAATTTCGTGGGCGCCGGATTGTTTGGCTTTCTGATTAATCCGCCGATCGCTCTCTACTACATGCAAGGGCTCAACACCACGCCGGTACACGGCCACACGGCGCTATTTGGCGTCTATGGAATGCTCGGGCTGGGATTGATGCTGTTCTGCCTGCGCGCTCTGCGTCCGGGCAAAGCCTGGAAGAACGCCCCGTTGTCGTTTGCGTTCTGGGCCATCAACGCCGGATTGATGCTCATGGTCCTGATCAGCGTGCTGCCCATCGGGCTGATGCAGACCTGGGCGTCGGTGGAGTACGGCACCTGGTATGCTCGCTCTTCGGAGTTTATGCAGACCCCGCTAATGAACAACCTGCGCTGGATGCGCATGTTCGGTGACAGCATTTTTGCCATCGGAGCGCTGGTGCTGGGCTGGTTCGTATTGGGATTGATGACCGGGCACTCCTACGACGAGCAAGGCTACGTCGCCGAAGGCGAGTGGGCAGTGCGGCAAAGGAAGGCAGAAGTAGCCATCCACGCAGACTGAGCCATGCCGCTTTTCGCTTCCTTGGGAACATCAAAACGGGAAGCGGATCGACAGGATTGCGTTGTGGTTGGTGGTGTGAAAGTGGGTAGTGGCGATCTGATAGCCTGCGCCCACGGTAAACCCGACCCTTTTCCACAGCGGGAGACGTCCCATGACTAGTCCCGGGGTAACGAAATTCTGCTTCTGGCCATCATTTTTTCCATGCTGAAAGAAGGTGGAGTTGAGTTCGACTTCAGGCCAGAGCTTGCGAAACACGCGGTATTGGAACGTATTGTTCCAGGTGTAGGTTCGTCCCACCAGGTCGGTCTCGGCGATGGGCAGACCGACTCCAAAGGTGCCTTGCAGATCGAAGTTCCCGAGACCTTTGCCGTATGCGATGGTTGGAGTGATGACCGCGCGCAGGGCCCCGTTCTTGTGGTCTCCCGTGGGGAGGCTCCAGCCCAGGAACGCGGTAAGGATGTAGTTTCCGTGTTGCTCGTTCGACGAAAACAGACGGTATTTGACGAGGAACGCGACATCCCCGAATCCGTCGTGGACCGCAGGATTATTGTGCACAAGATAGGGAGGAACGTTGAAAATGACTTCCACCCTTTCGAAGGGAATCA
>Ga0335082_10002910_pt1 | contig 18543 bp, 18 predicted proteins | sample Lox_Sample_41_FD_206718 | JGI IMG/M metagenome (GOLD analysis project Ga0335082, IMG submission 206718) | Soil microbial communities from Loxahatchee National Wildlife Refuge, Florida, United States - Lox_Sample_4.1 | ecosystem: Environmental > Terrestrial > Soil > Wetlands | place: USA... | reverse complement strand
CCTGCGGATTCTGCCGATAATACTCCCAAACCCGCTGCTCCTGGCCGGGGAATTGGCGCACCTGCTCCATGATCGCGCGGTTGAGTTCGTCGTCGGTCACCGTGATCGCATTCTTCTCGCCGATCTCGGCCAACACCAGGCCGAGACGCACGCGTCGCTCGGCGATGGCGCGGTATTCGGCCTTGGCCTTTTCTTCGGTGGTATTTTCATCGGCGAAGGTCTTCTTCTCGTTCTCCATCTCGCCGAGCACCGACTTCCACACACGGTCGAACTCCTCCTCGACGAGCGACGGCGGCGGCTCGAATTTATGCGCGGCGTCGAGCTGATCGAGCAGCGCGCGCTTGATCTTTTGCCGCGACACCAAAACATGTTCGCGGGCAATGCGGTCTTTGATCGCGTCGCGTAGTTTGGCAAGCGATTCAAGGCCGAGCGATTTGGCGAACTCGTCGTTCACCGTCACGCTGCCCGGCGTCTCGACCGACTTGGCGGTGACGACGAATTCGGCGTCTTTGCCGGCGAGATCGGCCTTCTGATAGTGCTCCGGAAATTTGACCTTGAGCGTGCGCGTTTCGCCGACGCCGATTCCGATTAACTGATCCTCGAACCCGGGAATGAAGGTGTTCGATCCGATCAGCACGACGGAATCGTCAGCCGAGCCGCCTTCGAAGGGCTGGCCATCGATGGTGCCGGCGAAAGAAATGACAACACGGTCGTCTTTGGCCGCCTTGTCGCCCTCGGCCTTGGCGCTGTAGGGCTTGTTCTGCTCGCCGATGCGCGCGAGCGCCTCGTCGATCTCGGCCTCGGTCACCTCGCTGGTCAGCCTGGTCAGCTTGAGGGTCTTGAAATCAGCGAGCGTGATCGGCGGCACGATCTCGACCGCCATGGTATAGTCGAGATCGCTTTGCCCGGCGATCAGCCTCTCGATCGCCTCCTGTTCGGTCGGCAGCGTCACCTTCGGATCGGCGGCGAGTTTGAAGCCACGCTCGCTGACGATCTGATTGTTGGTGTCGCGCACCGTCGCCTCGATGACTTCTGCCATCGCCGAGCGGCCGTAGACGCGCCTGAGATGCGCGACCGGCACCTTGCCGGGGCGGAAGCCGTTGATGCGCACGCGATCCTTCAGCTCTTCCAGGCGGGTATTGACCTTGGCGTCGAGCTCGGCGGCCGGCACGACCACCTTGAATTCGCGTTTGAGACCTTCGGACAGCGTTTCGGTAACTTGCATCGATCACACTTCTGTTTTTGGCAGCGCGCCGCGCCGGACCGCATCGGCATGATGGGCGTTCGCGCGCGCCGCTTTGGTGTTGCCCTCGGCGTGGTGCGGGCGGAGGGACTCGAACCCCCACGACTTTCGTCACGGGAACCTAAATCCCGCGCGTCTACCAATTCCGCCACGCCCGCAAAGGGCAATTTCAGGACGATCCTGGCGCCGCAATCCGGCAGGGCTTATCGCACCGCGGGCCGGCAGCGCAAGCCGGTCCGGCCCGCCGCGCGGGCGGCGGCTTATACCACGGTAAAGTCGCGCGGCAGCAATAAAATGGGCCCGATTTGCCGCCGCTCAAGAGGCCGCGCCGATCTCGCCCAGCAGCCGCCGATAGACGGTCGGCAGCGCCTCCGACAGGTCCTCCGCGATCAGCCCCGGCCCGACCTCGTTGGCCGCTTCGCCGTGCAGCCACGCGGCGGCGCTCGCCGCTTCGAAGGCCGGCATGCCCTGGGCCAATAGACCTGCCATGAACCCGGCCAAGACATCTCCCGAACCCGCAGTCGCGAGCGTGGGCGGGGCATTGTCGGTAATCGAGGCGCGGCCGTCCGGCGCGGCGACCACGGTATCCGGGCCCTTAAGCAGGACGGTCGCGCCGGCTTTGCTGGCGGCTAAGCGAACTTTTTCAAGTTTCACATAAACATTAGCGTTTTCATGTATTGCTTTAAATAGCCGAGCGAATTCGCCTTCATGCGGGGTAAGCACCGTAGCCGTACCGGGGCGCGGCGCAATCAACGCGGTCAACCCGGCAAGGTCATCGGCAAAGCTGGTCAGGGCGTCGGCGTCCAGGACCACCGCCGCCTTGCTCGCCAGCGCCGCGGCGACCTGCTCCCGCATGGCGGGCCCAACGCCACCCCCTGGCCCTAGCAACACGGCATTGCGTCGATCGTCGGCAAGGAAGGCGCCAAGCTCGGCCGCACCATCCACCGGCCGCACCATGACCGCCAGGCTGGCGGCGGCGTTGACCGGCAGCGCGTCGCGCGGACTGGCGATGGTCACCAGGCCAGCTCCGGCACGCAGGGCGCCGCGTGCCGCGAGCCGCCCCGCCCCAGTGGTCGATATGCCGCCCGACACCACCACCGCATGCCCGCGCGAATATTTATGGCCATTTATGCGTAACCTGGGAAACGCGCGACCCCAGAGCGCCGGCCGGTTCATGAATGCCGCCGGCTTGATTGTCTCCAGCGTGCTCGCCGGAATGCCGATATCCGCCACATGGACCGCGCCGCAGTGCAGGCGGCCGGGCAGCACCAGGTGGCCGGTCTTGCGGCGAAAGAAGGTCACCGTATGCGCCGCGTTGACCGCAAGCCCCATGACCGCGCCGGTCGTGCCATTCACGCCGCTCGGCAGGTCGACGGCGATCACCGGTGCGGAGCTTGCGTTCATCGCTTCGATCATGGTGCGCGGCAGGCCTTCGACCTCGCGGTCGAGACCGGCGCCGAACAGGGCGTCGATGATAATGTCGCAGTCGGCGAGCGCCGCCGGCGCCGCCGGGACTACCTTGCCCGTCCATTTCTTAGCGGCAATTGCGGCGTCGCCCTTCAGGCGTGCGATGTCCCCGACGAACACGATGCGCACGATGTAGCCGCGCTCGGCGAGCCGCCGCGCAGCGACAAATCCGTCGCCGCCGTTATTGCCGGGACCGGCGACAACCACCACGCGTCGGCCGGGCAGCGCGCTCGCGGCATCCGCCACGGCACGCCCGGCATTCTCCATGAGTTCGATGCCCGGCGTGCCGCCTGCGATGGTCAGGCGGTCGGCTTCCGCCATTTCAGCGTTCGTCAGCAGTTCGATCATACGCGAAGCGGATCGGTCATCCGCGGAACGAAGTCAACGTCGCGCCGTCTTAGAAGCCCTTGACGATGTCGTCGAGGTAACGCGACGCCACCTCTCCTTTCGGCCCGCTGATGACATAGATCACCATTTTTTTCGGCTCGACGCAGCGTACGCCGGCGGAATAGCCCCCGCCGTGGCGCGCATAAACTGAATTCTCGGTGCGGGTCAGGTCATCGGTGAAGCGTGCGCTGCGCAACGCACCTTCCGCGTGCTCTTTGCACAACTCGAGCGGTAGCTCCGTATCGTCCCATTGCATGTAAAGCGCGTAGCCGACCTGGGCCATGACCGGCGACGCGACGACAATCGCGAGCGCAGCCACTGCAAATACGGCTGAGAAACGCATGACGGCATCCCCAGGTAGCGAATGGAATGGCACGGTCAGCATAAGCGTCTTTGGCGCCGTGATACCAGTCTCCGCCCTGCCATCGGCCCCTGTGTAAGGTTTGGAATTTCCTGAGAATTCCCTGTATCGCAGGGCTTCCCGCGCCCTGGCCTTTTCCTAGGCATAATGCTTAATTGGCGGGCACCGAACATTAGGCAGAGCGCGAGGCGCGCCGGGCATATCAACCTAAGCCTTTGCTCAACCAAGGCTATCGACAGTCGAGCGGACTGGCACGGGACCTGCTAACCGCTAGCGCGGCGCACCGCTCGGTTGCGGCGGGCTGGGGGAAGGAAAGACAATGAAAAAAATCGAGGCCATCATCAAACCCTTCAAACTCGACGAGGTGAAGGAAGCCCTGCAGGAAGTCGGGCTTCAAGGCATCACCGTGACCGAGGCCAAGGGATTTGGCCGACAAAAGGGGCACACAGAACTTTACCGCGGTGCCGAATATGTCGTGGATTTTCTCCCCAAAGTGAAAATCGAGATCGTACTCGCTGACGATATGGTGGATAAGGCGATCGAGGCGATCCGGCGCGCCGCCCAAACCGGCCGGATTGGGGACGGCAAAATCTTCCTGTCCAATATCGAAGAAGCCATCCGGATCAGGACGGGCGAATCCGGGGTCGACGCCATCTAAGCCACGGGGCAAAGTCCCGGCGGCCTAATTTTGAAAAGGGGGAATGGAACCCATGACGACTGCCAAGAATGTCATGAAAATGATCAAGGACAACGACGTTAAATACGTCGATTTCCGCTTCACCGATCCGCGCGGCAAGTGGCAACACGTCACGTTCGACGTCACGATGATCGAAGAAGAGACTTTCGCCGAAGGGCAGATGTTCGACGGCTCCTCGATCGCCGGCTGGAAGGCGATCAACGAGTCCGACATGAACCTGATGCCTGATCCGGCTACCGCCTGCATCGATCCGTTTTTCGCCGAGACCACCTTGTCGCTCGTCTGCGACGTTCTCGAGCCGACGACCGGCGAACCCTATAACCGCGATCCTCGCGGCATCGCCAAGAAGGCCGAAGGCATGGTGAAGTCGATGGGCGTCGGCGACACCATCTACTTCGGACCGGAAGCCGAGTTCTTCGTGTTCGACGACGTCAAGTACGCCGCCGAGCCCTACAACACCGGCTTCAAGCTCGACTCCACCGAATTCCCGACCAATTCCGACACCGAATATGAAGGCGGCAATCTCGGCCACCACGTCGGCACCAAAAAGGGCTACTTCCCGGTGCCGCCGCAGGACTCGGCGCAGGACATGCGCTCGGAAATGCTCGGTGCCATGGCGCGCATGGGCGTCAAAGTCGAGAAACACCATCACGAGGTGGCGAGCGCCCAGCACGAACTCGGCATGAAGTTCTCGCCGCTGACGCTGATGGCCGACCAGATGATGATCTACAAATACTGCATCCAGCAGGTGGCGCAGATCTACGGCAAGACCGCGACCTTCATGCCGAAGCCGGTTTACGGCGACAACGGCTCGGGCATGCACTGCCACCAGTCGATCTGGAAGGCGGGCAAGCCGGTGTTCGCGGGCAACAAATATTCCGACCTGTCGGAGACCTGCCTGTCCTACATCGCCGGCATCATCAAGCACGCCAAGGCGATCAATGCCTTCACCAATCCGACTACCAATTCGTACAAGCGTCTGGTGCCGGGCTTCGAGGCGCCGGTGCTGCTCGCCTACTCGGCGCGCAACCGTTCGGCCTCATGCCGCATCCCCTACACCACCAACCCGAAGGCCAAGCGCGTCGAGGTTCGCTTCCCCGACCCGCTCGCCAATCCGTATCTCGCCTTCGCCGCGATGACCATGGCGGGCCTCGACGGCATCAAGAACAAGCTCGATCCGGGCTCGGCGGTCGACAAGGATCTCTACGATCTGCCGCCGGCGGAACTGAAGAAGATCCCGACCGTGTGTGGCTCGTTGCGCCAGGCGCTCGGCGAACTCGACAAGGACCGCGGCTTCCTCAAGGCCGGCGGCGTGTTCGACGACGACTTCATCGACTCTTACATCGACCTCAAGATGCAGGAAGTGATCCGCTTCGAGCACACGCCGCATCCGGTCGAGTTCGAGATGTACTACTCGGCGTAAGCATTCCTCCCAACCATCGCAAAAGCGATGCAACTCAAAGGGCGCTCCTTGCGGAGCGCCCTTTTTCTTCATCCCGGCACCGATGCGGCATACGCCGCTGCGATTGGCGCAGCGTTAGTTGCTGCGCGCCTGTTCGGCGTCCTCGATCGCCGCCTGGTGATACCAGGCGCCGCCGCAAGCGACTTTGGCGGCGCGTGGCAACGGAAATTTCGTCACTGCCGTTTCCGCTTCGTGCGGCACGGCGGATGGCGGTCGGGCGCGGGACGGGAACGGAATAATCTTGGCCGACCCCCGAAATGTGTTCGTGCTCATGGTTGTGCGATCCTCGGTTTTGCGCATCCTTCGACGTCGTGCGTCGTTTGAGTCCGGTATAATGCTGACAAATGGATTCTGCTTCCTGAATACGCGGTATGCCTCACATCAAATCAACGTGTGGCTACGCCGTAGGCATTCGTGTTTTTTGCATCATCCTGCGCCACGACGTCGGGCGTGCGCGGCGTCGTTAGCGCCGGATTTGCGAGGGATTTCAGACCTCTACGCCAAGCGCTGCCGCGCCTTCGCTTGGCATATTTAATGCTTTGGTGACAGCGGCAGTTGGCGGCCGGGGGCGCCGTTGGCGGCGCCGGCAAGCTTTCCTCCAACTTCGTGTCATCAGCTCATGAGAAATCGCAATGACCAAGTATAAGCTCGAATACATATGGCTCGACGGCTACACGCCAGTGCCGAGCCTGCGTGGCAAGACGCAACTCAAAGAGTTCGACAGCTACCCGACGCTCGAACAACTTCCATTGTGGGGCTTCGACGGCTCGTCGACCATGCAGGCCGAAGGCCACAGCTCCGATTGCGTGCTCAAGCCGGTCGCCGTCTTTCCCGACGCCGCGCGCGTCAATGGCGCGCTCGTCATGTGCGAAGTGATGATGCCCGATGGCAAGACCCCGCATCCGTCCAACAAGCGCGCCACCATCCTCGACGATTCCGGCGCCTGGTTCGGCTTCGAGCAGGAATACTTCTTCTACAAAGATGGCCGTCCGCTCGGCTTTCCGGCGTCCGGCTATCCGGCGCCGCAGGGCCCCTACTACACCGGCGTCGGCTACAAGAACGTCGGCGACATCGCCCGCAAGCTGGTCGAGGAACATCTCGATCTGTGCCTCGCCGCCGGCATCAACCACGAAGGCATCAATGCCGAGGTGGCGAAAGGTCAGTGGGAATTTCAGATCTTCGGCAAAGGGTCGAAAACGGCCGCCGATCAGATGTGGATGGCCCGTTACCTGATGATGAGGAACTGCGAAAAATATGGCGTCGACATCGAGTGGCACTGCAAGCCGCTCGGCGACACCGACTGGAACGGCTCCGGCATGCACACGAATTTCTCGACGACGTACATGCGTGAAGTCGGCGGCAAGGAGTACTTCGAGTCGTTGATGAAAGCGTTCGAGACGAATATCGAAGAGCACATTGCCGTCTACGGCCCGGACAATCACATGCGTCTGACCGGCAAACACGAAACCGCGCCCTGGAACAAGTTCAGCTACGGCGTGGCCGACCGCGGCGCCTCGATCCGCGTGCCGCACTCCTTCGTCAACAACGGCTACAAGGGCTACCTCGAGGATCGCCGTCCGAATTCGATGGGCGACCCCTACGCCATCGCATCGCAGATCCTGAAGACGATTGCCGAGGTGCCGCTCGCCAAGGCCGCAGCGGCCTAACGCGACGCGATAACGAACGGGGCGATCCGTCAGGGGCGCCCTTTTTCTTTCGGCCGGCGATCCCGGTCAGACGATCAGAAAAAAAACGATGGCAATCCCGGCCAATATACCGATGGCGGACGTCAGCATCTGCTTACGGTGGCGTCTGGGACCGTAGACCCCGGCCGCGCGGCGCTCGGCGATCAGCGCGGCGTCATATTCGGCCGACGACGAATAGATACACGCCAAAGCCGCGCCGGCGCTCCGGGCGTAGTCTTCGAGCGCCAGAACGGCGGCATCCGCGTGTGCGTCATGGATCGGGCGCGACATGCGCGCATGTTAGCGCGCGGATGGTAAACGAGAGGTTGCGACGCGGCCTGCGGCCGCCTGGGCGAGGTCTTTGCCCCTTCTGGCGTGCGGCTTTCCGCCCAGCTGCCGCGGTGCCTTGGCCGCTTGGGCGCGGCGCGCGGCCGACAGGACACTGGCGGAAGACATAGCATCCTGAGCCGGCTGTGTCTCCTGCCCGGCCACGTGGACCCGGTTACGCCCGTCGCGTTTGGCCTGATAGAGCGCCGCGTCGGCACGTGCGATCAAGGCGGAAATATCGGTCACCGCCTCCGCCGACGAGGCGGCGCCGATGCTGCAGGTCGCGCCGATGACTTGGCCGTCGATGGTGACGCCCGCCGCCTCGAAGGCGGCGCGCAGACGTTCGGCGATCCGTTCGGCAAACTCCAAGGGCTCCGGTATGATCACCGCGAATTCCTCGCCGCCGAGCCGGCCGACGAGATCGCCGCCGCGCATGTTCGACCGCGCAACGCCGGCGAAGACGCGCAGTACTTCGTCGCCCGTCGCATGACCGAAGCGGTCGTTGATCGACTTGAAGTGGTCGAGATCAAGCATCAGCAGCGTCACCGCCAGTCCGCGATTGGCTTGTCGGGCGCACAGGCTGAGCGAGCTTTCCAAGAAGGCGCGCCGGTTGAGCAGCCCGGTCAGGGCATCGGTCGAGGCTGCGCTGCGATAGAGGTCGACGTCGTTGTCCTTGACCATCAACAGCACGATGAAGGCGGCGCCGACCGCGTAGAGCATCGTCTCCAGCGTGAATACGGTGAGCCAGCTCGCGGCATAAATCGCAGGCAGGAATGCCCGCATGCCGAGCGGCAGCACGAAGATCGCCGCGTGCAGGAACGGCACCAGGATAGCGGCGGTGCGTGAATAGAGCGATTTGCGCCGCTCGCGGTGAAGCTCGAAGGCGATGCAGAACGTGTATACTGCGACGATGACGACGCCGAGCGTGATGCGCTGGCTGCTCTCGGGACCGAAAGTCGGCAGCTGACAAAGCCCCAACCAGATGATGGCGCCGGCGAACGCTGCGGTCGGCAAGAGACGGCGGCCATGGAACAAGCGCACTCCGTTCCAGATCATGCCGCAAGCGAGAAAGGTGAGCGTCTGCGACCATTCGATCGGGATTGCGTAAAGTGGCGTCGGCGTACACCAGAACGCGATCGAGGACGCGCCGACCAGGTAAGCCGACCCCCACCAGGCGAGCGCACGCACGTTACGCTGCTGGATCCAGGCAAAGATCAGCATCAGGCCGAGCAATACGCCGAGGCAGACGGCGATGAAGGCCAGCGTCTGGATATCCAACGGCGACAGCTTTGGCGCAGCTGCAAGGAGCACAGAAACCCCCGAAATACCGTCCGAACCATGAACTTGGCCGGACGCTAAAGCGTACTCTGGGGTTATGGGAAAAGGCTTGTCTGCATGCGCAAGCTTCGATGCAAGACTTGCGAAAATTTGAAACAAATCGGTGACTCGCCGCGAAAATATGCAGAAAGGGCGCGCTTTTCTGCGCGCCCTTTGAGGATTCGCTAACCGTGTCGAACGTTCAGCGTTTGGAGAACTGGAACGAGCGCCGCGCTTTGGCCTTGCCGTACTTCTTGCGCTCGACCACGCGCGAGTCGCGGGTGAGGAAGCCGCCGCGCTTGAGCGGCCCGCGCAGGTCCGGCTCGTAATAGGTCAGCGCCTTGGAAATGCCGTGCCGCACCGCGCCGGCCTGGCCGGAGAGGCCGCCGCCGGAAACCGTGCAGATCACGTCGTATTGGCCGCTGCGATTGGCCGCGACCAGCGGCTGCTGGATCAGCATGCGCAACACCGGCCGCGCGAAGAATACTTCCACCGTCTTGGTGTTGACCAGAATCTTGCCGGAACCCGGCTTGATCCAAACCCGGGCGACCGCGTTCTTGCGCTTGCCGGTCGCGTAAGCGCGCCCCTGCGCATCGAGTTTCTGGACGTATTTGGGAGCTTCCGGCGCGGCCGGCTTGAGGGTGGCTAAGCCTTCCAGCGATTGTACGGTGTCGGCCACGGTCAGGCACTCCTCACGTTCTTGCGGTTCATCGCGGCGACGTCGAGCTTTTCCGGTTTCTGCGCCTCGTGCGGATGCTCGGGGCCCGGATAGACGCGCAGGTTGCCGAGCTGCACGCGACCAAGGGGCCCGCGCGGCAGCATCCGTTCGATCGCCTTCTCGACGATGCGCTCGGGGAAGCGGCCGTCCATGATCTGCTTCGCCGAGCGTTCTTTGATGCCGCCAATGAATCCGGTGTGGTAGTGGTACACTTTCTTATCGCGCTTGCGGCCGGTCAGCACTGCCTTGGCCGCATTGATCACGATGACGTTGTCGCCGTCATCTGCGTGCGGCGTATACGTCGCCTTGTGCTTGCCGCGCAGCCGCAACGCGACGATTGAGGCGAGCCTGCCGACCACGAGCCCGCTGGCGTCGATCAGCAGCCATTTCTTCTCAATGTCGGCGGCCTTGGCCGAATAGGTCGTCATGGCAAATCCCTATGGGAACGGCGCCGGCGCGCCGAAGTGCGGTTCTGTAGCGGAGGCGGCACATGCGGTCAACGCCAAACTAGCAATATTACTTCAAAGATATCAATTAATTATAAGAACGGTAATTTAACACCATCAGCTAATTACCGGCCCTGCGGGATCGAATAGGTCGCTGTGACATGAGCCACCGGCTCCTCGGTCCCTTCGGAAAAGATTGTCACCTCGCCCACCGCCAGACGCTTGCCGACCTTCATCAGGCGGGCGTCGGCGAGCAGGTCGGCGTGGGTCGGCTTGCGCAGGAAATTGATGTTGAGATTGGTGGTGACGGCCAAAGGCTGCGGCCCGACCGCCGAGAAAACCGCGACGTACATGGCAAAGTCCGCCAGTTCCATCATGGTCGGACCGGATACCGTACCGCCCGGGCGCAGGCTGCTGTCTTCGAATTGCCAGCGCACGCGCACGTCGCCATAGGCGACGCGCTCGATGGTGTGGCCGCATCCGGGATAGAAGGCCTGCGGAAATTCCGCGTGCAACAAATCGGCGATGGCCTCGGCCGACATCGCTGGTGCCCGCATCGCTCCCCCCTTCACCGGCTCACCCGGCGTCATCGTTCTTAGACGCGTCCGCAATACCGTCAAACGGTCTTTTCAGGCCCTGCCGTAGAGCGCGCGAAGCTCGTTTTTCGCTCGTTCCAGTATTTTCCTGCGCCTTGCAGAAAGACCCCTGCCGGCGCGATTGATGTAGAACGTCAACATCGACATAGCCGAACGGTAGGGATCGGATTTACGGCGACGGCTGCGCTCGGCCGAGCGCTTGAGCGACAGGGCGATCGCCCGGGGCGCGCGCCCAGTGAAAACGCCTTTTTCAAGCGTCAGCGCATCGCTCTCGCGCGAAACACGCTGCGACCACTGCTTCGATTTGCGCTTTTTCTCCGCCATGCGCGACCAACGCTTAGAAATGACCGCCTTTCCGCTACCTTTGCATAGAACACGGCACGGACTAAAGTTCGTCCATGAACGTGCAGAGCCGACCAGCCGACACCGACGGACCTGTGCTGTTGCGCGAGCGCGACGGCGACATTGCCGTCCTCGTGCTCAACCGCCCGGCGGCGCGCAACAGCCTATCCGAAGCGCTGCTCACCGCGCTCGCCGGGGCCTTCGCCGGCATTGCCGCCGATCCGTCGATCCGCGCGGTGGTGCTGGCGGCAAACGGACCGGCGTTTTGCGCCGGGCATGATTTGAAGGAACTGACAGCGCGCCGCAGCGACGCCGACGGCGGCCGCGCGTATTTCAAGCACATCATGACCACCTGCAGCACGATGATGCAGCAGATCGTCAACCTGCCGCAGCCGGTGATCGCAACAGTGCAAGGCGTCGCCAGCGCGGCCGGCTGCCAGCTGGTGGCGACGTGCGATTTGGCGGTCGCATCGTCCGCGGCGAAATTCGCCACGCCCGGCGTCGATATTGGCCTGTTCTGCTCGACCCCGATGGTGGCGTTGTCGCGCAACGTGCCGCGCAAAGCCGCGATGGAAATGCTGCTAACCGGCGACATAGTCGCCGCCGATCAGGCCGCGCGCATCGGCCTGATCAACCGCGTGGTGGCGCCCGGCGAAGAGCGCGCCGCAGCCCTCGCGCTGGCGCGACAGATCGCATCGAAGTCGTCTTACGTGCTCAAGATCGGCAAGCAGGCCTTCTACCGGCAAGCCGAACTCAGCCTCGCCGAGGCGTACAATTACGCGTCGGAAGTAATGACCGAGAACATGATGGCGCGCGACGCGGAGGAAGGAATCTGCGCCTTCATCGACAAACGCGATCCGACCTGGGAGGACCGCTAGGCGAAGCCGAGCGAGCCGCCCCGATGGCGACGACCCGCGCGCTTTGTCGCCTCCCACTACTCGCTTGCCGCAACCGATGGGTGGCGCTGCGGTATCTCCTGCGCTTCGAGGTCGGCGCGCCGGGTGCTCGGCAATTGCAGCACGGTCGCCCGCTGCCCCTCGCTCAACTTGGTGACCAGCTTGATCTTGCCGTCGGGAAATTCGAGCGCGTCGTGATGCGTCGCCGGACGGTCGAGGTTGACCTGGCGGAAGCGCGCGACCTTGTGGCCCGATTTCCACTTCGGAAAAAATGGCAGCGGCGCGTCGCAACGCACGTCTTCGTCGAAGGCGAGTTCCGTGCCGGGCATCAGACACACTGCCACGCCCGGCTCGTTGGCGTCGGCAAAACCGCGCGTGATCGCATTGTGAAACCGGCTCGAAACCAGTTTGTCGCCGACTTTGGCGGGCCGGGATGAAACGTTGTGAAGACTGTAGTCACACATCGAGTGCCTCCTGTTTGTGCACCATAAAGCGGCCCCCGCAGCGCCCCGTTCGCAGCAAAAGGATCGATCGCCGGCCGTCTCCCCATTGCCGGCGCGACGGGGGAACAACGCCGCCAAGGCGCGGAGGTTCATTGGACTTTTGTTATTGCGGAGGCCTGCTTATGGTGCGCGACCGGCCGGACGCCATGGACCACGACACTTATCCCGACAGCTACATTCGCGGCATTCTCAACGCGGTGAAGACCATCGCCGTGGTCGGCATTTCGCCGAAGGACAACCGGCCGAGCTATTTCGCCTTCAAATATCTGCAGGAGCGCGGCTATCGCATGATCCCGGTCAATCCAGGCCAAGCGGGGCAGAAGATTCTGGGCCAGACGGTCTACGCCAGGCTCGCCGACATTCCCGAGCCGATCGATATGATTGATGTCTTCCGCGCCTCCGAGCACGTGCTGCCGATCGTGCAGGAGGCGCTCGCGCTTAATCCAAAGCCGAAGGTGATCTGGATGCAACTCACCGTACGCAACGATGCGGCCGCGCAGCTTGCAGAAGAGGCCGGACTGAAAGTGGTCATGAACCGCTGCCCGAAAATCGAATATGGGCGGTTGTCGTCCGAGATTTCCTGGATGGGCGTCAATTCGCGCGTGCTGTCTTCGAAGCGCGCACAAGCGCCGACCAGAGGCGTCCAGCGCATGGGGCTCGGCAAAGACGAAGAAACCCGCGGCTGACATAGACAAGCTTGGCAAAATGAAATTCTCTTAAGCGAGCGGTATTCCGGCCGCCGTTTTCACTTCAATCGGCCGCTGACGAGCCGCCTTGACGCGCCGCCCGCCTGCCCCGTTATATCGGGCTCCATTCCGCTAAAAGGACGCTCAGCCATGGCCGACGCCGAACGCACACCCGGCTTTTCAACGCTCTCGATTCACGCCGGCGCCAAACCCGATCCGACCACCGGCGCGCGGGCGACACCGATCTACCAGACCACTTCGTTCGTGTTCGACGACGTCGAGCATGCGGCTTCGCTGTTCGGCCTGCAGGCCTTCGGTAACATCTATACCCGCATCGGCAATCCGACCTGCGCCGTCCTGGAAGAGCGCGTCGCCGCACTCGAGGGCGGCACCGCCGCGCTTGCGGTCGCCTCCGGCCATGCCGCGCAGGTAATCGTGATGCACGCGCTGATGATGCCCGGCGAGGAATTCATCGCTTCCAAGAAGCTCTACGGCGGCTCGATCAACCAATTCAACCATTCCTACAAGAACTTCGGCTGGAACGTGGTATGGGCCGATCCCGACGACATCTCGACATTCGAGAAGGCGGTGACGCCGAAGACCAAGGCGATCTTCATCGAGTCGATTGCCAATCCCGGCGGCATCATCACCGACATCGAGGCGGTGTCGAAGGTCGCCCGCAAGGCCGGCGTGCCGCTGATCGTCGACAACACGCTGGCAACGCCCTACCTGTGTAAGCCGCTTGATTACGGCGCCGACATCATCGTGCATTCGCTGACCAAGTTTCTCGGCGGCCACGGCAATTCGATCGGCGGCTTAATCGTCGACGGCGGCAGCTTCAACTGGCTGCAGAATAAACGCTATCCGATGTTGTCGGAGCCGCGCCCGGAATATTCCGGCATGGTTTTGGGCGAGACCTTCGGCAACTTCGCCTTCGCCATCGCCTGCCGCGTACTCGGCCTGCGCGATCTTGGGCCGGCGCTGTCGCCGTTCAACGCCTTTCTCATTCTCACCGGAGTCGAGACGCTGCCGCTGCGCATGCAGCGGCATTCCGAGAACGCGCTCGCTGTCGCGCAATGGCTGTCGAAACGGCCCGAGGTCGCCTGGGTCAGCTATGCTGGCTTGCCCAGCGACAAATATCACGCGCTCGCCAAGAAATACGTGCCGAAGGGAGCCGGCGCGGTGCTCACCTTCGGCCTCAAGGGCGGCTACGACGCCGGCGTCAAGCTGGTATCGAACGTGAAGCTGTTCTCGCACCTTGCCAATATCGGCGACACCCGCTCGCTCATCATCCACCCCGCGTCAACCACGCATAAGCAACTGTCCGACGCGCAGAAGGTGCAAGCGGGCGCCGGACCCGACGTGGTGCGGCTATCGGTCGGCCTCGAAGATGTGGCCGATATCATCGCCGACCTCGAAGAAGGGCTGAAGACGAAGTAATCAACGCTTCTTCAGCGTGCGCGCGACGTAGTCGCGAATGCGCGCGAGTGTCTCCGGCGCGCACCAGATGTCGGCGACCGCGCGGTCGGTCGTCGCGCCATTCGCCGCCATACGTTCGGTTACGGCTTGACGAAGCTGCATTTTCGTCTGCGCGAAGGCCGGTGGCGACAGTTCGGCAAGTTCCGTCGCGACCGCGATCGCATCATCCAGCAGCTCCGCGGGCTCAGCGATTTCGTCGATCCAGCCACGGTCGAGCGCGGCGTCGGTCGTGTAAGTCGCGCCGCTCAGCGTGAACTCCGGCAGATGGCGCGCCGGCACCGCGAAACGGACGATCTCGAAGGCGAGCGCCGGAAACGGCACGCCGACAAGGAGTTCAGTCACGCCAATACGTCCGCCTTCGCGCGCCATGATGCGGCGGTCGGCGCAACAGGCGAGCACGGCGCCGCCGGCGACGGCATGGCCGTTGATCGCCGCCACCACCGGCTTCGGATGAAAGAACACTTGGTCGTACAGCTTATGCAGCGCTGGCAGAAATTTGCGGATATAGCCGGCACCGCCTTCGCTGACCCGGATCAGATCGACGCCGGCTGAGAAGATTTTGCCCTGCCCCGTCAGCACCACGGCCTTCGCCGTGCCGCCGCGCAATTCGGCAAAGCGCGCCGCCAGCGCCTCGCACAACTCGATATCGAGCGCGTTGGCCTTGCGGTGCCGCATGGTGATGACGGCGATGCCGTCATTGATCGCGACGTCGATCACGCCGCCTGCCCTACCGCTTGCGGCACGCGCGCCAGCGCGCGATGCGACAGCCGCTCGGCGTGCACAATGGCGATGCTGAACACGACCAGGGCCATCAGCTGATGCGTCAGCGCCAGCGCCACCGGCGCCTGGTAGAGCAGCGTGACGATGCCGAGCGCGGCCTGCAGCGTCACCGCGCCGGCGAGCACGACGGCGCCGCGCGCCGCGCGTCGTTGCCGCCAGGCGTCAAAAGCATGCAGCAGCGCCAGCAGCCAGATGCCGTCGGCCAGCATGCGGTGATCGAGCTGAACGGTCAGAATGTTCTCGAACAGATTGCGCCAGAGCGGATGGATGAACAACAACTCGTCGAGCGGCGGCACGAGCCCGCCGTCGATCAGCGGCCAGGTGTTGTATTTCAGGCCGCCGTCGAGGCCGGCCACCAGCGCCCCGAGATAAATCTGCACCAACAGCAACGCCGCAATCGCCAGCGCGGCCAGACGCAGCCGCTTGGGCGCCTCGTCGAGCGGTCGCGGCACAATCTGCTGCGCGGTCCAAAGAATGCTGGCGTAGATCGCGCAGGCGAGCGTCATGTGGAATGCCAGCCGATACTGCGACACTTTGACAAGCGCGCTGCCGGCAAGTCCCGACGACACCATCCACCAGCCGACGACGCCGAGCGCGGCACCTCCGGCGAAGATCAGCCACAACCGCAGCCGCAGCGGCGGCGGAATGGCCCCCTGCCAGAGGAACACCAGAAACGGCAGCAGGAACACCGCCCCGGTCGCGCGCGCCAGCAGCCGATGCGTCCATTCCCAGAAATAGATCACCTTGAACTGCGTCAGGGTCATGCCCTTGTTGAGTTCGCGGTATTGGGGGATAGCCTTGTAGCCGTCGAATTCGGCTTGCCAGGCCTGCTCGCTCAGCGGCGGGATCACACCGGTGACCGGCTTCCATTCCACGATCGAAAGCCCAGACACGGTGAGGCGCGTGGCGCCGCCGACGACCAGCGTCAAAAAAATCATCGCCGCGGCGGCCAGCAGCCAACGCCGCACCGCGCGCGCGCGAAACTCCGGAACCGGACGAATATCGTGCATGAACCGCGTGCTTTGCAGGAAACCGCGCGGACCATATAGTCCTGCGCACCGCACCGCAACAACGCCGATCAAGAGCCTGCCATGCCCATCCGCGTCCGCAAATTCATCGGCACCATCGCCTTGCTGGCTCTGGCGGTCGTATGGAGCATGCTGGCGATGGCATTGGCGCAGTCGGTGCTGACCGACATCAACGGCTTCGTCGCCGCGATCTTCTACGTGGTCGCGGGGCTCGGCTGGGTGCTGCCGGCGATGCCGCTGGTACGCTGGATGCTGCGGCCCGATGCGCCGCGCCCGGAAACTAAGCCGCGTTGACGCGGCGGAAGCCGTTCCACATCGCGGTGGCGGCGCCCGACATCAGCACCTTCAAATAGCGCTGCTGCTGGAAATCGCCATTGACGGAAATGCGCGGCAGCGCGGTCAAATGATCGCGGTGCGCCTTGAACAACACACCCGGCCGCGTCGTCGTCGCCGTCTTGAAGCCGAGCTCGGCGGCAACACGGAACTCGCGCGGGCCCGCCGAGGTCGGATCGCCTACCGGATAGGCCAGATGTTCCGGCCGCTTGCCGAGCGCGGCCTGAATAACGGACCGGCTCATCTCCATCTCGAAGCGCACTGCGGCCTCGTCTTCCATCTTCTTGAGCATGTTGTGGTTGACGGTGTGGGCGCCGATGGTCACCAGCGGGTCGGCGGCGAGCGCCGCGATCTCCTGCCAGTCCATGCACAAATCGCGGCAAAGCGCCGCCATGTCGACCTTGTGCCGGGCGGCAAGGTCTCGCACCACACGCCGCAACTCTTCTTCGGTCTTCATGCTGCGCAGATAGTGGTAGATCTGGTCGTACAGCTCCCGCTTCTCGCCGACCGTCGCGCAATCGAAGAAACTGCTTTCGCCGTTGATCAACATGCCGATGCGGCTGTTCCGCGCGATCACCGCTTCGAGCGCGACCCACCACAATTCCCCAAGGCGATCGGGGAAACTGGTCGGGATGTAGAGCGCGAACGGCAGCCCGAATTGCTTGAACAGCGGATAGGCATAACGCGCGATATCTTTATAGCCGTCATCGATGGTGATGCAGACGAAGCGGCGCTTGAAATCACCGCTGAAAAAACGGGCGTGCATCTCGTCGAGAGTGATGACGTCGAGCGCGGAGGTCTTCAGGCGGCGCAGGAAGCGCTCCAGGAATTCCGGCGTGACCTCCAGAAGATGATTGGGCTGAAACGCATCCGGGCGCCGTGGCCGCACGTGGTGCAGAGTCAGGATGGCGCCGACGCCGCCGACCAGCGGACGCATGACATGATGCATCCCGGTGAAGTACAGCGTCTCCAGCCCGGTCCGGATAATCGTCTGCTTCATTCCCGCCAAGCACCTGGCTCCAAAAGGCTGCCGCAGCCAACTATTCAGCCTCTTTATTGACAAATCTTTGCGACGCCATGACCGGCGGTTGCGGCGGCCGGCCGCGGCTTCAGGCCGCAATCACCTGCGGGCCGCCGGCGATCACCGCCACATCGGCCATGCCCGCCATCATCAGGTGTTCCCGTGCGGTTTTGGTCGCTGCATTGCCGGGATCGGCCGTCACCAGCACCGCCCGCTGCGCAAGCTGCGCCAGCCGGTCGAACGCGATATCGGCGGCCGAACCGACGTCGATCACGACGTGGTCGTAGCTGCGTACCAGCGCCTCGATCAGCACCGCCAGCATCGGCGAAGCGGCAAGCGTCCGCGCGTCGGCGCCGACATTGCCGGCGGCGACAAGATGGACGGCAGAATATTGATCGCTGGTGATGATGTCACCGAAATTGGCCGCGCCGTGCACCAGTTCGGCAATGCCCGGCGCGCCCGGATCGTCCGAGACGAGCGCGATGCTCGGCGAGACGAAGGACATGTCGACCAGCACCACTGTTGCGTCTTGCGCAAGCGCGCGGGCCAGCGAAATCGCGGCATAAGTCGTGCCGACGTTGCGCATGGTTCCGACCGCGATGACGCGGCGCCCGTCCCCGCCGCCATGGCGCAGGCTGCGGGCGATCTGCTCTACCGTGCTGACCGGCACGGGCGCACCCGCCATGGCGCCGGTCGGCGGCGCCAGCGGCATTAAAGACGGCGCATCGACGCGCGTCGGGCGCGCAGCCGTCGCCGGCGGCGTATAGTC
>Ga0335082_10002908_pt1 | contig 18546 bp, 14 predicted proteins | sample Lox_Sample_41_FD_206718 | JGI IMG/M metagenome (GOLD analysis project Ga0335082, IMG submission 206718) | Soil microbial communities from Loxahatchee National Wildlife Refuge, Florida, United States - Lox_Sample_4.1 | ecosystem: Environmental > Terrestrial > Soil > Wetlands | place: USA... | reverse complement strand
ACACCGGAGCCACCCCGTAGCGCGCGGCTTCGCGCTTCACGTATTCGAAGACACGGTGGATCGGCGTCTGTTCGAAATCGGTGAGGTTCATCGAGACCTGCGCCATCCCGCGCACCAGAAATCCGGCGCCCTTCACAAAGCGCAATCCGCCGCTCGAGAAGCGCACGGCCTTCGCTATTTTCTTTGCAATCTCAACGTCGGGTGTATTCAGAAATACGTTGTAGGCAATGAGGAACTTCCGCGCGCCGACTACGGTCGCGCCGGCAGTCGGGTGCACGCAGGGCTTGCCAAAGTCGGGCTTACGGGCGGGATTGGTGGCAATCTCGTCGCGGATGCCTTCGAACTGCCCGCGCCGGATGTTCTCGAGGTTCTGGCGCTCCGGTATCGCTGCGGCGGCTTCGTAAAGGTAGACCGGAATCTGGTAGCGCTTCGCGATCTCTGCGCCAACGTGCTTCGCCATGGCAACGCAATCTTCGATCGTCACGCCTTCAATCGGGATGAAGGGAACGACATCAGCCGCTCCCATACGCGGGTGTGCGCCTTGATGCTTCGTCAGGTCGATCAATTCCGAGGCTTTCCCCACCCCGCGGATGGCGGCCTCTTGAATCGGTTCGCGCTCCCCTACAAGAGTGATCACACACCGGTTGTGATCGGCGTCCATTTCACGGTCGAGGAGATAAACGCCGGGTATCTTCATCGCGTCGACGATGGCATCGACTTTCGCTTTATCGCGGCCTTCGGAAAAATTGGGCACGCATTCCACAAGAGTGCTGGGCATACGAGGGAAGGATAATGGCGCAAGGCTGGTACCGCAACTGACTGCGCCCTTGCATTCGCCCCTGACAACGGCCGGCCGGCGAAACCTGTTAGAATCCGGATTCCCTTTGCGGCCGATGATCGGCGACGACCGCGGAGTGATGCTGCCGTCCGTGCCTGCTTCCAGGAAAACAACGATTGGAGTATTCGATTCCGGCGTAGGAGGACTTACGGTCCTGCGCGCTCTCGTCGACCGCATTCCCGTTGCCGACTATCTCTACTTTGGTGATACCGCACGTCTTCCTTACGGCTCCAAGTCCGCTGCAACGGTTGCGCACTATGCGACGGGGGCAGCACACTACCTGCAGGATCGCGGCGCCGAGATGCTGGTCATCGCCTGCAACAGCGCGACGGCGCTGGCATTCGACGAAATTAAGGCAGCTTCGCGAGTCCCCGTGATTGGGGTCGTCGATCCCGGCGCTTCAGCGGCGGCGGCCGCCAGTCGCCAGAAGAAAGTTGTCGTACTCGGAACCGAGGCCACCGTGACCAGCCATGCGTATCGCCGGGCCCTCGAAGCCAGAGGAGTCGCGGTTCGCGAGAAGGCATGCCCGCTTTTTGTGCCCCTGGTGGAAGAAGGGTGGGTGGAACATCCGGTTACCGAGCAGGTGGCAAAGATCTATTTATCGGAAGCTTTTGCCGCCGATTCCCAGGACGCCGATGTTCTCGTCCTCGGCTGCACCCACTACCCCCTGATTAAGCCGCTGCTGCGGCGTGTGGCGCCTGCACACGTGACCATTGTGGACTCGGCCGAATCGACGGCGCAGGCCGTCGCCGAGCATCTGCAAATTCAGCCCTCAGGCCAACGTTCTCAGTCGAAAGAGACTCCCCTCCTCAGGTTCTTTGCAACCGATTCCGTGGAGAAATTCAGAAAGATGGGGACGCGCTTCCTGCGTTTGCCGGTCGAGGACGTAATCCACGTCGACCTGAAAGAGTAACGCCGGCTCTGGGGCCGGCGTTCAGTAGCGTTCGCTATTGGATTCCGCTTTTAGTACAACCGGAACTGCACTTCGACGTTGATCTGCACAGCCACGGGCTTGCCGTCTTTCATCGCCGGCTCGAAGCGCCAGGTCTTCACCGCCTCAATCGCCTTCTCATCGAGCCCTAAGCCGAGCGTGCGGGCGACCTTGATATCGCGCGGCCTGCCGTCGGGACCGACGATCAGCCAGAGAACGCAGACGCCCTGATACTTCGCCTTGCGCGCTTCTTCGGAGTACTCCGGATCCGGCTGGAAAATCACCCGTGGCGCTGATACGCCACCTCCGACTCGGAACACGCCGCCGCCAGTGCCGCCGCCGCGACCCTCACCAAAGCCGGGACCGGTGCCCACTCCCACGCCGCCGCCTGATCCCGATCCAATCCCTCCGCCCGATCCGATTCCATTCGAGGGCGGACCAGGGATGTGCGATAGCGGATCGCCCAGGTTAGGCATGTTGGGCTGCGTCAGGTGAACTTCCGGCGGAATCACAACCGTCGCCTCCATCGGCAACTTCGGCTTCTCGTTGCGAACCACCACCGCCGGCGGAGTGAACTGCTGCATCGCCTGCTTCGGCAAACGCCCCTGCGACGCCTGTAGCTTGTCACGGTCGCCGCCGCCGCCGCCACCGCCGGAAATTGTCTTCGAAGGCTGCAGCGCGGGAATGTTGTCGGGCGCAATCAACTCCACCGTCTGTTTGGGAGCGATCACTTCGTTCACGACCCGGCGCGCTAACAGTGTGCCGGCAATGATCAGAGACAGCCCGATGATATGAACGACAGTCGATCCAGCCGCCCCCATCCCCTTGTAGTTGTAGAAACCCCAGATGTCTTTGACGGGAACAGGCTTCGAGGTCAGCACGAGCGGCGGAAGTTTCTTGGGAAAGAAGAACTCGTCAAGCCCTCGGAATAGGCGCTTGTAGAGCGGTTCGTCCAGAACCTCGTCTTTCAAGAGCAAATTGAGTTCAGGCTCGGGTAGAAGATTCTGCTCTTCTGTTTTCCGCGTGGTTTCTATGGCACTCATGTTGTCCAAGGATTCGCCCAACTGCACAGTTCAGGGAGTTAACCGTTATTGTCAGGGCCAGCCCACGCTGACCTGTGACTGCACAGTCCGCCGTGAAGCACGCAGCGGCAACCCTTTGTCTTCCATTCCCTTAGATGCGCGAATTCTTCGATCTGACAAAAATTGTACACGCTTTTTCTCAAACCGATACAGTACTTTTTGAACTCAGTCGCCTCCAAGGCCTCTCCAATAGACGTGTCCTTCTGCGCTCCCTATAATGAAAAGATTCAATCATTTGGAGAACGCTGCTCGTGCCGATGGAGCTCAAATCAAGTATCAACCTGCCCCGAACTGACTTCCCCATGAAGGCAAATCTGCCTCAAAACGAGCCCAAAATCCTGGCTCGCTGGGAGGACCGGAAGATCTACGACCGCATCCGGGAAGCGCGCAAGGGGGCGCCGGTTTATGTCCTCCATGACGGCCCCCCGTACACCAGTGGGCCGATCCACCTCGGCACGGCCATGAATAAGTGCCTCAAGGACTTCATCGTCAAGTCCAAGACCATGTCCGGCTTCGACGCCCCCTACGTGCCGGGCTGGGACTGCCACGGGCTGCCCATCGAAATCAAGGTCGATAAGGAACTCGGCGGACGCAAGCTGCAGATGCCGGCCTCAGCGGTGCGCGCCGAGTGCCGCAAGTACGCGCAGAAGTACCTCGATCTGCAACGGCAGCAGTTCAAGCGCATTGGCGTTTTCGGGCGATTCGAACGCCCCTACGCAACCATGACGCCGCAGTACGAGTCAGTCGTGCTCAGCACTTTTTATTCGTTTTACGAAAACGACTTCGTCTACAAAGGCCTGCGTGCCGTGTACTGGTGCATGCACGACGAGACGGCGCTCGCCGAAGCCGAAGTCGAGTACGAAAATCACACGAGTTCGACGGTCTGGGTGAAGTATGGGTTGCTTGACGACCCGGCTAAGATCGATCCGGCTCTCGCGGGCAAGAAAGTTTCGACGATCATCTGGACCACCACCCCCTGGACGTTGCCTGCCTCCATGGCAGTTGCGTTCCATCCGGATGAGGAATACGTCGGGATCGAGTCAGGCGGCGAGGTTTACATCGTTGCGGCGAAGCTGGCGCAGGACACTGCTGCAAAGTGCGGCTTGGCTGGTCCGAAGGAACTCGCGCACTTCCCCGGCCGGAAACTGGAGCGGCTGAACTTCCAGCATCCTTTCCTCGATCGCAAGGTTCTTGGCGTGCTGGCTGACTACGTCACCATGGACACCGGGACCGGCGTGGTCCACACGGCACCCTCGCATGGCGCCGAAGACTTTGCGACCGGTGTGAAGTACGGACTCGATGCCACAAGCAACGTCGATGAGAAAGGCATTCTGCGGAACGGATTGCCGGAGTATGACGGCAAGCGCGTGTGGGACGCGAATCAGCCCATCATCGACCTGCTGAAGAAGCGCGGCGTGCTGCTGCACACGGAGAAGACCGAGCACCAGTATCCACACTGCTGGCGGTGCCACAATCCGGTGATCTTCCGCGCCACCGAGCAGTGGTTCATTTCGATGGAAACGCCGATGCCCGGCGGCAAGGGCAAAGACGACACCTTGCGCACGCGCACTCTCGATCGCATCAAGGACGTGAAGTGGGACCCATCCTGGGGCGAAGAGCGCCTCTCAAACATGATCGAGACACGGCCCGACTGGTGCATCTCGCGCCAGCGCGTGTGGGGCGTGCCGATCGCCGTGTTCCTGTGCGAGGGCTGCGGCAAGCCGCTCAACGATAAAGCCATCAACAAGAAAGTCGTTGCGTTGTTTGCGAAGTCGGGTGCAGATGCGTGGTTTACTCCGGAATCGGACAACATCCTGCCCAGCGGAACGAAGTGCCCGCACTGTGGCGGAACGAAGTTCGAAAAAGAAACCGACATCTTCGACGTGTGGCTGGAGTCGGGTGCGAGCTATCTGGCGCTGGTTGACGATGAGCCGACATATCCGTGGCCTTCCGATCTCTATCTCGAAGGCGGCGACCAGTACCGCGGGTGGTTCCAGTCTTCCCTGCTCTGCGCGATGGGAGTGCACGCGACGCCTCCGTACAAAGGCGTGGTCACACCGGGTTGGACGCTCGACGAAAAAGGCCAGGCGATGTCGAAGTCGCGCGGCAATGACGTCGATCCGGTCGACATCGCCAGCCGGTTGGGCGGGGAGATCGTGCGCCTGTGGACTGCCTCGGTCGACTTCCGCGAGGACGTGGTAGGGTCCGAGTCGCTCATGCAGCGCGTCGGTGAGAATTACAAGAAGATTCGGAATACCTTCCGCTACGTGCTGAGCAACCTCGGGGATTTCGATCCGGCAAAGGATGCCGTTCCCTTCGACCAGATGGAAGCGCTCGATCAGTACATGTTGCGCCAGACGGTCGCCTTCGCGGCCGATCTGCGCACGTGGTATGACGAGTTCGCATTCCATAAGATCTACCATCGCGTGAATCATTTCGCGATCGTCGACCTGAGCGCCTTCTATTTCGACGTGCTCAAGGACCGGCTCTACATCTCGGCACCCGCCTCCAAAGGCCGCCGGTCAGCGCAGACGGCGGTGTGGCGGATCGGCGAAGCGCTGGTGCGCTTGCTGGCGCCGATCCTGAGCTTCACCTGTGAAGAGATCTGGCAGTATCTGCCGAAGGTTGCCGGTCGCGCTGAAAGTGTCCACTTGGCGGCGTTTCCCACTAGTGACGAAACGCTTGGTGGGGTTCCCGCCCAGAAAGACGAAAGGCAGGAACAGGATTGGAGTACGTTGCGATCAGTGCGCGATGAGGTTCTGAAGGCGCTCGAAGAGGCCCGCAATAGCAAGCTGATCGGTGGCGGGCTGGAGGCTCAGGTACACGTGAAGGCCGCTGATCCCGTATATGGCGTGCTCAAGCGCTACGAGGACCAATTGCGCTACGTCTTCATCGTATCGGCGGCAAAGCTGAGCCAGAGCCCGGGCAATGGCACGGGCAGCGTCAGCGTCGAAGTCAGCAAGGCCGGCGGAACCAAGTGCGAGCGCTGCTGGAACTACTCCACGCACGTCGGCGAGGACAAGACCTACCCCACGGTCTGCGAGCGCTGCAGCGCGGTGCTGAAAGAAATTGAGCCATTGAATCATTGAGCTCATTAAGCGATTAGACGAGCCGGCGAATCAATTTCTCAATGACTCAATCTCTCAATGATTCAAATGACTGAATAGAAAACGCGGTAATCTATAGGTAAGCACCCAACTCATGCGCAAGTACCATTTTCTGATTTCGGTGGCGGTCATCGCCCTGGACCGCCTCACCAAGTGGATGATCGCGCAGAAGCTCGCGCTGCACGACGGCATCCAGGTGATCCCGGGGTTTTTCCGCATCATCCGCACGGAAAACCGTGGCGCCGCCTTCGGCCTCTTCGCCGATTCGCCGTCGGAGTGGAAAGTAGCGCTGCTGATCCTCTGTTCCCTGATCGCGCTGCTGATCGTCACCGCTCTGCTCTGGAAGAACAGCCACAGCATGACCATCACCGGAATCGGCCTGGCGCTGATTCTCGGCGGCGCGATCGGCAATCTCTGGGACCGCGTCGCCAGCGGACACGTCGTGGACTTCCTGCTCTTCTATGTCGGGCAGTATCAATGGCCGGCGTTTAATCTGGCGGACAGCGCGATCGTGGTGGGAGCTGGGTTGCTGGTGTTTGAGATCCTGTTTACGAAGCCGGCAGCGCAGAAGACGGCCTAGGAGTGACGGGTGGGCCGCCGCTGCGAGAGTTCGTCCTACTCTCATTTCATGAAGGTGCTCGGCAAAGCGCTGAGGTTGGTTGGCGGACTAGTTATTGTTGCCGTCGTTGCAACATACGGCTGGTTGTACCTTTACACTGCTGACTTACCTTCAATAGCCGAGCTTAATCAATACAATCCTTCGTCGAGCTTTGAGATTCACCCTGAACCTGATTCGACAAGACACGTGATCCCAAGCGACCAGTTTGGGAAGTACCTCGTGAATGCACTTTTCGCAGCTGAAGGGCAGCCCGAGTCGCATGGGCCGATCCGGGCAACGGTTGCCAGCTTCTTTTCCGGTGTTCAGCCTAATACTCAGATGTACTCATGGCAGTTGGCGCGATCGCTGGTCAGCAGAAACAGCGCGCTTCGCAGGCAGATCGATGAACTCCGACTGGCCGAGCGCATCCAGAGGCACTTCGACCAACGACAAGTGTCAACGATCTACTTGAATCGTGTCTACTTGGGGGAAAACACATACGGCGTCGAAGATGCGTCGGTGCAGTACTTCGACAAACACGCAGCTGACCTGTCCCTGGATGAGGCGGCACTCATTGCCGGTTTGATTCGCTCACCCAACCGAGATATCCCAATCGCCCATCCTGAGCGCGCTCTGCAAAGGCGCAATTGGGTCATCGACCAGATGGTCAGACAGGGCTCAGTGTCGCGAGAAGATGGTGAGCTGGCCAAAGGAGCGCCACTGATCGTCAAACAAACGGCCGATTCCAAACCAACTTATGATCTGAATCGATGCGCACTAAAGCTCGCCAGCCACCCCTCGTCTCCTAATACGACAATCCGGACGCGACCGGGAGAGAAGTTGAAGCAAATTCCGGTCATTACATTTCGTGTTATGGAGTCGGGAGAAGTTCAGGGTGCGGTTGTATCCCGCAGCTCGGGAATAGCAGATATCGATAATTATGCCCTGACCCAGATCAGAACCTTCCGGTACAAGGCCCGACCACTAGGGTGTGGAATTATCGAAAGCCAAGTCGGAGTGACCGTTGATTTTTTTTAACGGCACCTTATCACGGCGTTCCGTACAGCCTCTGATACACCGTCGTATTCCGCAAGATCGCCTGCACGTACTCGCGGGTTTCGGTAAACGGGATCGATTCGACGAACTCCTGTGTGTCGCGGTAGTGGCCGATTCCACGCCAGTCGTCAACGCGGTCGGTGCCGGCATTGTAGGCGGCCAGGGCGTACTCCAACTGCCCGCCGTACTTGTCGACCATCGATTTGAAGTAGTGCGTTCCCAACTGAAGATTCACGGTAGGCGTATAGAGCTGGCTCGGGTTGTAGCCCTTAAGCTTGATCTCTTTGGCTACATGCTTGCCTACTTTTGGAAGCAGCTGCATCAAGCCCACGGCATTCGCTCGCGATACGGCCAGCGGGTTGAACTCCGACTCCTGCCGGATTAGCGACGCCACCAGATACGGCTCCAGGCCATTCTGCACCGAGTATCGGCGCAGGTCGCTCCAGTAGGGCTTGGGAAAGAGCGCGTCCCAGTAGGAGCGCGGCAACTCGGGCAGATCGACAGCAAAGTAGTTCGGCATGGCGCGCTTCAGCACCTGGATGCCACGGTCAAACTGCCCGCAGTCCTGATAAATGCGCGCCAGTTCCGGCCAGGCCCAGGAACCACCTCCGTCGGCTGCCGCGGCCTGCAATTCGCGGGCTGCGAGATCCGACAAGGCGCCGTTGGAGAGTAACCGAGCCCTCTGCAGGCGAAGATCTTCTTCAGGCGGCTCGCTCTCGGCGACTCGGTCCTTCAACGAAAGCGGAGGAATGCGATCGAGCAGCGCGTAGTGCGTCGACTCGTCGTCCTCACCCTTGAGATTCTTCAGGCGCTGTCGTCCCAACTCGGCATAGTAGTAGTTGCGGTAGCGCGAGGAGAGTTTCTGATAGAACGCCCGCGCCATGATGGCCGCGCCCTCTTCTTCCGCCATGCGGGCGCGCCAGTAGAGGGCCGCGGGAACCTCATTCGAATCGGAATAAAGAGCAATCTGGTCTTCGAAGCCTTGCCGCGCCTCGTCCATGCGACCCTGCCGGAAACTCAGCCACGCAGTCTTCCAATGGGCGTAGCTGGCGCGAGCTCCCTTGGGGAAGCGTTGCTGCAGTTCACGGTAATGATCGATGGCGCGATCATAATCGGGCTTGAGCAAGTACATGTTCCCGGCTGAGAGCAGGGCCTGTTCCAGCCACGGGCTCGTCGGGCCAAACTGGCGCAGCTGCGCCAGCGTCTTCTGCACCGCGGGTTCGTCATTGCTGGAACGCTCCGCCTCTCCGAGAAGGAACAGGCGTTGCGCTTCGGCGTCTCCAGTTTGTGGGCCGATCGCAGTGAGAAGTTGCTGCGCTTCACGGCTGCGATCACCCCTTTGGAGCGATGTAGCCAGAGCAATCTGCACTTTCGGCCGCTCCTCGGGGCTGACTTCGTTCACCAAGCCACGGTACTCGTCGGCGGCGTCGCTGTAGCGCCGTGCCTTGAAGAGCAGATCGGCGCGGGTGCGGCGCTCCGCAAGATTCCCCACGATCTTGAGCTTTTTCAGCTCCCCCCCGGCTACGTCCGCCTCGGAACTTGTTGGCATGTTGAAGTACAGATTGCGAAAGGCGGGTGCGGCTTTCTCGTTCTGCCCGAGCGCTGCGTAGGCACGGCCGACAGCCAGTTCGATATCGCTACGGACAGGAAGGCGGTCCTTCTCCAGGACGGCGGCTGCCTCCGTCGTACGGTTCTCGCGGATCAGCGTGTTGGCGTAGACGAGGCGGACGTCGCGGACCAGAAGTGAATCGGGAAACTTCTTGTCAAAATCGGACAGGGTTGCAAGCGCTTCCGGACTGTGGCCCGTTTCATAGTAGGCGTCGCCGAGGTAGTAGGCGACGTAGTCTCCAAGTTCGCCGGCGCCTGCCTTGGCACGGTTGAGCGGATCGACTGCCTTGGCGTAGTCATGATCGAGAGCGTGGGCGTATCCCACGACCAGCCATGCCAGAGCACCAGCGTCCTCCTTGGCATGCTTGCGGGCGTAGGCTTCTACCCCAGCGTATGCGGCGGGGGTGCGATCCTGGACCAGCTGCTGGGCCATCGGCCGCAGGCTGGCTGAGGCGACAAAGGCCTGCCTGACGCGCCGCACACGCGGAGACATCCGCTTGCGCCGCTTCGCCGCCGTCCTCTTGGCCGAGGAAGGTTTCTTGGTGCTTTTCTTGCTGGGTGTTGTGCTTTTACTCGGCGTCTTCGGCGCAGCTTGAGCCGACTGTCCCAGGACACCGTTGGGAACTACCAGGGAAGCTGCCAGCAAAAATGCGACTACAGGCCTGACCAACGAACGGCTCAATCGAACCCAACCTCCACCACAATGCGCGAAGCCGCGCATGCCTGGAAATGAAACCTTAGTGCGGGAAATTTGCGCCCATGATGGATACGTCATCTTCGGCAAGACTGCGTATCAATTCATGTTGAAAGTAATTTCCCGAAGCCGCAACCGTATTCCCGTAACGCTTCTGGTACGTCGATCGGCTTTTCTCGATCGCCTCTTTCAGACGGTCGTAGACGTCTTTGTGTTTGCGACCTTCGGCCACTTTCGCCTGATTGTAGAGCTTCACTTCATCCACCAGCAGGCGCGCGAAGCGCTGCGCCTTGCGGTGAATCTCCTGCTCTTCACTGGATGCACCTGCATCGGCGCTGGATTCAGGGGCAGCCGGTGCTGGAGCGGGTACCGGCGTGAGTTCTTCGACGGCCACCGGTTCGGCCTCGGCGACAGCTGCCATCACCGGTGCCGGTGCAGCCTCAGCGGCCGCAGCAGCCGCCATGGCATGAGTCGGCACATGCGCCGCGAAAGGATCGTTGAAGGACTGCGATGCAGCCTCAGCGACTGGCGCAACCCGGCTTTCCGCCGCCGGGCTGGACTCTTTGTGAGCCTGCTTGCGCAGCGAGTTCACTTCCAGCCACGCGCTTGTGGCCAGCACGAGCAGCTCCAGAGAACCGGCATCGAGCGCGCCCGCGCCGTCGGGGCCACCGTCGGCATAGATAAGAGCTGCAACTTTGTCTTTTAAAACCAGCGGCAGATAGCGGCCTTCCCCGGCGGGAGCGCCGAACTGCTGCGTGAACCGCGTATCCAGATCGGATGCCGGCCCACTCGCGGGCACGCGATCTGTGATCGCGCGAGCCACCACCGCCGCGTTCACGTCGAGCGAAAAATCCTTTACGGCATCGCCGCCATCAAATCCGCGGCCCTGCCATCCGGTTGCATTGCTGCCCTTGACGACAAAGAGAGCTACACGCGCAGCGTAGCGGGCGCTGCTGTCGAGCAACGCCTTCAGGATTTCCTTTTGCGATGTGCCGAGTTGAATCTCGCCGACCGCTCGCGCCAGATCAGTGGAACTGGAACTCGATGCTACCGGCGTTTCCGGCGCTGGTTGTGCCGCGATTTCCTGCATCACCTGGCGGACAATTTCACTGCGCAGCTGGGCCGTGTGGGTCTCCAGAGCCTGGGTAACCACACGTTCCACGATGGGCTCGATCCAACTGCGATCCGTCATGCACACTCCGGATGAAGGTTAATGAGGGCGAACGTCGTGCCTTTAACTTATGATTATAGGCCACTTGCAGGAGGTCACGGGACACTTTGGTAACTACGCCCCGGGAGCCGCGCCGTCGCGTAGACCGACTTCCCCAATGTTCAAGGCGAACATTTGTCAAAAGAACGCCGCAAAACCATTTCCTCCCGGTACAATAGCCGTCAGGGGTCGTCCGTGTTTGAGCAATAATCTGCATCGAGTTACGAATGAGTACCATCCAACCCAACGTACAAGAGCCTATCAGTGAAGAATTAGCACTGGTCCGGGCCGCCAAGCGCGGCGACGACAAGGCGTTCGAAGAACTGGTTCGTCGTTATGACCGGAACGTCTTTCGCATCGCGCAGCACATTACGCAGAACCGCGAGGACGCGGAAGACGTAGTACAGGATGCGTTCCTCAAGGCGTATGGAAATCTGAACCAGTTTCAGGAGCAATCGAAGTTTTACACCTGGCTGGTGCGGATTGCGGTAAACGAAGCGTTGATGAAATTGCGCCGGAGGCGACCGGAACGCACGGTCTCTCTGGACGAAGAAGTGAAAACTGAGGATGACTCGCTGCCCCGCGAGGTTGCGGATTGGAGTCCCAATCCGGAGCAGATGTATAACCAGGCGGAGTTGCGCGACATCCTGACTCGCACGATTCAAGGGCTGCCACCGGGTTTCCGGACGGTTTTTGTGCTCCGGGACGTGGAGGGCTTATCAACCGAAGAAACGGCCCAGGCGCTCGAACTCAGCATTCCCGCGGTAAAATCGCGGTTACTGCGAGCGCGACTGCAGCTGCGCGAGCGGCTCAGCCGTTACTTTCAGAAACGCGCGAGCGGAGACGGCAACAAGTGAAGTGCACTGAATTCCTCAAGGAATTGACCAACTACCTCGACGGCGCTCTCGATGAGCGCACCAAATCCGACCTCGAGGATCACCTGGCGTGGTGCCACAACTGTTACGTCGTCTGCGATACCACCCGCAAAACCATCGAGATCTACCGCAACTCGGAGCTTTACGAATTGCCCGACGACCTGCGCACGCGACTCCGCTCGGCGATCATGAACAAGTGCACTCAGAGCAAGAAGTCCGGCCCGCAGAACGTCTGAGCATTCCGCAGTACAAAACTATGTAAGTCGTTGATTCCCCCCGAGAAACACCCAGGGACGTGGTGTCCAACGAAACCTTTTTCGGAAGTTGCGAATCTAACTCAATTGACAGGGTTCTGTACCACGACTGAGGGGAGCCGCCGAAGACGCCGGCCCGTGGGGAGGGGTAGGTACATGATTTCCAGGCTGATGGACGCTATGTTTGGCTGCTGGCATTCTCACTACAGTTTTCCAATTACGGTTCGCGCAGGTTCACGCCGTAACCGCGCCGCCTCTCGCACCGGCACGTATGTCGTGTGCCTCGACTGTGGCAAGGAATTGCCGTACGACTGGAAGGAAATGCGCGTCTTGAGTGATGGCTCTCCAGAGGCAGCACGCTCGCTTGTCACCAAGGAGGCGGCCTGAATCGCCGGTCATCGTTGAATTGAAGAGAGGGCCGCGGGGTTCGCGGCTCTTTTTCCTTGTCAGATCGTCCCCTTTTGGGAACCAGGCCGGCTCAGAACACCGAATATTCACTGAGCCACGGCGCTCGCAAAGGCGGATAATGAGGCCAGGCGCCGAACCGTGGTTTATTCGGCGGCTTTCGGATGCTGCCCTTCCCGCGGCTCGGCCAGGAGGTGTCCCCATGCCCCTGTCGAAGCTGCGTGAGTTTCTCGATCAGCACAACATCAAGTACCTCGTCATCTCTCACTCTGTGGCTTATACGGCGCAGGGCATCGCGGCACTCACTCACATTCCGGGAAAAGAACTCGCTAAGACAGTCATGGTCCAGGTGGACGGAAGACTGGCCATGGCCGTCGTTCCAGCGTCCGCGAGAGTCGACCTGGCCAGGTTGAAGAAACATTTGCAAGCCGACCAGGTAGAACTGGCGAACGAGGCGGAGTTCCGCGATCGTTTCTCGGACTGCGAGACCGGAGCGATGCCGCCGTTTGGCAATCTCTACGGGATGGACGTGTTCGCCGATGACGCCCTGGCACTCGACAAGGAAATTGCCTTCAATGCCGGCTCTCACCGGGAACTGGTCCGCATGACATTTGCGGATTTCCGCCACCTCGTCAACCCGGTCCTCCTCCCGCTGACTTCGGGCAAGGGGCGCATACAAGCCGCCTGAAACTCGGGGCGGGGACTGAGGACGGGCCGGACGACGGAGGAATGCTATGCGAAAGATCAACTACATTGTCGGGATTCTAACGATACTTCTGATTGTCATCTTCACGGCGGTCAGGACACCGGAGAGCAAAGGGCCTCCCGCCTACAACGCGGCCAGCGAGACGACGGCCACCGGAGTGGTAGAGGAGACGCGGGAATTCTTTTGCGCCATTAGCGACGAGCCAGGTGCTCACATTGTGCTTCGAACGAATGACGGGAAATTGCTCGTCCACCTGGGGCCGGCGCGGTTCCTGCGATTACAGCAATTCTCGGTCAGTCCGAACGACCGGGTGACCGTGGTTGGGACGCGCGTGAACTACCAGGGACAGGACGCGATGCTGGCCCGGGAAATCACCCGCGGAAACGACGTTCTCACACTCCGGGACCACCAGGGCCATCCCCTCTGGGTTCGGTAGCACGCGCGCCCGAACTGGTTCGCCGGAGGGGAAGCACTTTCGTCTTTTTTTCATACAAAGTTCATGAAACGCTGTGTTAGATTTTTGCTTCTCAGGTCAATTGCACCTGCTGGAGGCAAATGAATTGGGCAAGGACATGGTCCCCAAGCGGATCTTTTTCACGAAAGGCGTGGGAAAGCACCGCGAGCGGCTGACTTCCTTTGAGCTCGCCCTGCGCGACGCCGGCATTGCCGCGCAAAACCTGGTGCGCGTCTCTTCGATCTTTCCACCGAACTGCAAATTGATCCCCCGCTCTCAAGGACTGAAATATCTCCATCCTGGCGAAGTGGTGTTTGCGGTGGTTGCCGAAAACTCCACGCACGAACCTCACCGTCTGCTGGCGTCGTCGATCGGCGTCGCCATCCCGGCTGATCGCAATACCTATGGCTACCTCAGCGAGCACCATTCGTTCGGCGAAACCGAAGACGCCGCCGGCGACTATGCCGAAGAACTCGCGGCCGAAATGCTGGCAACGACGCTCAACGTTGAGTTCGATCCGGATCGCTCATGGGACGAAAAGAAAGAGATTTACCGGATCTCGAACAAGATCGTGCGGACGGCGAATGTCACGCAGTCAGCGGTCGGCGACAAGCGCGGACTTTGGACCACCGTGATCGCATCGGCGGTCCTGATCTTCGACTGACCGGCACCGAGACGCGGCTTGCCGCGTCTCGTTTCTTCTTGCCTCCCAGACTGCCGGCTGGATGTTATGTCATGCGCCAAATGTCTGGAGACCACGCAAACCGCCAGACACTGATCGATGTCTAGTGACTATACATTCTTGTATGTACCCCGCGTCCGCTCTATGAATTTCCGTTTCCCCGCGCGCTTCTGCCCTGAAATTCGTTGACTTCACTCTCATCAATGGGATGGCCCTCTCCTTGCCTCTTTGAAATCAGCCGATTGGCGGCCCTTTTGCGCGGCCCAAGACATCAACAGGGCTGACGCAAATGTCAATTCAAGGAGGATGTTATGAGAGAGACTGCACCTCGAAGCTGGCGTCTGTCCGGCTTCCTGTGCGCACTGATTCTGATCCTGGCTGCGACAGCCCTGGGACAAACAGATCGGGGACAGATCAGCGGCAAGGTGGTAGACCCGAACGATGCGGTCGTGACCGACGCCACTGTCACGATCACCAACCTTGCCACGGCCAGCAGGCAGGTAACGCAGACGAACAGTGAAGGCCTCTTCGCCGTGGGCAACATCCGGGTCGGCGAGTATGAAGTCAGCATCGAAAAGACCGGGTTTAAGAAGGCTGTGCAACGCGTCAAGGTGGAAGTGGCGCAGCGTCTCAACCTCCCCATCACGCTGCAACTGGGTGGTACCAGTGAGACGGTTGAGGTGAATGCAACGAATGTCGCGGTGATCAACACGGTCTCCGCCGAGGTGTCGCACGAGATCACTGGCACCGAGATCACCAATCTGCCGCTGCTGACGCGCAACCCTTATGCGCTGATGGAACTGGCTCCCGGTTCGGTGAACGCCAACGTGGCAACCGGCGATTTCGCCAATGGCCTGGGAATCTCCAATTCGGGCTCGCGTGGACGCTCCATCAATTTCCTGCTCGACGGTTCGGAAAACAACGACAGCTTCGTTACCGGCCCGAGCACGCTTGTACCGGTGGATGCGATTCAGGAATTCAAACTCCAGACGAACAACATGACTGCGGAGTTCGGCCGCAACTCGCTTCAGGCGAATGTGGCAACGAAATCAGGCAGCAACAGCTTCCACGGCTCAGCTTCGGAGTTCTATCGCGGCTCGGCGCTGTCGAGCCAGCCGGTGGAAGAAAAATCGCAAGATCTTGCCAAAGGAAGATTTGTCCGCAACGTCTTCGGCGCCGCTGTGGGTGGCCCGATCGTAAAGGATAAGACTTTCTTCTACGGGGCGTTTGAAGGCACGCGAGTCCGAGGAAATTCCAAAGATTTCTTCTACGTTCCCACGGACCAGTTCTTCGCGAACGCGTCCTCCAACATGCAGGACTATATGACGGCGTCGGGGCCGATCGATGCCACCGCGCTGCCCGAAGTGATCACGGCGGGCCAGCTCGATGCCCTCGACGGAATCACCCTGGTCACGTCCGGAACCGACAGCGTAATCCCCGATGACACTCCACTGTTCCAGCATGTATTCACCACGGTTCCGATCGACGGCGGCGGCGCACCGCCGCAGAACACGTGGGCCTTTTTCGCGCGCGGCGACCACCAGATATCGGACCGCACGAGTCTCTCCTTGCGCTATGCCTGGTACCGGCAGGAACTGTTCCCGGGCTTCACATCGGACAGCCCGTTCTCGGACTTCCGCACAGGTCAGTCGTTCCGCAGCCAGAACGCAACCGTCGGCCTGACCCATGCGTTCAGTTCCCGGCTCTTTAACGAAAGCCGCTTTACTTTCAGCCGCACCACGCCGAACGCTCCTCTCGGCAAAGGATCGGCCAATGTCGCCTGCTTCCTCTATGCGAATGCAACCGCATTCACAGACCCGATCGCGTTCGGCGGATACCTCCCGCGCAGCTGCGCCGGAAATTCCCTGCCAGCCGGCGGCCCCCAGAACACCCTCTCCGGCTACACGGGATTCACGTATTCCCGAGGCCGCAACACGTGGAAGTTCGGTGGCTATCTGCGTCACCTGCGCGACAACCACACCTTCGGCGCCTTCGAAAACGGGTTCGGACTCGGCATCACCATGCAGTCGATGCTCGACGGCGTTACCGATGGCGATTTCCGTGTGGCGTTCAATCCGCACGGCGTGTTGCCGCTGCAAACTTACGATCCCGCGGTACAAGGTCCGGTGGAGCCGCCCAGTTTCACGCGCCATTACCGCTACAACGAGTACGCCTGGTACGCGGAAGATTCCATCAAACTGCTGCCGCGGCTCACTCTGACCGCTGGCTTGCGCTGGGAGTACTTCGGCGTGTTACACAGCCCCGATGGAGAGAAGAACCTGGATTCGAACTTGTTCCTGGGGACCACCGGCAACATCTATCAGCAGATTGCTGACGGGCAGTTCCGCCAGGCCAACAACTTGTTTAATCAGGACTTCAACAACTTCGGTCCGCGGCTCGCGATCGCATGGGACGTGACCGGAGACAGCCGGACGGTATTTCGCGCCGGGTACGGCATGTTCTACGACGCGAACTTCGGCAACGCGCTGTTCAATGTGATCCAGAACCCGCCCGCTTATGCGGTGGTGCAGGCTCCGGGGGGCCGAATCTTCCCGAACCAGTACGACACGCTCGCCGATGTGCTGGGCACCGGCACCTTCACCTATGCCAGTTCGGCCCGCATGCTTAACAAGGACATGGTGACCTCCTACAGCCAGCAATGGAACGCCACCCTCGAGCATGACCTGCTCGGCAAAGGCGTGCTGGTCTCGCTCGCCTATGTCGGCGCGAAGGGCGACAAGCTGTATTCGCTCAATAACCTCAACCAGCGCGGCTCGTGCATCCTGCTCGAGACCTGCGATGACAACTTCCGCCGGCGGCTCAATACCGGCATCACCGGCATGAACCGCCGCGGCAACGAAGGCTTCTCGCGCTACAACTCCATGCAGTTCGGCGTGCGTACACGGGAAATTGCGCGCACCGGCCTGCAGCTGAATGCGAACTACACCTGGGCGCACTCTATCGACAACTCGACGTCGTTCTTCAATGACTCGGCGTTCGACTTCAACGGCAACTTCGGCTTCGGGGATCCCTACAATCCGGCGGCTGACAAAGGCAATTCGTCGAACGACATCCGTCATCGCTTTGCGCTGAACTACTCCTGGGAGATTCCCTGGGCACGGAATCTCACGGGCGCGTCCGGCGCGGCCTTTGGCGGATGGATGCTGAGCGGCGTGCTCACGGCGCAGACCGGCGGAGCCTTCAGCGTCTACGAGAACCCCGCGGGGTACGACGATCCGTGCAGCGCAAGTGTCGCTGACGTCTGCTATCCGGTAGTGACCGGCCCATTGCCTCACCGGGACGGCCGGACGCCGGCGAGTGCGGCGAATCGCGTCGTGCTCTATGACTTTGCCGGCTCGCTGACCGACCTCGGCACGTACTGCGAAGGCGATCAGGAGTGCGAGGCGCAGACCTACTTCAACCAGCCTTCGGGGCTGTTCCTGCACCGCAACTCGTTCCGCACGCCCGGCTACTGGAACTTCGACGCAGCCGTGCTGAAGAACTTCAAGCTGCCCTGGGAAAGCGTTGGACTGCAGTTCCGCGCTGAATTCTTCAACCTGTTCAACCACTCGAACCTGTACGCCGATCCCAATACCAACCTGTTGGCTTCAGGCCAGGCATTGGCCCGGCGTGGAGTTCCTCCCAGCCACGAACTGTATGGCACGCCGTTCGACCGGCGGAACATTCAGCTCGGCCTGCGGTTGACCTTCTAGATTCTGACCGCAAAGCGAAAGGGGAGCCGAAATGGCTCCCCTTTTTCCTTCGGACGTTGCTCCTCACTTGCGGACGGCAGATTTCTTCGACGTGTTCGCATTCTTGCGATACGTCCCGAGCCGTTCCAGCACGGCCGCCACAATCAACGGCAGACCGACGGTCGCGTCGACGAAGACTTCGCCGAACCTCCCACCTTCTGCCGGAGGGACGAACTTGCCCCACGAAACCGCCTCGCTGTAAGGACTGCCTGACAAGCCTCCCCAGTAGACGGGCTCCGGGCAAATGCGCAAACCATAGTGATAGCGCTTCAGCGGCAGGTGTTCCCCGCCCCG